>Ga0136614_10000612_pt1 | contig 18531 bp, 13 predicted proteins | sample AntDrymUQ2792106_2_FD_106643 | JGI IMG/M metagenome (GOLD analysis project Ga0136614, IMG submission 106643) | Polar desert sand microbial communities from Dry Valleys, Antarctica - metaG UQ279 (21.06) | ecosystem: Environmental > Terrestrial > Soil > Desert | place: Antarctica: Dry Valley... | reverse complement strand
GCTCGAGCCAAGCCCGTTGATTTCAACCGGGACATCAAGCCGATTCTCGAAGCCTCTTGCTATCTGTGTCACGCGGGCGAGAAAGCCAAAGCTCAATTGCGCCTCGACGTGAAAGCGGCGGCGCTGGCGGGCGGCATCTCCGGCCCTGCCATCAACCCCGGTCACAGCAAAGACAGCTTGTTGTTGCAGCGCGTGTTGGGCCTCGGCGATCAGCCGCGGATGCCGCCGGTCGGTGACCCGTTGGGCAAAGAGAAGATCGAGACGCTGCGCGCATGGATCGATCAAGGCGCGGTGTGGCCGGACGCCGATGGGCAGACGACGGCGTCGTCAGCGGCGGGCCCGGCGAAGCATTGGGCTTACGTGAAGCCTGTGCGGTCCACCATCCCGACGATTAAAAACGTTTCGTGGCCGCGCAACCCGATTGATAACTTCATCCTCGCGCGGCTTGAAAAAGAAAATCTCGCGCCTTCACCCGAAGCGTCGAAGGAGGCGCTCATCCGCCGCGTTACTCTCGACCTAATTGGGTTGCCGCCGGGCATCAAAGAGGTTGATGATTTCGTAGCCGACCGCTCGACCGACGCTTATGAAAAGGTTGTGGATCGTCTGCTCGCTTCCCCGCATTACGGCGAGCGTTGGGCGCGTCCGTGGCTCGACCTCGCGCGTTACGCCGACACCAACGGTTTCGAAAAAGACAACCGCCGCGCGATGTGGAAATACCGCGATTGGGTGATCGACGCGCTGAACAAAGACATGCCGTTCGATCAATTCACCGTCGAACAAATCGCCGGCGACATGTTGCCCGGCGCGACTGCCGAACAGATGATCGCTTCCGGGTTTCACCGTAACGCGATGCTCAACGAAGAGGGCGGCGTTGACCCTGAAGAGGCCCGCTGGGAGACGAACGTCGACCGCGTCAACGCCACTTCGACGGTGTGGCTCGGCAGCACGCTCGCCTGCGCACAGTGCCACAATCATAAGTACGACCCATTCACGCAGAAGGATTACTATCGCCTTTTTGCTTTCTTCGAAAACGTCGACTACAAACTGGAGGGCGACGCCGTCATCTCCGAGGTCAAACTGCGCGAGCCGAAGTTCGAGACGCCTTCTTCGAAGCAGGAGGCGAAGCGTCGGGAGATCGACGCCGAGATAGCAAAACTGGAAGAAACGTTGAAGACGCAGACGCCGGAATTGGAAAACTCGCAGCGCGAGTGGGAACGTGAAGTGGGCGGTGCGGGCGCGAGTTGGACAACGCTCGACCCATCTGCGTTGTCTTCGTCGGGCGGCTCGACGCTGACCGAGGCCGCTGATAAATCCGTGACCGCAAGCGGCAACAACCCGCACGCCGATACGTACACAGTCGAAGCACGCGCCAGCTTGAAAGAGATTACCGCCTTGCGACTCGAAGTCATGGCCGATCCGAGCCTGCCGCACGGAGGGCCAGGGCGGGACATCTACGGCAACTTCACGCTCAGCGGCATCAGCATCGAGGTCGCGACCGCCGATGCACCGACGCAGTTTCAATCTCTCACCTTTGTTAACGCCGTCTCCGATGATGGTTCTTCAGGTGTGAAGAATCTAGTGAAGTACGAGTCAGACGAGTATGGGTCGAAGGGCTGGTCGATAGATGCGACGAAGGAGGAAACTCGCTTCAACCGTCAAGCCGTCTTCGTCACCGACAAGCCGTTTGGCGACACACGCGAGATGCTCTTCAAGGTTAAGTTGAAGCACGAATCCGCGGACGGGCGGCAAGGCATCGGGCGGTTCCGCCTCTCCGTCTCGTCGGCCAAAGACCCGACGAGCATTGCCAACATCTCGATGAGGCTGCGTCCCATCCTGGACATCCCGGTTGAGCAGCGGACAGAGCAACAGAGGAAAGATTTATCCGGCTACTATCTGTCCATCGCGCCGCAGTTAAAGCCGACGCGGGATCGACTCGCGCAAGCGCTGAAATCCATCGACGCCCTTGGCATTCCGAGCACGCTGGTGATGCGTGAGCGCGCCACTTTCGAGCGTCCGTCGACGTTCCTCAGGGTGCGCGGTAGTTTCATCACTCCCGGCGAGAAGGTTTATGCCGGCGTCCCCGCGGTGCTGCACACGTTGCCGGAAAGTCAGTTGCCCAACCGTCTCGGACTCGCCTACTGGCTGGTCAGTGAAGACAATCCTCTGGTCGCGCGTGTCACCGTCAACCGCTTTTGGGAGCAACTATTCGGGCGCGGCATCGTCGAGACGAGCGAAGACTTCGGTGCGCAGGGCGATACGCCGACACATCCCGAACTGCTCGACTGGTTGGCGACTGAATTCGCCGGCCAGCGTTGGAGCATGAAGGCGATGCACCGCTTGATTGTCACGTCGGCCACTTATCGACAATCGTCAAAGGTCACTCCGGGATTGTTGGAGCGCGATCCGTATAACCGCTTGCTGGCGCGCGGCCCGCGCTTCCGCATGGAGGGCGAGATGATTCGCGACGTGGCGCTGGCGGCCAGCGGACTCCTGAATCGTAAGGTCGGCGGGGCGAGCGTCTTTCCGTTTCAACCAGAAGGCATCTGGTCGATTCCTTACAACAACGACAAGTGGCAGATCAGTAATGGCTCCGACCGTCACCGCCGCGCGCTCTACACGTTTTGGCGGCGCACGTCGCCGTATCCGAGTCTGACGACATTCGATGCTCCGAGCCGCGAGTTCTGCACCGTGCGGCGCGTCCGCACCAACACGCCGCTGCAAGCACTGACGACACTCAACGATCCGGCCTTCTTTGAAATGGCGCGCGCTCTGGCCGGACGCATCATCGCCGAAGCCCCGCCATCGATTCGTGAGCGCGCGGCCTACGGTTTCCGTCTGAGTGTAGTGCGGCAACCGACCGCCGCCGAGGTCGATCAACTGACCGCGATGTTTGAACGACAACTCGCGCGCTTCCGCACCGATTCGACGGCGGCTGCGCAAGTGATTAAAGATGTGCCCGCTTCGACCGCCAGTTCGACGGCGTATTCGAGTGAGAGTCCGACCGTGAGTCCGACCGTGAGTTCGATGGCGCCTCCAACCGCGAAAGTTGATGCGCCGGAACTTGCCGCGTGGACGATGGTTGCTAACGTGCTGTTGAACCTCGACGAGACGGTGACGAAGGAGTAATTCCAAAGAATGACTTCAGGGAATCCATACATAAACAACGATCAGGAGATGCTGCGCGCCATCACCCGTCGCCATTTTTTCAAGCAGACGGGATTCGGCATCGGCGCGATGGCGCTGACCGCGCTGCTCGACGAAAAGCTATTCGCGCAGAGCGCAGCGAATTCGGCGAACGGCACGCCGGGTCACCCTGAAAACAGGTTGCCGCACTTCGCACCGAAGGCGAAGAACGTCATCTATTTATTTATGGCGGGCGCTCCGTCGCAGTTGGACTTGCTCGACTACAAGCCGAAGCTGAAGGAGTTAGATGGGCAGCCGGTGCCGCAGGAAGTCATCAAGGGTGAGAGGTTCGCTTTCATCAAAGGCGTGCCCAAACTTCTTGGCACGCCGCACACCTTCACGCGTCACGGTCAATCGGGCGCGGAAGTCTCTTCGCTGCTGCCTCAGCTTGCGGGCATCGGGGACGACATCGCGATTCTACGCTCTGTCCACACCACCCAGTTCAATCACGCGCCGGCGCAGATACTGATGAACTCTGGCCACCAAATCATCGGGCGTCCGAGCATGGGATCATGGCTGACCTATGGACTCGGCAGCGACAACAAAGACTTGCCGGGCTTTGTCGTGCTGCTCTCCGGCCAGAATCAACCTGACGGCGGTAAGTCGTGTTGGGGCAGCGGCTTTCTGCCGACCGTCTATCAAGGCGTCGAGTTCCGCTCGAAGGGCGATCCGGTTCTATTTCTCTCGAACCCACACGGCGTCGATTCACAAGCGCGGCGCGATTCGCTCGATGCGCTCCAGAGCTTGAATCGAATGCACGCCGACGACGTGCGCGACCCGGAGATTGCGACCCGCATCGCATCGTTCGAGATGGCCTATCGAATGCAGACGAGTGTGCCCGAACTAACCGACATCAAGCAGGAATCGGCGGCGATGCATGAGATGTACGGCACCGAACCGGGCAAGGCATCGTTCGCCAACAACTGTCTGCTCGCGCGGCGGCTAGTCGAACGTGGCGTGCGCTTTGTGCAGCTTTATCATCGTGGCTGGGACCATCACGGCTCCGGGGCCAACAGCGATATCGTCGGCACGCTCGGACGCCTCTGCCGCGAGACCGACCGCGCCGCCGCCGCGCTGATCAAAGACCTGAAGCAGCGCGGTTTGCTTGATTCAACTTTAGTGGTGTGGGGCGGCGAGTTCGGGCGCACGCCGATGAACGAAGCCCGCGCCGGGTCGAAGTTTTTGGGGCGCGACCATCACCCACGTGCATTCTCGGTGTGGATGGCCGGCGGCGGCATCAAGTCCGGCGTCACCATCGGCGAGACCGACGAACTCGGCTACAACATCGTCAAAGACCCGGTCTCAGTCCACGATCTGCACGCCACGATTTTGCATTTGATGGGACTCGATCACACTAAGCTGACCTACAAATTCCAGGGGCGCGAGTTCCGCCTGACCGACGTACATGGCGAGGTGGTGAAGAAACTGCTGGCTTAACAAGGTGCCCCGGCAAACGTGCGTGTTACTGACAAAGGGCGGAAGACCCGCGAATCTTCCGCCCTTTCAATTTCATATTAGCAGCCGCCGACATCACAGTTCGTGTCGCTTAAACCTGCCGACGATGTGATCGGCGGTGCGCGCCGCGAGGGTCATGATGGTTAGTGTCGGGTTCTTCTCTGAGCCTGACGGAAAGACGCTGCCGTCGACGACGAACAGGTTCTTGATGTCGTGCGTCTGGCACCACTTGTTGAGCACAGACGTGCGCGGGTCAGTGCCCATGATGCATCCGCCAAGTTCATGGTCGGGACCGACCGGGCGCTGCGGAGCGCTGACCAGCTTAATCCCCGAAGCCGCGAAAAATTCTTTCGTCAATTCCTTCGAATGGTTGAATATTTTCCAATCGTTGTCGCCCGGAACGAGATGGCGGCGCGCGCGCGGCAGGCCGTAATCATCGGTCTGTTCGGGATCAAGGTCGATGTAAGATTGCTCGTTCGGGAGCATCTCGATGTTCGGACGAAAGATCAACACCGCCGGGTTCGCGTCGCGCACGCGCCGCTTGTAGTCGGCACCGAAGCCGTCGAGTTGTTTGACCCACCACTCATTCGAGCGCCGACCCTGATAGTCGTATTGCACCGCGAAGCTGCGCGCGTAGTCGCGCTTGCGTGCGTGCATCCACGATGGGATGAAGCCGTGGTCAAGCGCCCCTTCGTCGTTAATGGGCGGGCGCCCCGCGAACTCTTCGACGATCCCGGTGTGAAACGCGAGCAGGTGCGGAATCCAGTCACGCCCCAGGCGACCGCTCGAATTCGCCAGCCCCGTCGGATAGCGCGCCGACTTCGACATCAACAGCAGCGCAATCGACTGCACGCACGCGCATGACACGACCACCGCACGCGCCCTGACTTCACCCTCGGCCTTCGTCAGACGGTCAATCGTCCGCACGCCTGTAACGCGGTTGTCTGCGTTCACCATCACTTCGCGCGCGACGCGGTTCGAAAGGATGGTCAGACGCGAGTTCGCGGCCTGTGTTTTCAGATGTACGTCGGCGGAATTGTACTTCGCGATGACGTCGCACCCGGCCATGCAGTTGCCGCAATAATGGCACGGCGGGCGGCCACCGTAGCGTCGCGTCAACGTCGCCTTGCGTACATGGATGACAGGGATGCCGAGCTTGCGCCCGCCGCGACGCAGCACATGGTCGACGCACTTGAGCGGCAGCGGCGGCAGAAACTTTCCGTCCGGCAAATCTTCGAGGTGATCGAGATTACCGCACACGCCGACCTCCTGCTCGATGCGGTCGTAGTATGGCGCCAGGTCACGGTAATCGAGCGGCCAGTCGTAGCCGACGCCTTCGCGCGTGCGGCCTTTCAGGTCGCGTTGCGAAAGTCGCAGCGACACGGCGTTCCACAGCAGACTTTTGCCGCCGACGCCGCGCGCCCGGTCGCCCCCGATGGACGGCGCACCGTCGAACATCTGCGGCACTTTGCGGTTGGCGTATTCGTAAGCCATGGCGTGCGTGTTGAATTTGGTGGTGTCGATTTTCGGCCCGCCCTCGACGAGTGCGACGCGCATTCCCTGTCGCGCCAGCCACGTCGCTATCACGCCGCCCGCCGCGCCCGCGCCGACGACACAGACATCGTAAACCGGCGTGCTTCTTCTGGTTTGCATCTCTTCGCTCCTTACAATAGCTTCTTCAAGTGATTGATGTTGGACTCCACGGCGCGGTCATACTCGGCGGCGCTAATCAGCCCCGACCCGTGATCCTGAATGAACTTCAAATCACTGTCGGTGAACTGCATGTCGGCCTCTTTCTTTTCGGACAACTTGGAGAGTGGTGTGCGGTCGACCGGCAGCACGAACTCGGATGTCAGGTGTCCTTGATAGTCCATCTCTTTGAAGGTGTCGATAACCGACTGCCAATCGTAGCGCCCCTGGCCGGCGGGCTTACGATTATTGTCGGCGACGTGGAAATCGAAGAGGCGGTCGCCGGTCGCGCGGATCGCGCCGAGCGGGTCGGCCTCTTCAATGTTGATGTGGAACGCATCGAGCACCACCCCTAAGTTGCGGTCAACATCGTCGGCGAGTGCCAGCGCCTGATCGTGCCGGTTAATCAGATACGTCTCAAATCGGTTGAGCGGCTCAATGCCGATTCTGACTTTGTTCTCAAGCGCAAAGTCGCCGACCTCGCGCAATCCTTCGACGAGCCACGTCCATTCCTCATCGGGCGACGCCATCGATTTCACCTTACCGACCGTAGACGGCACGACGCAGAATATACTTCCGTCCAAGTCGTGGATCATCTTGATGCAATCTTTCATATACGCGACGGTGCCGACACGCACGTACTTGTCCGGATGCACCAGATCACGCCCCTCGGTCATGATCGTCACGCCGCCCCAGCACTCAAGACCGTACTTGTCGAGCAACCGTCGCACCTCGCCCGCGTCGTACTTCGCTGGCTCGCCGCTGATTTCGATTCCGTCGTAACCGTACCGCTTAAGCCGCTCCAGTGTCGTCTCTATCGGCTCTGGCCGCATCCAATTATGCATCGAGAATTTCATGATGAGTTTCCTTGTCGTGAAGTGATGGGTAAGTCTCTGTTTGGGCGAAAAGTTAAGCTTCGCCTAACATCCCGATAGACACTTTGTAACCTGGCCCGTTTAGCTTACACTTTATTTTTCCAAATCTTGCTCGTCCCCTCGCTTCAATAACGGAGGCGTCACCCACATAAATTCATAAGGGGTTATGTCACATGGAAGAACCTCGACGGCGCGTACCCGGCATCGTACGCGAATTGCTTTTGTTGTCAATCATCTTTCTCAGCAGCGACAGGTGACAGGTGACAGGTGACAAGAAAGCGTTAAGGCACGTCACTTCTTCCAAACGGGGTCGCTAATATTTTGGAAAGGCTGCCGGCTTAAAGAACTCGTCTCGTACCGCACAGCATGCAAACTTTCCTGTCACCTGTCACGATTTACCTGTCACGTCTGAGTTATTAGTCTCCGCACTCCATATTTGACATGATGAACACATTCACTTTTTTCACTCGCCGGTTTACGAGTCGCGCGTGCTTACTACTGGTCGCAACGTTTTTCGTTGTCACGCAATCAGTCGTAACGCGGGCGCGCATGTCCGACCTGTCGCTGATAGCCAGTCACAGTTTCCAGTTACCGGAGGATTCCGAAGTCGGCCTTGAAATCCATGCGCGTGCGCCGGGCGCGTCGTGGCTTCGCAAGGGGGCGGAGGCCGCCGCGCTCGTCGTCAAAGTCGATGGCGAGTATAGCCAGGATGTGATGCTGTGGGCGGGCGGCGATTCATTCATCTACCGCGTTACGTTGGGGCGACTCAAGCGCGGAAAGCACACCATTGCCGTGTCGCTCAACGAAGCTCGCTCCGCCGCTGGCGCACAGCGCGCTGAAATCTCTTCGCTAAAACCGCTTATCTTTCCCATCGCAAAGACGAAAAGTGTTTCACGCACTAACCTGGCTAGTGCTTCACGCACTAACCTGATTAGTAATTTGAATATCAATCTGTCCGGCAGAGTTGATGACAGCCCGATCAATAATCCGACAAACAATCTAAGCGGCGATGACATTCTCGCGCTCGCACGCTCGCCGGTGCTGTACGCTCGCGCCAACTCCATCGACCGCTTCACGGATGTTCCGCTGCTGATGTTTTATCAAATCGAGCGCCTTCAGAGCGGCGAGACGTTGATCCGCTACAGCGTCGTCTTTTCGCACGAGGACGGCGGCACACCGGCGGCGGCGCTGATGGCACGGTGGGGCCGCGGCTCCGACATTGAGTGGGTCTGTGAGTTTCGCGTGCGTGATGGCCGCGTCGTCGACGAGATTTATCAGGGAGTGAATCACCGAACGACCCCTTTCACGGGAATGCGAACGCTCGGCGGCGGACACCCGCTGCTCGCCGTCGCGTCGGACAACAACAACTTCTCCGACCTTGCCTGCTCAGCCGTGCGCTTTGCGCTGCTGCCCGTCCGCGCTGATCTATCATCCGCCTCGCGCGAGATTCTGATGGATAACAATCCGTGGACTTACCGCGTGATGGGTGAAGAGATGCTCCGCGAGAACCGCATCAAAGACAGTCCAACGGATGCGCAGACCATCGCCGACCCACGCGACTACCTCTACATCGAGGCGCATGGACGGCAGACCGCGGCGGCGCTCAGCCTCGGCGTGCGAATCAGCGGCGACACCCAAAGCTACCGCTCCGACCTCGGCGACGCTCGTCTGCGCATCGACCGCAGCGGATTCTTTCGCACCGCAGTGCGTCTGCCGCATGGAACCGGCGGCAGTGCAGTTGAGGAAATCTCTATCACTTGTCACGGTGCTTCCGGACTGGTCGGCAAACAGTCGTGCGAAGACGTTAAGCTAAGTCGGGTCTTCATGCTCGACCGCGATTACGTGCCGCGCGCCGTCACGATTCCGCAAACCAAATCGGCGACGCTGGCGGCAGGCGTCGTCGAGACTCTCACCATCAGGTCCCCGCATCGGACAACGAACGAGTAAAGTTTGAGCGGGGACGGAAATAATGTCAGAGGATTTATGTCCAACGAAGAGAGTCAAAATCAGCCCCGACAGCTTGTCGAACCGGAAACCGACTTTGTGACAATGCGCGCCATCCTCTTAGAATGGGGAATGGCTGAAGACGCAGTCCGCCGACTGCTGGACGAACCGCGCCCTTTGCTTTATTGTGCTCCCGATGAGGAACTGCTCCCGACGTGTCGCCCCATCTTTCTTCACGATTAACCCTCAACTTCAAACTATCGATTGTCTTCCGACAAGGGGGGCCTATGCAGCAACAACCAATCTACACGTGGATGAAGATCGGACTCGCGATGTTAATTCTCATCGCGGGAATCGCGTTGGCAGTCTTTACTTTAATTACGGCGAGATGAAAATTGCTCGCCTGACTTCGGTTAACTGACACGGCGCGCCGGGCACCAAGACACGACGCGCCGTGTCGGTTGATTTTTTCATCTCATAGTTTCGCCCGCCTCGACAACTCGCTAACCTGTCCCGGCCTTCCCCACCGATCCGCTTGCTTCGCTCCGCCACTTTCCCGCTTGAATAACGACCCGGCATATATCAATATCAATCGCTCGGTCAGCATTGTTCACATCAAGAGTTCTCAATGATTAAACGATTGCTCGTCTCTCTGTGCTGTCTTCTAAACTTCTTCAGTGTCGTCGCACCAGCGCAAACACAAATGCCCTCCCCACCATCATTCACGCCAAAGTTCACTGTGCGGAAGAGCGGTCTGGAGCTTGAGCGGCGAACGCAGCTCGGCTCCTTTTTCGATGTCGTCGGGCGGAGGTCGGCGGTCTTCGGCTACGAGAACCGCGCGTTCGAGGCGTGGGTCTATCCGTTGAAAATCCTCGACGACTTTCGGCTCTCGTTTCAGGTCGAGGGCTATCCACTTGAGATTCAGGGCACTGACATCGCGGTCAGCATCAACGCGCGTCCCGAAGCGACCACATTCACCTACACACACTCGGCCTTCACCGCGCGACAGATCATTTTCACGCCCGTCGATGAACCGGGCATCGTGATGTTGCTCGATGTGCAAAGCGTTCTGCCATTAAACGTGGTGTGGTCGTTTCGCCCACGTCTGAAATTGATGTGGCCCGCCGGGCTGATGACCAGCAATTTAAGTTGGGTCGAGAAGGAACGCGCCTACTACATCACCGAAGAAACGAACAAGTATGTCGGCGTGGTCGGGTCGCCGACGGCGCGCGACATTTCGCTGATGCCGTACCAGGAAGAGCCGCGCGACGTGCCAGTCAGGTTCGTCGTCGAAGCTTCCATCGAAGCGATGAAGGCTAACTTCATCCCGATTGTGATTACCGGAAGCGTCGATGGGCGCGTCAAAGCGAAAGCGAACTATGAACGAATCCTCGCCTCGGTGCCCGCGCTCTACGAAAAGAATGTTGCGTATTACGAGCGCTTTCAGAAAGAGACGGTCGATGTTGTGACACCCGACGAGCGAATCAATAAAGCGTTCGCGTGGGCGAAAGTCGGCGTTGATAAAGGCGTCGGCACGAACCCTTTGCTCGGCACCGGTCTGATCGCTGGCTACCGCACGTCGGGCGAGAGCGAGCGGCCCGGCTTCGCGTGGTTTTTCGGGCGCGACGCGCTGTGGACAACGTTTGCGATTAACTCTTACGGCGACTTCGCGACAACACGCACCGCGCTCGACTTTTTGAAAAAGTTTCAGCGCGCCGACGGCAAAATTCCGCACGAGATTTCGCAGAGTGCATCGCTGATCCCGTGGTTCAAGGACTACACCTATCCGTGGGCGAGCGCCGACGCGGCACCGCTCTATGTCATCGGCCACGCCGACTACTGGCGCGTGAGTGGCGACCTTGAGTTAATCCGCGCGAATTGGGAATCGATAAAAAATGCTTACCGCTTCAGTGTCGCGACCGACACCGACGGCAACGGTTTAATCGAGAACACGAAGTTCGGTCATGGCTGGGTCGAAGGTGGCGCGCTTCATCCGCCGCACGAAGAGATTTACATGCAGGGTGTGTGGATCGAAACGTCGCGCAACATCGCGGACTTGGCTGACGTGATGGGTGAGCCGGAACTTGCCTCGTCCGCGCGTGCCAATGCCGAGCGGACGCGCGCCGCAACCGAGCAGACATATTGGTTAGCTGACCGAGGGTTCTACGCTTTCGCCACCAACCGCCCGCCTCTTAAGCCGCGCGAAGCGGAGCCGGGGCCGAATCGCGCCGTGCGTCAAGCGCGGATGGATGAACTTGATAAGAAGACATTGATTGACGAGAACACGGTGCTGACCGCGGTGCCGCTGTGGTGGCGAACGCTCGAAGACACGCGCGCGCAGTCAGAGATCGATCATTTCGGCAGCGGCGCGATTGCGACCGACTGGGGCGCGCGTCTGCTTTCGGATAAGAGCAAGCTGTACGACCCGCTGTCATATCACTACGGCTCGGTGTGGCCGCTCTTTACCGGGTGGGCGTCGATGGGCGCGTATCGCTACGGTCGGCCCCACGTCGGCTATCAGGCGCTGACTGCGAACGCGCTCCTGTCGTTCACGGAGGCGCTCGGCTATGTCACCGAACTTATCTCCGGCGAAATCAACACACCGTTCGGTCGGTCGTCACATCATCAGATTTGGTCAGAGGCGATGATCGTCACGCCGTTGATGCGCGGGCTGCTCGGCATCGAGGCGAGCGCGGGCGGCAGGACGCTCCGTTTCGCGCCGCAACTGCCGGCGGATTGGGATCGCGTCGAAGTGCGAAGGATCGCGGCAGGCGGCTACCAATTCGACCTCACACTTGAGCGGAAAGGCGGGCGCGAAACAATCAGGGTAGTGAGGCGTGTGGCGGCAGGACGAGGAGCGAATGTAACTTCGGGTCAGGGTGGTGGGCAGCGCCTTGTCATCGCACCGTCTTTCCCGCTCGACGCGCGCGTGCGGTCGGCGACGGTCAACGGGCGCGCCTCGAAGTTGGATGTGTCGCGCGTCGGGGACATTCAGCGTGCCGAGGTCAGCATCGACGACGCACCGTCAAGTGTCGAAGTGGTCTTCAATTACAACGAAGGCACCGACATTTACGTACAGACGCCGATGCTTATGCCCGGAGCACACAGCCACGGCTTACGCATCCTGCATTCACGCGCCGACGCGAACACTCTGCGCCTGACGCTCGAAGGACTCGGCGGGCGTTCGTATCAGTTGCGCGTCCGCACGCCGCGCCGCCTCGGTGACACGAGCGGCATCACGGCGAAGCAAATTGTCGGCGGCGATTATGAATTGTCAGTGAATTTCGATGGCGCGGCGGGTGTGTACGTGCGGCGCGAATTGATCGTGCCGCTATTTACGAGAAAGTGACATACCCCATGAAAATTTCAGGGCTTCGCGTACTTTGCTCGGCTTCGCCTATGTTGGAACGGATTGCTTTATCTCCTCCACCGCACGCGCCCAGAATTGCACGGCTCCCAAACTACCTTCTAAATCATCAACTCGGACGCCCAGCTTTTCCAAGCCTCGCGCCGAAACGTCAAAGATACAAAAGCCGCCGGTCTTGCGGGGGAATCCATTCTCAATCTCTGTGTCTTGAGGACTGTAAAAGCGTAAACTCCGAACAACATCTCCGTTGCTCAACGTGATGTCGATGAATGTCTCAAACTCTTGGTCGAGGCTTTGATGAAAGCAGAACGAAACTATCTCGTATTGCCATGAATGCTCAAGAATTGAATGGAACGGGTCTTCTTGTTCGTACATAACATCAAGGTAGAAGCCGAACGAGAGGTTTTGGTAAATCAACGCGCAGGCGCCGTGGCTACACCCACATATTTGTCCGCGCCGCCGTAGTAGAACAGCCATCTGTTACCGTCGCGCACCATCCCCTCGACGAACACCACGTTCGGGACTTGCCCGATCTTCTCCCACTCTCTTTCAGCGCCGAAGATCGGCTTATCAGATCGCGCGAGTACTTTGGTTGGATCATTCTTGTCAAACAGCACCCACCCGGCAGAATAGACGACTTTATTATCAGCGCCGTTATAGACCATCAAGATGCCGTCTTTGGTGATGATCGGCGGCGGCCCCGGCTCCACCACAAAGGAATCAAAATATCCGGGACGATGCGCCAGCACCGGACGGTCGAGCGGCTCTGTCCAATTTACTAAATCGGTCGAGTAAGCAACGCCCATTTGATTAGGCGCTTTGTCGGCGTCAGCCATGAAATACATCCAGTATTTACCGTTGATCTTTTGCGGGACGATGGCCCCGGCTTTGGTCCAGTTGACGTTCCAGCGGCCTTTGTAAGCCGGCATGATGATGCCCTTTCGCTCCCAGTGAATGAGGTCTGCTGAGGTCGCTAAACAAAGCTGAGCGTCCTTTTTGTTATAGGCGGTGTAGGTCAGATAGTAAGTGTTGTCGATCTTCACCAGCCGCGGGTCTTCGATGCCGCCGTCCTTTTCGTAATCGGTTTCGGGCGTCATCACCGGCTGAGGCCTGCGCGCGAAATTCACGCCATCGTCGCTCGTCGCGTACCCCAATCGAGAAGTCCCCTTCTTATCCTGCGCCCGATAGAGCATCACGAACTTACCGTCCTTCTTCACCACCGCTGGGTTGAAGACGCCCGCTGACTCAAAGCCATCGCCGCGCGGGCTTATCACCGGCTCTACGGAAACTCGCTTCCAATCACCAAAGGGTGGCGAGTAGCGTGTAATCGCCAAAACGACGATTGATAAAAGCGAAGTAATGATCGCCATCCGTAACAGCATGGTAAGTTTCGGCATAAACATGATGGGCCTCCAATTATTTAGAAGACGTTTCATTTGAGTCCTGAAGTAGCAATGGCTTTGATGAACTGCTTCTGTCAGATGAAGAAGATCAGGATGCTCGGAATCATGGCGAGCATCCGCAGCAGCGTCGACTTGCCGCAGCCCGACGGCCCGACGAGAATGACGAACTCGCCGTCTCTCACTTGAAAGCTGGTGGGCGAGACGGCCCTCACTCTCCCGAAATAAATCTTCGATACGTCTATCAGTTCCAGATCAGCCATCTGTTAGTTTTCGGGTGAGCAAATCAGCCGCGCCAGCACTTGATCGTCGATGACGGGCATCGCTCCGGCTTGTGTGGCGACCCACGCGCCCAGTTGATTGGCGACCTCGCCGATTTTCTCCAGAGGCGTTTGGCGCAGGTAACAATGAACCAGCGCGGCGGTAAAGGCGTCGCCCGCGCCGATGGTATCCGCCACATTAACTTTTAAGCCGGGGCTTTCAATCAAATCCGTCGGTGTAATCAGCAGACTCCCATTCGCCCCACGTGTCACACAGACCATTTCCAAATCAAACACCTGAATCAACCGGTGCGCCCAGGCATTTTCGCCACGCCCGCCGAGACGGAGCATCTCGGCCACTCGCGGCAACTCCTCGTGATTGAGTTTGACGACCGTCGCGAGGTCGAGCGACTCAGCGAGAATGTCGGCGGAGTAAAATGATTGACGCAAGTTAACGTCGAAGGTTCGCAAACAGTTGGCGCGCGTCGTGCGGAGGAATCGTCGAATGGTTTCGAGAGACACGTTGGCACGTTGCGCGAGCGTCCCGAAACAAACGGCGTCGGCCTGCGATGCTAACTCTTCCCACTGCGGCGTCCATTCAAGATAATCCCAAGCGACACTCTCTGTAATAACGTAATCGGGTTGCCCGCCCACGTCTAAACGAACCTGCACCGTTCCGGTCGGCTGCGCCTCGTCGCTTTGCACATACGACGTGTCTAAGCCGCGCTTACTCAGGAGGTGCCGCGCCTCCCCCCCGGAATCGTCCGCACCGACGCGGCTGGCAACGATTCCGCGATCACCCAATTGCGTCGCCATCAAGGCGAAGTTCGCCGGCGCGCCGCCGAGCCGTCGGCCTCCAGGTAACTCGTCCCAGAGCAGTTCGCCGAGGCCGACAACGATGCGCTGTTCGGATACTGTTGAATCGTGTGAGTCAGCCATTCGATACAATGTGCCCGGCGCGGCGCGGGTGAAATTTATCTACCGCCTGAGCATTGCAAAAGGGTTCTTCAATCCTTAGCTTTCTGCGCCCGCACGTTCTTCAGATTCTCGCGGGCGTCGGCGTGGGCGGGGTTGATGCGAAGCGCGTGCTCGAAGTGGGCGATGGCCTGAACCGGATTTCCCTGCATCGCGAACGCGCTGCCGAGGCTGTTGTGGGCGTTCGCGTCGTCGGGCCGAATTTGTATCACCTGACGGAAATGAGTAATCGCCTCTTCAACCCTACTCAGTGTCAAAAGCGAGTTGCCCAGGTTGTAACGCGCGTCTACATAGTCCGGCCTGACTTGGACGACTTTACGATAATAGCTGATCGCCTCTTCGAGTCTGCCGGTTGATTGAAACGCGGTGCCGAGGCTGTTAAGCGCCGTCACATTATCTGGCCTCGCCCGCAGCGCCTCCATGTAATGACTGATCGCTTCATCAAGCCTATCCATTGATTGAAGCGCCGCGCCGAGATTGAAGTGCGCCATGAAATCGTTTGGGTACTTGCGGAGTCTTTGCCGCATGAGCGCTTCCTGCAGGATGATCCTCACGTCACCGCGAGCGCGCGGCAGGACTTGAATCCACAAATGCCCCATCTCGTCCGAAGATTTATTGCCGGCGACGACACGCTTCGGCGGATGATTCGGATTGCGCTCGTTGTCGGCGGAGTTGTCGTAGCTGTAGCGCATCGAGATAGTCGTGCCCTTTGGCAGGAAGACGGGCGCGGCGTAGCGATATACGGCTTGCCAATCCAAATCCCAGCGCGTGATGCGAACAAGCCACTTCTTCGTGCCGTCGGGAAGCGTCGCGAGAGCCTGCAAGTCTTTCCCCAAATAATGAGCGTGAGGGTACACGCCGAGCGCGTCCACGTCCAAGGGTAATGTAAGCTCATCCGTGATTACGAAGTCCTCCTTTCCCGCGGGAATATCAATGGCGCCGTCGTGTTCCAGCTGCAACAAGATTGGGTAGCTGGTCGGCGGCTGAACGGTAAAATAAAGTCCGATGACGGGCTGAATCATTTCCGGTTTGCCGGAGGGTTGCAGGTGCATGTTGATAACCAAATCGGTGCCCGCGTCCAGACGCCAAGCCATGCCATCGGGTTCAATCCACGGCTCGCCCCGGGCTTCCAGAAAAGGAAATGACTGTCAGGATCGAAGCTTTCCGATTCAACGACTACGTCCATGCCGCCGAAACCAATTTCAGGGTCTTGGGCGTCAAGGCGTCGTGACGACTGCGTGCGATCAATCAAGAGATTGGCGTGGTGGACAATCTTCTTATTGCCCGGAAGAATTTCCACCGCTTTCACGTAACGCATTGTCGTGACCGGAATGGGAATCACGAAATTGCGAAACACGTCTGTGCCCCCGGCTGGCAGCGTGTAGGCTTCCGGCATCTTAACCACCAGATCAGGCCGGCCGAGTTGCCACCCCTCGTTGAACTTAGGAGTCGGTGGCAGGTCTGATGAAAGACCCTCAGTGGCTCCGTCTTTGACCCACCGCCGAATCATCTCAATCTGTTTATCGCTCAGCCTGCGCTCGTCGGCAAATTCACCGTAGCCGGGTTCAGGTAGCCACGGCGGCATGTATCGGCTCTCGGTCACGACCGCAATCTGCTCGGCACGCTTCCTCACATCTTGATAGTTCAGTAAGCTGAACGGCCCGGCCCCGCCCGGATGATGACATACCGCGCAATTCTGGAAGATGATCGGGGCAATGTCCTTATTGAACGTCAACGTGCCCGGCGCGTGCGAAGCCTCTGCATCCGATGAGCTAGCCTCCATGAGTCCCACCGATGTCGTCACATGAAAAGCGATGGCGATGACAAAGACGGAGATTGAAATAGTGAGCTTGATTGTCCTCATCGTTGCAGATCGGAGATGAAGCAGCCTATCGCGGGAGTCGTTGTCGCTGTCACCGACTTTCCTTCAACGATTGCTTCTAAAACCGCCTCAAGATCGTGCGTCGTCGGCGCGGGCCGCGCCTTACCAAAAGCGACATACCGGTTATCAATCCGTCCGCGATACACCATTCGCCGCTCGGCCCCTTCGGGTACAAACACGGCCGCTTCGGGTGTCACCCGAACTCCCGCTATCTTGACCAGCGCGTGCTCCGGATCACGCAGCACGCCCTGAGTGTATTCAAATTCCTTGATGTGTTTACGAATCATCTCAACCGACGTGTCCCGGTCAGGATACACCAGCCAGAAAGTCACACCACGCGCGGCAAACTTCTCGTGGAGCCGCCGAACTTCCGGCGCATAACGATTTGAGATCGGGCAATCCGTGCGGACGAAGAGAAAAACGATAGCCTTAGCATCGGTCGCTCGGAAAGGCTCAATTTGCCGGCCCGTTAAATCAAGCGGACGCGATTGCTGTATGAGTGATGTTTCATTGCCACAGATGACAATTGCCGCCAACAAAATTCCCGTCACCGATAGGGGGACGCGCCTGATTAGTCCCATGATTAACACGTCATAACTCCGTAAACTCAAACTGCCCGGCTGATCTTTTCGCAGGCCGTTCAGTGATCATGGTGCGGCTTCGTTCGGTTCTTCGCCGAAAGTGAAAAACTCTTCAACTCAATTATCGCCGGTTGGCTCTCGCCTTCGCGCAAGCGGTAATGCCGGTCGAGCGACAAGCCGCGCCGTAGCAGTTGTGTCTTCCCCGAAACCGGCCAGCGAATTTCGATTTCAGCGACGGCCACCGCGTCACCCAACCCGACGTGCAGGCGGAAAGGCGACGCACCGAAACTCCCGCCTGAGCTGATCGTGCGGTGAATGTCGCGCGCGCCCTCCTTCGTCTTCACGCGTACGCGCACGCGCACGCCAATCGCCGAGCGATTCTCGCGCACGCCAATCAACTCCAGCATCAGCCAGCGCCGCCCGTGTCCCGGATTCTCAAAGAGCACACTTGTGTACGCATCGCCGGCGAGCGCGCCGCCGATCACTTCAAAGATGTCCTCGTCGCCGTCGCGGTCGAGATCGCCGAACGAGACTGCGTGCCCTTTCTGCAAATGGCCGAAGCCGCCCGAGGTCGTCACGTCCTGAAAGATTCGGCCTTCGGCGTTGCGAAACATTTTATTCGGCAAGAGCGCCTCGAACTGCGGTGTACCCGTGCCGAAGTAACAATCGAGCCAGCCGTCGTTGTCCAGATCACCGTAGTTCGCGCCCATCGGCAGAATCACGCGATCCATCTTCGTCTGCTTCGTTACGTCTGCGAACGTGCCGTCACCTTGGTTACGATAGAGGCGCGGCAGTTCGGCACGGTTCGGCAGTCCCATCAGGAACGCGCCGATGTCGTTTAGCGTTTCGGTGTAGTACCCGGCCACGAATAAATCTTGCCAGCCATCATTATCGTAATCCCAAAACCATGTGGCGAAACT
>Ga0136614_10000611_pt1 | contig 18537 bp, 17 predicted proteins | sample AntDrymUQ2792106_2_FD_106643 | JGI IMG/M metagenome (GOLD analysis project Ga0136614, IMG submission 106643) | Polar desert sand microbial communities from Dry Valleys, Antarctica - metaG UQ279 (21.06) | ecosystem: Environmental > Terrestrial > Soil > Desert | place: Antarctica: Dry Valley... | reverse complement strand
ATGATTCGTTACCGCACGCGCGACTTGACGCGGCTGCTGCCGCCGACGGCGCGCAGCATGCGGCGCATCGAGAAAATCACCGGACGATCCGACGACATGCTGATCATTCGCGGCGTCAACTTATTCCCGACACAGATCGAAGAGCTCATCTTGAAGCAGCCGGAACTTGAACCGCACTACACACTGGAAGTCACGCGGCCGGTGCACCTCGATGAATTGACGGTGCACGTCGAGATGGGATCGCAACTGGCAAACGGAAGCCAGGACGCGCGCCACGCCGCAGCACAAAAGCTTGAGCAGGCAATCAAAGCCTACGTCGGACTTTCGGCAAGCGCGCGCCTGGCATCGCCGCTTGGTATCGAGCGCTCGACGGGCAAAGCCAAGCGCATCGTTGATCGACGGGCAAAGGAGTAGGCATGTACACGCAAGCGATGGATATTCCGTCCGGTGACCGCGAAGCTTCAGAGAACAGCGACGCCGAGTACGAAGCGGAATTCGACGCCAAGCTGGCACGCGGCGACTTCATCGAACCGAAAGACTGGATGCCCGAGCGGTATCGCAAGACACTGATCCGGCAGATCAGCCAGCACGCGCACTCGGAAATCGTCGGGATGCTGCCGGAAGGTGGCTGGATCACGCGTGCGCCCACGCTGGAACGAAAGTGCATCCTGCTGGCAAAAGTGCAGGATGAAGCCGGTCACGGCATGTACCTATATTCGGCTGCCGAAACGCTCGGCGTGTCGCGCGACGAGTTGATCGAGGCGTTGCATTCCGGCAAGGCCAAGTATTCGTCGATCTTCAACTATCCGACCAAGACCTGGGCTGACATCGGCGTGGTCGGTTGGCTGGTGGATGGTGCGGCGATCATGAATCAGATTCCGCTGACACGTTGTTCGTACGGGCCTTACGCGCGCGCGATGGTTCGCGTGTGCAAGGAAGAATCGTTTCACCAACGGCAGGGTTACGACTTGTTGCTGACGTTGATGAAAGGCTCGACAGATCAGCGCGCAATGGTTCAGGACGCGGTCAATCGCTGGTGGTGGCCGTCGCTGATGATGTTTGGTCCGCACGACAGCGAGTCGACCAACAGCGGCGATTCAATGAAGTGGGGAATCAAGCGCATCAGCAATGATGACCTGCGGCAGAAGTTCGTCGATGCGACCGTGCCGCAGGCAAAGCTGCTGGGCGTCACGCTGCCTGATCCCGATCTGAAATGGAATTCGGCGCGCGGCGAAGCGGGGCACTGGGATTTCGGTCCGATCGACTGGAGTGAATTCTGGAGCGTCGTCAATGGCCATGGCGAGTGCAACGCAGAGCGGTTGGCGGATCGCATCCAAGCCTGGGACGATGGTGCGTGGGTACGCGAAGCCGCATTGGCACACACGCAGAAGCGGCGGCATCGCGATTGCGTCGCTGCATGAACGCACACGTGAATCACAAAGAGTGGCCGCTTTGGGAAGTGTTCATTCGCAGCCGTAACGGCCTCGATCACAAGCATTGCGGCAGCCTGCACGCGGTCGATGCGGCGATGGCGCTGAAGAACGCGCGCGACGTGTTCACCCGGCGCATGGAGGGCGTCAGCGTTTGGGTAGTCCGTGCCGACGACATCGTTGCCAGTGATCCCGACGTCAAGCCGGAAATGTTTGACCCGGCGGCCGACAAGATCTACCGGCATCCGACGTTTTATACGTTGCCCGACGAAGTCAACCACATGTGACGCAGCAGTGAACACGCTTACCGCACCGGTCAGCGCAGCCCACCTCAATTACCTGCTGCGCATTGCTGATTCATCGTTGATTCTGGGGCACCGGCTTTCCGAGTGGTGCGGCCACGGTCCGGTGATCGAAGAAGACATTGCGTTGACCAACGTCGCCCTTGATCTGATTGGTCAGGCCCGCGCGTTGTACACGCATGCGGGGGCGTCGGAGGGGCGCGATCGTGACGAAGACGTGTTTGCATTCAATCGGCCGCAAGAGGAATTCTGCAACGTGTCGATGGTCGAGCTGCCCAATGGTGATTACGCATGCACCATTGTCCGCAACTTCCTGTTCACCGCATTTCAGCGCGAGCTCTGGGTCGCGCTGCATTCTTCCCCCGACGCGGCGCTCGCACAGATTGCTGCCAAGAGCGTCAAGGAAACGCGGTACCACGTGCAACACGCGTCTGATTGGACAGTGCGCATGGGCGACGGCACTGACGAGTCGCATGCGCGGATGCAGCGAGCACTCGATTACCTTTGGCCGTACACCGCCGAATTTTTTTCTGCGTCGTTGGACGACGGTGAGATTGCGATGTCCGGAATCGGGCCGGTGTGGTCCACTCTCGAAACGGCGTGGCGCAACGCGGTGCTCCCGCTGCTGGACGTAGCCACGCTGCAGATTCCACAGCGCACGGCGTTTGTTTCGCGCGGCAAGGAAGGGATGCATGGCGAGCACATGCGGACGCTGCTCAGCGAGATGCAGTTCCTGCAGCGCGCCCATCCGAATTGCAAGTGGTAACAAGGTTCGCGCACCGATGACGCCCAAATATCACACGTTGCGGATAGCGGATGTGCGCCGCGAGACGCCGGACTGCATCAGCCTCAAGTTCGATGTGCCACCCGAGCTCGTCGGCGATTACCAGTTCGTGCAGGGCCAGCATCTCGGATTGCGGGCCACACTGGAGGGTGAGGAATTTCGCCGCTCTTATTCGATTTGTTCAGGCCTCGACGACGGTGAAATTCGCGTTGCGATCAAGAAGGTGGGCGGTGGCCGCTTCTCGCAATGGGCGCACGAGGCGCTTAAGCCGGGCGACCCGATCGAGGTGATGACGCCGGAAGGCCGTTTCTTCACTCGCCTCGATCCGCAACGCTCGAGGCACTACGCGGCGTTTGTCGCCGGCAGCGGAATTACGCCGGTGTTATCACTGATTCGTACGACGTTGGCGCGCGAGCCAAAGTCGCGTTTCACGTTGGTCTACGGCAATCGGCGCCAATCTTCAGTGATGTTTCACGAAGCGCTCGAAGATCTGAAGGATCGATACCTGACGCGCTTCAGCCTGTACAACGTTTTCTCGCGCGAGACGCAGGATGTCGATCTGTTCAACGGCCGGATCGACGCCGCGAAGGTCCGGGAATTTCTCGATTCTCTGCTGCCGGTCGAAACGATCGACGAGGCGTTTGTCTGTGGGCCGCTGACGATGATCGACGAGGTCGAGGTGGCGCTGCTCCGCGCCGGAATGCCTGCGCATCATGTTCACGTCGAGCGATTCGGCATTGCGACCGGGCCGGCGCAACCGATCGATGACACCGATGCGGCGCAGTCGCATATCGATCTGATCATCGACGGCGTGCGACGTGAGGTCAGTTTCATTCCCGGCCAGCAATCGATCCTCGAGGCGGGGCGCGACGCGGGCATCGACTTGCCGTTTTCGTGCAAGGGCGGCATGTGCAGTACCTGCCGCGCGAAGGTGCTTGAAGGTCAGGTCAAGATGGCGAAAAACTATGCTCTCGAACCACACGAGGTGGCCGACGGCTTCGTGCTGACGTGCCAGTCGTACCCAGTGACGGAACGCGTCGTGATTTCTTACGACGCGCGGTCGTAATGGCTCGCACCAAAGCGGCAGGGTTCGACCGGCAGCGCGCAGCGATTCGTGATGCAGCGGCACGCCAGTTTGCCGACAAGGGTTACGCTGCCGCGTCGATTGCTGACGTCGCGCGAGCGTGTGGTGTATCGAAGGCGTTGATGTATCACTATTACCGAGACAAGGAGCATCTGCTGGCCGATATCGCTGAAAGTTACGTCGGGCGGCTGCAAGACATTATCGATCGGGTACGTGCCGAAGCGTTGCCGCCGGCTGCGCACCTGCGGCGCCTGATTGAGCTCTTCATGGCAGAGTACGAACATTCTGCGGCGCGGCACCGGGTGCTTGTGCAGGACGTCAAGTATCTGCAGCGAGCCCATCGCGCTCGCGTGCTGACAAAGGAACGCAAGGTCGTGCAGGGTTACGCCGAAGTGATTGCCAAAATCGCTCCGCAGACAGATCGCGAAGCACTGATCAAGCCATTGACAATGATTCTATTTGGAATGATCAACTGGACGTTTACGTGGTTCAAGGAGCGCGGGCCGCTGACATACGCCGAGATGGCACCGGTGGTCGCCGATTTATTTCTAGGCGGGGTCGCTCGCGTTCAGCCACCCGTGCACACACCTTTACGGAAGAGCAGGGCTCGCGCACCGGCTGCTCAGCTTGGGGTGGGGGCATGAACGACGTGTTTTTATGTGACGGCCTTCGCACGCCAATCGGCCGCTATGGCGGCGCGCTGTCGAGCGTGCGCGTGGATGATCTCGCGGCGCATCCGTTGAAAGCGTTGATGGCGCGCCATCCGCAAATTGATTGGGGCGCGGTTGACGACGTGTACTACGGCTGCGCGAATCAGGCGGGCGAGGACAACCGCAACGTAGCGCGCATGGCGGTGTTGCTGGCCGGTTTGCCAGACTCGGTGCCGGCCGCCACCATCAACCGACTGTGTGGATCAAGCATGGACGCGGTTGGAATTTGTGCGCGGGCCATTCGATCTGGCGAAACCGACTTGATGATTGCCGGTGGCGTCGAGGGAATGTCGCGCGCGCCATTTGTAATGCCCAAGGCGGATTCGGCTTTTTCGCGCAGCAATTCGGTATTCGACACCACCCTTGGCTGGCGTTTCGTCAATGCACAAATGAAGGCGCAGTACGGCATCGACTCGATGCCCCAGACGGCAGAAAACGTTGCGGATGAGTTTGGCGTTACGCGCGCCGATCAGGATGCATTTGCGCTGCGCTCTCAGCAGCGCTATTCCGCAGCCCATGCAAACGGTTTCTTTAACGAAGAAATCGCCCCGGTCACCGTCGCAGGCAAGAAAGGCGAAGCGGTCATCAGCAAGGATGAGCACCCGCGCGAAACAACACTCGATGCATTGGCGAAGCTCAAGGGCGTCGTCAGGCCCGACGGTACGGTAACCGCGGGCAATGCGTCAGGCATTAACGACGGCTCAGTCGCGTTGTTGATCGGCAGCGCATCGGCGGTGCGCAAGCACGGCCTTAAGCCGATCGCGCGTCTGCACGGCATTGCAACTGCGGGAGTGGCGCCGCGCATCATGGGCATGGGTCCAGCGCCGGCGACGCAGAAGTTGCTTCAGCGTCACAAGCTGAAGATTTCTGACGTTGATGTCATTGAATTGAACGAGGCATTTGCCGCGCAGGCGCTTGCAGTCACGCGCCGCTTGGGGTTGCCGGACGACGCCACGCACGTGAATGCGAACGGTGGCGCCATCGCGTTGGGCCATCCGCTCGGCGCTTCCGGCGCACGCATTGTCCTGACCGCGGCGCGCGAGCTGCAACGTCGCGGCGGCCGATACGCGATCGCCACGATGTGCATCGGCGTAGGGCAGGGTATCGCCCTGCTTGTTGAAAAGGTTTGATTTTGCTTAGATGTACGTTTACGAATAACAACGAGGAGACACAATGAAATTCACAATCAAACTGTTGGCGGCAACGACTGTCGGCGTCGTGTGCGCTGGCGCAGCGCTCGCACAGGACATCAAGGTCGGCGTCACAGTTTCAGCCACCGGCCCGGCGGCGTCGCTTGGCATTCCCGAGCGCAACACTTTCCCGCTGTTGCCGCAGACGATCGGCGGCAAGAAGGTCAACTACATTGTGCTCGATGACGCGTCGGATACCACCACCGCAGTGCGCAACGCGCGCAAGCTGATCAGCGAGGACAAGGTCGATGTTCTGGTGGGCTCGACCATAACGCCAAATTCGCTGGCGATGATTGACGTGGCCGCCGAAGGTGAAACGCCGATGATCTCGATGGCGGCATCAAGCCGGATCGTCGAACCGGTCGACGCAAAGCGCCGCTGGGTCTTCAAGACGCCGCAAAACGATCAGCAAATGGCGCTGGTGATCGTCGGCCACATGCTGACGCAAGGAATCAAGACGGTGGGCTTCATCGGGTTTGCCGACGCCTACGGCGAAGGTTGGTGGAATGAGTTCTCAAAAATTGCCGAAACGCGCGGCCTGAAGGTCGTCGGCAGCGAGAGATATCAGCGCGCCGATACTTCCGTCACCGGACAAGTGCTGAAGCTCGTCAGCACGAAGCCGGATGCGATTTTGATCGCAGGTTCAGGCACACCGGCGGCGTTGCCGCAGAAAACGCTGAAAGAGCGCGGTTATGCGGGCAAGATCTATCAGACGCACGGTGTTGCCAACAACGATTTTCTGCGCGTGTGCGGTAAGGACTGCGAGGGAACGTATCTACCGGCCGGCCCAGTGCTGGTGACTGAACAGCTGCCGAACGATCATCCTGTGCGGAAAAGCGCGATGGCCTATGTCACTGCCTACGAAGGTGCGCAAGGCAAAGGAAGCGTGTCGACGTTCGGCGCGCACGCGTGGGATACCGGCGTGTTGCTGCAGCAGGCGATTCCGGTTGCCTTGAAGAAAGGACAACCGGGAACGAAAGAATTCCGCGTCGCGCTGCGCGATGCGCTCGAAGGCGTCAAGAACGCCGCGGGCGCGCACGGCATTTTCAACATGAGCGCCACCGATCACCTAGGCCTGGATCAACGCGCTGCCGTGATGATTCAGATTGTCGATGGCAAGTGGGTAATGCAGAAGTAAAAGCCATCTTGGCCGGGGATCGATGAAGCCGCGACACCGTCGCGGCTTTTTTTCATGAATCTCGACATCGCGCTGCTGCTCGCACAAGACGGTATTACCAATGGTGCGATCTACGCATTGCTAGCGCTCGCACTTGTCCTCGCGTTTTCGGTGACGCGTGTGATCTTCATTCCGCAGGGCGAGTTCGTTGCGTATGGCGCACTGACTCTGGTGGCATTGCAAGCCGGCAGGCTGCCTGGAACGGTGATCTTGCTGATGATTGCCGGTGGCCTGGTTGCGTGCGCGGAGTTGATGACCGCCACTCGCACGCGGCGCTGGCGGAGCGTGCCCTCGATGCTTGCGTGGAACGTCGGATATCCGCTGGCGCTGTTCGCAGTGCTGAAGCTGGTTCCGATGCAGGGTTGGCCGATGGCAGCGCAGGTAGCGCTGGCGCTCGCGATCATCGTGCCGCTCGGTCCAATGGTGTATCGACTCGCATATCAGCCGTTGGCGGAAGCGTCGGTCCTGATGCTGTTGATCGTGTCGGTTGCCGTGCATGTGGTGATGGTCGGGCTCGGCTTGCTGGTGTTCGGCGCCGAAGGCTCGCGCACGCCGGCGTTTTCCGACGGCACTTTCACGATCGGAACGCTGACCGCGAGCGCCCAATCGCTGTGGGTGATCGGCTGCTCGCTGCTGTTGATCGTCGCGTTCAGCGTGCTGTTCGACCGCACGGTGTATGGAAAGGCCTTGCGCGCAACCGCGATCAATCGCTTGGGTGCGCGGTTGATGGGCATACCGGCCGAGTTCGCCGGCAAGCTGTCGTTTTTCCTGTGTGCGCTGATTGGCGCGGTGTCGGGCATCCTGATCGCTCCGATCACAACGATCTATTACGACACGGGCTTTCTGATCGGGCTGAAAGGATTCGTCGCTGCAATCATCGGCGGTCTGGCGAGTTATCCAATCGCCGCGCTCGGCGCTCTGCTGGTCGGATTGATCGAAGCGTTTTCTTCGTTCTGGGCCAGTGCGTACAAGGAAGTGATCGTGTTCACGCTGATCATTCCGGTGCTGCTGTGGCGCTCGCTGCGCACGCACCACGTGGAAGACGATGAGTGAAATGAGCGAATGAAGCTGCAAGCAAAGCCGAGCTGGTTCGTTGCGGCGCTGGTTCTGGGTCTGGTCGTTGCACCGCTGGTGCTGGCCGAGTTTTCGATCACGCTGCTCAATTACATCGGGCTTGCTTCGCTTGTCGTCCTCGGGCTCGTGCTGTTGACGGGCGTCAGCGGGTTGACTTCATTCGGTCAGGCGGCGTTCGTCGGTGTTGGCGCGTACACAACGGCGGTGCTGACCACATCGACCGAGCTGCCGAGCGCGCTTGCGTGGCTCGCCACGTCGCCATGGCTGACGCTGATCGCGGGGCTGTTGTTGACGGTTGTCATTGCGGCAGCGCTGGGCCTGATCACGTTGCGGTTGTCTGGGCACTACCTGCCGCTGGGCACCATCGCATGGGGAATCAGTCTGTATTTTCTGTTCGGGACCTCGGAGACGCTGGGCGGACATACCGGGCGCGGTGGCCTGCCCGCCATCTCGATGTTCGGGAGATCGCTCGAATCCGGTCGCGAGATCTTCTACTTGATATGGGCGTTCGTGCTGGTCGCGCTGCTAACCACTCGCAACCTGCTCGACTCGCGCGAAGGACGCGCGATCCGCGCGCTGAAGGGCGGCCGCGTGATGGCCGAATCGATGGGTGTCAACACGTGGGCGTCGCGCATGATCGTGTTCGTGCTCGCTGCGATGATGGCGTGCGCATCGGGCTGGCTGTACGCGCACATGCAGCGCTTCGTGAACCCGACGCCGTTCTCGCTGCACGCGGGCATCGAGTATCTGTTCATGACGGTCATCGGCGGCGCCAGCTTCGTGTGGGGCGCGGTGCTCGGGTCGTCGGTGATCACCGTTTCCAATCAGTGGCTGCGCGACTGGCTGCCGCAGATCGTCGGCCAGGCCGGCAACTACGAGACGATCGTGTTCGGCATCTTGATGATCGTGATCCTGCAGCGTGCGCCGGATGGCCTGTGGCCCGCCATCACGAAGCGGCTTTCGACACGCGAGACGCGCCGGCCGTTGGGCTCGCATCACACCTTGCCGCGCGCGCAGCCCGCGCCGCGCAGCGAACTGCTGCTCGATGTGCAAGCCATCACCAAGCGTTTCGGCGGTTTGGTCGCCGTGGATCAGTTGAGCCTCAGCGTGCGCGCCGGCGAGATCGTCGCGCTGATCGGTCCGAACGGCGCCGGCAAGAGCACCGCATTCAACGTGATCTCCGGCGTGCTCGATGTGAGCGGCGGCTCGGTGCAGTTTGCCGGCCGCTCGATCACCGGCGCGACGTCGCGCGACATCGCGAGAATGGGATTGAGCCGCACCTTCCAGCACGTACGGCTGCTGCCGCAGATGAGCGTGCTGGACAATGTTGCGATCGGCGCGCACCGGCGCGCGTATCCCGGATTGCTGGGCGGCGTGATCACCGGCGCGTGGCGGCTCGATCGCCGCAGCGAAGCGATGCTGCTCGCCGAAGCGGCGACACAGCTCGAGCGCGTCGGCCTCGCGTCGCACGCGAACGATGACGCGGGATCGCTGCCGCTCGGCCAGCAGCGAACGCTCGAAATCGCACGCGCGCTCGCGTCAGATCCGAAGCTCGTCCTGCTCGACGAACCCGCAGCGGGTCTGCGCTACATGGAAAAGCGCTCGCTCGCCGAGCTGCTGCGCAAGCTGCGCGACGAAGGGCTCGGCGTGCTGCTGGTCGAGCACGACATGGACTTCGTGATGGGCCTCGCAGACCGCGTGGTCGTGATGGATTTCGGCCAGAAGATCGCTGAAGGTACGCCGGCCGAAGTGCAGCGCGATGCGCGCGTGATCGAAGCGTATCTGGGCGGTGTCGACGAAAAAGATGCCGCATGAGTAGCGGAGCGCCGCTGCTGGAGGTGCGCAACATGTCGGTCGCCTACGGCAAGGTCGCCGCTGTCGTCAACGCGCGGTTAGAAGTGAAGCAAGGTCAGATCGTCACCGTGATCGGGCCGAACGGCGCCGGCAAGACCACGCTGCTCGCCGCGATCATCGGCGCGCTGCCCGCCAACGGCAGCGCGCGCGGCGCGATTCAATTTGCCGGCGAGGCGAGCGACGCCGCCGGCACATCGATCGAGCGCATGGTCGCGCGCGGCATGACGCTGGTGCCCGAGCGCCGCGAATTGTTCGGCGAGATGAGCGTCGCCGACAACCTCCTGCTTGGCGCGTTCCAGCGCTACCGCTCAGGCCAGCGCGATCACACGCAGACGATGGACGAAGTCTTCGCGCTGTTTCCGCGCCTGCGCGACCGCCGATTGCAGCTCGCCGGAACGCTCTCCGGCGGCGAGCGCCAGATGCTCGCCGTCGGGCGCGCACTGATGGCCAAGCCGAAGTTACTAATGCTCGACGAGCCATCGCTCGGCCTCGCGCCGCTGATCGTGCGCGAGATCTTCCACATCATCGTCGAGTTGAAGCGGCGCGGGGTGTCGATTCTGTTGGTCGAACAGAACGCGCGCGCGGCGTTGCAGACGGCGGACTATGCGTACGTACTAGAAACTGGCGAGATCACGCTCGAAGGTCCGGCGCGCGAGCTGGCGAACGATTCACGTGTCGTCGAGAGTTATCTTGGGCTCGGCGGTCGCGTGTCCGCATGATCGGTTGTGGATAGCCCACTTCCTTCAGTGACCGACGTGCTAGTAGCTCCAAATCATCAGCTTCCGCTTTCGGCCAAGAGCGGGTACTCGCGACCGACCGTATTTCTGCGGCTCACTTGGCGCACACCGCAGCTCGGAGAGCGCCGCAGGTGCTTCTGCCGTCGAGTTCACCCTTCTTCGCGGCGCCGTGGCCGAAGGCGATCTGGTGCGCGAGGGCTGCAGCACAGGCGTGACCAGTTTGGGCTGCGCGGCCAGCACCTCGCGCAGCGGGATCGGCGGCGACAACACACTTGCCGCAGCGAAACGCGCAGGATGACGTAGTAGTCCAAAGGCGCCGTCGTCTGCGACATACGGTGAGCGCCACATTCGGGGCAGAACCCGCGTCGTTTGCAGCTGAAGTCCAGAATCTTGTAGCGCCGCATTGCTCGCAATGCGGCCTTAGGAGCTCGTGCGCGATGAAGCTGGCAGTGTGCTGTTGCACTGCGAACCCCCGACTGGCCCGCAGCGAACTCGGCCCATCCATCTGGACAGCCTGTGCGCAGTGCATCCAAAATGCGACGGACCCAAGGTGCGAAAGCGGAGTACGGATGTCGGTCGAACAGGGGGCTTCCTCCTCGCTGCGAATCACAACTGGCAGCCTGCCGCCAGCAAGCCGTTTGCAAGCGCTGCGCGATCTGTTCGATCGATCCATCGGCATGGAGATTGCGGCTGAGAACGACCAGCCCGTGGACCTGCAGATCAACGCTGTCCCCGGTCTGCGCCGCGCCGTGATGCTGTGCCCCTTCACCGCTCGGGCGGCGCGTCCCGCGCCTCGACTGTCAGACGGAGACGACACGGTTTGCCTGATGATCAAGAGCGGCGGCCAGATGGCGCTGCGTCAGGGCCGACATGTTGCGGTCCCGGAGGTGGGCGACGGCATGCTGCTGGTGTACCGCCAACCGTCGCAACTATTCTTCCAGGAGGCAACGTATCTGTCGGTGCGTGTGCCGTTCGATGCGTTGGCGATGTTGGTCGACGTGGAGGCCGCGGCCGGGCGTCGTATCCCGGGCGAAACGGCAGCACTGGTGTTGTTGCGCCACTACGTGGCGAGCCTGCCGGAACGATTGGCCGACCCGGCACTCGGCGGCCTCGTGGCCACGCATGTGTATGACCTGATGGCGCTGGCCATCGGCGCCACCGGCGAAGGTCGCGAGATCGCACGCGGCCGCGGCGTGCGCGCTGCGCGGCTTGAGGCCATCAAGGCCGATCTGACCCGCGATGCCTCACTGTCCATCGACGAGATTGCGCGCCGTCAGGGCGTGACGCCGCGCTACGTGCAGATCCTGCTCGAGGAACAGGGGACCACCTTCGGCGAGTTCGTCACCGAGCGCAGGCTCGATGTTGCTCGGTCGATGCTGCGCAGCCCGCGTTACGCCGGGTGGTCGATCGCTGGTATTGCGTTCGAGTCCGGTTTCAGGGATGTCTCGCACTTCAACCGCCGCTTCCGGCGGCGGTTCGGTGTCACCCCGAGCGAGTTCAGGCGGCACGGCTACCCCTGACCATGCCCCTGCGCCACCGGGCAGTCAGGCTGACGACCGGCAGCGGACCAACCGACTACTTTGGTGGATTAAAGACGTCGACGGCGACGAAGATCGCGGGATCGGTGCCGTCATTTCGCCACCAATGGACGGTGTTCTTGCCCGCGAGCACCGACTCGCCTTCGGCGTAGGTCTTGGATGTGTCACCGATGTATTCCGTGGCCTGACCCTTGAGCACGTACTCGACCGAAGGCCGGTCGGCGTGACTGTGAACCGCGAACACGCCACCTGGCGCCAGTGTGACTACGCGCATGCGCAACTGTCGGTTTTCGATGCCACTGATCTCTGGGGCAAGGGGCAGCGTTCCGATCAGCTTTGCCGCGACCCCCTTACTTTCGGTCGGCGCTGCGATCTGGGCGATTACTTCCGGGATGAGCGGCGTGGCAAGGATTCCCACCGCCAAGAGTCCCCCCCAAGTCAGAGCACTGCGTTTCATGGCGTTCTCCTTGATGTGACGCAAGATCATTTTGGGCAGCGACCCAGCCCCCGTCTTGGACGGAAGCGAAGTCGTACCAGGCGAGGGACGAACTGTCGCAGCGGGCCCGCAGGCCAGCCCCCGACTGCGGTGTCGTGCGACACCGACCAAATCGGGGCAGTGGTGCTCGCAGTGGAGCCCAGCGCCAACCGGCACCCGCTCCGGCTGCCAGCCAGTGGCGTACACGTTGGGCTCTCATGGAGGCGAGCCCGCACGGCCTTAAGCTGTAATCCGCGTCGGAATCGCTGCGAGGGCTTCCTGCCGATGTGTTTCCTCTGGCGCGAGACCTGCTTCAGGGCCCTGTGTTCGCGCTCGACGGGCAGCTTTGCGGCAACGAGATCAGGACGACGGTTGGCTCCTATGGGTCGATAGCTGCCTGTCGGTTGCAGCAAGTTACCGTGAAGGGCGACCAGCGATCGTGACGACGTGTATCAGAGTCACGCTGGAGCCTCACCCACCCCCGCGTCGTTCTTTATCACTCATCGACGATGCTGTCGGCGGGATTTGGGATGGGACCCATTCGCGCGGCGCTTCGTTGAGTCTCACCCACCCCCTGATCCATTTCATTTCGGGCTTGGGGCGTGCCGTCGGCGATGCGTAGATGGGACCCGTTGTTGATAGCCGTCGGATTGCGGATGAACCGCCCGCGTGCTGGTCCTCTTTTTCTTTGTCAGAACTTGACTGATGGCCCGCGCCAGGCGTTATCTCTAGGCTGCGCGCGACCCAGTGCCTGCGAAGCCTCCGACCAGCCGTCGCACGCATTCCGGCCGGGCTGGCGTCGCACCGCATTTAGAATCCATTTGCATCGTGCATAGAAGGCGAAGAACCGCAGCACCCTCTGCCGCTGCTGCAAACTTATGGGGGCTGCGCCACAGATCAACTTGTCGTCCGTCATGCCCCGGTCCACCAAGACTACTGCTCCCCACGCCTTGACTCGAAGCGACGAGCCGAGCGGTAAACGGGGACCAAGCACCACTGCATCCAGTAGATCACCCTCCAGTCCCAAATATTTCGGCACCGAACCATAGTTAAACGGACAAGGCAGGGGTGAGATGAAGTCGATGTGCCCCGTGGACCCGCGTTTAAGAAAAGAGCCCTTTGGAATCTCGATCACCACGTCGACTTCGGGCGGGTCGAGCAACAGCTCGCCGACAGTAAGTCGCATTTGAATCGCGTCGATCACACGATCAGCCTACGCCCGCCAAGCGCATCGGTAACCAGTGGGCACGGTCGAGTCGACGCTCACAGCAACATCCCCGTCAACTTCCGCGTTTTTACACAGCTTCGACCCAAAGCGGGCATCTGATTGGCGAGGTTGAGCGCCTTGAAGCGGTCGCCTGACAGTGCAGGGGCGGTCGCGGGACCAGCGCGGCTAGGCGCTGCATGAACTCCAGTGGCGACATCACGGTGTGCGTAGTGCCGTCGCGCCAGGGCGTCTTCAGCTTGAGCACCACCTGGCCAGCTGCGTTGCACTGCACCCCCTCGTAAAATCAGACCGGCGGCTGTGGGTGCATGGGTCTTCCGATGCTGACTTTTGGTGGGATACTTGGGCTCAGGCGGTTGGATTTCCTATCCGTTATCCGTGGGGCACGACAATAACTTTACCTGCAGCGCGCAACCAGCGTAATCGCCGCAGTCCTCCTATTGTAAGACCACCTGAACCACGACCACCCCATCGATCTGGCGCTGCATGTCAGCAGGATCTCCGGCAAGACCCACTGGCTGTTTGTCGAGCTGACGCTGGCCGACGGCCGCAAGGGTGTCGGCGAGGCCACGTTGCCTGGCCAGGACGCGCAGGTGCTGGCGGCGGCGCAGCAACTGGCAAACCAGGCGCTGCAAGCGAACTGGGGGCAACCGTCCGCGTTTGCCACGACCCATCCCCCGGCCGACCTTGCGCAGGCGGCGTTTGTCTCGGCGGTGGACCATGCGCTGTGGGACCTGCATGCGCAGGACGCCGGCAGATCGGTGTGCCAGATGCTCGGCGGTGCGCGCCGCCCGCAGGTGCCGCTGTACGCCAATATCAACCGCCGAACGGTGGAGCGCACGCCCGCAGCCTTTGCCCAGAGCGCGATCGATGCGATGGCCGCCGGTTTCTATGCGTTCAAGATCGCGCCCTTTGACGAGGTGCGGCCGGGCGATTCCAGCCTGGACAGCGCGCGCGACGGCATTGCGCGGGTGCAGGCCGTGCGGCAGGTGATAGGGCCCGAGCGGCGCCTGATGGTCGACTGCCACTGGCGCTTCAACGAAGCGTCGGCCAAGGAGCTGATCACCCGGATGGCGCAGCTGAAAGTGCACTGGGTCGAGTGCCCGATCGCCGAGTCACATGACAACGTGGCCACGCTGATGCGCCTGCGCGGCCACGCCAATGCGCTGGGCGTGCAGCTGGCGGGGCTGGAACTGGCCATCGGCCTCGATGACTTCATGCCCTATGTCCAGGCCGGCGCCTACGATGTGGTGATGCCCGATGTGAAGTACTTCGGCGGGCTGCAGGCGATGCAGCAGGCCGCTGACGTCTTTGCCCGCTACAAGGTGCAGGTGTCGCCACACAACCCCACCGGCCCGGTCTGCCATGCCGCCAGCCTGCAGGTGGCAGCCGCCATGGGCCCGCTGGACATGCTGGAGCTGCAGTTTGACGAAAGCCCCTGTTTCGGCGCATTGGTCGACGGGGCCTTTACCGAGCAGGCCAGCAGCCTGTCGGCGTTGCCACTGCAACCGGGCCTGGGCGTGCACCTGAACGCCGGGCAGCTGCAGCAGCTGGCGGTTCAGCCGCCAGCGCACTGGCAGGCGGCCGTGGCGCTCTGAATGATTTCATTTGCCAACCTCGGTCCGCAGCCGGACCAGACCACTTAGGAGACTTTGAATGCAACCGACCCTCACCAAACCCTGGCGCCTGAACGCGGCTGTGGCCCTGCTGGCCTTGACGGGCCTGTGCGGCGCACAAGCCCAGAGCTATCCGAACAAGCCGATCCGCTGGATCGTGCCCAGCGCACCTGGCGATGGTTCGGACTCCACCGGCCGGCTGATTGCCGATCAGGTGTCGCGCGAACTTGGACAGCCGGTTGTGATCGACAACAAGCCCGGCGCCGGTGGCGTGTTGGGCTCGGACGCGGTGGCCAAGTCGCCGGCCGATGGCTACACCATGATCGTCGGCAATGCAGGCTCGCACGGCATCAACGCCGCGATCTACAGCAAGCTCAACTACGACGTGGTGAAGGACTTCTCTGCAGTCGGCCTGATCTGCACCACGCCCAACGTCATGGTGGTCGGCCCCAGCATTCAAGCCAAGACCGTGGCCGAGTTCGTGGCGCTCGCCAAGGCCTCCGGCGGCAAGCTCAACTACGCGTCGGGCGGCGTGGGCAGCTCGGCCCATTTGTCGGCCGAGTTGTTCAAAAGCCTGACCGGTTTGGAGATGACGCACATTCCGTACAAGGGGTCTTCACCGGCGGTGGCCGGGGTGCTGTCCGGCGAGGTTGCGATGATGATCGGTAACCTGCCGCCGTGGTCGGCGCAGATCAAGGCCGGCCGGGTACATGCCCTGGCCGTCACCACCGCCAAACGCCACCCGAGCATGCCGGATGTGCCAGCGCTGGCTGAAAGCTACCCGCAGTTCGAAACCGTGGCCTGGTTCGGTGTGCTGGCGCCAGCAGGCACACCCCCGGCCATCATTGAACGGGTCAATGCCGCGATCAACAAGGCACTGGCGCAGCCGGAGGTCAAGGCGCGCATGGCCACCATGGGCTGCGATCCGGCGCCTGGTACAGCCGAGAGCTTTGCCGCCCGCATCCAGAGTGACGTCACGCGCTGGAAAAAGCTGGCCACAGAAAAACAGATCCGCGCGGACTGAGCAGCGCGCTACAGCTGAAAGCCCAGCCACAGCAGCATGCCCTCGGCTCGAACCAGCCGGCAAAGCGCCGGACGGCATCGTTGATGAGGTAACGGTTTGCGACCGACGCCAGGCGAACCTGATCATGTCTGTGATCGAAGTTGGATCGTCTAACGAATGAGGGCCTGGCGGCGCGCATCATCATCAGGGCCAGAGCCATCGCGCTCACCTCAAAGGTCCCATACGGAACCGCAGTCCAGCCCGCTACTGATCACCAACGCCTATGCAGCGAACGAACACAGCAACGATGAACGACTCAAGCTAAATATCCCTTGACGAAGGGGCAGTCCTTACGGTTCGAGATGAGGCGCGGCCCAAAGCGCGCGAAGCGGACTTTGGGACGGCGCCTCGATGAAGGGGTTAGGCGTCACAATTTGCGGCGGCTCGCGACCGCGACATTCCGAAGAAGAGTTTCATCGCTACGTCAGGAGCAGAGGAGATGATCGTTCGCAAGGGTCAAGCACGCCCCAAGACGACGGACGAGCCGAACCTCGGAGTCGTGGAGACGGCTAACTTCTCCGATAGCTTTGGTATCACAGGCTCGATAGCGTGCATAGTTACTTACGCTCGGTCTTGTCACAACAACTTCATCCATAGGGAGAGTGCTTCATGGCAAAAAAAAATGCAGATACAGGGGTCTATCGCATCACAGAGATTATTGGCACGAGCGAGGCCTCCTGGGAGGAGGCGGCAAAGAATGCTGTCGAAACCGCTTCCAAGTCACTGCGCGATCTGCGCATTGCAGAAATCAGCAAGCTCGATTTGAAAGTTGAAGACGGCAAAGTGGTGGCCTATCGAGCACGAATTTCGCTGTCCTTTAAGTACGAAGGCTGAGACAACACAATCGACACGGCGTTGGGAATCTGGCAAAGCTAGGAAATTTTAAACACCCTTGTCGGTCAAGGCGGACACGGCCCCGCTCGCCGCCGTGCTGTTCGGGTAGAAGCCGTCTCCGGGAGGCGGGAGTCTCGGGCCTGCTGCGAGCTTCCATGGCGGTGTCGGCTAACGCCTCCACCGAGGCGACAATCAAGCCCGCGACGCTTTGGTCGACGCCTTGGAACGCTTGAGAACGTCCGCTTTGAACCGGAGCAAATGTCCGCAGTGGGTTGCGGACTGTCGGTTACGAGGACCTCGCACCCTACGCGCACTCTGGCATCAAGCACGGCAAGGAGGTGATCCTCTGTCTTAACGCCTCCGGGGGACGATTTGCGACCCGTCGGCCCATCGTCTATCGTGAGCTCCGCGTTGGGGGTACTGCGTCATTCGACGTGGTTGAGAGAGTCCCCGGAACCTGATGCGGTTAAGACCGCCGGAGGAAAACGATGAGCGCAAATCCGAAATTCGTCGCCGCTACGGCGCACGTTGATGAAGCGGCGGTGCAGCCGCTGCCCCAGTCCCGCAAGGCCTATATCGAAGGCTCGCGCGCCGATCTGCGAGTGCCGATGCGAGAGATTTCGCAGAGCGAGACTGCGGCTTCGTTCGGCGCTGAGCGCAATCCGCCTCTTACGGTTTACGACACGTCCGGCCGGTATACCGATCCTGCCGTGCAGATTGATATCCGCTCGGGACTTGCGCCGTTGCGTGCAGCGTGGATCAGCGAACGCGCCGACACGATCGACCTTGACGGTCCGACGTCGCGCTTCGGCGTCGATCGACTGAACGATCCCAAGCTGGCTGAGCTGCGCTTCAATCTGCATCGCAGGCCGCGCCGCGCAAGCGCGGACGCGAACGTGACGCAGATGCATTACGCACGCCGCGGCATCGTGACGCCCGAGATGGAATTCATCGCGATCCGCGAGAACCAGCGGCTCGAGGGACAGCCACCTGCAGTGCTGCGGCAGCATCCGGGCCAATCGTTCGGCGCGCAGTTACCGCAGCAGATCACACCCGAGTTCGTACGCGACGAAGTTGCCCGCGGCCGCGCGATCATTCCGGCCAACATCAATCATCCGGAAAGCGAGCCGATGATCATCGGCCGCAACTTCCTGGTGAAGATCAACGCCAATATCGGCAACTCCGCGGTCACGTCGTCGATCGGCGAAGAGGTCGAGAAGATGACGTGGGCGATTCGCTGGGGTGCAGACACCGTAATGGATCTTTCGACCGGCAAACACATTCACGAAACACGCGAGTGGATCCTGCGCAATTCGCCGGTGCCGATTGGCACGGTGCCGATTTATCAGGCGCTGGAAAAAGTTGACGGCAAGGCCGAAGAGCTGACTTGGGAAATCTTTCGCGACACGCTGATCGAACAAGCCGAGCAGGGCGTTGATTACTT
>Ga0136614_10000610_pt1 | contig 18539 bp, 17 predicted proteins | sample AntDrymUQ2792106_2_FD_106643 | JGI IMG/M metagenome (GOLD analysis project Ga0136614, IMG submission 106643) | Polar desert sand microbial communities from Dry Valleys, Antarctica - metaG UQ279 (21.06) | ecosystem: Environmental > Terrestrial > Soil > Desert | place: Antarctica: Dry Valley... | reverse complement strand
GCCTCCACCAGATCCCCCTCGCGATGCGCAACGCGCGCGACGACGCCATCGTGCGGCGCTCGGATCGCGTGCTCCATCTTCATCGCTTCCAGGATCATCACGACCTCACCCCGCGAGACCTCCTGACCCGCGGATACGAGCGCGCGGCGCACGCGTCCGGGCATCGGAGCGAGCAGGTCGCCCGCGTGGTCCGAGCCGGCGCGGCGGCCGGGAGCCCGTCCCGAAGCGAACTCCCAGACGGACCCCGAACACCACACGAGGGCGCGCTCCCCCTGCCGCACGATCCGGACGGGGGTGCGCACTCCGTCCACCTCCAGCCCGACGACCTGCTCCCCCTGGCGGAGGGGGACGACCGCGTGGCGGGATCCATCGACCGTCGCCGCCGCGGCTTCGACGGAGATCTCGCGCACGGTCTCGCCGCAGCGGATCTTCATGCGCCGGCCCTCCAGCCGGTCACCGCGCTCCAGGGGTCGGGCAGTCCGCCGGGGCCCCGGAGTTCCGAACCGCGCGAGCCCGCCGCAAGCGCCATCGCGGCCGCGATCCAGGCCGCGTCGGGGGGATCCGCCGTTTCCCGCGGGGGCAGCGTCGCCACCAGCTCTGTCGAATAGCGCCCGGATTGAAACGCCTCCGAGTCGAGGACCGCGCGGAGGAGCGGCGCGTTCGTCTCGACGCCGAGCACCACCCAGTCGTCCAGGGCTCGCCGGGCCCGGGCGATCGCCGCGGAGCGCTCCGGCGCGGAGACGACGAGCTTCGCGATGAGCGGGTCGTACTCCACGCCGATGCGTGAGCCGCGGGCGACGCCGGAGTCCACGCGAATCCCCGGCCCCGCCGGTTCCACGTACGCGAGCAGCTCCCCCGACCGGGGGAGGAAGTGAACGGGGTCTTCCGCATACAGGCGCGCCTCGATCGCGTGGCCCCGCGGCGCAAGGCGGGCCCAGCCGTCCGGGATGCGCCCCCCCGCCGCGATGTCGAGTTGGGCGCGCACGAGGTCGAGGCCGAGGGTCTCCTCCGTGATCGGGTGCTCGACCTGCAGCCGCGTGTTCATTTCCAGGAAGTAAAAGTTGCGGCGGTCGTCGAGGAGAAACTCGACGGTGCCGGCCCCGACGTAGCGCACCGCGCGGGCCGCCTCGACCGACGCGTCTCCCATGCGGCTTCTGAGCGGCGCGTCCAGGGCCGGGCTCGGCGCCTCCTCCACGATCTTCTGGTGCCGACGCTGCACGCTGCATTCCCGGTCGAACAGTTGGATGACGCTTCCCGCGGCGTCCCCGAAGATCTGGAACTCGATGTGCCGCGGCCGCTCGAAGAGCTTCTCCAGGTAGAGACGCGGGTCGCCGAAGGCCGCGGCGGCGACCCGCCGCGCCTCCTCGAAGGCGGGACGCAGCCCCTCCGCCGCGTCGACGCGCACCATTCCCTTCCCCCCACCACCCGCGGCCGCCTTCACGAGGACCGGGAGCCCGAGCCGCAGCGCCTCCGCGTGCAGCGCGTCGTCGGACTCGGCGGCGGGCTCCGAGCCCGGCACCACCGGAACTCCCGCGGAGGCCATGCGGGCGCGGGCGCGCAGCTTGTCTCCCATCTCGGCGATCGCGTCGGGCGGCGGGCCGACCCAGACGAGCCCCGCCGCTTCCACGGCGCGCGCGAAGTCGGCGTTCTCCGAGAGGAACCCGTACCCCGGATGCACGGCGTCGGCTCCCGTCCGTTTCGCCGCGTCGATGAGCCCCGCCGCGGAGAGATAGGTCTCCCCCGGCGGGCCCTCCCCGAGGGAGGCCGCGCGATCCATGTGGCGCAGGTGAAAGCTCCCGGCGTCGGCCTCCGAGAAGACACCGACCGTCTCCATCCCCATCTCCCGGGCCGTGCGCGCCACGCGCACCGCGATCTCGCCCCGGTTGGCGATCAAGAGCCTGCGGATCATCGTGTCTCGCGCGCGCTCCGGCCCCTCCGGCCGTTTTCCCAATCTGCCCAGAGACCGTACGCCTTCATCTGGGCGTCCAGCCCGCCCTTCTGCAGGACGGCCGCGACTTCCTCCCGCGACTGCCGGCGCCCGATCGGAGCCGCCGCGTTGGCCAGGCCGGAGACCATGACGGCGGCAATCGCGGCGTTGATCCGCGCCTCGCGCAAGTCGACCTTGTCGTAGGTATCGGACTCGGCGTGGTACTCGGGGAGGTACTCTTCGGTTTCCTGGTCCGCCACGAAGTTGGGGACCCCCTCCAGCAGGAAATCGAAATTGTCGGTACCGAGCAGCGCCTCGTCGTTGGCGCCGTCGGCGCCCCAGGCCGCGACGGGCGCGAGGATCTGGCGCAGGGCCGGCGCCAGCTCCGGGCGGCCGTTGTCGTAGTAGCCGCGGGTTCTCCCGTCCCCGATGTCGTGGATGACGGCGGCGACGTGCCCGTCGAGCTCTCCCCGGTGCGCCGCGACGTAACCGCGGGAACCGAGCAGACCCGTCTCCTCGCCGGTGAAGAGCACGAAGCGAACCGTCCGTTTCGGCCGTGGGCCGGCGGCGAGCACGCGCGCCACCTCGACCACCAGCGCGCAATTGACACCGTTGTCGAGCGCTCCCGTCCCGAGATCCCACGCGTCCAGGTGGGCGCCGAGGAGCACGACCTCCCCGGGCTTTTCGGATCCCCGGATCTCGGCGACCACGTTGCTGGGCCGCCATGGCCCGCCCACCCGGTTGCGGAGCTCGAGCGAGAGCCTCGCCGCGCCGTACTTCTCGAGCAGCCGCAGCAGCCGCAACCCGTCTTCCCGCGCGACCTGCGCGACCGGAAGCGGAGCGATCGTGCCGTCCCAGTTGTTCATGTGCCGGTACAGCAGGGTGCTCGGCCGGGTGGAGATGAAGAGGATCGCGGCGGCACCGCTGTCCACCGCTGCCCGGACCATCTCGGGCCCGGCGAGGTATTCGGCGAAGAGGTCCAGGAAGGTCAACATGGGTTTCGACCGGACCAGGGCAATCGCGCCTCTCGCTTTCGGGCCCAGCCTCTCGAAATCGGCCTGCCGGCCTTCGCCGGCGTCCACCAGCGCCGCCGTCAGCGCGCCGGACGTCGAGGGCGCCATACCGAAGGAGACGACCCGCACCGGAAACTGCGCCGGCGCCACGAGCATCGCCGAGGCCGACTCGGGCTCCCACCGCGCCGGCGCGTCGTAGGGCTCGAGCTTTACGGACTCGACCCCGGCCCGCCGGAAAGCCTCCTGTCCCCACCGCAACGACTTCTCATAGCCCGCGCCTCCGGTGATCCGGCCGCCGATCTCGTCGGTGAGGACGCGGAGGTCCTCGTCCAGGCGTGAACCGGGTCCGAGGACCTCCGCGATGAGAGGCGAGCTCGGCATCGCGGGGGCGGGGGCGGAGACCGCGGGAGCCTGCGCGGAGACGGACAGTGTCGAGAGCAGCAGACAGGCCGCGGCGACACCGAGCGCTCGGAGCTTCTTCATCGTGACTTCCTTTCGATTGCCCGGATTCTAATGACAAGCCGCGGCGCCGCCGGTATGCTGCGCCCGCTTTCTCTCGGAGGGCCGGTGTCCATCGAAGGCGGAATCCCCGGACGGCAACAGCGCCTCGAGTGCCCCAACTGCGGAAAGGTTTTTTTCGCCTGGCGGCCGGATGAGGGCCCCGCCGCAAAGGTGAAGTGTTACTTCTGCCGCCACGAGTTCGCCGACGAGGCGGCCCTGCGTCCCGCTCCTCTTCCACCCGCGCCTGCGGAAACCCCTCTGGCCGACGCGGCCGCCGCCGCGACGCCGCCGGGCCCCGCCAGTCCCCCGCCGGCCGCCGAGACGGAACCGGCGAACTAGCTCGTCCCGGGCGCCCAGGACGGCGGCCGCTTCTCGAGGAATGCGGAAAGACCTTCGCGCGCCTCCTCGGAGGCCCGGCGCTGTGCGATCGTCCGCACCGTCAACGGCATGGCCTCGTCGGGGGACTTTCCGGCGACCTCGGCGATGAGCCGCTTCGCGGTTTCGACGGCCTCGGGCCCGGACGTCAAGAGAGCCGCCACCTCCCGTTGCGCGAGCGCGTCGAGCGCCTCGGGCGGCGCAGCCGCGTGAACGAGGCCAATCCGGAGGGCCTCGACCGCGTCGAATCGATGACCGGTGAGAAAGAGCCGGCGCGCCTGGCGGGCGCCGATCGCGCGGATGACGAAGGGCGATATCACCGAAGGCAGGATGCCGAGCTTCACCTCCGCGAGCGAGAACACGGTGTCGTCCGCGGCGAGCGCGACGTCCGCCGCGGCGAGCAGGCCGACGCCGCCCCCGATCGCGGCGCCCCGGGCCACCGCGACGACGGGCTTCGGACAGGTGTCGATCGCCCGGAGCATGCGGGCCATCGCCTCCGCGTCCGCTTCGTTCTCCGCGCGCGAATAGCCTCCCGCGCGGCGCATCCAGGCCACGTCGGCTCCAGCGCAGAAGACGGGCCCGGCGCCGGAGAGGACGACCACCCGAGTCGCTGCGTCGTCCACGAAGGAGAGGAACGCGCGCATCAGCTCGTCGATGAGCACGTCGTCGAACGCGTTGCGGACCTGCGGGCGCACGAGCCGCACGCGCGCCACCGCGCCCTCGCGCTCCACCTCCACGTGCCGGAAGGCGGCGGGAGCCTCCGTCACGGGCGAACCGACAGCGCGCCGGAGAGGTCCAGCGGCACCGGCACGTCCCCCCGGGGCAAGCGGATCGTCAGCGTCCCGCGCAGCCGCGCGGCGACCTCCCCCCCCGAGACGACCGCCCGCCCCGCCGCGCCGAGAAGCGCGCCGTGGTCGAGCGAGATCGGCAGCGAGAGGGTGTTCACCTGGCTCGCGCGGAGGAGCATGCCCCGCGTGTCCCCCGCGCCGACCTCCCGGTCGTTCGCCCAGAGGCGATACCGGGAGGACGCAACCTTGAGCGGGAAGGCGAAGGGATTGCGGACCGCGACGAGCGCCCGCGCCTCGCTTTCCAGGAGAGAGAGCTCCACGACCTCGAGCGTCCGCAGCGAGACGAAGCGGGACACGGCGTCCCGGTCGCCCTCCACCGCGATGGCGTCCCACCGCCGCGTCCCGGACCACGCCACGGGCGGGTGGCCGGGCACGCCTCCCCGCAGGTCGTACTGAAGGGTCGCCGGCTGGAAGCGGTCGGCCCAGTCCGCGGGGACGTCGGCGTATCGCAGCGTCAGCGGCAACCGCCAGGAGGCCCCGGCGCTCGCCGACCGGCCGCTGACAGGCACGGAGGCCGCCGAGCCGTTGAGCGAGAGCGTCCCGCGGAAGGGCCCGGGGCCGATCTCGCCAGCCTTCCCGCTGACCGTGGCGGTGAAGGTCTCTTCGGTTCCGGGGCGAACGGCGAGGTCGAGCGCCGCGAGGAGGAGCGGGAGCAGGAAGAGAGACCGCACGTCCGAAGTCTATGTTGGGAGGAGCGGATATGGCGGATCGGGGCGAACCGGGAGCGGGGGCGGCGTTACATCCGGAAGATGCCGAACTCGGTCTCCTCGATCGGCGCGTTGCAGGATGCCGAGATCGCGAGAGACAGCGCCGTGCGGGTCTCGGCAGGATCGAGGACGCCGTCGTCCCAGAGCCGGGCCGTCGAGTAGTACGGGCTCCCCTCGAGCTCGTACTTCTCACGGGTCGGTCGCTCGAACTCGGTGACCTCGTCGTCGCTCATAGAGGGTCTGTCCGACCGGGCCAGCTGTTCCTGCTTGACGGTCGAGAGGACCGCCGCGGCCTGCGGTCCGCCCATGACCGAGATGCGCGCGTTCGGCCACATCCAGAGGAAGCGAGGGCTGTACGCTCGGCCGCACATGCCGTAGTTGCCCGCCCCGAAGGACCCTCCGATGATGACCGTGAACTTCGGGACCGCCGCGTTGGCGACGGCGTGGACCATCTTGGCGCCGTCCTTGGCGATTCCTCCCCGCTCGTAATCCTTCCCCACGATGAAGCCGGTGATGTTCTGGAGGAAGAGGAGCGGGACGCGCCGGCGGGCGCACATCTCGATGAAGTGCGTCGCCTTGAGGGCCGATTCGGAAAAGAGGATTCCGTTGTTCGCGACGATCCCGACCAGGAAGCCGGAGATGCGCGCGAACGCGCACACGAGCGTCGTCCCGTAGCGCGCCTTGAACTCCTGGAACCGCGAGCCGTCCACGAGCCGGGCGATGACCTCCCGCACGTCGTACGGCTCCCGGAGGTCGCGCGGCAGGACGCCATACAGCTCGCTCGGGTCGTAGCGGGGCTCCTCCGGTTCGCCGCGGCCGGGCGGCAGGACTTTTTCCTCTCCGAGCGTCCCGACGATGGACCGGGCCGTCTCGAGGGCGTGGCCGTCGTCCTGCGCGAAGTGGTCCGCGACACCCGAGACGCGCGTGTGGACGTCCGCCCCCCCGAGGTCCTCGGCCGTGACCTCCTCGCCCGTCGCGGCCTTCACGAGCGGCGGGCCGGCGAGGAAGATCGTCCCCGTGCCGCGGACGATGACGGCCTCGTCCGACATGGCGGGGACGTAGGCGCCCCCGGCCGTGCAGGAACCCATCACGACGGCGACCTGGGGGATGCGGCGCGCCGACATGCGCGCCTGGTTGTAGAAGATGCGGCCGAAGTGGTCCCGGTCCGGAAAGACGTCCGCCTGCAGCGGCAGGAACGCCCCCCCGGAGTCCACGAGGTAGACGCACGCCAGCCGGTTCTGCTCGGCGATCTCCTGCGCGCGGAGGTGCTTCTTGACGGTCATCGGGTAGTACGTCCCGCCCTTGACCGTCGCGTCGTTGGCGATCACCATGACCTCGCGCCCGGCCACGCGGCCGATCCCGGTCACCAGACCGGCGCCCGGCGCCTCGCCGTCATACATCCCGTGAGCGGCGAGCGGTGAGAGCTCGAGGAACGGGGATCCCGGGTCGAGCAGCGCGTCCACCCGGTCCCGGACGAACATCTTGCCCTGCTGCGCGTGACGCTCTCTGCCGCCGCCGCCCTTTCGGGCGCGCGCGATCTCTTCCTTCAACCCCGCGACGAGAGCCTCCAGGCTCCCCCGCCGGCCGCGGAACTCCTCCGAGGACGGATCGACGCGCGACTCGAAGGGCTCCATCGCAGGCGGGCGGACGGCGGCGGGTCAGCCGCCGACCTTGGCGGCGACCTCTTTCTGGATGAACTCCACCAGCGTCTGGGTCGAGGTCCCCGGGAGGAAGATTGCCCGGATGCCGAGCGCTTTGAGCGGGGCGATGTCCTTGTCGGGAATGATTCCTCCGGCGAGGACGAGGATGTCCTCGCCGCCGCGCTCCTTCAGCAGCCGCAGGATCTCGGGGAAAAGGACGTTGTGCGCGCCGGACAGGATCGAGAGGCCGATGACGTCGACGTCTTCCTGCACGGCCGCCGCGGCGATCTGTTCGGGGGTCTGACGGAGGCCGGAGTAGATCACCTCCATCCCCGAATCCCGCAGCGCCCGCGCGATGACCTTGGCACCGCGGTCGTGGCCGTCCAGGCCCGGCTTGGCGATCAGGACCCGGATGGGGCGATCCATACGGGCGGCCAGTGTATCAACCAACGAGCGCGACCGGATCGCCCACGCGGACACGGAGTCCGGACACGGCGCGGAGCCGGACCCCGAGCTCCCCGGCTCGCACGTGGAGGAGCCCTCCGATCATTCCCAGGTCTCCCGCCGCGGGCGGCCCCGCCTCGGTGAGCAGGCACCCGCGGCTCGGCCCGACGACCTCGAAGAGGCCGTCGCCGACCCGGATGTGCTTCCCGAGCCAGGCGTCCTCGCCGAAGACCTTGCCGCCATGCAGGTCGACGACGAAGTTGGCGCGGATGCGCGCGCTCTCGAGCGCGCGGCCATACGCCCTCTCGAGAAACCCGAGCGTGGGCCGCGAGAGGAGGTGGAGCTCACGCGCCTGCGTCGTTGTATCGGCCGGAGCGACCCGCACCCTCCGGCCCACGCGGCGCGACAGCTCCGCCTGCCAGGCCTCGTCGCGCAGCGGCGACTCCGTGCCGTCCGGAGATCGGACGCGCGCCCAGCTGTCGAGGTCTCCGACGACGGAGGCGTCGAGAAACCGCGCCTGGAACTGCAGGCCCTCTTCCAGGAGCGCGGGGTCCATCGGTCGAGCCGTCTCGGCGTCCATGATCCGGAACGCGCGCTCTCCGATCATTCCGCCGTCCGCGAGGCGCACCTCGTTCGGACTCTCGCCCCCGAGGGATGCGACGGGAAACCGGCGCAACGCGGCGAGCTGGCCGACCACCTCCGAAAGCTCCATTGATGCGATCAAAACGGCATGTTGCCTTAATTTATTCGTAAGAGATACACTGATACCTAATAATATTAGGAACACGTCACCGCACGATACCGCCCGTTTCGGCAATCGGGCGCCCGAGCTTCTCCTCGATGGAGGTGATGTTGCGCACGAGCTTGTTGTCCTCTCCCTGCTCGTCCTCGATGCGGATCGTCGTCATGACGTGAGTCGAACGGCGCCGCATCTGGTCGTGACACGCCCGGACGACGCCCATCACTTCGTCCCAGGTGCCTTCGAGGCAGGTGCCGGATGGGGTCAGTTTGTAGCGGACGCCGGAGCGGTCGACGATGTCGAGCACTTCCGCGAGGGGCGCCGACAAGTGCTCCCCGACACCGAGCGGCACGATCGACAGTTCTGCGAGCATAAAAACCTCCGGTCGAATTATCTCCTCGGTCGCCCCCTCGGCCTGCCGCCCTTCAGAGGAGCCCCTTCGCCGCGAGCTTCTCGGAGAAGGCCCTCCAGGCCCGGCCGCGGTGCGACACGGCGTCCTTCTCCTCCGGGCGCATCTCCGCGAAGGTCATCGCGGACCCTTCCGGCACGAAGAGGGCGTCCCAACCGAACCCTGCGGAGCCCCGGGGCGCCTCCGCCAGGCTCCCGCGGGCCTCTCCCACCGCCGCCATGGCGTCGCGCCCGTCGAAGTAGCAGAGCGCGCACCGCGCGACGGCCGATCGGTCCGGGAACCCGTCGAGCATCCGCGCGAAGGCCGCGAGACCGGCGCTCCGTTCGAGCCACTTGACGAGGGCACCCGGGAAGCCCCCCCACGCCGTGACGGAGAGGCCGGAGTCCTCCACGAGCACGGGTCCGCGCAGACGCTCCCAGGCGGCTGCGGCCTTCTCCCGGGCGATCTCCGCGGGGTCGAGCGACTGCGGTTCCGGGAGCTCCAGGGCGCGCTGCTCGACCAAGAAGCCGAGCCGCCGCGCCTCCTCGACTTTTTCGCGGCGCGTCGTCACGAACAGGAACGGCACCGGCACGCGCGGATTCTCTAACGTTCCGCGGGACGCGAGGAACGTCGCCGTCCCCTTCCCGTAAGATGAAGCGACTCCATGGCGACAGAATCGGCGTGCCCGCGCTGCGGTGCGGCCGTCCCTCCCGGCGCGCGCTTCTGTGCGTCCTGCGGCTACGCCGCCGCGCGGATCGTTCCCGGACAGAACGCTCGACGGAAAGTACGAGATCCTGGGCAAGATCGGCGAAGGCGGGATGGGCGAAGTCTACCGGGCTCGCCACCTCCACCTGCGACGAGACCCGAATCATCAAGGTGACCACGCCCGACGCCCTCGGCGAGGGGGCAGAGCCGCGGCGGTTCCGGCAGGAGGCGCGCCTCGCGACCCTCGTGCGCCACCCCACGTCGCGGCGTTGTACGACTTCTCTCGCCTTCCCGACGGCTCCTACTCCATGGTCTGGGAAGTCATCGACGGAATCACCCTCGAGGAGTGATTGCGCCGAAACGGGCCCCTCGCCCCCGACGGGCCGGAGGGCGAGCTATCTCTTGCGCGACTTGGACCCCGGCGCGGGCTCGACGACGGGCAGGCCGGCGGCGCCCGACACCGTCTCGTCCCCTTCCAGCGCGCCGAGCACCTTGTAGAGGGGGACCTGCTCGGACAGCCCCTTCAGGGCGAAGAACCCGAGCTGGGCCACGCGGTAGGAGTTGCGGATCGCGGCGTAGGTATCGGGGCCGATGACGATGTCGCCCGGCGTCGCGACGAACTCCTCCATCCGGGCGGCGACGTTTACCGGGTTGCCGAGCACCGTGTAGTCGACGCGGCGCTCCGAGCCGATCTCCCCGACGAACGCCTCGCCCGTATTGATGGCCATCCGGACGTCGAGACGCGGCTCGCCTTTCTCGCCACGCTCCCGGTTCCACTCCTCCATGCCGTCCCGCAGCTTCAAACCTGCTGCGGCGGCCCGCCGCGCGTGGTCCGGCTGGTCGATCGGCGCCCCGAAAAACGCCATGACCGCGTCCCCGACGAACTTGTCGATCGTGCCGTCCTCGGAAAAGATCGCGTCGGACGCCAGCGTGAAGAAGCGGGTGAGCAGGGCCGTCAGGTCCTGCGCGTTCATTCGCTCGGACCACGACGTGAACCCCACGAGGTCGCCGAAGAAGATCGTGACCGTCTTGGTCCGGACCCCCTTGAGCCCTCCCGTCGCGGCGGCGTCGCCGATGATCTCGTCGATGACCTGCGGCGAGTGATAACGCTCGAGCCGCCCCCGGATCCGCTTCTCCTCGGCCACGCGCTCGCTCAGACGGGCCCGCTCGATCGCCACGGCCGCGAAGTTCGCGAGGGCCGTCAGCAGGTCGAGATCCTGCTCGGTGAAGCTGCCGACGTAGAGGGGCGAGTCCACCTGGATGACGCCGATCACGGAGTCGCGGTTCCAGAGCGGCGCGCACATCGCGGACCGGATCTGCTGCATCCGGATGGACTGACCGGCCTCGAACCGCTCGTCCGTCTGGGCGTCGGAGGTCAGCACGGCGACCTTGTCGCGCACGACCATGTCCGCGATCGTCCGGGAGTAGGGCGCGCCCGCCCCGTCCCGCGTCAGGCGCTGCGACGACTTCATCCGGCTGATCGTCAGCTTGAGCTCGCCGTTCTCCTCGAGGAGGAGGAAGCCGCGGTCGACGGGCAGGTACTCAAAGATCAGGTCCATGACCTTTTCGAGAACGGTGGAGAGGTCGTCCGCCGAGATGAGCGTCTTCGCCACCTGAACGAGCATCGAAAAGACCTTGTTCTTGTAGGCGACGTCGAGCTCCGCCCGCTTGCGGTGGTCTGTCGACTCCGGACTGAACCGCACCTCCTTCTCGAGACCGAAGTCGCGGTTGAACTCCGCGATCGGGCGGATGCAGGTGGACGTCGAGTCGAGCCGCTTCCCCGCCGGCGCGCCCTCGCGGAACTGGAGGACGAAGGTCCCGATCACGGCGGTGTCCCCCGCCGTGACGCGCGCGCTGGGGACCGGGTGGTCATTGACGCGCACGCCGTTGGTGGACTTGTTGTCGTACAGCATCCAGGCGCCGTCCTCCTTCCGGAGGTGCGCATGGCGCCGGGACACCGAGAAATCGTTCAGGACGATGTCGTTGTCCATCGCGCGGCCGATCGACGCGTCTTCGCCATCCAGGGTGAAGACCTGGGGGCGCCCCTCGACCTCGTAGTGGACCTGCAGCATCGCGGAGAGAAAAATTATAGGGGGATCGGCGACGACGACGGGGCGCCCATCCGGCCCCTCAGCTCCGGCCGGGGGCGTCTCAACGCTCGAGGGAGTAGAGGATCCGGACCATCTTGCGGGACCGGACGGGCCCATTGGGGCCCCGCGCGGGCCTGTAGTGCCAGTGCCGGACCGCCTCGACGGCAGATTCCGAGAGCCCGTACGGCAGCCCCCGAACGACGTCGACTTCCGTGACGCGCCCCGCCGCGTCGATCGCGACTTCGAGCATCACGCTCCCCGAGACCCCCTCCCGCCGGGCCTCGTCCGGATAGACGGGGTTGACCTTCGACACCAGGACCGCCGTCTCGAGGACCTCGCCCCCCTCTTGCTCCTCCTCGTCCTCCGGCTCGGACTCGGCGAGGCTCGTCTCGTCTCCCTCGAGTGCGGGCAGCTCGTCCGAGTCCTCCGGGCCCGGGGGCATGTCGAGGTCGCGGACCGTCAGCTTGCGCAGCCCCCGGGAGGAGTCCGCGACGATCGTCGGCTGCGTCGGGTCGCGCGGGACGAGGTCCACGTCGGCGGACTCGACGAAGGCGAGCGCTCCCTCCCTGGTCCGGACGGAAAAATACGCGTGATCGACGGAGTAGATCGCGATCACCTCGCCGGGCTTCAGCACACCGATGCGCGGCGCCATCGGAAACGGAGCGAGCACGACGTCGCTCTCTTCCGCGACGACCCCGTAGACGGGCCGATAGGAGAGGATCGTCTTGGCGCGCTGCTCCCGGGCCTCGCGGTCCGCGTCGCGCTCGACGGCCTCCGCGGGCAGGAACCCTTTCTCCCCCTTCGCGCTCTCGACCTCGACCCAGGCGCCGCGGCTTTCGAGGACGGTGACGCGAGCGTCGCGCGCGAGGGTGCGGATGTCCGGGGCGCCGGGCCGCGGCCGGGTCCGCAGGGTCACGGAGGCGAACGTCACGCGCGCGCGCGCATCCTCCCCGTCGGTACGGACGTCGCGCCGCGGGCGGGTGCCGCCCAGGAGCGCGAGCCCGATCACGAGCACCACCGCCCCGACCGCGACGGGCCACAGCCGCGGCAGCGCCGGACGCGCACCGTGCACCCGGCCCCGTTCCTCGCTCAGGGGGCGTCTCCGAGGAGCGATACGAGGAGCGCCTTCTGGACGTGCAGCCGGTTTTCCGCCTGGTCGAAGACGGCGGAGGCGGGCGAGTCGATGACCGCGGCCTCCACCTCTTCCCCGCGGTGCGCCGGAAGGCAGTGCAGAAAGATCGCGTCCGGGGCCGCCGCGTCGAACAGGCGGGCCGTGACCCGATATCCCTCGAACGCCCGCGCCCGCCCTGCAGCCTCCTCCTCCTGTCCCATCGAGGCCCATACGTCCGTGTAGACCGCCCGGGCTCCCGCGACGCCCTCCTCCGGAGAGTGGGTGACGCGGACACGGCCGCCCGTCTCCCGTGCCGTCGCCTGCGCCCAGAGCACAACCCGTTCCTGTGGCTCGAAGCCGGGAGGGGTGACGACGGTGACGTGCGCCCCGAGCTTGGCCCCGGTGAGGAGGAGGCTGTGCGCCACGTTGTTGCCGTCCCCCACGTAGCACAGCGGGAACCCGCGCACATCCCCGAAGCGCTCCCGGACGGTCAGGAAGTCCGCGAGCGCCTGGCAGGGATGGAGGAGGTCCGAGAGGCCGTTGATCACGGGGACGGATCCGTGCGCCGCGAGGCCCTCGACGGTGGCATGGGCGAACGTGCGCGCCATGATCCCATCCACGTAGCGCGAGAGCACCCGCGCCGTATCGGCGATCGGCTCGCCGCGTCCGAGCTGCAGGTCGCGCGCGGAGAGGAACATTCCGAGGCCGCCGAGCTGAAACATGCCCGCCTCGAACGACACGCGCGTCCGCGTCGAGGACTTCTCGAAAATCATGGCGAGCGTCTTTCCCGCGAGGGCCCCCCGGAAGTCTCGCGGCGCCCGCTTGATCGAGGCGGCGCGTTCGAGGAGGGCGGCGACGTCGGCCGCAGGCCAGTCGTTTTCGTTGACGTAGTCCCGTTTCACGCGCTCTCCCGCAACAGCGTGCCGGTGCGTCCGTCCAGGGCCACGTCGAGTGACTCCGCCCGGGTGATCAGGACCTCCCGCCCGCCCGCCTCGATGAACCGGATCGCGGCGTCGATCTTGGGCCCCATGCTCCCCGGCGGGAACTGGCCCTCGTGAAGCAGCCGGCGCGCAGTCGCGACGTCCAGGACGGGCAGTGGCTGCTCCGTCTCTTTTCCGTAATCGATCGCGACGCGCTCAACACCCGTCAGGATGATAAACAGGTCGGCCGCCAGCCGGGCCGCGAGCATCGAGGCCGCGTAGTCCTTGTCGATGACCGCCTCGACGCCGCGCACCTCGCCGTCCTCGGTGACGACGACCGGGATGCCGCCTCCGCCGGCCGCCACCACGATGTGCCCCCTGTTGATGAGGGCGGCCACGACGTCGATCCCGCGCACCGCCCGCGGACGCGGCGATGCGACCACCTTGCGCCACCCGCGCCCCGCGTCTTCGGCCATGACCCACCCGAGCGACGCCTCGAGCGCCTCCGCGCGCTCTCTCGAGAAGAAGGGGCCGATCGGCTTCGAGGGGTTCGAGAAGGCAGGGTCCGCCGCGTCCACCTCAACCGGCGTGACGATCGTGACCACCTGCTTGCGGAACCCCGCGGGCGGCAGTTCGTTCGCGAACGCGAGCTCGATCATGAAGCCGATGGACCCCTCCGTCTGCGCCACGCAGAAATCGAGCGTCTGCGGCGGGATCTTTGCCGAGGCCTCCTCGTTCTGTATCAGGACGTTCCCGACCTGAGGTCCGTTCCCATGCACGACGATGAGCTCGTAGCCGCGGTTCAAGACCGGAAGGAGGTGCCGGACCGCCTCCCGGGCGCGCGTGATCTGGAAGGCCGTGGTGCCGGGGTCCTCGGGGCGAAGCAGGGCGTTCCCTCCGAAGGCGACCACGGCGAGGGGCCGGACGAACGAAAAGAAGGGCGTGCGGTTCACGGCGCCAGCGCCTCCCGGACGAGCGGCATGGCCATGCAGCGCGGCCCACCCCGCGCCCGCGACAGCTCGTGCGCCGCCAGCCGGATGGCGTACTTGCGGGACCTGCGAAGGTCGAGCTGCTGGCGGCCGAGCAGGAGATCATCCTCGTCGACCACCTCGTAGCCGTTCCCGGCGAGCTCTTCCGCCGTGCGTTCATTGCGGTCGTAGATCAGGATCACGCCCGGGGCGAGCGCGAACGCGTTCGCTCCGTCCGTCCACTGCTCCCGGCGCTGTGCGATCGGATCGGACCCGCCGCAGCGCAGCGGCTTCAGGTCGAACTTCTGGGTCCGAAGCGCCGAGAGCAGGTCCTTCTCCGACGTCCAGGAGATCTCGCGCTTCGTCAGGTCGCACTCGTACACGTCCGCCTCCTCCGCGCCGTCCGGAAGGATCATCGGCGCATAGACGAGGCACTCCTCGCGTGAGATCACCGTGAAGACGGTGTCGAGGTGCATGTAGGAGCGGGCGGGAGGGACGCCGACGACGAAGATCCGCCTGACCGGGGAGCGCTCGGCCTTGAGCGTCTCCGCGAGCCGCTCGATCGTCGTGCGCTCGGTGCGCTCGGAGTACCCGATCACAAGGAGGTCCTCGCGCGCGACCAGGACGTCGCCTCCTTCGAGGGTCGGCCGCATCCGGGCGTAGGAGCTGCGTCGGCTGTAGTCGGCGGAGAATTCCTGGAACCAGAAGGATCCGCCGGGGCGGGCGAATCGCGGGTGGTAGCGGAACACGTAGCCGGAGAGCAGCGGCTCCCGGAGCCGGGCGGCCGTCGCCATCGAGCAGCGGATCGCGCGGTCCGCGACGACGACGAGCGGGTCGCGCTGGAAGAAGTAGTTCGGGATCGGAGGCAGATAGTAGAGGTCGGAGGAGGACTCCCCCACCTCGGACATCGGCTTCTCGAGCCCGGTGACCAGGGCGGCGGCGAGCTTGTCCGAGGTGAGGTCCGCCAGCCGGTATTCCATGTCCGGGCCCCAGCCAAGCACGGCGCCGAGCTCCCCGAGGATCTCGCTGCGCTGCTCGGGAACCCGCAGCACTTCCTCGAGGAGGTCCTGAACGTCCAGCACCTCTTCCGCGACGTAGCCGAGGACCTGCTGGAACCGGCGGTGCTCCTCGCGCGCCCGGTTTCCGAACAGGATGTCGTCGAAGAGCAGCTCCTCCATCATGGAGGGGATCATCCGGTCGATCTCCTCCCCCGGGAGGTGGATCAGGACGGATGTCAGCTTCCCGATCTCTGAGGTGACGTTGAGGGTCATGCGGGAGGGGGCGGGATTCTATCGCGGCGCGGCGCGAGGAGTCTTCCGAACCCAGGTTCGCGGCGCGCGAAGTCTCCCGAGGTAACCGAGGGAGGAGGCGCGCGCCGCGGGAGGCGGAGCGCAGCGAGGCCCAGCCGAGCAAGTGAAGCCGACGGTTAGGACGGGGGCGGAAGCTGCGTCGCGGGCCTTTCCTCCTCGACCGGGCGCGGGCCGGCCTCGGAGATACCCGCGAGGCGGCCCGCGAAACGCGCGAACGCCCTGGTGGACTCCTCGTACTGCTTCTGGGCGTTGGACAGGTGGGTGCCGAGCTTCCCCAGCGGCTCCTCGAGGCGCTCCCAGTGGCGTGACAGGTCCGCGAGCTTCGCCTGGATCTCGTGCGCGCTCTCCTGGAGCTCCAGTCCCCGGATCCCCATGCGGACCGTGGCCAGGTACGCGTACAGGAGCATGGGAGACACCGGAAACACGCGTCGCTCGACGGCGTAGTCAACGAGCCCCGGATCGCCGCCGCCGATGATCTCGCAGTAGATCCCCTCCGCCGGCACGTACATCACCGCGAAGTCCGTGGTCCCCTGGTCCGGGCGCACGTACTTCGCGTGGATCGCGTCGACGTGGCGTCGGACGTCCGCGAAGAACGCCCGCTGGGCGCGGCGACGCTCCCCCTCGTCCGGCGCCTCCCGGCTCCGCCTGTAATTCTCGAGCGGGAACTTGCTGTCGATCGGCACCCGGCAGTCCGGAGCCACGAGGACCACCGCGTCCACCACGACGCCGTCCCGGAACCGGTGCTGGAGCTCCCAGAACTTCGGAGGGAGGACCTGCGCGAGCGCGTGCTCGAGAAAGGTCTCCCCCAGCACGCCGCGCAGCTTGGGCGGACGGAGGAGCTCCTCCAGGCGGGTCATGTCGGTCGCGAGGCGCTCGACTTTCTGAGACGCCTCGAAGACGTGTCCCATCTTCTCCCGCATGGCGCCCAGGTGAGTGCTCACCTCGGACTGCCCCTCGTTCAGTCGCCGCTCCACACCCGCGACGCGCTCTTCGACCGTCCGCCGCATCTCGTCGAAGCGCCGGTCCGTGGACTCCGACGCCTGCCGCGCCGCCGACGTCTCGGCGAGAAGCCGGTCGAGGCGGCGCCCCTCTTCCAAGCGGCGGACCTCGTCTTCGCGGCGCCTCCGGGCGGCGCCCGCGGACAGGATGAGCCAGGCGGCGACGCCCCCCGCCACGGCCAGGACGATGATCAGGATCGCCGATGAGGACTCCACGGCCTCAGGATCGGCTACGGAGTGGACAGATGATGTCCGACTGCCCCTTTTCGGGGAGGTGAGAGGTCACGTCACTCTCGTTCGCTCGGGGCCTCCGATCGCAGTGGCGGCCCTCAGGCGCCAGTCAGGTCCCGGCGCTCCCCGCGCTGTCGACGGGGACTCCACCGGGCGCCTTTTCACTTAGAATCCGGCGTGGTGGCTGAGTCCCGCCCTCCCGCACGCGGATCCGACGACCGGGAGATCGACTACCTCATCTGCAGGCAATGCAACACCCCGTGCTACATCTTCGAGATGGACGGGAGCAGGATCTCCGAGGCCCAGTGTCTCGTGTGCGGGAACGACGTCGTGGGCCTCTTCATGATCGGTGAGGAAGCGGGGAGCAACGACGACGAGTGACGCCTACGTCAACCCGCTGACGGAGCGGTATGCCTCCCGGGAGATGTCGCGGCTCTTCTCCCCGCGCTTCAAGTTCGAGACCTGGCGCACCCTCTGGCTCTGGCTCGCCGAGGAGGAGCGCCGCCTGGGCCTCCCCATCTCCGCTGAGGCCATCGCACAGCTCGCGGGAGCCGTCACGGACATCGACTTCGAAGCGGCCCGGCGCGAGGAGGGCCGGACGCGGCACGACGTGATGGCACACGTCCGCGTCTTCGGTGAGCGCGCGCCGGCGGCTCGGGGCATCATTCACTGGGGGGCCACCTCCGCTTTCGTGACGGACAACGCGGACCTCATCCAGATGCGCGAGGCGCTCGCTCTGGTGGAGGAGCGGCTCGTCGCAGTGCTCCGCCGTCTGCGCGATTTCGCGCTCGCGCATCGGGACCTTCCCGCGCTCGCCTACACGCACTTCCAGCCCGCCCAGCCGACCACGGTCGGGAAGCGCGCGACCCTCTGGGCGGCCGACCTGCTCATGGACCTCGAGGAGATCCGCCGCGTGCGCTGCGGGCTGCGGTTCCTGGGCGCCAAGGGCGCGACAGGAACTCAGGCCTCCTTTCTGGCGCTCTTCGACGGCGACTCGGAACGGGTCGAGGCGCTCGACGCGGCCCTCGCCGCGCGCGCCGGGTTCGAACGACGCCAGCTGGTCTCCGGGCAGACCTATTCGCGCAAGCAGGACGACCGCGTGGTGCACGCCCTGTCGGGCCTGGCGCAGTCCGCGCACAAGATCGGGACGGACCTGCGCCTCCTCCAGCACGAGGGGGAGATCGAAGAGCCCTCCGAGCCGGAGCAGATCGGCTCCTCGGCGATGCCCTACAAGCGCAACCCGATGCGTGCCGAGCGCGTGTGCGGGCTCGCGCGGCACGTGATCGCGCTCTCGCTCGATACGGCGATGACGGCCGCGACCCAGTGGCTCGAGCGGACGCTCGACGATTCGGCCAACAAGAGGATCGCCGTCCCGGAGGCATTCCTCACGGCGGACGCGATCACCATCCTCCTCGAGAACATCCTCGGCGGCCTCGTGGTCCATGCGGACGTCTGCCGGCGGCGTCTCGAGGGGGAGGCGCCGTTCCTGGCGATGGAGAACGTGCTCATGGAGGCGGTACGGCGAGGCGGAGACCGACAGGAGCTCCACGAGAAGCTCCGCCGCCACGCGCGGGCGGCCGCGGAAGACCGGGCGGGGCAGGGCGGGGTCGCGCTCCTCGGCCGG
>Ga0136614_10000609_pt1 | contig 18543 bp, 18 predicted proteins | sample AntDrymUQ2792106_2_FD_106643 | JGI IMG/M metagenome (GOLD analysis project Ga0136614, IMG submission 106643) | Polar desert sand microbial communities from Dry Valleys, Antarctica - metaG UQ279 (21.06) | ecosystem: Environmental > Terrestrial > Soil > Desert | place: Antarctica: Dry Valley... | reverse complement strand
CAAGTTCTTGGGAGTGATCTACCGGACGCTCAAATACAACTGGGTGTTTGAAGATTTCCCCAACTTTGTTCTCGTCGAGGGACAAAACTTAAACCTCGGAGTAGACAACTCATCATAGGAGCGCACCATGATTTCGATTAACCGGATGATTGATAAGGCGGTTCTGCCGCTCGCTTTGGCGGCAGTCTTAACGGGCGGCGCTAGTATGCTCTGGACGCCCAGTGCCGATGCGGCGAAATGTACATCTGGCAACGGAGCCACCTGCGAAGGCGAATGCTGTCGAGCCAATGCTACCGAATGCGTAGCCCAGCCATGCCCCGGGGGTGACCAACCGCCGCCGGCTGGAGAGATTGCGAGTTGAGCGCAGTTTTTTCGCGTCAGTGTGTGGCCGCTCTGGTGTTTTAAGAGCGGCCACATCAGTCTTGACATGTCGCCCCTGCGCGCTACATCCTCACCTCTCACAGTCAAGCAGTTCGGGAAGGAGATGCGTTATGCGTCGAATGAGAGAGTGGCTCAAAATATCTATGGTGCTGATCACCTTGGACTTACTTTTACCGTGTACGGTCTTCGCTCAAGAACGTGCTGAACGAGTGCAAGCCGATCCGATCCGAGAGCAAGCATTGCTGGCTTTAGAAAGCGTTCGGGCCGAATCGAAAGAGTATCAGGACGAAACGCTTCGAGTCCGTGTCAAAGCGCAAATTGCGGATGTGTTGTGGCCGCTTGAGCCGGAGCGCGCCCGCGAACTGCTGGTGACAGCGTTCAAGGAGGTCACGACGCTGAAAGCCGATCTCACAACTCGTTATGCGTTGCGGGCAGAAGTCGCCGCGGTCGCGCGCCGCCACGATCCAGAATTGGCGAGCAGCTTAATTGCACGACTCAAAGAAAAGGATGCGGGTCAGGAGCGGCTGTCGCGTGACTCATTAGAGCGCATCAGCGAGCGCGGGGCGCTCTATCTGGACTCGGCACGCGACCTCCTACGCGACGGCGAGCAGGCTCGCGCACTGACCTTCGCGCGTCACAGTTTGGCGGAAGGTAGGTCGGCGCAACTCGTCTGGTTTTTGCACGAATTGCGAGAGCGTGATCGCGCGGCAGCGGACCGTCTCTTCCTTGACGCGGTCGGCGCGCTGAGACAAGGGGCAGCAGACCCTAACGACGTTCTGCTGCTGGGACTGTATTTGTTCTATCCGGGCAGTGTCGCCGTCGGCACGTTGAGCGACGGTGTTGAAGCCGTTAGCTACGGCGTGAACTTCAATCTCGCCCCGCCTGTCTCGCCCGCGCTGGCTCGCGCATACTTGCAGGCAGCGGCTGACTCTCTTCTACGTTTTCAAGTGACACCGGGACTGCCGGGGACTGCCGGCTCAATTGCCCTTAAGCGTTTTGCGCTAACGCAGTTGCTGCCGTTACTTCAGCGTTATGATCCGCAGCGCGTGGCGGCGGTCGGCGCGGCGCTGGCAGGGCTAGGCCCGTACACTGCCGCGCCGACCACAGCGACGGAGCGCAGCTTTAGTGTCCCCAGCGATACTCCCGTATCGGACATCATCAAAAAGATCGAACTCCTGCCGGACGTGCGGCAGCGTGATCACTATTTCTTCACCACGCTCATGTCCGCCGCGAACGAAGGCAGCTTTGAGCGGGGGCGGGAGTTGGCCTCGCGGATCAAGGACATAGATTTACGTTCGGCGGCGCAGGAACTCATCGCTTTCAACGAGGCGCGCGCCGCCATCAAGCGTGGTGATCTTGAGACCGCCGCTAAACTCGCCGCTTCCCAACTATCCGAGGAACGGCGTACTGCCATTGACTTCCAATTAGCAAAGGCGTGGTTGGAACGCGGCGACTTTGCGCGCGCAAGTGAGGAAAGCGTGAAGGCCGCCGCCGAAGCGGCTAAACTTGAGGATCGAACACAACGCGCGCGCGTTTATATCTTCCTCGCGGCTGGCTTGGCCGACCGAGATGCCGCGCGCGCCTTTGAATTGTTGGAAGCCGCCGCCAAAGACATCAACGATGCCGAGCAGTTCGACCCGCTCAACGAACGGCTCACCTTCAAGATTCAAACGCCGGCCCCGGCTTCGTTTACTTTTGAAATTAGCCGAGATGTTGGCTTACTCTCGATTGTCTCCCGACTCGCGCAAGCCGATTTCAATCGCGCTCTCGCTATCGCACAGTTATTACGCGAGCCTGCGCCGCGCGCTCTGTCCATTATCGCGGCTTGCCGTAAAGTCATTAACGCCGATCACCGGCTTCGCGGGAAGAAAGTTAAGCTGACACCTGTTCGGAAGTGATGTCCGGCCCCAGATTCTCGGTTGTCGTGACCGTCTCTCCGACGAGCGCGGCATTCAGCGTGTGCCAAGAAAGGCTCGCGCATTTAACGCGCGCGGGAAATTCGCGGACGCCCGCGAAAATCTTCAATCGCCCCAAATTGTTCGGTGCGCCCTCTTCGTCCAACTCGCCCGTCACCATCCCGTGAAATTCTTTGAAGAGCGTTTCGGCCTCCGCGCGCGTCTTGCCCTTCACGCTCTGCGTCATCATGCTCGCCGCCGCCTTCGAGATCGCGCAGCCCGACCCTTCAAAGCTCACGTCCCGGATCACGTCGCCGTCCAACTGCACATAGACGGTCAACTGATCGCCGCACAGCGGATTGTAACCCTCTGAAACGCGATCCGCGTCCTCCAACTTATGAAAGTTGCGCGGCTTTTTATTGTGGTCAAGAATGACCTGCTGGTACAACTCGCTCAGTTCTGTCATGGCAAATAGTGAATCGTCAATCGTCAATCGTCAATAGATAAAAAACAGTTCTGATCTATTTACGATTGACGATTCACGATTTACGAAAAGACCTCAATCACTTTCTGCACTGCGCCTACCAGCGCGTCGGCCTCTTCTTTTGTATTGTAGAACGCAAACGAAGCGCGCGCGGTCGCCGGCACGTTGAAACGTTTCATTACCGGCTGCGCGCAGTGGTGGCCGGCGCGGATCGCGATGCCCTCTTGATCCAAGATCGTGCCGACATCGTGCGGATGCACTTCGTCGATCACGAAAGCCAGCACGCCGGTCTTTTCGCGCGCCGTGCCGATGAGCCGCACGCCCTCGATGGCGGAGAGTTTTTCCGTCGCGTAGGCGAGCAACTCCTGCTCATAAGCGTGCGCCGCCTCGCGGTCGATGCCGTTCAGAAAATCAATCGCCGCGCCCAAGCCGATCTGCGAAGCAATGGCGGGCGTTCCCGCTTCAAACTTGTTCGGCAAACCGGCGTAAGTCGTCTTCTCGAACGTCACAGTGCGGATCATGTCGCCGCCGCCGAGGAATGGGTTCATCTGCTCCAACCACTCAGCTTTGCCATAGACCACACCGCTTCCGGTCGGCGCGAACATTTTGTGGCCGGAGATACAATAGAAATCGCAGTCCAAATCCTGCACGTCGATTCGCAAGTGCGGCGCGCCTTGCGCTCCGTCAACCAAGACGGGGATGCCCTGCTTGTGCGCCCGCGCCGCAATCTCTTTGATCGGGTTGATCGTGCCGAGCGCGTTCGAGACGTGCATCACGGCGACGAGTTTGGTGCGCTCGTTCAACAGAGCCTCATACTCATCCAACAGCAACTCGCCCGCGTCGTTCATCGGGATCACGCGCAAGCGCGCGCCCTTCTCCTCGCAGAGCATCTGCCACGGAACAATGTTCGCGTGATGCTCCATCGCGGAGATCACGATCTCATCGCCTGCGCCGACAAACTTTCGTCCGTAGCCGTGCATCACGAGGTTGATGCCCTCTGTGCAGCCGCGCACGAAGATGCACTCCTTCGCCTCGCGCGCGTTGATGAAGCGCCGCACCTTCTCGCGCGCGCCCTCATATGCGGTCGTCGCGCGCTGGCTCAGATAATGCACGCCGCGATGGATGTTGGAATGCTCCTCCTGTAAATAACGGCTGCCGCGCTCGATCACCACCCGCGGCACCTGCGAAGAAGCAGCGTTGTCGAGATAGACGAGCGGCCGGCCGTTCACCGTCTGTCCCAACACCGGGAACTCTTCGCGAATGCGCGCGACGTCCCACGTGGCGGGAGCGGGTTCGTTTATCATCTTTTCAGTTGCGATCATGACGGAAACTCTCAGGCTTCAAGGCGCGCGTGTAGGCGATTGAGGATCGCTTCGTCAAGCTGCTTTTTAATCGACTCGATCTTGATCTTTTCGACCAACTCTTCCGCGAAGCCGTAAGTCAGCAAGTTGCGCGCGAGTTCGGGATGCAAGCCGCGGCTGGCGAGATAAAACAATTCTTCTTCCTCAAGTTGCCCGACGGTCGCGCCGTGCGCGCATTTCACGTCGTCGTTGAAAATTTCGAGCTGCGGTTTAGTATCGATGCGCGCTTCACGTGAAAGCAGCAAGTTTTTGTTGGTCTGCATTGCGTCAGTCTGTCGCGCGTCCTTGTGGACGAAGACTTTGCCGTTGAAGACCGCGCGGGATTTGCCGTCGAGGATACCTTTGTAAAGTTGGTGGCTGGGGCAGTGCGGGGCGATGTGATCGATCAGCGAGTGCGTGTCGGCGTGTTGCCCGTCGCCGACGAGGTAGAGTCCGTCAACCCAACACTCTGCGCCCTCGTGCGCGAGCTTGATGTTAATGCCATGCCGCGAGAGCCGCGCGCCGAGAGTAATCGTCGTCAGATCATAAACGCTGCTGCGCTCAAGCTCCGCGTGTGTTGCTGCGATGTGAAAAGCTTGATCGCTTTCGTGTTGCACTTTGTAATGCACGACGCGCGCGTTTTCCTTGACGAAGACTTCGACCGCCGCGTTGGTGAAATAAGCGGCCTCGTCGGTCGTCTGATAGTCTTCGATCACGGTGGCCGCGCTCTCGCGCTCGGCGACGATCAGCACGCGCGGAAAAACGGCGAGCGGCTGCTCACTTTCAGTTGCCAGAAACAACAAGTGAATCGGTGTCTCGACTTGCGCGCCCGTCGGGAGATAAATGAACGCGCCGTGCTGCCCGGCAAACGCCGTGTTGAGAGCGGCAAAGCCGTCCGTCTCAGCATTGATGGCACGCGCCAGATACTCGCGCAGAACAGGTTCGTGTGCGCCCGTCAACGCTTCACTCAGAGGCGCGACGACAACGCCCTCTGGCAATGCGGCTAGCGTCGAGAACTGCGATTGGTACGCTCCGTTGACGAAAACCAAACTGCTTTGCGACGATTCAGCATAAGCGTAAGGTCGAATCGCCTCGCCGGAAATTTCCGCCACGCCCGCGGGACTCGCTGGCGCAAAGTCACTTCTAGCAATCGGGGCGACGTTGGTGTATTTCCAGTCCTCCTGATCAACCGTCGGAAAACCCGTCTCCTCGAAACGCTCCAATGCGCTCTCGCGCAGCCGCTTGATCCAAGACGGCGAGTCGGTCTTATCCTGCATCCGGCGCAGCGCTGCGCCGTATAAACTCTCTTCTTTAATGGCTTGTGTCATTGCTCTCTTTGAAAATAACTCAGGCGTTGGCGGCTGACGGTTGCTCGTCGCTCGCTTCTTTGAGCCAGTCGTAACCTTTCTCTTCCAATTCCAGCGCCAATTCTTTGCCGCCCGAACGCACGATGCGACCCTTAGACAACACATGGACGAAATCCGGCACGATGTAATTGAGCAGGCGTTGATAATGTGTGACGAGAATGATCGCGTTGTCCGGGCCGCGCAGCCGATTGACGCCTTCCGAGACGATCCGCAACGCATCGATGTCCAAGCCCGAATCGGTTTCGTCCAGCACGGCCAACTCCGGCTCCAACACGGCCATCTGCAAAATCTCGTTGCGCTTTTTCTCGCCGCCGGAGAATCCCTCGTTCACCGAACGCGACATCAGCCCGGCATCCATCTCGACGATCTTCGCGCGCTCCGCCAACAAATCTTTGAACTCCAAAGGGTCCAATTCTTCTTCGCCGAGATGTTTTTGTTTCTCGTTGTAAGCCAACCGCAAGAACTGTGCGTTCGACACGCCGGGCAGTTCCACCGGATACTGAAACGCGAGGAAGACGCCCTCTCGCGCGCGCTCGTCCGGGTCCAACTCCAACAGATTCTTGCCGTCGAACAACACCTCGCCGCTTATCACTTCGTAAGACGGATGTCCCGCCAGCACTTTCGCCAACGTCGATTTGCCCGAGCCGTTCGGCCCCATGATGGCATGGACTTCGCCCCGTTTGACCGTCAGACTGACGCCTCGCAAAATCTCTTTGTCGTCAACCGTCGCGTGTAAATCTTTAATTTCCAGCACTAATATTCTCCTCAAAAATTATTCAACTCCAAGCAATCAGCCGTGAGTATTTTGCCCCTCAACGATGTCCTCCATCACGGGACGGAGACGCCGAGCGCACGGCAGATAGCGCGCACTGTGCCAAGCGGTATGTCGCGGTGACGCGGCACGGCGGCAGTCCCCTTCGTTTGCCGATTGATATAAAGCGTGTGTTCCTTACCTTCACGAACGAATTCGCAATTGTGCGACTCAAGATGTCTGATGAGATCACGTCGCTTCATGCCGCACGAAACTCGATTTCTTCGCGCTCGCCAGCTAACGACTCCCCCCCGGACAAGAGGCGATTTCCTTCCAAGACCATTTCAATCGCTTCCGCCAGATTCGCCCGCGCTTCTTCCCGCGTCTTGCCGAGTGAGATTGCGCCCGGCAGTTCTGCCACCGAAGCCTGCACGAGGTCTCCCATCTGTTCATAAATAATTGTCAACCGCATCTCCATTGCAAACAACTCTCTTTCACTAAAAATTACCGGCTCAAATTCGCCGGCACGGAGTATTGCTGCAAATCGCCGAGCAGTTTAACGTCGGCGAACCCCAAGCCTTCGCCGACCGGCTGAACAGATTTCAGAACCAACTCTTTTGTCTCTGCGCCGAGCAGTTCTTCGATGACCCAGCCGACGAGATATTGCGCGGCCAGACATCCAGCAGCCGTCGCTACGTTTCCTTCGCGCACGAACGGCGCTTCGACAACTGAGACGCCCATGCTCTCCAGCAATTTCACCGAAGTCGGATAGGTCGTCGCGCGCTTGCCTTCGAGCAAGCCGAGGGCGGCGAGCAGCAGCGCGCCCGAACACATGGAGCCGATCAACTGGCGCGACGGATCAAGATTGAACGCGCTCAAAAACGGTTCGTCGTGCATCTTCAGCCGCGTGCCTTTGCCGCTCGCAAACAGCACCGCATCGGCCACATTCGCTGCTTCTAAAACGCTGTGCCGTTGAATTTTCATGCCGGTACTGGACACCGGGCAGCAGTGATCGCTCAAAATCTGCACTTGCCAATCACGCCGCTCGACGCGGTTCAATAAATCCCACATAAAGAACACGTCGATGTCTGTGAAATCATCGAAGGTAACGATTGAAACTTTCACTGCGAACCTCCCTCAAATATACAAAGACGGGTATTTTAGCCACAAAAAGGCGCAGAAAACGCAAAAGGCAGGCGCTTACCGATCAAGATAATCTCGCTTTCTATTTTGTGTCTTTTGCGCCTCTTCGTGGCTCTCTTTTTCTTGCTTTACCCCACACTGCCTTCGAGCTTCAGACCGAGCAACCGTTGCGCTTCGACGGCGAACTCCATCGGCAATTCGCGGAAGACATCTTTGCAGAAGCCGTTGATGATCAACGACACCGCGTCTTCCTGCGAGATGCCGCGCTGCATGATGTAGAAGAGTTGCTCTTCGCTGATGCGCGACGTAGTGGCTTCATGCTCGACCTTCGCCGTGTTGTTCATCACCTCGATGTACGGGAAAGTGTTCGCGCCGCTTTGGTCGCCGATCAGCATTGAGTCACATTGCGTATAGTTGCGCGCGCCTTCCGCGCCGGGCAGGACTTTGACCAGTCCGCGATAGCTGTTGTTCGACCGGCCCGCCGAGATGCCCTTTGAGACGATGGTCGAGCGCGTGTTCTTGCCGATGTGGATCATCTTGGTTCCGGTGTCGGCCTGCTGCGCGTGGTTCGTCAAAGCAACTGAATAAAATTCGCCGATGGAGTTATCGCCCTGCAAGATACAAGATGGATATTTCCAAGTGATCGCCGATCCGGTCTCGACCTGCGTCCAAGCAATCTTCGAGTTGCGGCCCGCGCATTTGCCACGCTTCGTCACGAAGTTGTAAATGCCGCCCTTGCCTTCTTCATCGCCCGCGTACCAATTCTGCACCGTCGAATACTTGATCTCGGCGTCGTCCAGAGCGACGAGTTCGACGACCGCCGCGTGCAGTTGATTCTTGTCAAACCGAGGAGCTGTGCAGCCTTCGAGATATGAAACATACGCGCCTTCTTCAGCGACGATCAACGTGCGCTCGAATTGGCCGGTTTCGGAGTTGTTGATGCGGAAATAAGTCGAAAGCTCCATCGGACAGCGGACACCCTTCGGGATGAAGCAGAACGAGCCGTCGGTGAAGACCGCGCTGTTCAAGGCCGCGAAATAGTTGTCGCTCGTGGGGACGACCGTGCCGAGATATTTCTTGATGAGTTCGGGATGCTCCTGCACCGCTTCGGAGAACGAGCCGAAGATGACGCCGTGCTTCTTCAACTTCTCTTTGTAGGTCGTCGCCACCGAGACCGAGTCGAACACGGCATCGACCGCGACGCCGGCGAGTTGCTTCTGTTCGGACAGCGGAATGCCGAGTTTCTCAAACGTCCGCAGCAATTCAGGATCGACTTCATCGAGACTGGCCTTCGTCGCCTTCTGCTTCGGCGCGCTGTAATAAATGATGTCTTGATAATCGACTTCCGGGTACGTGATGTTGGGCCAGCGCTTCGGCTCTTCCATCTTCAACCAATGGCGATAAGCCTTGAGCCGAAATTCCAACAACCACTCCGGCTCATTCTTCTTCTCAGAGATCAGCCGGATCGTGTCCTCATTCAATCCACGCGGGATCATTTCCGACTCGATGTCGGTGACGAAACCGTATTTGTACTCTTTGTTAGCTAATAGTTCGATGGTACTCATAACTTAATTTTTGATTTTTGATTTGCGATTGAAAGACATCTACTTCCTTCAGCGTCTTTTGCCTTCAATCACAAATCAAAAATCGCAAATCCCTTTCATGCTTGTTTCCGCGCACTCACGCTTAGTCGCTGCAATCCTTGAATCTTGTGCAGCGTTGTTTCGACTTTCGCTTCCGTGCCGAGCAGTTGCGCCAGCGTGATGCCCGCGAGCGCGTTCCTCACGACATCGTGTAGGTTGACGATCACCGGGCGGATGCCGCAATTGCCCGTGTGGACGCAGGAATCGAGGACGCCGGTGTAACTTTGGCAATGTCCTGCCAGCACGTCTCCGTCCAGCACCTTGATGATCTCGTGCAGGCGAATCTCGGAGGCGGGTCGCGCCAACTGATAACCGCCCTTCGTGCCGCGAATCGACTTTACCAGCCCTGCCTTGTTCAAAATCCAGAGCAGCTTGCCCGCGTTGGCGACCGAAATCCCTTCGCCCTCCGCGATCTGCGTGAGCGTCAAAAATTCGCCCTCGCCGAGCGGCGCGAGTTGCAACAGGCAACGCAGCCCATATTCTTCCTGCGCGGAGACTTTCATCGAGTCATCCCTAAAATTGACGGCAAATTGCTTGGCACGTCTGTATTTTAGGGATACCTTACTTTTTAGTCAAGATTAGAGATGAACCTTGCGGCGAATAGTTATTATGAGCTATTGAGCCATCAGGTCGCACAATGTTTGCCAAACATTCATCGGAGCCAATCCGTTTCGTCGCCCGCGACTCTTTGCTCATCCTCCAACGGTACGACCTGCACCGTCGCGTCGCGCACTTCGGCGAGAAAGCGGTTGATGACCGAGCCGTGCAGCAGTATGTCCCAACGCGAGCGCGCCGACTGGCCGAAGATCACGTGGGTGATTCCTTTGCGGCGCGCGTAATCGATGAGCGCGTCGGCGACCTGCCGGGCTTGCAGTTTGACGACCTGTGCGCCGAGACTTTCGGCAAAGCGGATGTTCTCTTCGAGCGCGGCGAAATCTTTCGGCTTGATCCGGCCCGGCTCTTCGCGCGGCGTCTCGACATAGACGGCGTACCAATCGCTCGCTAATTTTCCGGCGATGCGTGATCCCGTCCGTAAGAGTTTCTTCGCGCTGCCGCGACTCGCCATGCAAACCATCACTTTTTCGGGGATCACTGGATGCGCTAAACCTTCGCGCTCGCGGTATGTGTGCGACTTCCCGGCTTGATCTTCGGCGACGTGGCGCAAAGCGAGTTCGCGCAAAGCGGAGAGATTGCCTTTGCGGAAGAAGTTGTTCAGCGACTGCTCAATCTTTTCGACGCCGTAGATTTTTCCCTGCCTGAGCCGCGTCCGCAAAGTATCAACCGAGACATCGACATTGACGACCTCATCGGCGTGCTTCAGCACGAAATCAGGAAGTGTCTCGCGCACGCGCACGCCGGTCGTCCGTGCCACTGCATCATTCAACGACTCCAGATGCTGAATGTTGACGGCGGTGATCACGGAGATGCCGCTGTCTAAAAGTTCCAGCGCATCCTCATAGCGTTTGTGATGCTTCGCGCCGGGCGCGTTGGTGTGCGCGAGTTCGTCAACGATGGCGATTGACGGACGCCGCGCGATCACGGCGTCAACGTCCATCTCTTCAAGCACGATGCCGCGATACTCGATGCGTCTGAGCGGCACGCGCTCAAGGTCACTAATGAGCGCGATAGTTTCGGCGCGTCCGTGCGGCTCGATGAAGCCAATCACGATGTCCACGCCTTGATGCTTTAAGGCGTGCGCGTCCTCAAGCATCTGGTAGGTTTTACCTACACCCGGAGCCGCGCCGATATAGACGCGCAAACGCGCCGCTTTGCTCTCTTGCAACTTGGCAAGCAGCGTCTCCGGCGTCGGTCGAGTGTGTTCGCTGACGGACATAGTGACTGTTAAATCCTCGATGCAAAATTTTCGTTTAAGGAGTCGCGGGAGTTATAACTCCGCCGGGCGCGGCGGGCGGCAAGCGGCGGTCAAGTTCGAGATTCACTTCCAACACATTCACCGTCGGCTCGCCGAGCAAGCCGAACTGACGGTTGCGCGTCAACTCACGCACGATGCGCCGCACTGCCTTTTCGCCTGCGCCGCGCTCGCGCACGACGCGCGGGATTTGAAACTCGGCGGCGGCGGGCGAAATGTGCGGATCGAGTCCCGATGCGCTCGTGGTCACAAGGTCAATTGGCACAGGAACGCCGGGATTCTCAGCTTGGAGCATCGACACATCGGCGATGACGCGATCAATCAGTTTCTTGTTCGTCGGACCCAAGTTTGAACCCGACGATGCGCCCGCATCATAGCCGCTCGCGCCCGCCGCCGAAGGACGAGAGCGAAAATAACCCGGCGACGAGAATGGCTGTCCGATGAGATGCGATCCGATAACAACGCCGTCGCGCACGAGCAAATTCCCGTTGGCCTGTGCCGGAAAAACGACTTGCGCGATGCCCGTGACCGCGAGCGGGTAAACGAGTCCGAGCAGCACGGTTGACACGAGCGTCATCAGGACGGCAGTGATCAAGTTTTTCAACATCTTCTCCCTCAAAATTTCAAATTTTAGATTTCAAAACATGATTTCAAATTTCCCATCTCAAATCTGAAATCCGCCTACGCCAGTCCCAGCGCGGTGATCATCACGTCAATAATTTTAATGCCGAGAAACGGCACGACGAGACCACCCAAGCCGTAAAGCAAAAGGTTGCGCCGCAACAACGACGCCGCCGACAGCGGACGATATTTGATTCCGCGCAGGGCGAGCGGAATTAAAGCGATGATGACAAGCGCGTTGAAGATGACGGCTGAGAGAATCGCCGATTGTGGCGTACTCAAGCCCATGATGTTGAGCGCGTTCAGAACGGGAAATATCCCTAAGAACATCGCCGGAATGATCGCAAAATACTTCGCCACGTCGTTGGCAATGGAGAAGGTCGTGAGCGCGCCGCGCGTCATTAACAGTTGCTTGCCGATCTCGACGACTTCGATAAGCTTTGTTGGGTTCGAGTCGAGGTCAACCATGTTGCCGGCTTCCTTTGCGGCTTGCGTCCCCGTATTCATCGCGACGCCGACATCGGCTTGCGCGAGCGCGGGCGCGTCGTTCGTGCCGTCGCCGGTCATGGCGACGAGTTTGCCTTCCGCCTGTTCCTTCTTGATGAGCCGCATCTTGTCTTCGGGCGTCGCTTCGGCGAGGAAGTCATCAACACCGGCTTCGCGCGCGATGAATGCGGCGGTGAGCGGATTGTCGCCCGTAATCATCACCGTCTTGATGCCCATCTGCCGCAGTTGGTTGAAGCGTTCGGTCATGCCGCCCTTCACGATGTCTTTCAGATAGATCACTCCGAGCGGACGCTTGTTGTCAGCGACGACGAGCGGCGTGCCGCCCTGTTTGGCGATGCGCTCGACGATCTCGCGTAGCTCCTTCGACGATTGTGCGTCGCCTGCCGCGACATACTTTTCAATCGCATCAACCGCACCTTTCCTGACTTCGCGCCCGTCCATGTCAACGCCACTCATGCGCGTCTGCGCGGTGAATGGAATGAAGTTCGCCGCGCCTTGTGCAAGTTCGCGCCCACGCAGACCGTACTTCTCTTTCGCCAGCACAACGATTGAACGTCCTTCCGGCGTTTCATCCGAGAGCGACGAGAGTTGCGCCGCGTCCGCCAAAGTTTTTTCGTCAACGCCCGCCAGCGGGATGAACTCCGCCGCTTGACGATTGCCGAGCGTGATCGTGCCTGTCTTGTCGAGCAGCAGTGTATTTACGTCGCCCGCCGCTTCGACCGCGCGCCCGCTCATGGCAAGGACGTTGTGTTGAATGAGCCGGTCCATCCCCGCGGTGCCGATGGCTGAGAGCAAGCCGCCGATAGTTGTCGGAATGAGACACACGAGCAGCGAGACGAGGACAAAAACGCTTTGCGCGGCGTTCGAGTAAATGGCAAACGGTTGCAAGGTGACGACCGCGAGCAGAAAGATGATCGTCAACCCCGCGAGCAAGATATTGAGCGCGATTTCGTTCGGCGTCTTCTGCCGCTCTGCACCTTCGACGAGCGCGATCATGCGATCAATAAACGTCTCGCCCGGATTCGACGTGATGCGAATTTTGATTTGATCCGAGAGGACGCGCGTGCCGCCCGTCACCGCCGAACGGTCGCCGCCTGCTTCGCGGATCACCGGCGCACTCTCGCCTGTGATCGCCGATTCATCGACGGAGGCGACGCCTTCGATGATCTCGCCGTCGCCGGGAATAAACTCTCCGGCGATGACCACGACGACATCATCTTTGCGAAGTTGCGGCGCAGGCAGGGTTTCCGTCGTGCCATCGGGCCGCAGGCGTTTCGCGGTCGTCTCCGTCTTGGCTTTCCGCAAAGTATCCGCCTGCGCTTTGCCGCGTCCTTCCGCCATCGCTTCGGCGAAGTTGGCAAACAATACCGTGAACCACAGCCAGAGCATGATCTGCAACGCGAAGCCGATCCCGCCCGCGCCCGTTGCCACATCGCGGATGAGCAAAACGGTCGTGATGACGCTTCCGACTTCGACGACGAACATCACGGGATTACGCATCATCGTGCGCGGGTTGAGTTTCTTGAAAGCGTCAATTATCGCGCCCGAAACGATCTGCGAATTCCAGATAGCTTTCTTTTTGTTGTCAGTAGCCATAGTCTTTTGCAATCCCCCAATTAACCTTTGAAAAGTTCGGGGCATTATGCTTGGCGGTTTTGCTTTGCGCCTTTGCGTCTTTGCGTGAAATCCCTCGTCGCTCAATGTCCCGAACTTTCCCATACTCAGAACTTCACTCCCACCCGCATCAACAAATGTTCAACGACAGGACCAAGACAAGATCGGAAAAAACGTCAGCGCGCCGATGATGACGATCACCGAGACGAGCAGCGTCGCAAAGAGCGGCGTCGTCACCGGGAATGTTCCCAAACTTGGCGGCACGAGTTTCTTGCGTCCTAAATTGCCGGCGATGGCGAGCATCGGAATAACGATGAGAAAGCGTCCGACGAGCATCGACATCCCGATGGTCGAGTTGTACCAAAATGTGTTGGCGGAAATTCCGGCGAACGCCGAACCGTTGTTGCCCGTGCCGGATGTGTAGGCGTAGAGAATTTCGCTCAACCCGTGCGGTCCCGCGTTGTTGATTTGCGACGTGCCGAACTCCGGCGACACAACTGAGATCGCCGTCAGCACGAGAATCATCAACGGGAAGATCAGTACCGCCAGCATCGCCATCTTCACGTCGTAGGCTTCGATTTTCTTGCCCAAGTATTCCGGTGTTCTGCCGACCATCAAACCGGCGATGAAGACCGTCAAGACGACGAAGATCAGAATGCCGTACAGCCCCGCGCCGACGCCGCCGAAGATAACTTCGCCGAGCATGATGTTGACGAGCGGCACGAGTCCGCCGAGCGGCGTGTATGAGTCGTGCATCGAGTTGACCGCGCCGCAACTCGCATCGGTCGTCACCGTCGCAAAGAGCGCGCTGTTCGCGATGCCGAAGCGCACTTCCTTGCCTTCCATGTTGCCGCCTGACTGCAACGCGGAAACAATTTGATCTGTTCCGACGAGCAAGGGATTACCTTGCGCCTCCGCCCAATAAGCGGTGGTGACGCCGGCAAAAAACAGCGCCGTCATTGCGCCAAAAACCGCCCAGCCATGTTTCTGTGCGCCGGTCATCCGACCGAGCGTGTAAGTTAGCCCGGCAGGGATCAGAAAAATAGCGAGCATCTCCAATAAATTTGTGAGCGGCGTCGGATTCTCGAACGGGTGCGCGCTGTTGGCGTTGAAGAAGCCTCCGCCGTTGGTCCCCAACATCTTGATCGCTTCCTGCGAAGCGACCGGCCCTTGCGCGATGGTTTGCGTTGTCACGTTCGCCGTCGAAGCGGGCGCAGTGTCGGTCGCGGGCGTCTCGACAGCTTGCGGCTCGACGAGTTGCGCCGTCGTGTAAGGCTTTAAGTTCTGCACGACGCCCTGCGAGACGAGGATGAGCGCCAGCGCGAACGAGAGCGGCAGCAACACCCACAGCACAGCGCGCGTCAGATCAACCCAGAAGTTGCCGAGCGCGTCTGCTTCGCGGCGCGCCAGCCCTCGAATAAAGGCGACGGCGAGCGCGATGCCGACCGCCGCCGAGACGAAGTTTTGATAAGCCAAGCCCGCCATCTGCGTCAGATAGCTCATCGTCGTTTCCGGCACGTAGGATTGCCAGTTGGTATTCGTCGTGAATGACGCGGCAGTGTTGAAAGCCGAACTCGGCTCGATGCCGGATAGCTCCTGCGGATTGAACTGCAGTATGCCTTGCAGACGTTGCAGTAAATAAAGCATGAACAGCGAAACGATGCTGAACAAGAGCATCGAGACGGCGTACTCCGTCCAACGCATCTCGCGCGTTTCGTCAACGCCCGTCACGCGGTAAAGCAATCGCTCAACAGGGCGCAAAACGGGATCGAGAAATGTGCGCTCACGGTTGAAGACGCGCGCCATAAAGATGCCGAGCGGTTTTGTTAATCCCAAAATGATGAGAAAAAAACAGTAGTATTTGTAGCCAACCGTTGATAGTCATAGTTTATTTTGAAGATAGGAGCAGGAGGCAGGAGAAAAGCTATTTGATTTCATTCTGCCTCCTGCTCTTGCCTCCTGTCCCCTCTTTCAAAACCTCTCCGGGCGCAGCAGCGCGTAAGCGAGATAGAGGAGCAGCAGCATGGAGACTGCGAGAATGATGTTGGTTTCGCTATTCATGGTCTTTTTGTTTCCGAAGCATCGTCACAACTTCTCGCAACCGCGCACGTAAGCGAGCGCGAGCAGGAAGAAGCCGATGGTGGCGGCGACGAAAATCAAATCAAGCATCTGTAGTTTCCCGTCAGTTGAAGTTAATGCCGATGGCTGTGTAAACGAAGTGGTTGCCGTTTGAGGCGTTCGTGTTGCCGATGGAATAGCCGACGTAGCCGGTCACGCGCGGATGTGGCTTGAAGTTGATGCCGGGCGTGAAATAGCCGGCGGCGTGCTTGCCGGTGTACCAGTCGGCGGCGACGCCGAAGCGCGAAGTGATCGGTTGCTCGAAGCCGAACTGTCTGCCGGCGCGCTGCGCGTTCGCCGCGACGACGTGATCGCTGAAGTGATAACCGCCCGCGGTCAACCGCGTCCCGCTTTTGAAACTCTTGCTGATCTGTGCATAGACGTAGTTGCCGAAGTCGTAAGACTTATTCCGCACTGGAATAAAAGCGTTGTCGCCGATCACGATGGAGACGCCGCTTTCCTCGTTGGCGTAAGCCTTCCACTTGATGGCGGGGACCAGCGTCGTCGAATCCGGGCCGGGATTGATGTTGCCCGTGATATTCAGTCCGACTTCGACGCGCCCGCCCGTGCCGACGACGACGCGCGGCACGAACGAAGAAAAACGATTCAAGGCGTCGCTGTTGTTCGGTTTGAACGTCGCATCTAACTCGCCATAGACCTTCCCCTGATCAAGCACGTCAGAACTCGGCACGTTGAAGATCGTCTGTTGCACCCGCAGATCGACCGGGGCGGCGCAGAACGTTAGCAAGAGAACGGCGGCAACCGTGCGATGCGACGTAGGCTTATTCTCGCGCTCTTCGTGACGCACCTTTTCCGTCACCGATTTCTTCGGCACGCGCTCCATCCAATCAAGGCAGTAACCGGCGATGATCAGCAGCGGAATTGTTGACAACAACAACGCCGTCGCGAAGTTTTGCAGCCATGGATGCAATTCCGCCCCTAAAACCCACGTGCTAGCCGTCAGCAATCCGCCGAGCAGGGCAGCCAAGATGCCGACGAAGCCGCAGATTCCGCCAATCACTCCCCACGTCCAACCGCTGCGTTTAGTTCTTCCTTTGTCCATCAGGAAGAATCTACGCCCGCTCGTATAAGGATGGCGTAAAGGGTTTATAAAAAGTTTGTAAAGATGAAGATTCTTGAGAAAGCGGGTTTAGAGCAATTTACCATTGAGTTTACCGCATAGAGGAAAGAGCCGCCCGTCGTGAGCGCGCCAGCGCGAATAATGCTTGAGCGATCATTCAACACGTGAATGTAAACGAGAGTTAGTTAGCCCGCCTGCGGCGAGCTTGGCGGGCGGGACGTCCGCGCTCCCAGCACGGGCAGCGCGCTCCGCACAAGGGGCTGAGTAAACGCAAACGTAATGCGCTCTATTCGCCGGAGTTAAAGCGGTAGCCAACCCACGGCTCGGTGAGGATGTAGCGCGGCTTGGAAGGATCAGGTTCGATCTTCTTTCGCAACTGCCCGACGAAGACGCGCAGGTATTCGGCTTGTTCTGTGTAATTTCCGCCCCACACGGCTCCGAGCAGCGTGCGCTGTGTCAAGACTTTCCCGGCGTGGCGCATGAAATAGATAAGTAGATCATATTCTTTCGGCGTGAGGTGGACTTCTCTGCCTTGCACGGTGACGCGGCGCGAGTCGAGATCAATGTGGAAATCTCCGCTCGCGAGGATGGCCGGCGCTGTCGTCTCGGCGGCGGCTGAGTTGGTGGCTCGCCGCAACGCCGCGCGGACACGCGCCAGTAATTCATCAATGCCGAAAGGCTTAGTCACGTAGTCGTCAGCCCCGGCGTCGAGCGCTTGAACTTTTGTGCGCTCTTCGCCTCTGACTGACAGCACGATGATCGGAATCTGCGAAATCGCTCTGAGTTGCCGGCACAACTCCAAGCCGTCCATGTTCGGCATTGCCAGATCGGTGACAATTAAATCAGGCGGCCAATCGCCGAAAGTTTCCATGGCCGAGATGCCGTCCGCGGCGACCCGGCATTCGTAACCGCGCGCCGTCAATCCTGTGCGAAGGACGCGCGCGATCTGCGGCTCGTTATCCACGATCAGAATGCGTGGCTTGCGGTTCATCTCAGCTCACCCTCTCTTCGAGAGGCACGACCGGCATCGTCGCTTGCTCTGTTTCGATTGCTTCGTCATCGCCAATCGGCAACGTAAATTCAAAATGCGCGCCCCGTCCTTGAGTCGCATCAGCGACACGAATCCGCCCGTCGTGTGCCTCGACAATGCCTTTGGCAATCGCCAATCCCATGCCCGTGCCGGCAGGCCGTTGCCCGCCCGTGTCGCCGTCGCTGATCGCGCGAAAGAACTTATCAAACACCCGCTCGCGCAAGGGCGGCGGGATGCCCGGCCCTTTGTCTTCGACGGCGAACAGCAACGTCACATCATCCGCCCGTTGCGCCGAGATGCGGATCAGTGTGCCGCCCGGCGCGTACTTCGCTGCGTTATCGATCAATGTGTAGATCACTTCGCTGACGGCGCGCGAGTCAACGCGGATCACCGGCAAGTCTTTTTCGCTGTCGATGTGAATTTGGTGTTGGCGCGTCAGCGGTGCGGCTCGCGCGAGGGCGGTCGTGATGATCTCCTCGACGCTGCTCCAGTGCCGGCGCAATTGCATCTCGCCCGCTTCAATGCGCGCGAGTTCTATCAATCCCTCGACGAAGCGGTTCAGCCGGTCGCTCTCTTTAAAGTGGACGCCAAATTCAAGACAACGAAAACGCTGCTTGAAGGTGGGGTTCACTCCTTTCTCCTGAGTTATTCAACAGGTCTATCGGGGAGCTAGCTCCCCGATAGACCTCGCCCGGCGT
>Ga0136614_10000608_pt1 | contig 18546 bp, 18 predicted proteins | sample AntDrymUQ2792106_2_FD_106643 | JGI IMG/M metagenome (GOLD analysis project Ga0136614, IMG submission 106643) | Polar desert sand microbial communities from Dry Valleys, Antarctica - metaG UQ279 (21.06) | ecosystem: Environmental > Terrestrial > Soil > Desert | place: Antarctica: Dry Valley... | reverse complement strand
GATCCCAACGTCCTGCGTCACCGTGACCTCCTCCGCCGGGTCGGCAGCTTCATGTCTGGTCAGGCTCACCGTGTTACTTATGTCGCCGCGAGCGACGGTGACCAGCGGCGGGGTCACATCAGCGGAGGGTTGCGCGGTCTCGTCGTCGACCGAGGGGCCGGCTCGGAAGAACGCGAGCCATGCCAGGGAGATTGCGATCAGTCCCCACATCAGGATGCGGAGTGCTGGAAACACGTAGCCCCGGATTGCACCCATGACTCCCTCTCCCTGCCCGATCGATGAACGACCCGCCTTCAGTCCCCGACGCGCCGCTGCAATGCAGACCCTATGAGACGGCTCTGACGGCATCATCAGACCTGGGGATGACCTCGAGTCCGTCCCCCGGAGTGACCTCCGGGGTAGGTCTCATCCGGCGTAGCCGCTCCCATGGCAGCAGGCACAGGATGGCCACACAATGTGGCAGGAAAATGATTCGCACCCCGGCGAAGACCATCAGGTGGAAGCCGAGCAGGAAGATCACCAGGGCGATCCTGGTGCGATCTCGACGAGCCAGCAGCATGAGCGGAGAGAGCAACTCGAAGCCGATCATGAGGTACTGCGAGATGTGCAGCAGGCCCGGTACCTCGAGAGTCCACATGGACAGGTCCGTGCCCCGTCGCAGGACCGCCCGCGTCAGCGTGGAGCCGTTGACCCAGTCCCAGCCGCCGAAGCGGATCTTGGCCCATGCCGCCAGGAAATAGGTCAGCATGACGGCGATGAAGATCGCGGTGACCGCAAACCCGGCCGCCTCCGAACGGCGCTGGTCACGCCAATGCGCAATGCCAACGGTCGGCAGGACAGCCAGAGCCACGAGGTAGGCATATCGGTCGTGGTCGACCTTGCCATAGCTCATGGCGATGACCATCCACTCGAAATAGAGCAGAAAGGTCGTCGTACCCCAGACCCGTGGCGCCCGACCAGTCGCGGCCAGCAGCGCAGATCCGATCAGCAGCCACTTCACGACGTCGACCACGGCGGTCGTGGGAGTCGGTAGCGGCAGCCATTCGCCGATCAACAGCGGCTGGTAGTACTCGGTGGGTACGCCGGCGTGCGCCGCGACCCAGCGGGTGGTCACGAAGACATCGATCGGGATGAACAGGTAGACGATCACCCGGAACAGTGCCACCCGAGCCAGCGGAACAGGAGCGAACAACCAGCCCGTCACCCCGGCCACCGTCCGGGACAGCGTCGCCTGGCCGCTCGACCCCCTCCCGGTGCGAAGCAGGGTCACGCTCCCGCCTGCGCTGCGCCCGGAAGCGGGTAGGTCACGCGGACGTCGTCGACGTAGGACCCAGTGCTCTGGCCGTCCCGTAGTTCGTACCGGCGGACCACGATCGCGACGGCGACAAGTGGTGGTGCAGCGGGATTGTTGGCCAGATAGCTCTCGGCAAGCAGTCCCAAAAGCTCCGGATCGTCGACCAGGCGCGGCACCTGGCCCTCGAACTCGGCCCGGCGCAAGCCCACCTCGCCGCCGGACAGACGCACCTCCGCACCTGACTCGGTCAACCCGACAACTCGGGTGGAGGACACCGGCGTGTCGGGGTCCGCGCGGGTTGCGTACATCCGCGGTGGGCCGAAGGGAAACGCATAGTCGTCGCCGAACACGGTGCCGCTGAGTGTCAACGCGAGGACCGCCGTTGCGATGACCAGCCGGATCAACCGCGCGCGGGCGGGCAGGCCGACGACCTCCTCGGTCGGCGGTTGCTCGATCGTGTCGCGGTCGCTCACGACCACCATCGTAGGATCGCGGCGCTGGCGGGCAGACGATAGGAGCGTGCATGCAGTTCGGCCGGTACTACGAGGAGTTCGAGGTCGGCGCGATCTACAAGCATTGGCCGGGCAAGACCGTCACCACCTACGACGACCACCTGTTCTGCCTGCTCACCATGAATCATCACCCGCTCCATCTCGACGCGCACTTCGCCGCGGAGGCAACCGAGTTCGGCAAGAACGTCGTGGTCGGAAACCTCATCTATTCGCTCCTGCTCGGGATGAGCGTTCCCGATGTGTCAGGAAAGGCGATTGCCAACCTCGAGGTGGAATCACTCAGGCACGTCGCGCCGACCTTCCACGGGGACACGATCTACGGGGAGACGACCGTCCTGGACAAGACCGAATCAAAGTCCAAGAACGATCGGGGGGTCGTCCACGTGGAGACGATCGGTTATAACCAAGACGGTACGGTCGTCTGTATTTTCCGCCGAAAAGTCATGGTGCCCAAGCGTTCTCATGGTCGAGGAGGCGACGCGGAGCAACCAGGAAGGCCAGAAGTCAATGGCCGGATCTGATTAATCGAGCTAGGATGATCATCATCAGCAACACAGGAGATCGGCAGGAATGGCTACCAAGACCGAGCTAGTCGCCTTGTCGGAGATCCATGCGGCCGTGAGCGTACTTGAGGACGATGCCCAGGGGGGCAGGATCTCCGCGGACGAGGCCAGTAAGCGGATCAACGATTCCAGGCGGGCGGTCACCCCGCGCGAGCTGTGGAAGGCCAGTGGGGGTCGGGCCGGCGCGAAGAAACGCAGCGACTGGCAGGACATCCGTAACACGGCTTTCGGAGCCGTCTTCTTGCTGGTTCTTGCCGTGATCGGAGTCTGGATCGTGACCATCTACACCGGAAAGGCGGTCGGCAACGAGGACGACTACATTCGCGAGCCGTCGATAACGGTTCCGGCCGACCAGACCCCGGAGGAACCGAGCGGCGGCTGAGGTCAATCAGCCAGACACGCCGTGTCACGGACCGACACCCGGCGCGCCTGTCCGTACGACATGCAGCAATCGGCAATGATCGGTGCGGAACAGGCATCCTTAGGGTGTGCTGTGCTGTCGAGGAGGAGACCCAGGTGACCATACGGCGGATCATCGCCTGGCTCGTGCTCCTGTTCGTCATCTTCTTCATCGTTACCCAGCCAGAGACCGCGGCGGGTCTGGTCCGGAGCATCTTCAGCGGCATCGGCGACGCAGTGTCTGCCTTGGCCAGCTTCTTCCGGTCGCTGGTCTAGCCACGCTGGGAAGGGCCTCACCCTGACCGGGCCGCGTAGCAACAGAGGCACCAACCGGTATCTCCTCCCGGACGAGCGGGCGGTGATCGAGACGCGTCGACACTGGATGATCCTGTTCTCCCCGGTGCTGAAGTCGCTCGCGATCATCGCGGTCGCTGGGTACTTGCTGTACAACGACCGTGATTCCATGGCGCTGGACAACATCGTGCTGTTGGTGATGGTCGGCGTGCTGGTCTATCTGACCTGGGAGATCACTCAATGGTGGCTGGACCACTTCATCGTCACCAATCGCCGGGTCCTGCTGGTCAGCGGAGTGCTTACCAAACGCACCGCGATCATGCCGCTGATGAAGGTCACCGACCTGACCTTCGAGCAGTCACCAATGGGCCGGATGCTGCAGTACGGCACGTTCGTCTTCGAGTCAGCCGGGCAGGATCAGGCGCTGTCCCGAGTCACCCATCTGCCGGGCGGTCCGCGTCAGCTCTACCTCCAGATCACCGATCTGCTCTTCGCCACCTACACCGGCCAGCCGACGCCGGCGCCGATGCGGTTCTCCGAGGGGCCACCGGACGCCCAGACCGGCCGCATTCCCGGCGTCGAAGCGCCGCGTGTTCACCGAACCACACCGATCCCCCGTCCGGATCCGCACCGGGGCCCGTTTGCCGCCGGCCGGGAAGGCGACGACTGACGACATCGTGACGATCCCCGGCCCGGGCCCACGCATCGACCTGCACGTGCACTCGACCGCCTCGGACGGCACGCTGTCGCCGGCCGAGCTGGTCCGCGCGGCCGCCCGGGAAGGGTTGGACGTCATTGCGCTCACCGACCACGACACGCTGGCCGGTTGGGACGAGGCATTCGCCGCCTGCCCGCCCGGTCTGACCGTCGTAGGAGGACTGGAGCTGTCCTGCGTTCACGCGGCTGCCGGTCAGCCTCCGATCAGCGTGCACCTGCTCGGCTATCTCGTCGATCCTCGGCATCTGGGGCTGGCCGCTGAGCTGGGCCGCCTAAAGGCCGAGCGCAGCCGGCGGGGCGAGCGGATCGTCGAGAAGTTGGTCACGGCCGGATATCCGATCAGCTGGGATCGCGTCCTCGAGTTTGCCGACGGGGGTTCGGTGGGTCGGCCGCATGTGGGCCGTGCGCTCATCGAAGCAGGGGTCGTCGAGTCGGTGGACGACGCCTTCGTCGACCTGCTCTCTGCTACCGGACCGTTCTACGTCCGCAAGGCCGATATCGACGCCGTCGCCGGAGTGCAACTGATCGCTGCCGCCGGCGGGGTGTCGGTCTTCGCCCACCCCGCGGCCGGGAGACGTGGCCGGGTCGTGGACGAGGCTGCCATCTCCGTCCTGGCCGAGGCCGGGATGGCCGGCATCGAGGTCGATCACCCCGACCATCTTCGGGCCGATCGCGAGCGACTACGCGGCCTGGCAGCCGATCTCCACCTGCTGTCCACCGGCTCCAGTGACTTCCACGGCGCCAACAAGGTCAACCGGTTGGGCCAGCACACGACCGAGGCATCGGCCTACGAGGAACTGGTGTCCCGGGCCTGTGGAAGCCGCCCGTACGTTGGCTGAGTCCGGATGACCTATCTCGACCGCCCAACGCTACCGAAGGGCCGGCCATGGGCCCACAACAGCATGGGGGCGGCGGTCCATGCCGCGCTTCGGTCCTGGTGGTATCTGCCAGTCGACCGCCGTACGCCGTCCCAGGGTGTGGGGCTGCTCCGGCGACTTTGGAGCGATGAGGGTTTCCGCGATCACAAGCAGTCCCTGGACTGGCTGGCGACCGCCGCACAGTGGGTGCGGAGCTATCTCGAGGCCGTGGATGCGCATTGTAAACCGGTAGGGCTCGAACCCCACGTCGCTGCCAAGACTGACCGGCTTGCCTTGTCGGGTCGGATCGACCGGATCGACGAGCGCAACGGAGACATGGTGGTCGTGGACTACAAGACCGGCCGTTCAGGGGTCAGCGACGATGCCGCACGCGGCTCTCCGGCGCTGGCGATCTACGTCCTCGGCGTACGCCGCACGCTGCGCCGCAACTGCACGCGGGTGGAGTTGCACCACCTGCCCAGTGGCGAGGTCGCAGCCTTCGAGCACAGCGAGGATTCGTTGGCCCGCCACGTCGGCCGGGTCGAGGACATCGCCGCCGACATCATGCGCGCCACCGCACGAGCCGCCGCCGGCATGGCCGCCGACAAAGCATTTCCTACCCGAACCGGCGCCGGGTGCGGCGGCTGGTGTGATCTTCGGCGACACTGCCCCGACGGGCAGCGCGCCGCGCCGGCTCGCGAGCCCTGGTCCTTTCTCGCGCCGATGCCCGACCTCGCCGCCGACTCAGTGCCCTAGACCTCAGCTGGCCAGGCGCTCCCGGGCCGCCCTGAGCGCCGGTCCCTCGCGCCACTGCGCGGGCAGGCGTCGCACGCTCGACCGCAACGCTCGTAGGCCGGCGGTCGCCGCCGCGTCGGTGGTTGGCAGCCCGGGCAGGCGATACATCTTGCGTGCCCATGTCGGTAGGAGGCCAAAAGCCAAGGTGGTCAGCCCACCCCAGGCCGGCCTGGCCGGGGTCAGCAACCGGACCCAGGCCGGCATCGGTGGGGCGAGTAGGAAGCGGACGGCCCGCTGCGCCTCCGCTGTGACTCCCAGCATCGGTGCAACATCGGTGAAATAGCCGGCCAGGTCTGCACGATCGGTCGGTACGTCCTCGGGCGCGATGCCGATCAACTCGGCTGCGACGACCTGTTCGGCCAAGTAGCGGTCGGCGTCGTCGTCGCTCAGGTCAGCACCGGACCGGCGCGCCGTGGACAGGAACGAGTCGACCTCGCAGCAGTGCACCCAGAGCAGCAACGCCGGATCATCGACCCGGTACGGCATGCCGCTTTCCGGCTCCACACCGGTCAGCCCCCGGTGTGCCCCGCGGACCCGGGCGGCCGCCTTCACGGCCTCGCTGCGGGTGCCGTACGTCAGGGTTGCGACGAACTCCGCGGTTCGCCCGAGTCGGCCCCAAGGGTCTTCCTTGAAGCCGGAGTGTTCGACAACGCCGGCCAGGGCCAGCGGATGCAGGGACTGCATGAGCAGGGCGCGGATTCCACCGACGATGAGAAGTGGATCGGCGTGCAGCCGCCAGGTGACACTGTCCGGCCCGAACAGCCCTGCCACGCCATCGCGAGCCGCGGGAAAAGTGCCTGGGTCGGGAGCCATCCTGTTTGATCCTACGTTTCGTCGAGCCCAGCTTCATGGGCAAACCTATGCAGAAGTCCGGCGGATTGCGGGAACCTGACCGGGGAGGCCCAGTTCGGCCGCGCAGTCGTCGAGCATGGCCTCGAACAGGGTCAGGCTGTCGTCCATCGCCCAGTACAGATGCCCGAACGCTTCCAGCGTGACCATTCCGTACAACCGGGACCACTGCCGCACGTACAGGTAGCGCACCGGCAGGGGTAGCTCGATCTCACCCTTGTCACTCTGCTCCAGCATCTTCAACAGCCGCGGATCGACCGAGCTCAGATCAGGTGGATGGATCACCCCTGCCTGCCACATCGCCACGAAGATCTCGGCGAACACTTTCCCGAAGCGCAGTCCCGCCTCATGGGTGCATCCAGCACTGTCCTGCGCCGCAGCGGTCAGTGGGCTGGCGAAGAGCAAGCCGTACTCCTGCCGATGCGCCAATGCCCAGTCCCGGAAGGCGTGCGCCATGGCGATGAGCCGGGCGACCAGGTCTGACTCGTCGACGGCATCGCGAGCGTGGACCAGCTCCGCGATCAGTTCCTCGTACAGGCTCCCGCCAAGCAGGTCGAGTAGGTCGTCGTGGCCATCGACGTAGCGGTACAGGGCAGGGGCGGTCATGCCGATGGCCCGCCCTACTGCGCGCATGTTGATCTCCTCGCCCTGCCGGACGAGGTCCCGAGCGGCGACCAGGATCTCGTCGCGGGTCTGGGCCCGCGCCCGCTCCCGCCGGGTCGGCGCTGCGACCTCGATATTGGTGTTGACAGCGCTCACGCCCGCCAGCATAGTGAACGTCGTTCACCGTGAACATCGTTCACGGACACGATGCCCGTTCACGAATGCATGGAGGAATGATGGAGCGCTGGGGACGGCTCGTGGCGAGGCGTCGATGGTTGGTACTCGTAGCCGGTCTGCTGACGACGATCGCGGCGGCTGGATGGGGGCTCGGGGTGTTCGGAACGCTGTCCAACGGCGGCTTCGAGGATCCCGACAGCGAGTCGGCACGCGCCGATGCTGTCATCCTCGAGGCGTTCGGACGGACCGACGCCGACGTCCTTGTCCTATACGCCAGCCCGAACGGCATCCCCATCGAGCATCCGGCTTTCGAGCAGGCTGTGACCGAGACGCTCGCGGCGCTCCCGGCCGAGGAAGTTGTCCAAGCGGTGACGGCCTACGACGACGGCGGGGGAACGGGGCTGGTCTCCGAGGACGGCTTGTCGACTCTGGTGCCGATCACCCTGGCCGGTGCCGATGACGACGCACGGGCCGAGACCTACGACCGGATCCGAGATGGCCTCGACGCGCCTGGCCTGAGCAGCATTGTCGGCGGCCCCAGCGCAGTCTTCGCCGACGTCGGCGAGCAGGTCGAAGCCGACATAGCCAGAGCCGAGGCAATCACCATTCCGCTGGTTGTGCTGCTGTGCGTGGTCATCTTCGGCAGCCTCGTCTCGGCTACCTTGCCCGCCCTGATCGGCGGCATTGCAATTCTCGGCTCCTTCGCCCTGCTGCGGCTGTTCACGACGGTGACCGACGTATCGATCTTCGCGATCAATGTCATAACGCTGTTGGGCGTGGGTCTGGCCATTGACTACGCGCTGTTCGTGGTGAGCCGGTTCCGCGAGGAACTGGCCGCCGGTCGCAGCACACCGGACGCCGTGGCGGCGACGATGGCGACCGCCGGTCGTACCGTCATGTTCTCCGGTCTGACCGTAGCCGTCTCGCTGGCCTCCCTACTGCTCTTCCCGCAGGTCTTCTTGCGGTCGATGGGCTTTGGCGGCATGGCCGCCGTCCTCGTCGCGATGGTCACCGCCCTCACGATTCTTCCGGCGTTGCTGGCCGTACTCGGTCCCAAGGTCGACGCCGGACGGATGCGGTGGCGCCGCCGCCGGATCGACCGGTCGGTGACGGGTGCCGTCTCGGAGAACGGTGCATGGGCTCGGATCGCCCGGATGGTGATGCGGCGCCCCGTCGTCGTCATGACCACCGTGGTCGTCGGGCTGCTCGCGCTCGGTCTGCCGTTCCTGCGCGTCGAGTGGACCGGCGTCGACGAGCGAGTGCTGCCCGGGGGCACCGAAAGCAGGGTCGTGAGTGAGCGCCTGGCCGCAGACTTCCCTGGGCAGGACCTCAGCCACGCCGACGTGGTGGTATCCGGCGCCGAGCCGGCGGTCTTGCGGTCATACGCGCAGGCGCTCGGGGCAGTCGATGGGGTCCAGGACGTGACGCCCATGGGAGAACGGGACGGGACGGCGCTTTTCGACGTCAGCTATACAGCGATCAACAACAGCGCGGAGGGCACTGCCCTGGTCGAGGACCTGCGGGCGGTCCCTGTGCGAGAAGGGGCGCAGGCGTTGGTTGGTGGCCAGAGCGCGCAATTGGTGGACCTGCTTGCCTCACTCGGCGACACACTGCCGTGGATGGGCCTGCTGGTCGTCCTGGCGATGCTCGTGCTGCTCTTCCTGGCCTTTGGCTCGCTGGTCCTGCCGGTCAAGGCGGTGCTGGTCAATGCGATCTCGGTGGTGGCCTCGTTCGGAGTGGTGGTGTGGATCTTCCAGGACGGGAATCTGTCCGAGCTGCTGGGCTTCACCCCGCTCGGCGCCCTCGATGCCACCCAGCCGATCCTGATGCTGGCCATCCTGTTCGGATTGTCGATGGACTACGAGGTCTTCCTGCTCTCCCGGATCCGCGAGCAGTGGGATCGCGGCGCCGACAACACCACCGCAGTCGCCGTCGGGTTGCAGAAGACCGGCTCGATCATCACGAGTGCCGCGCTACTGCTCGCGGTGGTGATCGGCGCCTTCGCCACGTCCGGAGTGACGTTCATCAAGATGATCGGGATCGGCATGCTGGTCGCGATTCTGGTCGACGCCACCGTCGTACGAACCCTGCTGGTGCCCGCCGCGATGCGGTTGATGGGACGCGCCAACTGGTGGGCCCCGGCGCTGATGGCGAGGTGGTGGCAGCGGCACGGCTTCCACGAGGCCCCGGCCATGCGGGTCGACCGAGTCGCCGCCGATGCCGAGGCCGATACCGAGGCAGAGGCCGAGCGGAGTCTGGTACGGATCAGCTGAGGCGGGAGGGCGCCGGTCCGTCGCCGCGGGTCAGCGCGCGGCGAACCAGTGGATGAAGCCGCAGCGCCGGCAGATCAGGCAGTTGGCGGTGGCATTGAACGCGTCGAGATCGAACATTGTCATGCCGCGGGTGTTTAGCAGGAATTCCGCCTGTGAGAAGTCGGTGAACTGACAGCTCACGCAGCGCAGCCCCTGCGCGCCGGACTGAGGAGCCTGCTGCTGGCCCCACTGGCGGTCCTGAGATGGCTGCTGCGCTCGCTGTTGACTCCACTGCTGGCCTTGCTGGTGCTGCGGCTGGCGGCCATGCGTCTGGGCCTGCTCGGGCTGCTGCGAATGCTGACCGTGGGAAGGCTGCTGGCCGTACTGGTCGGGATATGGCTGCTGTGGCGCTCCGGTCGGCGGCTGCCGCAGCTGTCCCCAACTCACCCCGTTCCACCACCGTTCACCATTGCCCTCCGGATCGGGATACCAGCCGGCTGGTGTACCGCCGCCCTGTCCTTCGGTCATCGACATCCTCCATGAGAGCCTTGCTTGCTCGATGTTCAGCTTGTGGGGTGAGCAGGCATGGTCGCAGACGGCGATTCCTTGGACATTCACCGGGCGCGCCTGCGCGACGGCAGCGTTTGTGACATCGACATCCGGGCCGGCCGGATCTCCAGGATCTCCAAGTCATCCTCCGGTCGCGTCCAGCACAGCAGCGAGCCGGGAAGAGCCGCAGTGCCAGCGATCGAGGCCGAGGGCCGGCTGGTGACTGAATCGTTCGTCGACGCCCACCTGCATCTGGACAAGGTGTACACGCTGCCGATGATCGGCGAGGCGGCCCTCGCGGCGTACACCGGTGCAGGGATGACCGATGCGGCGACCGGCATCGAACTCGCCAGGGCGGTGAAAGCCGACTACGACCGGGCGTGGATCACCCCGAACGTCACGAGAGCCCTGCGCGATGCTGTCCGGCACGGAGTCCTGCACATCCAGGCATTCGTCGACGTCGACACCGTTTCCGGGCTCGAGGGCCTGTACGGCGTTCTCAACGCCCGCGCGGAGTTTGCGGCCGTTCTCGACATTCAGGTGGTGGCCTTCCCGCAGGACGGGCTGTTGCGCGACTCCGGGGCGTCGGCGTTGTGCGAACAGGCAATGCGACTCGGGGCCGACGTCGTCGGTGGGATCCCCTGGATCGAGCACAGCGAGAAGGACATGGCCGCACACGTCGAGTGGGCGTGTGCACTGGCGGCCGAACTCGGGACCCGGGTTGCCATGCTCGTCGACGACACGGGTGATCCGTCGTTGCATACCAGCGCACTGCTGGGTCGTTCGATGCTCGAGCACGGCTTGGTCGGGCGCGGAGTCGCCTGCCATGCCCGTGCCGTGGGTCTGTATCCGGTCGAGGAGCAGGTCCGCCTGGCCGATCTGGCCCGCGAGGCTGGCCTTGGCTTCGTCAGTGATCCGCACACCGGACCGTTGGCCCTGCCGGTCGAACGATTCCTCGCGTTGGGAGTCACCGTGGCCCTCGGTCAGGACGACATCGAGGATGCCTACTACCCGTACGGCCGGCACAACATGCTCGAGGTCGCCTTCCTAGCCTCACACCTGTTGGAGCTCAAGACTTCTGCCGACCAGGCGCAGTTGCTGGACATGGTCACCCGTGCGGCGGCACGGGTACTCGGCATAGCCGACCATCAGCTGGCTGTCGGTAACGCGGCCAATCTCTGTGTGCATCACTCCGAGCGGCTTGTCGATGTCCTGCGCGAGCACGCCGCCCCCCGTTGGGTGATCAGCAGAGGGCGGATCGTCGCTGAGACCGAGCAGGTCACCGTCTGGGGTTCCGGGTCCGATCCGACTGGGTAGGTCCCAAGCCCGCGGGGAACGTGTGCCCAATCCTCGTGATCTTGACCTTATTGCGGTTCTCCGCGCATTTAGTCGGCGTGTCGCCACCATAAGGTCAAGATCACCACGGAAAACCCACCGGACCGCCGCCCGACGACGCAGGCCCAGCGGCGCCCGCGCCCTCCCTCGCCGGCACGGGCGTCGCCCCCGGCGACGCAAGCCGAGCCAGGCCGTGCCCGGTCATTCCTGCCACACTTCAACCCCCCGCTGGCCGGCGACGCAAGCAGAGCGGGGCAGTAGCCCTCGTTACTGCGCTTCTATTGCCCTCAAGCCCAACCCTGCAGGCGCACCGGCCGAGACCCGGTCCGCCAGCTCCAGTCGTCGAGCCGCTTACGCTCCTGTCCGCTGGCGCGGTGCAGGATGACGAGATGAGGACGTTACTGACCCAGGAGGGACTCGACCGAGCTCTCGAGGAGTTCAGCTCATGGCGCTTTCACCGCGGTGCGATCCGGACGCGAATCCAGGCAGCGGACTTCCGTGCCGCGATCGCACTCGTCGGCAGGATCGCGGAAGTGGCCGAAGAGATGGACCACCACCCGGACATCGACATCCGGTGGCGCAACGTCGATGTCGCGTTGGTGACACATTCAGCGGGCGGCATCACGGAATTGGACGTGAAGCAGGCCAGACGAATCGCCGACCTTGCAGCCGAGGCCGGAGCCCAGATCGCGGTGCCGACCCATCCCAGTGACGGCATCGAAATCGGGATCGACTGCATGGACCCGGCGGCCATCCGGGATTTCTGGCGGGTCGGCCTCGGCCTTACCGAACACACCGGTTCCGACGGAACCATCGACCTCATCGGCACCGAGGAAGACTCGCCGGGGGTCTGGTTCCAGCAGATGACCGAACCGCGGGCTCAGCGCAACCGCATCCATATCGACGTGTACGTGCCGCCGGAGAAGGCCGAGGCACGGGTCGCGGCGGTCGTGGCTGCGGGCGGCCGCTTGGTGACCGACGAATACGCGCCGAGTTGGTGGGTGCTCGCCGACGCCGAGGGCAACGAGTTGTGCGTCTGCGTCCGATGACCGTCATCTCTCGCAGAGCCGCTCAGGCGTAGGCCACCAGCCCATCGGCGCTGATCGCGATCAGCGCCGGACCAGCTAGTTCTAGGCGAAGCAGCCCATCCTGGCTGCCCCCTGGAGGAGTCCCCTGATCGGCAACGATCGGTCGGTCGAGCTCCTGACCGGTCGACGCATCACGGATGACGAACTCTCCGCCCTCGGGTACGACGACGCCGAGGTCGTTCAGGGCAGGTAACCCTGTTGCCGCAACGCTCCACAGGAGCGTCCCGCTGGCCGGGTCGACGCCGTAGAGCCGCTCGGCGAGATACACCAACGGAACTCCGCCCCTGCCCGACGTCTCGGCGAACAGAGTGGCGGCTGACTCCGCGGATTCTTCTGACTCCAGTGATTCGGCGGACTCAACGGCAGTGTCCACAGTGGATAGCAGAGAGCCATTCCGTGCGCTGAGAATTCTGAGCTGTTGCCCGGCAAGAAGACTCACGACTCCGTCGACGCCGAGCACCGTGACGTCATCTTCGGGGGGCGCCACCCGCCACTGCGGATCCCCGCTGTAGAGGTCGAACTGCGCCAACCATGCCGTCCCGGTGGTACAGCTCTCCAGAACCACAACCCCGTTGATGCCGATGCCGATACTGGCCAGTTCGCAGCCCTGTGGAGGGTTGTACCGCCACCGGATGGAGTTCCCGACCGCGTCGAGGACCGCGATCCCGCCAGGTGTGGCAGCCAGCGCCGCGGTACCGGAGCCGAGCAGGCTCAGCTGGTCGCTGAAGCCGACGTTGCGGTACCACCGGCGTACCCCCGAGCCGGCCTCCAGTGCCACTGCCTCGTTGCACCGGCCGGTGGTTCGGAAGATGGCGATCACGACGTCATCGAGGACAGTCAGGTCACACATCGTTGCGTTGGGGCGCAAGTAGTGCCAGCGTTCTTCGCCAGACAACGGATCGAGCCCGCGTACGCCGTGCTCGTTCGCTGTGATGACGGTGCCGCTGGCCACACTGCGCTGGTCGGCGGCGGCGGACTGTGCGGACCACCGGGTCTCGAGTTGCTCGGCCAACGGCGCACTGGAGATCGCCGGAGGACTGGCAGCGGTCCGTACGTCAGTGCTTCCCGCATTGCTGGTCCCGGCGAGAATCAGCCCGGCCACCAAGGCGATCACCAGTACTGCCAGCCAGGTCAAGGCTGGCCAGGACGGCCGCGGCATTCGGCGCGGAAGAACCCGACTCACCAGCGGAAGAGCTGAGTCTCAGTCCGCGGCTTGTGCGGGACGACGCCGGCGGTTGCGGGAGCCGGTCGAACGGGTCGAGCCCGTCGACGGCGATCGCTGCCCGCTGGCCTCCGTTCTGACCTCGCCCCCAGCACCCGGGGCGCCCTCGGCTACGACGGCCAGCCCGCCTCGGGTCCGATTGCGCGATCGTGAGCGTCGGGGCCGTCGGGCCGGCTCGTCACCGGCGCCCTGCTGCTCACCGGAAGACTGACCGTCGCCACGTGTTGCGTTCTCGGTGCGCCCATTGCGCGCCCGTCCACCGCGCTGGCCGCGCCCGCCGCTGGATGCCGAGGAGCGGTCCGAGCCAGACGAGTGACCGCGTCCGCCGGATCCGCCCGAACCGGAGCGCCCCGATCCGCCGCGTCCGCGGCCGGTCTCGCCGACGTCTTCGAGCTGCTCGGCCGACAGGCCCTCACGGGTACGTGCCGAACGCGGCAGTCGACCAGTCGCCGAAGCCGGGATTCCCTGGTCGGTGTAGTAGTGCGCGGAGGTGGAGTAGGTCTCCGGGGGGTTGTGAAAGGGCAGGTCGAGCGCGGTGTTGATCAAACCCCAGCGCGGCAGGTCGTCCCAGTCCACGTAGGTGACCGCGATGCCCTTGCCGCCGGCCCGGCCGGTACGCCCGATCCGGTGCAGATAGGTCTTCTCGTCCTCCGGACACTGGTAGTTGACGACATGGCTGACACCTGTCACGTCGATCCCGCGGGCCGCGACGTCGGTGGCGACCAGGACGTCGACCTTCCCGGAGCGGAAGGCGCGCAGCGCCTGCTCGCGGGCGCCCTGCCCGAGATCACCGTGCACAGCCGCGGCGGCGAAGCCCCGGTCGACGAGTTCGTCGGCGATCTTCTGGGCGGTCCGCTTGGTCCGGCAGAAGACCATGGTCAGGCTGCGGTCGGTGGCCTGCAGCAGCCGGGCCAGCAGTTCGGGCTTGTCGAGGTTGTGCGCTCGGTAGACGTACTGGGTCGTGTCCGGAACCGTCGAACCCTCGTCGTTGCCATGGGCGCGGATATGGGTCGGCTGGGTCATGAACTGCCGGGCCAGGGTCACGATCGGCCCGGGCATGGTCGCGGAGAACAGCATGGTCTGACGCTGGGTCGGGACCATGCTCAGGACCCGCTGGATGTCGGGCAGGAAGCCGAGGTCGAGCATCTCGTCGGCCTCGTCGAGGACCAGCACGCTGACCGACCCGAGCAGCAAGTGGCGCTGCTCGGCGAGGTCGAGCAGCCGGCCGGGTGTCCCGACCACGATCTCCACACCTTTGCGAAGCGCTTCGATCTGCGGCTCGTACGCGCGGCCGCCGTAGATGGCCTGCACTCGCATCCCGCGCTTGGAGCCGGCGGTCGCCAGGTCCCGGGCGACTTGGACGCACAGTTCCCGGGTGGGTACGACAACCAGTGCCTGGGGCATCCCGTCGGCACCCTCGGCGGTGTTGGTCAGCCGCTGCAGCATGGGTACGCCGAAGCCCAGCGTCTTGCCCGTGCCGGTGCGGGCCTGACCGATCAGGTCGTGTCCGGCCAGTGCGATCGGGAGGGTGAGCTCCTGGATCGCGAAGGTGCGGGTGATGCCGACCTCGGCCAGCGCCGCGGTGATGTCGGGATGCACGTCGAAGTCGGTGAACAGCGGTGCGGTCTCCTCGACCGGCGCGCGGGCGGCCAGTTCCTCGGCGGACTCCACTTCAGGGGCACCCTCGGTGGCGTGCTCGAGAGCGACGACCTCGTCATAGGCCGGGCGTTGATGGCCAGACTCTGCTCGGGATTGCTCGGAATTGGTCTGGATGCTCACGTGCTCTCGCCTCTACGTCGGTTTCCGCTTCGCGCCGACGTCCGATGGCGATCATGCGATTTCGCGAGGCCGAGTCGAAAACTCAGGCAACTCGCCGAATCAGATCGCGGTGGCGCAGTCCGGTTGATCCGGGGAGCACCGCAAAGGCGTTGACGCACAGATACGCGAGTCGTGGTCCGGCTCGCCGCCCTCAGTCTAGCCCAAGGGCTAGCCTTGACCGGAGCGTTCATGGCTCAGCTCACATCGTGTCGCCCCTGGTGGGAGAATCGACGCTCCCGCCCAGAAAGGTGACAACGCTGACGCAGAACGCGGTCATCGACTTGCTGGGAGTGCTGGCCTACGGCGAGCTGACGGCCTTCGACCGGCTGGCCGAGGACGCCCGGATGGCGCCAACCACCGCGGGCCGCGCAGCCTTGGCCACGATGGCCGCCGCGGAGATGGGGCATTACAAGCTGCTCTGCGATCGGCTGGCTGAACTCGACGCCGACCCGGAAAAGGCGATGTCCCCCTTCACCGCTCCGATCGACTCCTTTCATGACAGCACCCGGCCCAGCACCTGGCTGGAGGGTCTGGTCAAGGCCTATGTCGGGGACGGCCTGGCCGCCGACTTCTATCGGGAGGTGGCCAACTTCCTCGATGACTCGACCCGCACTCTGGTGCTGTCGGTCCTGGCCGACACCGGACACGCCTCGTTCGCTGTACGAGAGGTACGCGCCGCGATCCTGGCCGACCCGGCCATCGGCGGCCGACTGGCATTGTGGGCGAGGCGATTGGTGGGAGAGGCGATGACTCAATCTCAGCGAGTCATCGCCGAGCGGGACCAGTTGGCCGAGCTGCTGATCACCGGAACCGGCGATTTGGCCGGAGTCGGCGAGCTGCTGAACCGGATCACGACGGCGCACACCGAGCGAATGGGTCAACTGGGGCTGAGTTCATGACGAAGGAAGTCGATCTCCTGGCGGTAGAGGAATGACCTTCAGGGAAGGTGTCCGGATCGATCCGGGTCGGGAGCGTGGTGGACGTGGGGGCGGGCGTCGCGGCGGTGGAATCGCGGTCGGTGGTGGCGGCGGTCTGATCGTCGTCCTGCTCGCTCTGGTGTTCGGGTTCAACCCGGGGGACATCCTCGGGGGTGGCGACACCGGTGGGGGGGAACCAGTCCAGGACGACGCCTTCGCCGAGTGCACCAACGCCGAAGCGGCCAACACCAACATCGACTGTCGGATCATTGCAACGGCCGAGAGCTTGGATGCGATGTGGGTCGAATTGCTGCCCGACAGCGGCGGCCCGGCCTACGTCCAACCGGGCCTGGACATCTTCGTCGGTTCGGTGAGCACTGGCTGCGGCGGCGCCACCAGTGCCACCGGGCCGTTCTATTGCCCAGCCGACCAGACTGCCTACTTCGACTCGGACTTCTTCGAATTGCTGGAGACCCAGTTCGGTGCCAACAGCGGCCCGCTGGCACAGGAGTACGTGGTGGCCCACGAGTTCGGCCACCACATCGAGAACCAGCTCGGCCTGCTCAACCGGGCTCAGCAGGACCCGCAGGGCCCGGAGTCCGGGGCCGTACGGATCGAGCTGATGGCTGACTGCCTGGCCGGGATCTGGGCCAAGAACGCGACCACCGTGCCTGATCCGGAGACCGGTACGCCTTTCCTGGAGCCGCTGACCGGGCAGGACATCAACGACGCGTTGTCCGCGGCCGCCGCGGTCGGTGACGACCGGATCCAGTCCTCACAGGGCGGTGAGGTCAACCCGGAGGGGTTCACCCATGGGACGTCCGAGCAACGTCAACGCTGGTTCATGATCGGATTCGACGAAGGCTCGGTCGATGCCTGCAACACCTTCGAGACCGACAGCCTGTAGCTCACCGAAGCTGCTGCACGAACCGTTTCGAGTGCGCCATTTCGATGGCGCCGATCACCCTGCCCCGTCGCTGGCCTGCAGGTCCCGGCGAACGGGTGCTACGCGCGCCTGCAGGCGGGCCATCTCGTGCGCCGGCGGGGAGGTGCGCTCAAATGTGGCCAGCAACAGGTCGAGTTGGCCCGCCAGATGCTCCCGCAGCGCCACATCCGGGGTTCGCCCGCCGACGCGGGCGCTCATCTTCACGGTGGCCTGTAGCACCAGCGGATGCTCCAGCGCGTATACCCGGATGGCATCGAAGACGAAGTCCAACGCCTCGATGGGCGCCACACCCGGATTGCGCACCCGTAGGACCCCGGCTTCGTCACGGCGGTCCGGTGACGGCAGCGGTCGTGACACCAGGGCACACAGACCGACCGAGACCTGGTCCAAGGCGTTGACTGCGGTGAACGGATCGTTGGTGGACGGAGACAGCGCTCGTACCGCCATCTCGACCAGTTGCTGCACCGCGAACATCACGTCTTGATCGGTCGTACGCTCCTCTGCCAGCGTCACTGCCGACAACACCCTGCCGGCCAGAGGTTCGTGTTCGGCCGGCGCCGACCACACCGTGGCCAGGGTGGTGCCCTGGACACAGAAATCACCGGGTCGCACCCGCAGCAGCAGTACGGCGTCGTGGGTCGTTGCCGCCGTCACCAACTGCGAGTCGCGCACCGCAGCCACGTACCCACAACGGTCAGCGCGCACAGCAACACCGTCGGAGGAGGGCAGTTCGGTGACCGGCTTCGACGGCGTGCCTTCGGAGCCGTCTTCAGGGAAGAGCTGGTTCACCACATCCAGTAGGTCATCGCGGGTCCGCCGAGCCAGCGTCCACACCTGCACCGAGTCACTGACGTGGTGGATGAAGTAAACGAGCACTGCGATGCTGAGCAGGGCAAGCACCAGGGCTACGGTCACGGCGAAGTGCGGGACGAAGGCCTCCGCCTGATCAACTTCACCTTCGGCGCGCACCGATCGCAACACCAGCAGCGAGTACACGAACGTGGCGACGTAAACGCCGAGCACCAGCTGATTGCCTCGGTCGGCCATGAAGTTACGAACCAAGCGTGGCCCGTACGTCGAGGACGCCAGGGTCAGCACTGCGATCGTGATGGAGAAACTTGTCGCGGCCACCGTGAGCACCGAGCCCGCGATGGCGCCGAGCAGGTCGCGACTACCGCTGGGCCCTACCCGGTACACCAATGCATCGAGCGGCCCGAGCGAAAGCCGCCCGACTTCCTCCTCGAGGATCACCAGCCCCTCTGCGAGGAGCACGCCAAGCACGCACAAGGCGGCGGGTACGAACCAGAATGACTCTCGAATCCGTTGCAAGGTCATGAGCCGATCATCGCCTGCAGGCTC
>Ga0136614_10000607_pt1 | contig 18547 bp, 19 predicted proteins | sample AntDrymUQ2792106_2_FD_106643 | JGI IMG/M metagenome (GOLD analysis project Ga0136614, IMG submission 106643) | Polar desert sand microbial communities from Dry Valleys, Antarctica - metaG UQ279 (21.06) | ecosystem: Environmental > Terrestrial > Soil > Desert | place: Antarctica: Dry Valley... | reverse complement strand
TGCCGAACCGTCGGGCGAACTCGCGCATGTTGCCCGTCGATGCCCCTCGCCAGCCATAGATCGCCTGCGAGGGGTCTCCCACCGCGGTCACGGGATGACCGCCGCCGAACAGTCGGGACATGAGCTCGAGCTGCCCATAGCTGGTGTCCTGGAACTCGTCGAGCAGTACGGCGGCATACCGCTGGCGCTCCAGCGCCCCGACCACCGGTGACTGGCCGGCGATCCGAGCGGCCAGCGACACCTGGTCGGAGTAGTCGATGACGCCCGCCGCGCGCTTGCGGGCCTGATAGGCCTCCACCAACGGCAGCAGCTTGAGCCGGACGCGCTGGCGTTCGAGAAGCGGGCGGACCTTGGCGTACACCGGATTTCGGGAGTAGCTGCCGGTCCGAGGCAAGCCCTCGATTCGCTCGAGAAGCTTGGCGGTGAATTCGCGCAGCTCGTCCGGGCTCACCTCGTGCTCGGCCAGTGCTGCCGATAGGGCCAGGACGTCGACGGTCACCGTGCTGGGCGCCAGGACCACATCGGTCATGTCGCCGGCGTAGTCCTCGACCAGGCTCGCGGCATGCCCCCAGCTCATCGCCTGGCCGATCACCTCCGCACCGGGCTCGGCCCCGATCCGCGGCCCGTGCTCGACGACGATCCCGGCGGCGTAGGAGTTGTAGGTCGCCACCCGTGGTCCGGCGTTCTCCATCGCCGCAGACACGTCTGCCGGGAGGCCGCCGACGCTGACCAACCGGGCCAGGCGGTGCCGGATCCGCTCGGCCAGTTCGCCGGCGGCCTTCCGGGTGAAGGTCAGGCCGAGGATCTGGTTTGGGGCGACAAGCTCATTGGCGATCAGGAAGACGACCCGGCCGGCCATCGTCTCGGTCTTGCCCGAGCCGGCGCCGGCGAGCACCAAACCGGGTGTCAACGGCGCGTCGATGACCGCCCGCTGTTCCGGTGTCGGGCGCGGCTGACCGAGAGCCCGCGCCAAACCGTCGGCAGACCATGTTGTTCTTCGAGCCTCGCTCGCTGCGCTGATCGCTCGCTCTCGGCTCATCGGGTCACCTGCTGGCCGGTGGCATGCAGTGGGCAACTGCGCCGGGTCGGGCAGCGGTCACAGCCGGCGTTGGCCCGGGCCGAGAAGGTTGCCGCCGACATCCCCTCGACGGCTTCGCCGAGGGCTTCGACCACCCAGTCGGGTTCGGGATCCTCCACAAGCGGGCCCTGTCGCTGTTCGGCGCTCTTGGTGCTACCGGCCCGGAGCTGGACCAGGGCGGCTCCCCCGGACACCTCGCCAGGACCGAAGCCGCCGGAGGTGACCGCGACCTGGTACAGCCCGAGCTGACCGTTGCGCGGCAGGTCGTCTGCGCGCACTTTCGAGGAACCGGTCTTGAGGTCCACGACAACCAGCCGGCCTCGGGCGTCGCGCTCGAGCCGGTCCACCCGGCCGGTGATCGTGGCCCGGCCCACCTCGATCGCGAAGTCCGCTTCGATGGCCACGGTCTCGCGCGGGTTGGAGTCCAGCCAGGCCAGGAACCGGTTCAACATGTCGTGGGCCTTGGCCAGGTTTCCAGCCCGCACCCAGCCGGTCCCCGGGTCCAGTTCGGTCATCAAGCCGGTGAGCGCCTCCTGCGCCCGCGTCACCTCGAGGGTTCCGTTGGCTATCCGTTCGGCGACCTCGTGCAGTGCCGTGCCCACCGCCTGCCGGAACCCGTCCGAGGACGTGGCCCCTGCGGTCTCCAGGAGCCAGCGCAGCGGACATTCCAGGAAGCGGTCGAGTTTGGACGGCGACACCCGTACCGACTCGTCTGCGGCGACCAGCGGTCCGGCGTCGGACAGCCGAACCAGCCCCCACCAGCAAGCCGGGTCGGCGCCGGCGACCCGGGCATCGGCCAGCCGGCGTAGCGCCCTGGCAGCACCGGCCTTGCGCACCTTGTCCGCGTCACCTTCCAGAACCCGGCGCAGCTCGACGACCAGGGCCGGCAACGTCGTCGGCCGGTGCACCTCGGTGATCGGACGCGTTTGCTCCGGTCCGAGTGGATCGATCAGATCGAGGAACCGGGAGGGAACATCGTCGCTGCGCGAGGCGCCGTCGACCGCGGTGACCAGCAAGCGCCGACGCGCGCGGGTGACCGCGACGTAGAACAACCGCCGCTCCTCTGCCAGCGCGCTGGAAGCGGTGCCGGGCGGGGGAGGGTCCAGTCCGGCCGCGAGATCGGTCACCTCGGCCGTGCCCAGCATCGTGCCCCGATGCCGCAGGTCCGGCCAGAGCCCTTCCTGTACGGCGGCCACGGCTACGACGTCCCATTCCAGACCCTTGGCCGCATGCGCGGTCAGGATCCGCACCGATTCTCCGCGCGGCGACCGGGGTGATCCGGCGTCCACCGGTATCTGTTGGGCAGCAACATGATCCACGAAAGCAGCCGGGTGCACGTGTGGCAGCCGGTCGACGAAGCGGCCGGCCGCGTCGAACAATGCCAGCACCGCGTCGAGGTCCCGATCGGCAACCTCCCCGCGCGCCCCCCCGGCCGCACTCGCCGCCGCCCAGGAACCGCCCAGTCCACTGCCCTTCCACAGCGCCCACAGCGCGTCCTCGGCGCTGCCCCCTCCACCGACGATGGCGCGCACCGACTCCAGCAGAGTTGCCACCCGCGCGGCCGGCGCCCCCACTCCGCCCGGCAAGGCGATCAGGTCGACCGGCTCGGCCAGTGCAGCGGCGATCAGTCCAGCGCTGGCCGACCCGGCTGGGCCGAACCCGCCGGTCGGGGCGCCGGCTGCCCGGGCAAGCTGGCGCAAGAGCCGGCGCAGTTTACGGAGATCCAGGCTGTCCGCGCGCCCCAGCGGTGAGGTCAGCAGCGCTTCGGCTGTCGGCTCATCGATGAGGTCAGGATCCAGTGCGGCCCGTAGAAACAGCAGCAGCGCGGCGGCGGCCGGCTGCTCGGCCAGCGGCAGGTCCTCCTCGGCCACGGCCACCGGAACCCCGGCCGCACCGAGTGCCCGGCGCAGGGTGGGCAGGGAGCGCGTCGTCGAGCGGACCAGAACGGCCATCTGCGACCACGGAGTGGCGTCATTCAGGTGGGCCGCCCGCAGTTTCCCTGCGATCCAGGCCGCCTCGTCCCCCACCGTGGAGAAGACGCCGACGGTGACCTCACCGACCGGCAAACCCGGCGCGGCCACCAGCCGCCGATGGGCTGACGCGCCCGGCAGTCCCCCGGCAACGACCCGCGACCTGGCTAACAGGTGCGCCCCGCCGCGCCGGGAGACCGATAGCTCGATCTGAGGCGTTACTCTCCCGCCGGCCGGGGTGAAGCGGTCGGTGAAATCGGTCATCGCCCGCAGATCGGTCCCCCGGAAGCGGTAGATGGACTGATCGGGATCGCCGACCACGACGAGGTTGCCGTGCCCTCCGACCAACAGGTGCAGCAGGTCGACCTGAGCCGGGTCGACGTCCTGATACTCGTCGACGAATACCCACCGCAGGCGGTCGGTCTCGGTGCGGAGCAGGCCGCGATCAGCGCGCAGCTCCTCACCAGCACTGCGTACCAGTTCGGCTGGGTCGTAACCCCGAGCATCGACGGTGCTGGATCCGGCCAGTGAGGTAACCCCGAGGTACTGCTGTAGGAAGTCCCCGACGGCCACCCACTCCGGCCGCTCGTGGGCCCTGCCCCACTGCCGTAACCGGGCCGGGGTGATCTGCCGCTCGATGCACCGCAGGACGAGGTCGCGCAGCTCGCCGGCGAAGCCCGCCGTGCCCAGTGCTGCCCGGATGTCGTGCGGCCAGGTGATCCCCTCACCCGCCCGGTCACCCCTGAGCAGCTCGCGGATCAGCAGGTCCTGTTCGGCGCCGGTCAGCAGTCGCGGCGGCGGCTCTCCGCGCAGCTGGGCGGCCCGGCGCAGCAGCCCGTAGGCGTAGGAGTGGAAGGTGCGGGCCAGTGGTTCGCGGACTGTGGCATGAACGCGTTCGGTGATCCGTTCGCGCAACTCCGTAGCCGCCCGGCGGCTGAAGGTGAGCACCAGTATCTGCTCGGGGTCGACACCCAATGCGATCCGAGCTGCCACCGCCTGCACGATCGTCGTGGTCTTGCCGGTCCCCGGACCGGCCAGAACCAGCAAGGGCCCGCCCGCGTGGTCGACGACAACCTGTTGGTCGGCGTCGAGAACCGGAGCCGGTCCGGCAGGGCGGGGTGGCGTACGGACCAGCCGGTAGCTCTTTGCCGCGCCCCCTGCACTCGACCGGCGCGGCTCAGTCAACCGAAGCGCTCCGTCGGACAGGCATGACAGGGAAGCTACCGCCCGCCTACGACGGCCGCCGGGAGTTACCCGCAGATGGTTAGCCGATGGTGAACGCGAGGAACTGGGTGAACTGGGTGGGGCTGAAGTTGTTGTCGCTGACGATCAGGACGGTCTGGCTGCCGTCGGGCTGACGCGGGCCGAACGTGAGTCCCTCGAGGTTGTCCAGCGTGACCCCCAGCGCGTCCAGGTCGAAGAGCAGGAACTTGTCCACGGGCCGCAGCGCCAACAGATCCGCGGGCAGGGCTGCTCGGCCCCGGACGTTGGTTGCGCGAGCCGTGTCGACGAAGTAGAGGCGCACGTCGTTGCCGGCGCCGACGGAGAAGCTGCGCTCCATCGCGATCAGCCGGGTCGGAGTCAGCGGGAGCAGATCGACCAGACCGTTGGTCGCGAAAGCGTCCGAGGGCGTGGGAGCTTCTTGCACCGGCTCGACGACGTAGACGAATTCGCGTTCCAGTCTGCCTGCCGAGTCGTAGCGCAACAGCCGTGACGGGCTGGCCGTGGTCAAGGTCGCCGTCGGCCCGTCCTGGGCCAGCGCGTTCTCGGTGCCGGTGAAGAAGTAGTCACCGTCCGGGGTGAACCCCCCGCTCTCGAAGCCCAGGTTGGTGCGGACGCCGGAGGTTCCATCCGGGGCAGGGTCGTAGTAGCCGGGTACCGGAAGATTGGCAAGTTGCCGGCCGGACAGTCCGAACTCACGGACGAACGGGTCGATGAGCAGCGAAGCGTCGCCCTCGGACGTGATCACGAGGGTGCGCTCTTCGGTGAGCGCGATCGACTCAGGGTCCAGGCTCGATGGGGCGAACGCGCGCCCCCGCGGGTCCCGCAGTGTGGTGACGCCGACGACCGACACGTCCTCATCGTCGAGAGATCCGTCGGCGAGGTCGATCCGCAGTGTGTAGAACCGGGCGGGATCGATGTGGCTGCGGTCGTCGGAGATCGCGTAGTAGACGTCTCGTACGGCGTCGTAGGTCAGCCCGGACAGGCCCCCGACTTCGGTGCCTTCGAAGATCAGGCCGGTCGGGAGGATGTCCTCCCCGAGAAACTGCGGCGCCGAGGTAGCCCCGAGGTCGCTGGGGGTGGACGCTGTGGCCGGCACGATGGTCAGACCTACACTCAGGGCCGCCAATGCCGCGCCGATGGTCGCCCGGCGGACGTAGCGCAGGACCTGGAACTGCCTCATGAAGCCTCCGAACGGAAGGGGTCAGCGGCGGCCACGGTACCGGTCGGCGGGCGGCGGTGTCAGGTGCTGGTTGATGGCGCGTTCGGGTACGCCGCGTAAATTCCCGATCATGACCCTACGAACCTCCTTTGCCCGGCTGGCAGCCGTCCTACCGTTGATGTTGATCGCGGCGTGCGGGGGATCGGAGCAGGCACCGACCACCGGCGGCTCCGGCGCGTCCGACATCTCCGAGACGATCACGCTCTACACCTGTGTCAGTGACACCACGATCCAGCCGGTCATCGAGGCGTTCGAGGACGACAACCCGGGCGCCACGATCGACCTCTTCCGCGCGCCGACCGCTGACCTCAACGCGCGCGTCGCGGGTGACGTACGCTCCGGTGGCTTGCAGGCCGACGTGATCTGGGCCTGTGATCCGCTGACCATGCAGGACTATGTGGCCCAGGACCTCCTCGGCGGCTGGACTCCGGAAACCGAGGTCGCCGAGGAGCTGCGTACCGAGGATTATGTGGGTGTCGCCGTCCTGTACATGGTCGCGGTCTCCGCCGAAGGCGTCACTCCGCCGGAGTCCTGGTCCGACCTGACCGGCGACGCCTACGCCGACGGCGTCGTGGTGCCGGACCCCGGATTCGCTGCCTCGGCGCTCGGTGCGCTGGGCTACTTCTCGCAGGACCCGGACTTCGGCATCGAGTACTACCAGGCGTTGAAGGACAATGGTGCGGTGCAGGTGAGCGCCCCCGACGACGTGACGACCGGCGTCGCGGAGGGCGTATACAAGGCCGGTATCACCAATGCCAACTCCGCCTACGCCGCGCAGAACGCCGGCTCGCCGATCGAGATCGTGTGGCCTGAACCTGGTGCGATCGCCATCTACGGTCCGGCCGCACTAGCCGCGGACGCAGCCGATTCCGACACCGCAAAGGCCTTCCTCACCTACATCGCCAGCGAAGAGGGTCAAACGGTGATCGCCGAGGCCGGCTCGTATCCGGCCCTGGAAGGAGTCTCGGGGCCGACCATTCCTGAAGATGCTTCGATCGTGTTTCCCGATTGGGCGGCGCTGGCCGACCAGAAGGACGATCTGCTCGCCGACTACCAGCAGATCTTCGGCGCCTGAGTCTTGGCCGGTGCCCGATACCTGCGGGGTGCCACGCTCGGAGTGGTAACGGTCGCGGCCGTCTCGGTCGTGCTGACCCCGCTCCTGGTGATGGCCAGAACCGTGTGGATCGAAGGCGGAGCTGATGTTGCCGACATCCTCACCGCGCGGGGCCTGAGCAGCGCGGTCAAGAACACCTTCCTGCTCGCGGTCGCCGTTACGGTCCTCGCTGTCCCCCTGGGGACCGCGCTGGCCCTCGCGCTTCGCCGACCGAACCTGCCCGGCCGGGCCTTTTGGCGAGTAGTGATCCTGTTGCCGGTTCTGGTTCCGGACTTCGTCCTGGGCTACAGCTGGTTGCGGGCCTACGGCCGCGCCGGATTCACCGATGACCTGCTCGGAGTGCATTGGCCGGGTGTGCAGACACCGGTCGGAGTCACGGTTGTGGTGGTGGTCAACGCCGTGCCGCTGGTGTATCTGATCACCGCAGTCGGGCTTGCGGCCCGGTCTGAGCCCGCCATGGAGCGAGCCGCGCGGGTCTCCGGTGGCACCGCGCTGAGCGTCCTGAGGACGATCACCCTGCCGCTGCTCGGGCCGGCGACCGCGACCGCAGCAGTTCTGGTCTTCGTCCTGACCCTTGGCACGTTCGCAATTCCGCAGGTGATGGGCTCCCCCGCCGGCTTCAGCACGATCACCACCCGGATCTACAGCAACCTCGCTCGCAGCAGTGACCCGCTCGCTTTCACCGAGGCGGTCACGCTGGCCCTGCTGCTCGTGGTCATCGCGGTGCTGGTGGTGGCGCCGGCCGACGCCCTGCTCGGCCCGCGCCTGCGGGTAACCCGAGTGGCCACCACGGACTCGACCTCCGTGGCCGGCAGCCGAGCCGGCGGCCGTTGGGCAGCAACGGGTATCGCGTGCTATTCGGTGCTCGCGATGGGCCTTCCGCTGCTTGCCCTGGTTGCCACCGCCATCACCAGGGCGGTCGGTCTCGCACCGACGCCGGAGAATTGGACCCTCGACAACTTCCTGGCGGTGCTCAACGCCCGCAATGGCGAGGCGCTCGGTCGCAGCGTCATGCTCGCCGCCGTTGCCGCCTCGGTGCTGGTTGTGCTCGGCGGACTGGTCGCCGCACTCGAGCGCAGTCGCTCGGGACGCGGCCTGGCCACCCTGGTCAGTCTCACCCTCGTGCTGCCCGGGTCGACGCTCGCACTCGGCCTGCTCCTCGCGTACGGGCGCTGGCTGGGCGGGACCCTCGCCATCATCCTGCTCGCCTACATCGCCAAACTCTGGGCCTTCGCCCACCGTCCGATCTCCGGTGCCCTCGACCGGTTGCCGCCCGACGAGTTGCACGCCGCACGGATCAGCGGCGCTGCTCCGCTCACCGCCATGCGTACGGTCGTCCTGCGCCCGCTCGCGCCGGCGCTGCTCGCCGCCTGGCTCGTCTGCTTTCTCACCGCCTTGCACGAGGTCACCATGTCCAGCCTGTTGTACGGGCCAGGCAGTGAAACACTGGCCGTCGTCGTGCTCAACAGCGCGGAGCTCGGCCAGGTCGGCGTGACCTCGGCGTTGTCGGTCGTGATCACCTTGGTGTTGCTCATCCCCGCGCTCGGATTCTGGATCGCGATCCGGGGGCTCAACCGAGGAAAGGCGTCCTTGTCACCCGTACCGCCCGTACCCGAGCCCGCGCATGTCGGCTGACACCTTGCACGTGCGCGACCTGACCGTCTCCTACAGCGGGGTGCCGGCGCTGTCCCGCGTGTGCCTGAACGTGGCGCCAGGCGAGGTGCTGGCACTGCTGGGGCCGTCGGGTTCGGGCAAGTCGACCCTCCTGCACACCATCGCCGGGTTCCATTCCCCGCAGGCCGGCGAGGTGTGGCTGAACGGCCGCCGGGTGTCTTCGGCGAGCCGATCGGAGCCACCGGAACGACGTGATCTCGCGATGGTGTTCCAGAACTACGCACTGTGGCCTCATCTGTCCGCACTGGACACCGTCGCCTACCCCGCCCGGCGGCGGGGAGACGGCCGGAACGTGGCCCGTGCACAGGCGCTGGTGATCCTGGAGCGGCTGAACGTGGGTCACCTCGCGGACCGGCATCCGGCCGAACTGTCCGGAGGTGAGCAGCAGCGGGTGGGCCTGGCGAGGGCTTTGGCCCGCCGGGCCTCGCTGTATCTGTTCGACGAGCCGACCGCGCATCTGGACAGCCATGTCCGTGGGGTGTTTCTGGCGGAATTGGTCACCCGGCAGCGCGATACCGGGGCAGCCGCCGTCTATGCCGCCCATGACGCCGAGGAGACCCTGGGACTGGCTGACCGGGTCGCCCTGCTCGCGCACGGGCGGGTGATCCAGGTGGGGACTCCGCAGCAGGTCTACCGCGAGCCGGTAAATGAGTTGGCAGCCAAGCTGACCGGCCCGGTATCTGTGCTCACCTCACCTGGCGGCTCCCCTCGGGTGCTGGTCCGTCCGGAGTGGGCATCGCTGGACGGAGATCGCGACGGGCGGGTCGTCGAAGTCTGGTTCCGCGGCCCGCACTCGGACTATGTGTTGGTCACCGATCAGGGAACGCTGCTGGTTCGCGAACCCGGACCGCCACGACACGAGCGTGGGGCTCAGCTGACCTGGCGACTCTCGCATTCCTGGGCCCTGCGCGAAAGCACGATGACAGCAGAGCCGTCGGTCAGCCAGCTCCCGAGTCAGACGCCGAGCAGCGTCGCCGTACCGGAGTGAAGGTTTCCGTCGTTGACGATCCGCATGTGCCGCATCGTGTATCCGCGTAGGTAGCCGACCTGCCGTTCGGTGAGTCGGTCGCAGACCCATTCCCAGTGCAGCGCAACCCAATCCCCGGCCTTCAACTCGGGGATCATGCTAGCTCCGTCTATCGAGCGCACGACCGTCTCGGTCTCGACCGGACCGAAGTCGAGCCGATGTCCGTCCCAGGTCAATGGCGAGGATTCCACGACTACCTGATCGCCCTGCACGGTCAACACCTGGCCCCAACGAATCCGGCATCGATCCAAGACGGTCAGCGCCTGCTTGGCCCGGCGTCGCTCACTGAGCAGCCCGGTCCACGGGTAGATACAGAACACCGCGAAGCTGTGGTGTGGGACACCTCCGGACAGCACACTCTCGTTGAGCGTGAAGAACTTCGAGCCGGTCATCGGACGGAACCGCTGCTCCATCGAGTCGCCGACCGCCTGGGTGCTCACCATGTCCAGTCGCGGGCTGCCCACCCAATACGCCTCGACCACCCGCCGGTCCAGAGGGTCGGGAAGACCGGTCGCCTCGGCGATCAGCTCGAGATAAGGCCATGCCCCGGCGAACTGCTGTGACATGGCCCGAAGTCCGCCATCGTCGCTACGCGCAACGCCGGATTCGAAGAAAGCGGTGTGGTCGTTAGGCCCGCAGTACCCGTGCGAATTGGGGGGGTAGGCGTAACGAGCGAACAGCACCGGACCGCTGACCTTGGGGCAGTCAGGCATCGAACACCTCCGAAAGCACAACCATGTTCGTCACCCGCAGAACGCGCCCGCCAGCAAGGCCTGACGCCATGTGCAAATGATCGGGTCGCTACATAGACCGGATCTTGAGGTAGCGCTGAACGTCTGGAATCGACCTCACGCCGATCACTGTCGCGCCGGCCGCAGCCGCCAGCAGAATCCAGGTTGTGAGTTTGCCGATCGCTGCCATGGTGTAGCTCCCCTCGGGTGCAGTACAAGCTCTCAACGGACAAGTTACCGCGCCCGCGGGGAATAGCGGGCCAGAATCTTTCTCGAACTATACAACGCTTAATTCATCACTATGGTAGGAATCGTCGATCCATCCCGACTCCGCCGCCGCTGCCATCACCCTGGTCGGCCTACGGCCCTCACCGAGAACAGCAGAGTGGGCAGGATCAGCGCCGCCGCCACGGCGTTCAGGCCACCGAATCCGATCTGGGCCAGCGCAACGCCGGACAGGGCACCCCCGGCGGCGCCCGCCAGGTTCATGACCAGATCGGAAGTCCCCTGCACTCGGGTACGGACGTGGCTGGGGACCGACTCGGCGAGCAGGGTCGAGCCGGCCACCAGACCCGCCGACCAGCCGAGACCGAGCAGGAAGAGCCCGACCATCAGCTGGGACTCGGAGTCCCCCGAGGTTCCGGCGGTCAGCGCGGCGGAGGCCAGCAGCAGTTGTCCGACCGCGATGGTCACCAGGCGGCCGCGCTTGTCGGCCAGCCACCCGAAGAGCGGGGAGAAGGCGAACATCCCCGCAATGTGCAGGCTGATCGTCAGGCCGACGATCGTCAGGGTCGCCCCGTGCTGGCTCAGATGAACCGGCGTCATGGTCATGATCGCGACCATCACGGCGTGACTGAGGACGATCGCCGACATGCCGAGGCGGGCCAGGGGCACGTGCCACACGATCGACCAGACCGTCGCCGTCGGGACGTCCGAGACTGGCCCCGGTGAGTCGGCTGCCGCCACTCTTATCATTGCTTGGTCTGTCTCCAACTGTTGGGACAGCAGCAGCGGGTCAGGCCGCATCAGGGACAGGATCAGGACTGCGGCCAGCGCCATCCCGACGGCGCAGAAGACGAACGGCCCGACCAACGGCGGGATGTTCAGCACCTCCGCGACCACCCGGCCGGGCTCGCTGAGATTCGGCCCCAGGACAGTCCCCAGTGTCGTGGACCAGACCACGAGGGACAGATCGCGGCCTCGATTGGCCGGCAGGGCGAGATCCGTTGCCGCATACCGGGACTGAAGGCTCGCCGCGTTACCGGATCCGGCCAACAGCATGCCGAGGATCAGTAGGAGGTAGGAGCCGACGATGGCTGCCAACACCACGACGGCAGCACCGACTGCCGCCAGCCCCCAACCGAGGCTCAGGCTGCGCCGGCGTCCCGAACGGGCCGCAACGGCAGCCAGCGGGAGAGCCAGCAACGCCGCTCCGAGAACGATCGCCGTGGATCCCCCACCGGCCAGGACCTCCGAGCCGGAGATGTCCAGGGCAAGCAGGCTACCGACCGAGATCGCGGCGCCAATCCCCAATCCACCCGCGACTTGCGCCGCAGCGAGGACCCAGACGGCGCGGCGGTGGATGGCCCGTACCGACTGGTCGGCCAGGACGGGCGTCGACGGAGGGACCGGAGCCAGCCCGGTAGCTGGGTCAACGCTGCGCAAGAGCTTTGGCCATTCGGTCCACGATCTCATCGAGAATCGGTTGCGGGGTAGCCAGATTCAGCCGCACGCAGCCGCGACCGGCATCCCCGCAGTCCACGCCCTCGGTGAAGACCACGCGCGCATGGTCGGCGAAGAAGCTCCCCGGCCGATCCCCCAGGTCCAAGGCTGTGCAGTCGAGCCAGGCCAGATAGGTGCCTTCCGGCGGCCGGTAGACCACTCCTGGCAGCAGCTGTGCGACCAGTTCGCTCAGCCGGATCCGGTTGCGATCGAGATAACCGAGCACGTCGTGCAGCCAAGGCCCCGCACGTCGGTAGGCCGCCGCATGCGCGATCAATCCCGGATTGCTCGTCCCGATCTCGGCAGCCATCCCCAGCCCGGTCCACGTCTCGCGGTCGGCATCGTTGCTCAGCACCACCTGGGCACACTTGAGTCCGGCAAGGTTCCATGCCTTCGACGCGGACAGCGCGGTGATCGTGTGTGCGGAGGCCGCCGGTGAGACCGTGGCATAGGGAATGTGGGTCGCGCCGTTGAAGACGACCGGGCAATGGATCTCGTCGGCGAAAACACGTAGGCCGTGGCGTTCGACCACCTCGGAGACCGCCCGAAGCTCGGCGTTGCTGAACACCCGGCCCAACGGGTTGTACGGGCTGCACAGGATCATTAGCCCAGCCCCCGCCGCACACGCTTGGTCCAACGCGTCCAGGTCGAATTCCCATCGATCCTCGACCAGGACCATCGGCACTTCGACCACCTTCCGGCCAGAGCGCAGTGGAACGTCCAGGAAATGCTTGTACGCCGGCGTTGGTACGACGATGGCGCTGCCCGGACGGGAGAAGGACTCGATCGCGATCTGGAGGCCGGCGATCACATCGGCGACCGGTCGGATGTCGGCGGCAGTGACCTGCCAGCCATAGCTCTCGGCCAGCCAGCCCGCACACGCCTGCGCCATCTCGCCGACCAGCACCGGCGGCAGATAGCCGAACCTCAGATCATCCATGCCGACGTGCAGCGCCTCGATGATCTCCGAAGCGCACCCGTAGTCCATCTCGGCCACGAACGACCCGAGCGCGCCGGGGTACAGGGACCAGTTCAGCCCACCACGCTTGCGCAGATCGGCGACCGTGATGAGGTCGAAGTCGTGAACCGTGGACACCGCACCCACTGTGTCACGACCTTCGGTGTGCCTGATCGGCACAGCTCAGTCGGTCCAGGGACCGACTCCGCTGACCCGGGTGGGGCTGATGTGGGTGACAAACCCCGGCGGCGGCTCGGGCATCGGCGGGAACACGGTGCCAGCCCCAACGTAGATCTGCGCGAGCCGGTGCAGCAGCTCGGGAGCGCCGCCCTCACTGATCCGAGCCTGCCCGTACACAACGAGGTAGTGCCGCATGCCGATCTCGTTGCTCGCGGCGGCCTCGAACGAAACGGCGACCCTTGGATCGCGGCGGATGTTGGCCAACTTGCGCTGTCGACCGTCCAGATGAGCGGCGACGAGTTCATCGCCATCCAGCCCCACCCAGACGACGGCGACCTGCGGAGACCCGTCCGCGTCCATGGTCACGAGATGAGCAAGGGCACCCGACTCGACCAGCTGCCGAGTCGCAGCATTGAGGACTGCCATGCCGAGCACCATGGCACAGGCACGGCGCTTAAGCCCAGATCCGGAGTCCTTCTGTGATCGCGGCGCAGGCGCCCTGTGCCGTTCCCAGTGGCTGGAACTACCTCGATCTCAGATGCCGCCAGCCTGCGGCGGCGAGTGCAACCGAGGCGGCAATGTTCAGCATGATTGCCGCACGTACGGCAGGTGGCCAGGTCGTCGGGCGGTAGGTGACCGGCTCGACCAGTGTGCCGGCAAGACAACCGAGGCCAAGACCCACGCAGACGGTCCCGCGAGCGGTGCTCGGCTGCCCTCGGCTCGTCGTCGCGGCGGCAATCAGCGCGCTCATCGGCATCGGCCACGGCGCGGCGATCCCCGCGCCCCACCCGACCCGCACACCAGCGGACACCGAAAGTGGGATCGATACCCCCAAGGGCTGGCCGGGTATGCCGTGCCGTATCGCGGTGACGCTGCCAAATGCGCTCGCGCCTGCAAACAGCGACGACGCCGCGAGCAGCCGACGATCGCAGGTCATCTGTGCAGCGAACAACAGCAAACACAGCCTGTCCAGAAGACTGTCCACCGGCTGGCTTTCCTTCTTTCCGTAGTCTGCTGGTCAACCTGAGGAGACCCTTTGCAGCATCGGCGGATCGCGCACCTGTCCGTCCCTGTCGTGGGGATGGGCACATCACGGACGCTCGACGTACCCGAGGGCTCCCAGCCGTTGGCCGACCGGATCACTCATGCCGCCTTGGACGCCGGTAGCACCCTGATCGACAGCTCACCGATGTACGGCAGAGCCGAAGCCGTCGTCGGGCGGGCGCTCGGGGAGCGTCGCAAGGATGCGCTGGTCGCAACCAAGGTGTGGACCGAGGACTACGAGGAGGCGCAGCATCAGATCGAGGCCTCACTGGCGTACTTCGGCGGGCACGTCGAACTCTTCCAGGTGCACAACTTGGTAGCCTGGCGCACCCGCTTGGACCAACTGGAGTCCAGACGTGAGGCCGGCCAGGTCTCCCTTCTGGGCGCCACCCATTGGAAGTCCGCGGCCTTCGACGAGCTCGAGACGGTGATGCGGACCGGCCGGCTCGATGCCATTCAGATCCCCTATAACCCTCTCGAGCGCGAGGTCGAGGCCCGCATCCTGCCGCTGGCCGAAGAACTCGGACTCGGCGTGCTGGTGATGCGGCCCTTCGGTGGCGGTCAGCTGGCCAATCGCCACCTCAGTGCGTCCGACCTCGAGCCGCTGGCTCAGTTCGGCATCAGCTCGTGGCCGGCTGCCCTGCTGGTCTGGGGGCTCAGTGATCCGCGGATCAGCTGCACCATCCCGGCCACCAGCAAGCCAGACCGTGCCCAGACGAATGCAGCCGCGGGTGACGGGCCCTGGCTCGATCCGGATGGCCGGCGCCACATCCAGCGACTTGCCACCGGGTCGGACTGATCTCCGGCTTCTCGCCTACGGGTTGTACTCCCGCGCGGCAAGGTCCCAACTGCGGGCCCTCGGACGCGCCTCCCATTCCTCGCGCAGCAGTGCCATCCGGATGTCGTCACTCCAGCGACCGCCCTGATAGAACGCTCGCCGGAAGCGTCCTTCCTGAGTGAAACCCGCCTTGGCGTAGGCGGCCTGCGCCCGCTTGTTCTGCGCGTCGGTGTCCAACCAGACCCGCTCCATGCGTAGTTGGCCGAACGCGAAGTCGATCACAGCATTGACGGCGTCAGTCCCCAAGCCACGGCCCCAGAGGTCGGGCTCCCCGATCGTGATGCCGAACGCACACGAGCCGTGCTGCCGGTCCAGATCGAAGAGGTCGGTCCGGCCGATCGCGCGGTCGTCGTCGATCAGGCAGATCATGAACCGGAAGACATCGGCGTCGTCGGCTTTGACGGCCTCCTCGTACCGCCGGTGACGACCGGCGAGGCTGATCGGCGGATCGCCCATCAGCGCTTGGACACGAACGTCGGAGTACCAGCGATGAACGAGCTCGACGTCGGCCGGCTCCAGCGGACGCAGATACACCCGCTCTCCCCGGAGTCCGCGGATCGGACGGCTCTGCATCGACCGGAGGCTACGTCACCCGGACATCAGCCGGCGCAGAGTTCCGCCGTGCGGTGCAGGGTCCGGCGCGCTGCAGCTGCGTCTCTGCGGCCGAGGCCGCACGAGGATGAGACGTCCACCGGCCGCCCGAGCAGCTTCTCGATCGTGGCCAGCACCCGGCGCTGGTCGTCGAGGCTCTGGTCCTCATGGGCGAAGCCAGCGATGAAGCGCGTCCTGGCAGGCAGTTTCAGCGAAGCCAGTGGTGCATAGAACGACTCAGCGGTCGCCGGCGGGTCGTCAGCGGCTGCGAACGGGGCATGTACGAACTCCAGCGTCCGGCCGGCTGGCCAGGCCGCGACGATCGCCTGGGTCAGCAAGACCAATGGGCCCACGTCCTTCATCCGCCCGAACGCCCGATGGTTCATGTCGCCAAGACACAGGTGAATGCCGAAGCGGGCCCCCTCGGGCGAGGCTGCCGCTACCCCTCCCAACCACTTACCGAACATGCGGGCAAGAGGCGGATGGACGGCAGCCGGGAGCTTGGTGAGCAGGACGAGTTCGGCCGGGATCTCGAGCTGGCACACCTTCTGGAACGCCGGTGACGATCCGCTGGTCGTCCTCGAGCTGATCTCACCAGCTGGCCTGGAACAGCTCTTCCGCTCGTTCACCGAGTTCGACGGGCCGCCTGACCCGAACCGCCTGGCCGAGATGGCCGCTCGGTACGGATGCGAGGCGGACTTCCCGGCCACCTACCCCGTCGTCGAGCGGCACGGGCTGGCGTTCTAGTCCTACGTAGTCTCCTCGAAGACCTGAGGAGACCTATGGAGCAGCGCCAGATCACCCACCTGTCCGTCCCAGTCGTCGGAATGGGGACCTCCGGGACCCTCGACCTGCCCGACAAGGACCAGCCCTTGGCGAACCTCGTGATTGAGGCCGCCCTCGATGCCGGGAGCACGCTGATCGACAGCTCGCCGATGTACGGCAGGGCAGAGGCCGTCTCCGGTCGGGCGCTGGCGAAACGGCGGGATGAGTCGCTGATCGCGACCAAGGTGTGGACCGAGGACGACGACGAGGCGCAGCGGCAGATCGACGCCTCGCTGAGTTACTTCGGCGGACACGTCGAACTCTTCCAGGTGCACAACCTGCTGGCCTGGCGCACCAGACTCGACCAGCTGCAAGCACGACGTGACGCCGGCCAACTGACCCTCATCGGTGCCACGCACTGGAAGCCGGCGGCATTCGAGGAACTCGAGAAAGTGATGCGAACCGGCCGCCTCGATGCCATCCAGATCCCGTACAACCCGGTCGAGCGTGAGGTCGAAGCCCGCATCCTCCCGCTGGCCGACGAACTCGGGCTCGGCGTGCTGGTGATGCGGCCCTTCGGTGGCGGCGCGCTGGCTCGCCGGCAGATCGGGGCCGCGGACCTGGCGCCGCTGGCCGAGTTCGGCATCGCCTCGTGGTCGGGTGCGCTGCTGGCCTGGTGCCTGAGCGACCTGCGGACAACGTGCGCAATTCCGGCCACCAGCAAGCCGGAGCGCGCAAGGGCCAATGCCGCTGTCGGGGACGGGCTTTGGCTAGACGTGGCTGCCCGAAGTCATGTCCAGCGCCTCGCCACTGGTTCCGATGGCTGAATTCCCGGTGACGGCCCAGGGCAGGTGGCGTAGCCAGAAATAGTGGGACGCCATACGACGTTCCGCGTATTCCTTGGCAGGTAGCCGGCAGAGGACTCTCGCCGGTGACACCAGATCGGCGCACGTTCTCACCAGGGGGCTCCCATGCGACTTCGCAAGGCCCTCGTGGGATCCCTCATCACCTTGGTAGCGACGTTGGCCCTGACTGCCCTCGTCGTGCTGGTGGTTCCCCCGACCGGACCCCGAACCACTACGGGGGCCAACGGCGGCCACTCAATCCCGGCAATGAACGACGACCATGACATGCACCCGGCCGGTGCCGAGGTGTCCGGGACAGACGAATCCACGCCCCTTCTCGCGAGTCAGGTCGCCACCGCACGGACAGTGGCAGCCCAGTGGCCGACTGCGGGCGCCGCGCTGGCCGATGGTTGGACGCTGGCCGAGGACTATGCACCGCATGTCGGTGCTCATTACATGCGCTACGACGAGATCGATGACGTCTTCGATGTGGCCCGGCCTGAGATGCTGCTCTTCGGTGGGGACACAGCTGATTCGCCGATAGTCGGCCTCGCCTATTACGTCGTCAACCGGGAGCCGGAAGGCTTCATCGGTTCGTCGGACATGTGGCATCAGCACCCCAACGTCTGCATCGGGCCCGATGGCCCACTCTGGGGAGCGGACGGCGTCGGCATCTGCGCGACCAGCAACGAATGGCCGGTCGGCAATTGGGCCTGGATGCTGCATGCCTGGGTTATCCCCGAGTATCAGAGTCCGGAAGGCGTGTTCAGCAGCATGAATGAGGCCCTGCCGTGACCGTTCTTGCGACGTCGGCGCCACGGAACTCGGCGGACCGACTGTCCGACCGAGTCCTACGTCGCGGTGCGGCATTCGCGGCCCTCGTCGCTGCAGCCGTCCACATCCCAGTGACGCCCGAACACGTGGAGCACGCCCCGTACATCGGCGTGTTGTTCGTTGCGTTGACGATTGCCTGCGTCGTGCTTGCCGCGGGCCTACTACTCAGTGAGAACTCTGCGATCGCCCTGGTCGCGGCGACGATCTGCCTGCAAGCGATCATCGGCTACGTCCTGTCTCGGCTGGTTGCTCTGCCAATGTTGAGCGACGACGTGGGGAACTGGCTCGAGCCGCTCGGGGTGGCTGCCATCATCAGCGAGTCGGTGGTTGTCGCGACGTGCGTAGTCCTAGTGGCTCGCAGGCGACCGAGCCAACCGCAACGTGGCGACGCCTCGCCCACGCCGACGGAGGAGTACGCGGGTCACGAGTCAGTCAGCGTCCACGTCGCGCTGTTCCACAGGGGGCCCGAATGGCTGGCATTGCCTTCGACTCCGCGCAAGTCGGCGGAGTAGGCGAACAAGGTCGGCTGCTGATACAGCGGGAGCGTGTAGAGGTCCGCCCAGAGCAGGGCATCGATCCGATTCCCGAGTTCGGCCTGCGCGTCGGGGTCCGGTTCCCGCAGGAATTCCTCGTACAACGCGTCCACCTCGGGGTTTCCGCCATGGGTGTAGTTCTGACCCTGCATGCCACCTTGCGCCTCGAGGCTTCGATAGAGGGCGGCGCTCCCACTCTG
>Ga0136614_10000604_pt1 | contig 18581 bp, 19 predicted proteins | sample AntDrymUQ2792106_2_FD_106643 | JGI IMG/M metagenome (GOLD analysis project Ga0136614, IMG submission 106643) | Polar desert sand microbial communities from Dry Valleys, Antarctica - metaG UQ279 (21.06) | ecosystem: Environmental > Terrestrial > Soil > Desert | place: Antarctica: Dry Valley... | reverse complement strand
GCACATAGTAGTTCGAAACCGTGTCGAGATCGCCGACGCGCTTCAGCGTGTTCTCGAGATCAGTGCCGGCCGTCCCCATTACCGGGGCATTGAGCGCGAACTTCTTGGCATCTTTGAGGAAGATCGCCGTCTCGGTTTCATACAAGCATGCGATGACGAAATCGGGATTCGCCTGTTTGATCTTGAGCGTCTGCGCGGTGGCGTCGGTCTGGCCCCTTTCGAAGGCAACCTCGATGACCGGCTTGATGTTTTTCGCCGCGAGAAACTCCGTCGCTGGGCCGCAATAACTCTTCGCCCAATCGTCGGTGTGCTGGATCACCGCCACTTTGGCGATACCGGGTTTCGTCGTGACGAACTGCGCCATTGCCATACCCATCGTCTTGCCGACCGGCACGCCATGGAAGATGTTCTTCGTCGCAGGCGCCGAGATCGCGCCATTGGCGGCATGCGCGACGACCCAGGGAATGCCCGCTTCGACGACGGTCGGCTTGATTGCCATCGCCACCGCGCTGCACGAATTGCCGTGCAGCATGAATACTTTGTCCTGGTGGATGAGCTTCTTGGCCGCAGCGATACCTTTCGTGCTGTCGCACGCATAGTCCTCGAGAACCGTCTCGATTTTGCGTCCATTCACGCCGCCTTGATCGTTGACCCACTTGTAGTACGCGTCGAGCCCGATCTGCGCTTTGCTGTAGCTCGAAGCGCTGCCGGTGAACGGCCCCATGACACCGATCTTGATCGCGGCGTCGGTGATGCCAGTAGTGTCGGCGGCAAATGTCGTCGCCGTGAGCGCGCATGCCAGAACCGCAAGCACGATCTTAGGTAAGCGGACAGACAATCTCATCATCTTCTCCTGAATTGAGGATATTCGAGCCGACCATAAACAACGTCCCGGCGGTTGTCAAACACATGGTCGGCAACGCATGCGCGACGCGTAGAGATTGGGTCGCGGACGTCCGCCGCAAACCGAAGTGAGACGGTCGCCTGGCGATTGCATCGTGAATGTGACCGCCAGCCAAGCGTGACATTTGCCCTGCCGCAGCGAAGCTCTTAGCGAACCGCGATCTCGTTTTTATGCAAAACCCCCGCTTTCATGATCAACGGCAAATGCTCGCCCTGGTGCTTTAGCAAGGACAGGTCGTCAAGCGGATTGCCGTCGACGACCACGAGGTCGGCCCAAGCGCCCGCCGCAATGACCCCCAGCTTACCCGCCTGACCCATCATTTCCGCATTGATGAAGGTCGCGCTACGCAGCACTTCCGCGGCGGGCATGCCTTCCGCCTGAAGGGCGAATTCATTGGATTGGTCAACGTGCATCTCGCCCAAGAGATCCGTGCCGAAGCCAATCTTGACGCCGGCTGAGCGCGCAAGCCGTATCGCGTTGATGCCCTGCCGGCTGACTTGCTCGAGCTTCGCCATCATGTCCGCACTCCAGCCCAATTTCGCAGCGTTGCGCGAAAGCGAATCGTAGGTGGCAAGTGTCGGCACCAGATAGGCACCGTGTTCGGCCATGACCTTTGCCGCGTGCTCGTCGATCAAGTTCCCATGCTCGACGGTGCGCACGCCGCAGCGCACCGCCCGCGTGATCGCTTCGGGCGAATAGGCATGCGCCATGACATAGGTGCGCGCTGCTTGAGCTTCCTCGACGATCGCCGTCATTTCTTCTTCGGAATATTGCGTACCCTCGAGCGGGTCGTTGGGCGAGGCGACGCCTCCGCCGGCCATCACTTTGATGTGGTGAGCGCCATTGCGCAACTCTTCGCGCACAGCACGCCGGACAGCGGCGACGCCATCCGCAACCACGCCGAAACGTCCCACGGCACCACAGCAGACACAATGCTCGAGACCCTGAAAGAACGCCGGCCTCGTGTCACCATGACCCCCAGTCTGCGTCATCGCACGTCCAGCAATGAAGAGGCGTGGCCCGATGAAATATCCAAGCTCGATCGCCTGAACCAACCCTGCGTCGGCCCCGCAAGCGTCGCGCACCGTGGTGAAGCCGCGCGTCAGCATTCCGAGCAAGATGTCTTTCGCCTGCGCGGTGATCAATGACTGCGGCACAATGGAAAGACGAAAGAGATCGGTTATCGTCGCAGTGACGTGCACGTGAGCGTCGATCAGCCCCGGGAGCAACGTTCGGCCCGCTAGATCGATCACGCGCCCTGCCCCTCCCTGCACGGAGGTGGAGCTGACGCCGACGATTCGATCGTTGTCGATGGTGACGCACGCGCCAGGTCGGAGGACACCATTGACGCTATCGAACAGCGTGGCATTCATGAGGACAATGCGGGAGTCCATTGCGCGCTTGCTCTTTTGTTGGAGGCTGATCGGTGACGTCGAGTTAGCGCGAGTTAGCTGGAGCGCCCGATCGACCGGCAACGATCCGGGGGATGCCGGCGAGGTCCCGGCGCGAAGTGATCTTCTCGAAACCTGCGTCGTGAAACAACGCCTGCACCGCGACCGACTGATCGAACCCATGTTCGACGATGAGCCAGCCGCCGGCGAGGAGTCGGGAACCCGCACCCGTCACGACGATGCGTAACGCCGCGAGCCCGGCTCCATTGGCGGTCTGTGCCAACTTTGGCTCAAAGGGCAAGTCGCCCTCTAGTAAATGCGGATCGCCAGGTGCGACATAGGGCGGGTTACTCGCGATCAGGTCCCACGAGCCGGCAGGGACGGCCGCATACCAATCCGAGACTAGGAAGGATACATTCGTCAAACCGAGCCGCTGTGCATTCCCCTGCGCGACTTCCAATGCCGCAGCCGAATAGTCGGTCCCCAGCACCTGCGCTTGTGGACGTTCGTGCGCAAGCGCCAACGCGATCGCGCCGGAGCCGGTGCCTAAGTCGAGAACGCGCGTTGCGCAGTCCTGTGGAAGAATGCTTAGCGCGAACTCGACCAGCGTCTCGGTTTCTGGACGCGGAATCAGCACCGCCTCGCTGACCGCGAGGTCAAGTCCCCAGAATTCGCGCGTTCCGATGAGATAGGCGACCGGCTCTCCGGCGCGCCGCCGCTTCGCGAGCGCGAAGAACGTCTCCGCCTGCGGTAGCGTCAGTTGATCTTTCCGGTGCGCCGCAAGCCATGCGCGGTTCTTCGCGAGCACATGGGTCAGCAGTGCGTGCGCGTCGATGGGCACGAGTCCGCATTGCGCCAGCGCTTGTGCCACCGTGGGCGTCATCTGGACGAGCATTCGGCGACAAACAGCCGTACGCGACGATCGTAGTAGCGGCTAAAGCCCCGAGGAACGAGTCCCACTTTGAGGAGAACTCGTTGCGACGCGCGATTGTCGGGATGCGTAACGCCGATAATCTTGTAGAGGCCGAGATCGTCGAAGCCGTAGGCGACGAGCGCTTCGGCGCCTTCGGTGGCGAAGCCCTGCCCCCACGCTTCGGGCAACAAACGATAGCCTACCTCGACATCGGTGGATTTCGGCACGTACTTGAGGCAGAACCAACCGATGAATGCGCCGGAATCGCGACGCGCCGCACGCCAGAGGCCAAGACCGTAGTTCGCTCGATACCCCTTTCGAATACGGCCCAGGTTGGCCTCGACTTCCTCGCGCGACAAGGGCTTGCCGCCCAAGTATTTGGCGACTCGCAAGTCGCTATCGAGCCGATACAGATCGTCGACATCAGCGGGAACGAAACCGCGCAGCTCGAGGCGGAGCGTCTCAAGCCAAGGTTTAGGCACCACCTTCACCGTTCGTCGCCGGCGAGCGCCGCGAGTTGCTCGGCCTGGAATTCTTGCGCGAGCGCGGTCGTCAGCTCGTCCAAATCGCCTTCCATGATCGCCTCGATCTTGTACAGCGTGAGATTGATGCGATGGTCGGTGACGCGGCCTTGCGGAAAATTGTACGTGCGAATGCGCTCGCTGCGATCGCCAGAGCCAATCAGCGACTTCCGCTGCGCGGCTTCCTTTTGCGCGCGCTCGCGGCGGTCGCGGTCAACCAAGCGTGACGCGAGCACCGCCATGGCTTGCGCACGATTGCGATGCTGCGAGCGATCGTCCTGGCACTCGACGATAAGTCCCGTTGGCAAATGCGTGATGCGCACTGCCGAATCAGTCTTGTTGACGTGCTGTCCACCCGCGCCGGAAGCGCGATAGGTATCAATGCGCAGATCCGCAGGATTGATCGCGATATCGACGACCGGATCGGCTTCGGGCATCACGGCAACCGTGCACGCCGACGTGTGGATTCGCCCCTGTGCCTCGGTTTCGGGGACGCGCTGGACGCGATGACCACCCGATTCGAACTTGAGCTTCGCGTACACGCGCGGGCCCGCGATGCGCACGATCACTTCCTTGTACCCGCCAAGCTCGCTCACGGATTCCGAAACGATTTCCGTCTGCCACCGTTGCCGCTCCGCATACCGCACGTACATGCGAAATAGGCTAGCGGCAAAAAGCGTCGATTCATCACCACCCGTCCCAGCGCGAATCTCGACGAAGACGTTGCGATCGTCACTCGGATCTTTCGGCAGCAACGCGGTTTCGAGCTCGCGCTCGAGCGAGTCGATGCGACCTTGCGCGGACGCGCGTTCTTCGCTTGCGAATTCGCGCAGCCCTGGATCGTTCGCCATGTCGGTTGCCGCGGCGAAATCGGCTTCCGCCTGGACATACTCGCGAAAGCGCGCAACCACAGGTGACAAGTCTGAGTTTTCTTTGGAGAGCGCGCGAAAGCGGTCGAGATCGGACGTTACGTCTTCCGCGGCGAGGAGCCCGTCCAACTCGTCCAGACGCGACGTCAGTTGTTCGAGCTTGGACCGGAGCGAAGTCTTCATCACAAGGCGTTGCGTGGCGCGGTGGCATTACGGTATCAGTAAACGCGCGACGGGCATCGGTTGACCGATGCCAACGCCGGCGAGAGTCCCTCGTTCAAGGTTGTTTGCCAGCCTTGGCCCTGTGCGGCAGCGGAAAAAGTTCATTCACGCTGCTTTCTGCCACCTTCGCGACAGGCATCACTCGAACCCGCTCGTCCAACACCTATTCTTTCGGGCCTGGATACAACACGACGAGTTGCTCCAGCTTCAGATTCTGACTACCTAATGGCAGACATCGCATTGAGGAAACATTCGTGCCCGCGTAGAGGTAGGCGGCACCTAAGATCGCGTTGCATATCAGCAGCCGCGAAGGTGGGCGACGTTACACCCATATGCACCTCGCATGGCTAGCGAGTGCGCGAAAGTATTTCTGAACGAATTCTACACCCGCCTTGACATCATGATGTCTGCGTTGTAGCATCAAAGCATGCGAACCACGTTGACCTTAGACGAGGACATCGCGCTCAAGCTCAAGGCGGAGTCGCGCCGCTCTGGCCGAACTTTCCGCGACATCGTCAACGAGACGCTGCGGCGCGGACTTGCAAATCGACGCGTCACCGCCACGCGGCAAGCCTTTAAAGTGACCGCGCGTGATCTGGGCAACCTCCGGCCGGGGTTGTCCTTGGACAATGTCGCAGAGCTGATCGAGCAGGTGGAGGGCTCGCTTCACCGGTGATCCTCGTTGACGCGAACCTCCTTTTGTACGCCTATCACCCCAGTGCCAGGCAGCACGAGGCAAGTCGAGCTTGGCTGGAGGCGACCCTTTCCGGGCAGGATCTAGTCCGCTTCGCATGGCTCACCCTGTGGGCGTTCCTCAGGATTGGCACGAATCCTCGCGTGTTCGAGCGTCCGCTCGCCGCACCCGAGGCCGAGGCCGTGATCTCCTCCTGGCTCGCCCAGCCGACGGTCGGCATCCTCGAGCCGGGCGAGCGACATTGGGAGATCCTGCGGGGCTTGGTGCGGGAGGGACAAACCACCGGGCCGCTCATCATGGACGCTGTGGTCGCAGCGATCGCCCTGGAGCACGGTGCCCTGCTGTGCACGACGGATCGCGACTTCTCGCGGTTCGCCAATCTCAAATGGATAAACCCGCTAGAGCGGACGTCCTCAACGCAAACTGATTTCCGCCATCGACCTCGCCGACGCCGAGAATGAAAGAGCATGAGCGACGACAGCACCGACCGCGGCCTTGAGAAGGGGCTTACGAGCTACGGAGATCGCGGCTTCTCGCTCTTCCTGCGCAAAGCGTTTATCAAAGGCGCGGGTTATACCGATGATGCGCTGACGCGGCAGGTGATCGGCATCGCCGATACGGGCAGCGCGTTCAACCCCTGCCACGGCAATGCGCCGCAGTTGATCGAAGCGGTGAAGCGTGGGGTGATGCTCGCGGGCGGGCTGCCGGTGGAATTCCCGACGATCTCGATCCACGAGAGCTTTGCGCACCCCACGTCGATGTACCTGCGCAACCTCATGTCGATGGACACCGAGGAGATGATCCGCGCGCAGCCCATGGATGCCGTCGTGCTGATCGGCGGGTGCGACAAGACGGTTCCGGCGCAACTCATGGGTGCGGCCTCGGCAAACGTGCCTTGCGTGCAGCTCGTGACTGGATCAATGCTCACCGGCTCGCACGATTTCCAGCGCGTCGGCGCGTGTACCGACTGCCGGCGCTATTGGGGGAAGTACCGCGCCGAGGAGATCGACGCGGACGAGATCGCGCGCGTCAACAACCAACTCGTCGCGAGCGTGGGCACGTGCTCGGTGATGGGCACGGCGAGCACGATGGCGTGTGTCGCGGAAGCGCTCGGCATCGCACTGCCGGGAAGCGCTTCGCCGCCCGCTGTGACCGCCGATCGCATTCGTGTGGCAGAGCGCTCCGGCGCCATCGCCGTCGAGATCGCGAAGAGCAAGCTCACGCCCGACCGGATCCTCACTGCGAAGGCCTTCGATAATGCGCTGCGCGTGCTGCTCGCGATCGGCGGCTCGACCAACGGCGTCATCCACACGACAGCGATCGCGGGGCGCTTGGGCATCGCCATCGACCTCGAGCGCCTGCACCAGATGGGGCGCGAGACGCCGGTGCTCATGGACTTGAAGCCCTCGGGCCGGCATTACATGGAAGATCTGCATCGCGCGGGCGGCCTCCCGACGCTGCTGCGAGAGTTGAAGCCGCTCTTGCACCTCGAGGCCATGACCGTAACGGGTCGCACACTGGGCGAGGAGATCGACGCCGCGCCATCATTCAAGCAGGACGTCGTGCGGGCGTTTGCGAACCCGCTTTACCCGCAGGGCGGGATCGCCGTGCTGCGCGGAAATCTCGCCCCGGGCGGCGCCATCATCAAGCAGTCCGCCGCGGACGCGAAGCTCATGACGCACGAGGGGCGTGCGGTGGTGTTCGAGAATGCCGAAGATCTGGCGCAGCGCATCGACAGCGATGACCTCGACGTGGAGGCAGACGACATCCTCGTGTTGAAGAACATCGGTCCCAAAGGCGCGCCCGGGATGCCCGAGGCCGGCTACTTGCCGATTCCGAAGAAGCTCGCGCGCCAAGGCGTGAAGGACATGGTGCGGATCTCCGACGGGCGAATGAGCGGCACGGCTGCTGGCACGATCGTGTTGCACGTGGTCCCCGAGGCCGCGATCGGCGGCCCCCTCGCGTGGGTCCAGTCCGGCGACCGCATCCGTCTCGACGTCTCCGCCCGCGAGCTTTCGCTATTGGTTTCCGAGGACGAGCTCGAGCGCCGCCAGTCGGTCCGGCCGGTCACGCCGCCCACCGCACAGCGCGGCTATTTGAAGCTCTTCCTCGACACCGTCACCCAAGCCGACCAAGGTGTCGATTTCGAATTCCTGCGTAAATAGTACGGCACACGAGATTCTTACACTCGTATTGGGGAGGGGTGCATACGTACAGGATTGCGGCGATTGGCGGGGATGGGATCGGAACTCGAGCCGGCCTGATCCAATCGACGCCCAACGCCATAGGCGTGGTCTGTCCCGGTTTGACCACTATTTCGGACCATGTTAGCCTGTTCGCCATGGAAACTATTCCGGTATCGAAGTTCAAGGCAACCTGCCTCGCGGTCCTGCAGCGTGTGAAGCGCACGGGCCGGCCCGTGTTGATCACGCGGTTCGGCCAACCGGTCGCCGAGGTCATTCGGCCTCACGTGCGGGCTTCGCGGTCCGAGTGGCTCGGAGCCATGGCCGGTCGCGTCGAACTCTCCGGCGATATCGTGGGGCCAGCCGTCGACGCGAAGACCTGGGCCGCAATGCGCCGTTGAAGCTGCTGCTCGACACGCACATCTGGCTCTGGAGCGTCGCTGCTCCCGCCAAGCTGAGCAAGCGGGTTAGAACGGCGGTGACCCGAGCAGAGAACGAACTTTGGGTCTCGCCGATCAGCGTATGGGAGCTCCTAATGCTGGCCGAGCACCGCCGCGTGAGGCTGGACGATGAGCCTCGCAGGTGGGTCGCCGAAGCAATCTCGCATACTCCGGCGCAGGAAGCTGTGCTGACCTTCGAAGTTGCGGTTCGCAGTTGCGAGATCATGCTCGCGCACCCTGACCCGGCCGACCGCTTCATGGTCGCTACTGCATTGGTGTACGGCCTTACCCTCGTCACGGCGGACGAGTCGCTCATCGAAGCGAAGCTCTGCCCGTTGCTGGCGAACCGCTAGGCTAGACTCCTCGCGATAGAGTTTTCTTCACGCGCGATTCGCCTCCGACTGGTGCCGATTGGGGTTTATCCGACGTAGATCGCCTTGTCGTATTCGGCGACACCAACCACTGGTCAGGCGCGCGAAGAGCCACGCGCTGACGGCACCGGTGGAGTTCCTGACCTGACTCGTCGGGCCATCTTCGAGACAGTCGACGCCACCAAAACCGGCAGGAACAACTTTTACGTTTCCGCCCAGAATTACGTGCTAATGCCCATCGGCAGGCGGTGTGGGAAGCCGATAAACGCGCTCGAACAGCGCGACGAGCTCCGCTCGCTCGGCGTCACCTGCCGCGGTCAGTGCCGATAACGGCGCGTGCAAAAACTTGTTGGTAAGGCCACGCGCCAGCGCTTCCAGCACTTGATCGGGGGCAGCGCCGCCAGCGAGCATCCGGCGAGCGCGGGATAGTTCCGCTGCGCGCAATTCGTCGTGGTGGCCGGAGAGCGCCGTAATGGTCGGCACCACCGTACGTCCATCGAGCCAACGCAGGAAATGGCCGGCCTGCTCGGCAATCATCTCTTCCGCCTGCACGATCGACTCACGACGAATCTGCAGATTGTCTTTCACGATTTCGGCCAGGTCATCGATGCCGTACAAGAAAACGTCGTCGAGCTTGCCGGCTTCTGGCTCGACATCGCGGGGGACGGCGAGATCGACAATGAAGACCGGCGCATGCTTGCGTTGTTTCACCACTCGTTCGAGCAAGCCCTTGCCCAATATCGGCAACGCGCTTGCCGTACACGTCACGACGATGTCGAACTGCGGCAGGCGTTCGGGCAGCTCGTTCAAAGTGATTGCGTCGGCGCCGAAGCGCTCCGCGAGTTGGGTTCCGCGGATCAGTGTGCGATTCGCGACGGTGATCGAGCGCGGTGACTGTGCGGCAAAGTGCGTGGCCGCGAGCTCGATCATTTCGCCGGCGCCGATCAGCAGCAGCCGTTGTTCCGTCAGCGAGGGGAAGATGCGCCCGGCGAGCTTTACCGCCGCCGCGGCCATCGAGATGGATGCGCTGCCGATGTCCGTTTGCGTGCGCACGTCTTTGGCTACAGCGAAGGTTCGCTGAAACAAGCGATTCAGCACGAGCCCGAGCGAACCTGCCGCCTCCGCGCAACGCACAGCGTGCTTCATCTGTCCCAAGATCTGCGGCTCGCCCAGCACCTGTGAGTCAAGACCACTCGCCACGCGAAATGCGTGCGCCGCGGCGCGCTCGTGCGGGAATGTGTAAACGTAAGGGGTCAGCGCATCGTCGGGGATGCTGTGAAATCCCGCAAGCCAGCGTGCAACAGGCGCGGGGTCAGGGCCCTGGAAATAGACTTCGGTACGGTTGCACGTCGAGAGGATCGCCGCCTCTTTGACACGGCGCGCGCCGATGAGATCGCGCAGCGCATCTCCCAAAGCGTCGGGCGTAAACACGACGCGTTCCCGCAATTCGAGCGGCGCCGTCGTGTGATTCAAACCTAATGCGTAGAGCGACATTCGCGGAGTGCCTCAAGCCGTGGTCGCATTTTACGCCCGCCGGCGGCGCATCGGCATTGGAGAGTCACCGTGTTATGCGTCGAGGTGAACCGGCGAGGTCGAGCTTGTATCTGGCGTCTTTGGTTCCGGTTTGCATCGCGTTGCCGGACGTTGGCCGCGATCGCCCGTGCAAGAGCCTCTTCGCTGTGGCGGTTCACCTCTTCGTGGTGGAAAACCGGTAGATACCTTTCTCAACACACGTTGTCGCCAGCGCGGCCAGTGCCTGGCCGGTAGTTTGGTGAATCCAAGCCAACCCAAGGGCATCCGCGCTAGGGTTAAGGCCGGGTTGGCTCAAAGTTCGGTGACCGATGCGACGCATAGCCTGATTATGCTGGCAGGTTGCCATTTTCCAAGGAGTACCCGAGGAGATCTGCGAAGGGCATTTCGCCTTAGCTGGATTCTTCGCGGCCAGTTGCCCAACGCTTCAATGAACCCGGTGCGCGGTCAAATAGGCAACCATCTTTGCAGCGGCCAGGTCGTCGCGCTTGCCAGGGGACGAGCTCGATATTGACGAAGCGCCGAACGCGCGTGCACTAGAAATCGACCCGAGCAATCCGCGCTTCTGCTTCATCCTTTCCTTCATCGCTCGCCCGCGTACCTTCCACCGCGCAAGCTGCTTCTGGCGATCGAGTGGCGTCAGCGTGTCGCGCCGTAGTTCTCGCAGCAACTTATGGTAGTTGCGCAGACGATCGCCGTCGACAGTCTCGCGCACCGCGCACCCGGGTTCATGCTGGTCCGACAATCGCCAAAGCGGCACTGGGCGGCGCGTATCCCTCATTCCTTGGTTCCGCCGCGAGCCAAGGCCGCGCTCGCGCCTGACGTGCATTCCCTAGTGCTCGCCGCGCGGAACGTCCGCATGTAGACTTCGGGTCCATCCGCCATAGCGGCGCCAATCGACCGTCTGGCGAACCCGCTCCAACCGTCGCGTGCGCACGGAGCTCGCGGGCAATGGCGGGGCGTCGTCGCGCGCTATCGAGACGTCGAGCAACAGATGCCCGATTCCCGGAACAAGAAGGCACGGAAGCAACGCACGGCGAAGACCGGCTCCGGAAAGCGTGCGCCGCCGTCGCAGTGTGCGTCGCCGAGCTCGCGTGGCGAGGTGAGCACACAGCCGCGATCGAGCTCGCGACGGCTGACTTGCAACGCACCGGCTTGACTGCTGCCGAGCGCCCTTGATCTCATCGACCTGCGCTGCGAAAGCCATCTCGCCCGCGGCGACAGCGACCTGGCGCGTGCCGATGCCTCTCTGCTAATCGATGTCGCGCAGCGCGATGGCGCGCCTGCGCTTCGCGCGCAAGTCGGCAACCGTGGCGCGATGGTCCAGATCCGAACCGGCGATTCGAAAGCCGCGGTGGACACGGCTGAAGCCGCGCTTGTTGCTGCGCGCGAGGCTCGGCATCCCGTGCTCGAAGCAACCGCCCAATTGCGCCTGGCCGAGGCGTGCTCGGGTCTGCGCATGAGCGCGCGCGGCCTCGTCGCGGCCCGCGAGTCGATCCGCCTGTTTCGCGCCGCTCGCCGTCCCTCCGGAGAGGCGCGCGCACTGTGGGCGCTGTCGGCCCTGGAATCGCACGCCGGCCGCATCGCGGAGGCCAAGCGCGCCGGGCGCGCCGCGCTAGCACTCGCAAGGCGTTGCGGCGATTGTTACGCGGTCGGAAATGCCGCCAACATCCTCACCTGCAACGAGCCCGACGTCGCAGTCATGCTGCAGCTCTCGAAGGAATCGCTCGCCGCATTCCAACGTGCAGGCTACGTCGAGCGCCAGGCGATCATCGCGCAAAACCTCGGCGGCGCCTACTCCGGGCTCGGCCTCTATCGCCGCGCCCGCCGCTACTACCTTCCCGCGCACGCTACCTACGCTCGCACCGTGGCGCGAGGACCGATGGTGCGGATCACCTGGTCGCTCTCTCAAACTCGAGGCAGACCTCGGCAACCTCGACGCGTCGCGCGAGTATGTTCATGCGGCGATCGCCGAGGTCGGTGCGGTCGTCGGAGAGGACTTCACGGCATTCAAGCCGACCGCCCTCGGCCGGCTCGCCTTCTTGGAAGGCGATTGGGTCCGTGCGGTGAATCTCTTCCGCGAAGGATCCGAGGAGGCTCGCGCTTGCGGCCATGACGGCACGGAGATCTCCGCCCTCGCCTGGCTCGCCGAGGCGCACCTCGCCGCTGGGCGGAAGGACGAAGCGCTCAACGCCAGCACGCGCGCGACGCGCCTGCACGAAGCGCTTGGGTATGAGCATATGCGGGGATTCGATTCGGTCGAGCTGTGGTGGATTCGCACTCAGGTGCTTCAGGCGTGTGGCCAGCGGTCGGCCGCGCGGAAGTCGCTCGCGCGCGCCTATCGGTTCGTGGTGATGCGCATCGCCACGCTGGGAGATGAGGGCCTGCGCCGAAATGCCTGAACAAGGTCGAGCGGAACCGCCAAGTGGTGAGCGCTTGGCTCCGGGAGAGCGTCACGCGAGCCGCGTCCTCGACGTGGGTACCCCCGCATCTCGCGGGTGAGGTGACCCTGCACGAGCCGTTCGAGCGGCTCGCAGACACCGGCCTGCGCTTGAACGAGATCCGGGGCAGTGCGGAGCTGCGAGAGTTCCTGATCGACGAGGCGGTCGAGCTCTCCGGCGCTGAGCGGGTTCTACTGGTGCTTGAGTCGGCAGATGGTAGAGCGCTGGCTGGCGCGCAGGTGCCGAAGGGCGAGGATCCTGCCGCGCTGCTCCGCGAGGTCGCGCCTGTTCTCGACGAGGCGATGCGCCATCGCGCTGCGCATACCGATCACGTTCCGAATGCTGCTTCGCGGCTCACCCAGCGCTCGCGCATCGTCGCTCCGCTAATCACCCCGCAGGAATTGATCGGCTACCTCTACGCCGACATCGACGGCGTGTTCGGCGCTTCCACGATGGTGACCGCGATCTACTCGCGATGCTGGAGCCAGGCGGCGGTTGCGCTCGCCAACACGCGCGCATCGGAGCAACTCAAGGCGACGGTCGCGGCACGCACCGACGAGCTGCGCGCCAGTAATGCGTTGCTCGAGGCCCGCGCCGCGGAACTGGCGATCATCAACAGCGTCCAGCGGGCGCTCGCCGGAGAGCTGTCGATGCAGGGAGTCTACGATGCGGTCGGCGACAAGATCCGCGAAGTCTTTCGCGCCGCGGTCGTAACCGTCCGCATCTACGATCCGGCGGCCGGCGTTGAGCACTACCCTTATCTGTACGCGGCCGGCAAGCGGCTGCAGGTCCCGTCCAAGCCACTCATCCCCGATGGCTTCGGCGCGCATGTGATCCGCACGCGCGAGACGCTGGTCGTCGACGAGAACATGGCGGCGCACATCGCCGAGTTCGTCGGCGCCACGCCGCTGGCGGCTGAGGCAGGCACGCCGAAGACGCAGGTGATGGTGCCGTTGCTGGTCGGCGGGCGGGTGCGCGGGTCGTAAGCTCCGGAAGCGAACCGTCGCTCACGTTCACGCACGAACTACGACGGATTCGGCGCTTAGCTCGGAAACGCGGCGGAAACTTCCGCCGCTTGCACTTGTGTCAAGTAGCGAGTTGGCCGCCCTTCGAGTAGCAAAAAAATCTTCGCGCTCTCTTCGAGCTCTTCGGCGCTGTACACCGCTTCCGCCATCGTACGGCCGGCGACTACCGGACCGTGATTGGCGAGCAGCATCGCGCGATGCGTGGATGCCAAAGCACCTACCGCGGCGGCAAGCGCTGGATCGCCCGGTCGATAGAACGGCAGCTGCGGCAATTGACCGATGCGCATCACGTGATACGCGGTCACCGGCGGCAACACGTCGTCAGCCGGCAAGTCGGCGCGGCATGAGAGTGCGACGCAATGCGTGCAATGCAGATGGACGATTCCTGCGCTGTTCGCGCGCGCGCGGTACACCGCAAGATGCAGCAGCGACTCCTTGGAAGGCGGGTCACCGCTGACGACGCGACCTTGTTGGTCGAGCTTTGAGAGGCGCGCCGGATCGAGACGCCCGAGGCAGGAGTTCGTCGGCGTCACCAGAAAACCGCCGGGCACTCGCGCACTCAAGTTGCCGCTCGAACCGTGTGCGAGCCCGCGCTGGTAGAGCATGCGCCCGAAGTCAGCGATTTCTTCGCGAACGTGAGCTTCGTCGCTCATGCCGCCAACGCTTGCGTAAAAAAATCGGGACCTCCGAAATTGCCGGATTTAAGGGCAAGCCGCAGCGAGCGTTTACCGGATGCGGAAGTGGCGAGCGTCCACGGAACGCCCGGACTAATCTCAACGCCAATCGCCAACGTTTCAACGCCGAGCGCCGCGACGACGGCGCCGGAGGTTTCGCCGCCCGCGACGATCAAGCGCTCGAAGCCGTCGTCCGCCAGCGCAAGCGCAATGTTGCAAAACGCTTGCTCGATCGCGGTTGCCGCGTTCGCCGTCCCGAGCGTGGCCTGCGTCTGCGCAACCTCCTCGGGCGGCGCGGACGCATAGATCAATAGGGGCTCGTCCCGCGCTTGCTCGCGCACTCGATCAACCGCCTTGCGCCAAGCTAGAGAGTCTTGCGCCAGTACCAACGGATCGAGCCGGAACGCGGCCCGGCCGTCGCGTTGCCAATGCTCCACTTGCGTCAGAGTGGCCGCGGAGCAGCTGCCACTTAAGATCACTGCGCGTCCTTGGCTGCGCGGCAACGGCCGCGGCACGTGCCGTTCGTGCAAAAGACCCGCGGCACGCCAGCAATTCGGAAAGCCCATCGCGAGTCCAGCGCCGCCGGTCACCAAGGGCAGGTCCGCACTCGCCGCCGCGATCGCGTGTAAATGACGATCCGCGTATGCGTCGACAATCGCGTGACGAGCGCCGGCACGCGCACGCTTGGCATAGGCATCGCGAATCGCCGCTTCCCCCTGCTCGACCGTCGCGATCGATACCAAATCAACCGGGTGCGGCGTTTGTTGGCCGAGCACGCGCACCAGATTGGCGTCGGTCATAGGAGTCAGCGGGTGATGCCGCATGCTCGTATCGCACAGCAGCGCGTCGCCGACGAACAGATGGCCATGAACCACACTGCGTCCGTTGGCTGGATACGCGGGACATGCGATCGTGAAATCGGCATGCAACGCATCGAGCAGCGCGTCCGCGACCGGCCCGATATTCCCGGCCGGTGTCGAGTCGAAGGTCGAGCAGTACTTAAAAAAGAATCGGCGCGCGCCCTGCTCTGCAAGCCATCGGAGCGCGGCAAGCGATTGTGCGACGGCTTCGCCCGCTGCGATGGTCCGCGACTTGAGCGCGACGACGAGGGCGCCCGTCTTGGGAATCGCGAGCGATGGTTGCGGCACGCCATTCAAGAGCAGCGCCGAGCATCCATTGCGGACGAGCACCGATGCCAGGTCCGTGGCGCCGGTGAAATCGTCGGCAATGCAGCCTATCAAGACATCGTTGTTGTTCGCCATTGGCTTTGGGGTGGGTCGAACTCTCGCTTTAACAAGGGGGCATACTTGATGGCCCTACATAGTATCTATTCTTAGATGAGTGCTCGCGCTCATGGATGAGCCCTTCTCAGCAGTAGTTCCGGAGCGACAACGGCGCACGATAGAACAGTCCTCGTCTGGGTCGCGGTTGGCGCCGCGCGTGCGCGATTTGCCAAGTCGTATAATCCGCACCGGAAATAGGCTACGACGGCGAGGCACGCCGACTTGAACGACGAAGCTCGAAATCCCGCCGACCCTTGACCCGGAACGGCTAACCTCGTAAAGCGTATCGCTCACCACGTCCCGCGCGAGCTATGGATAGCGTTCGTTTCGGGTCTCAAACCAACACCAGGCATCCGAAGGAGATTCGCATGCATTGGACCTTCGCGCGCTCGGCGCTCGTCGTCGCCGCGTTGCTGCTGGTCACCGCCGAGGCGGCACCGCAGGTGATTCCGGATGCCCGGCGCGAGCAGCGGCATGCCGAGCAGGTCATCGCGTCGCTGGTGGTCGGCGACGCGGTCTGGCTCAACACGGCGACGGGTGGCCGCTTCCTCGGATTGCAGGTCGATGTTCCGCGCCCCAAAGGCGCGGTCGTTCTGACGCATGGGCCGGGGTGGCATCCGGATTACGGTCTCACTGGGGAGCTGCGCGTTGCGCTCGCTGATAGGGGCTATGTGACGCTCTCACTGCAGATGCCGGTGCTGGCGTCCGATGAGGAGGATGGCGCCAAGTATGTCGAACTGTTTCCCCAAGCGTCCGAGCGCATCGCTGCCGGCGTGCGCCTGCTTCAAGACAAAGGCTTTGCGCGCGTAGCGATCGTGTCGCATGCGATGGGCTCCGGGATGACCTACCATTGGCTTAAGCGCTCGCCTCAAGCACCACTGTTCGCTTGGGTAGCATTATCGTTCTATGGCAGCTTTGACGACGACATGTCGAAGATCGCGTTTCCGGTGCTCGACATGTACGGCGCGAACGATTATCGGGGCATTCGTTGGCCCGCGCGAGGGCGTAAGCGCATGCTCGACCGAGTCAACGGCTCGAAGCAGATCGAGGTTTCCGAAGGTGGCTGGTTTCTCGCCGACGGCACCGCCACTGTTTTACGCGAGGTCGCCGCATTCCTCGACACGAACGCGCCGCGCTGATCGCGATCGATAGCCGCCTTGTGGCCATGATAAGGCCGGGCATTTGCGAGCGTTGAAGGAAATTCCTGTCCGTCGCGCGAGCTATCTCGCTTCACCGTAGAGGGTGTTCGCGTCGCAGCGCGGCGACGATCCGTACGCGCGTTGCTCTGCGAGGAACGCCAACCCCGCCGCGGCGACCGACACAAACACCCCGACGCCCTGCTCAAAGCGACGCTCGATGAAGCCGCGTTCGTTGGCTTCCTCCCAAACCGGCAGGCGGGGACAGGAAGTCCGCCATTTTGCGCTCTAGCGTTGTTTCGGGTTGTCTCAATTAGTCATTATTACACAATGACTTAACAAAGCATTATTGCTCCAGATGGTTTCATGTTGTATCGTCTTATCTCGACCCGATAAGGGGGAAGGATAGGGGGAGGCAACATGCCCAAACGCGTTCCGCCATTGTCAGTAAAAGCGATCAAGGCACTGCCTGATGGTTGCCACGCAATAGGCCACGTCGCCGGGCTGTCCGTAGAAAAGGATGGAGTAGCGGGCAGCTGGTCGCTATGCTTTTCGTTCGGCGGCCGACCGCGTGAAATGGGCCTTGGCAGTCTGCGCGAGGTCAGTCTCGCCGAAGCGATCGAGGCTGCTCTCGACGCGCGCAAGCTGATACGCGCCGGGGTCGATCCGATCGAGGATCGGCGCGAGCACAGACAACAAACGCTCGCCGGCCAGCGGCGCAGCGTTACTTTCGCGGCCGCGGTCCGGCAATACCTAGTCGCACAGGCGCCGGGCTGGAAGAACGCGAAGCATCGCCAGCAATGGTGCAACACCTTACAGGCATACGTCGAGCCGATCATGGGTGCGCTGACGGTCGATCGCATCGACACCGCGCACGTCATCAAAGTCCTCGAACCGATCTGGACAACGAAGACGAAAACCGCGACGCGCGTTCGCCAGCGCATCGAGTCCGTCTTGGATTACTGCACTACGCGGGGATTCCGCAGCGGACCTAACCCGGCGCGCTGGAAAGGCCACCTAGAAAACTTACTGCCGGCCCCGAACAAGGTAGCGAAGGTGGTGGGTCACGCCGCCGTTCCGTGGCGCGACATGCCGACCTTCATGCAGCGATTGCGCAACGCGGATGGCACGGGGGCGCGTGCATTGGAATTTGTCGTGTTGACTGCGGCGCGCTCCGGCGAAGTCCGCGGCGCAACGTGGAATGAAGTCAATCTAGACGAGGCACTGTGGACCGTACCCGCCGAACGCATGAAAGTCGGCAAGCTGCACGTTGTCCCCCTATCAGCGGCGGCGATCAAGTTACTGCACACCCTGCCCCGCTTCGCGAATGTTCCCTATTTGTTTCCCTCCACGCGCGGGACGCCGTTATCGGACATGAGGTTACGCGACGTGTTGAAACGCCTACAGGTTGCGGCAACAGCGCATGGCATGCGCTCTAGCTTCAAAGATTGGGCGAGCGAATCGACTGCATACCCAAACGAAGTTACCGAAATGGCGCTTGCGCACGCGATCCGTAGTGCGACCGAGCTTGCCTATCGTCGCGGCAACCTGCTGGCCAAGCGCACGCGCCTGATGCGCGATTGGGCCGCGTACCTGCTAACTCCGAAACCGACGCAAGCCAGCGTTACGCCAATTCAGAAGCGGCGCGCGAAGTGAAGGCCGCGAAGGTGCGGCCTAACTGGCCCAAGATTGAGAGGGCGCAGCCGGGCGCATCCTCTATTCGATACCGATTCGGCGATGGCGAAGTATGGGATTTAGATATTGCGAGTGTGGAGCGGCGCCTAGCGGCGGTTAACAGCTCCTGGGTAATGCGCGAGCGGGGGGCATTGGGCGGTCGGCCAACCAAGGCAGAGGATAGATGGCGCGGCCAAGGAAAAGGCATCGATCCCACTCCAGCAGCGGTCAAAAACGAGGTTGACCGCGAGATTCTGGAGCTATTTGGTGAGATGTTATTTGTAAATGAGCGGTACGCGGATCGACCGTC
>Ga0136614_10000603_pt1 | contig 18602 bp, 15 predicted proteins | sample AntDrymUQ2792106_2_FD_106643 | JGI IMG/M metagenome (GOLD analysis project Ga0136614, IMG submission 106643) | Polar desert sand microbial communities from Dry Valleys, Antarctica - metaG UQ279 (21.06) | ecosystem: Environmental > Terrestrial > Soil > Desert | place: Antarctica: Dry Valley... | reverse complement strand
GCGCCTCTACGGCGTGGCGGGGACGTGGGACAAGGCAGGCGACCTGTACACCCGCGCGGGCTACCCGCTGCGCGCGGCGGAGGCGTACGAGAAGAGCGGCGCTTTCGCAAAAGCGGCGGAGGCCTTCGAGAAGCACTTCATGGAGAACGTGTCGTACGGAACGACCTATGCGACATCCAGTACGTCCCCCGACCAGAAAAGCGCGCTTCTGGCCGGGCGCAATTATGAAAAGGCCGGCGACCAGAAGGCCGCGCTGCAGATCTATATTCGGGGGAGCTACTTCAAGGAAGCGGCGGCGGTCTCGGTCGAGGCCGGCCAGTTCGCCCAGGCCGGGGACCTGTTCCTGCGCGCGGAGGAGCCGGCCGCCGCCGCCGACGCCTACGATCGCGCGGGCGACCGCATCAAGGCCGCCAACCTGCGGGGCGAGATCGCCCTCAAGGATGGGCGCACAGCACAGGCGGCGACCTCATTCCGCAACGGGCAGGACTACCTGCGCGCCGCCGAGCTGTTCGAGTCGATCGACATGCACGCGGAAGCCGCCGCCGCGTTCGAAGCCGGCGAGAGCCACGCCGCCGCGGGCGCGGTCTATGTCCGCGCCGGTCTCCCCGAGCGGGCGGCCGAGGCCTACGAACGAGCGGGGGAGATGGAGACCGCGGCGCGCCTTTTCGAGCAGGCCGGGAACCAGCCGCGCGCGATCGCCCTCTACGAGAAGGCCGGCCTGACCTTCAAGAGCGGGGAGGCGGCGGCACAGGCGGGCGACCGGGAGGGGGCGATCGCCTTGCTCCAGCGGGTCGATCCCGCGGACGAGCATCACGCCGCGGCGTCGGCTCTGCTCGGCCAGCTCTTCGTCGAGTCGGGCCGCCCGGGCCTCGCCGTGGAGCGCCTGCAGAAAGCCATCGGGGGGGAGCCGGTCGGAAATGCGAACCTCCATCTCTACTATTGGCTCGCCGCGGCCAACGAGAAGAATGCGCCACAGGAGGCCATCGCGCTTTACAAAAGGATCCAGGCCCAGAGCCTTCATTTCCGGGACGTGGGCGCTCGGCTCGCCGCCCTGGAGGCGGCGATGTCGAGCGGCATGTCGCGGCGGGCGGGGGATAGGCGCAAGCCGGACCCGCTTGCCGCCGACGTGCCACCGCCGTCCCCGGTGGCCGTTGCGTCCGCCCCCGTGGCCGTTGCGCCCGCTCCGCGGGAGCGTCCGCGTTTCCTACCCCGGGAAGAGATCGGACGCGGGCCGCTCGGAACCGTCTTTCGGGCCGAAGACACGACCGACGGGCGCAACGTCGCCCTCCGCGTGCTGCCGGGGGGGCTGCTCGCGGCCGGCGCATCGGCGGTCGCCGCGGACCTCCGGGCCGCGTCCACCGTCTCGCATCCCAACGGGGTCAAGGTCCTCGCCCTGGTGGACCACGAGGGTCAGCACGCGGTCGTGACCGAGTACGTGCCGGGCCGCAACTTCGCCGAAGTCATCCGGAAGGGCAACCGCACCACACCGCAGCAGGCGCACAGCATCGGGTGCGTTCTGGCCCAGTACCTCACCGCCGTGCACGGCCACGGCCTCGTCCACGGGTCCATCCAACCGTCCAACATCATGGTGGCGGGGGCGGTGGTAAAGGTCGCGGACCTGGGGCTGGGTCGCCTCGCCCACGCCCTCCCGTCCGATACGGACTATCGCGCCCCCGAGCGCACCCTCGACGCCACGGGAGACCTGTACGCGCTTGCCGCCGTGCTATATCACCTCATCACCGGCGCGCATCCGCGCACCCTGCCCCAGGGCGCCGCGCTGCCCCTGCCCAGCAGCTTCGCCCCCGGGCTGCCCGAAGCCATGGACCGGTTGCTCCTGCGCGCGCTGCACCCCCGGGTCGCATTGCGGCTCGGCTCGGCCGAGGCGTTCCTGTCGGACCTCAGGGCCATGGTGCGATTGGCGTGACGCGCGCGAGGTGGTAGTCTCGTGCCCCGGCACGCCCCACACGAGGAGTCAATGGCCGACGTCGTCTTCACCGCCAACCAGCTACGGACCCGCGACGAGATCATGGCGGACCGACTGGAGCGCGAGATCCGCGAGGCGGCAGCCCAGTTCCACGATCCCCAGCCCCTGCAATGCCGCATCCTCGTGGAGATGGGATTCGAGCCGGCGTCGTCGCGCATCCGCATCCAGTTCGAGCGCACGGGCTGGGTCAAGAGCTTCGGGCTGCCCGCCGAACTCGCCCTGGCCGACGTCCGCGGCGCGGCGGGCGTGATCCTGCGCAACCAGTAACCCAAGGGCGGCGGTCAGGGCGCGGGCTCGACCCGGTAGACCTCTCCGTCGTAGTCCACGATGTGGATCTCCCCGTCGGCGTTCACGCCAAAGGAGCTGATGTTGCGGATGTCGCGCCCGAGTGCCGCCGTCCAGTCCCTCTGGTCCTGCGCCTGCCCATTCACGAGGCGGAACGAGCGGATCAACCCCGTGCAGTAGTCGCCGTAGAAGTACGTGCCTTGATACCCCGGCGTGCGGCAGCCGCGGTACACGACACCGCCGGTGATGGAGCAGCCGTCGGCCCGGCCGTACTCGACGACGGGGAGGGTGAGCCCCGCCGTGGGGCATCCCGACGACGGGCGGAAGCAGCGGCTGCCCTCCATGATGTTCCATCCGTAGTTCTCGCCGCCGCGGCGGGAGGCGAGACCCACGTCGACTTCCTCGAGCATGTTCTGTCCGACGTCGCCGATGTAGAGATCTCCGGTCGCGCGGTCGAACCCGAAGCGAAATGGGTTGCGCAGCCCGTACGCCCAGATCGCGGGCAGCGCGGCCGGGTTGGCCACGAACGGGTTGTCGGCGGGCACCGCGAACGGCGCCGCGCGATCCACGTCGATGCGGAGCATCTTGCCGAGATAGGTTTGCAGGCTCTGCCCGTTGCCCAGCGGGTCCCCGCCCGAGCCACCGTCCCCGAGCCCGATGTACAGCATCCCGTCGTTTCCGAACGCGAGCCCGCCGCCGTTGTGGTTCGCGAAGGGCTGGGTGACGAAGAGGATCAGGCGCTCGCTGGCGGGGTCCGCGGTGTCGGACCCCGGCGCGGCGCGAAACTCGGCGATGTGGGTGTGGCCGCCAGGGTCGGTGTAGTTCACGAAGAAGCGGCCGTTCTGGGCGAACGAAGGATGGAACGCCAACCCGAGCAACCCCCGCTCGCCCCCGCTGCTGATGCGGGACGCGATGTCCAGGAACGGCGCGGCGACCACCGCCCCGCCGCGGATGATGCGGATGCGGCCACCTTGCTCGACCACGAACAGCCGCGCGCGGTCGCCCGGAGGCGACTGCACGTCGAGGGGCGCGCTCAGCCCGGAGGCGACGCGGACGCTGGTCAACTGCGGAGTGCCCGAGACCGGCGTCACCTGGCACGAGGCCCCGGGGGACGAAGACGGCACCGGCGTCGGGTCCGTCGTCTCGCTGCCGCAGGCCGCGAGTCCGAGCACGAGGAGGGCGATCGATGCGCGCGCGGGCGCGGGAGGTCTCATGCCTCCAGTATCACCGGCTCTGGATCAGGCGCGGCCGGTGGCCTTGGCCAGGACCCAGAGGGGGCCGACGAGCAGGTGGGTCAGGTTGCGGAAGAACGCGGGTGAGCGGTGCTCGTAGACGTAATGGCCGATGAACTGGAGGACCCACGCCGCCGCGAACAAGCCGAGCGCGACCATGGGGGGGATGAATCGCCCCGCCCATGCGCTGAGGACGGAGGCGGCCAGCATCAGCAGGGCAAGCGCTACGTCGAGGGTGAGGTAGTACGCGGTGGCGAGGACGATCAACACCTCGGCCAGGGTGACCGTGAACCCGGCGATGGTGACGAGCTCGACCTGGGCCAGCAACGCGATGAGGGTGAGCACGATGAGGGGCACCGCGACGTAGTGGCACGCCTTGTTGCCCGGCGTGGCGTGGAACGTGGCGTAGTCGGCGAACTGGGCCTGCAGCGTGGGAGACATGCCTTCCTCCTTCTTGCTCATGCGGGTGGGGCCGGCGGGGGCGGATGCAGCGCCGGAACCTGGCCCTCGAGGAACCGCGGCAGCTCCGACGGCGAGAACTGGAGACCGGTGTAGAAGGGGCCGAACTCGGCGTACCACGCGGAGGCCTCGTCGAAGCGCATCTCGTAGATGAGCTTCTTGAAGACCACGGGGTCGTCGGCGAAGAGATCGACCCCCCACTCCCAGTCGTCGAAGCCGATGGACCCCGAGATGATCTGGGTGACAGCACCCGCGTAGTGCCGGCCGATGACCCCGTGATCGCGCATCATCCGCCCCCGTTCCTCGACCGGGACCGCGTACCAGTTGCGGGTTTCCCCGCGGCGCTTGTTCATGGGATAGAAGCACACGTACCGGCGAGGCGGGACGGCCAGGAAGAGGCGGCCTTCGACGCGGCGGCGCTGCTCCGCCAGCTCGCCGTCGAAAGCGGACTCGAACTCGCCGGTGCCCTGGGTCAGCCCCTTGGCGGCCAGGCGCGCGTGGATCTGGGCCGTCATCTCGTACATGCCGAGCTCGACCACCGACACGTAGGACGTGGTCGGCTCCAGGAACGGGGCCATGGGCCATGCCGATACCGCCATTTGCGCGGCCTGCAACCCGTCGAAGTCGCGCCGGAAATGCACGAGCATCAGGTCGCCCTTGTGGCCGAGGATGGTCGTGGCCGCAGTCGTGCCCGTCGCGCTCGTCATGGCCAGAAGCCCCGCCGCCGCCTCTTCCGCTCGCGCCCTGCGGTCGGCGCTGTCCAGGGCACGCCATTCCGGCCAGCGCACGCGAAACATCTGATGCAGGACGGCCCAGCCTTCGAGGGTTTCAGGGACGCGGGGGTCGTGCATGGTGCAGCCGATTCTACGCGTCAGCGTGCGGTCGAGGTCCAGGGCGGCTCGCCCCGACGACGGAAGTGACATGATTTAACCGCGGCCCTCCCGCGGTTTCGTTTGGCGGCGCTCTCGGGGACCGGCAGAATGGACGGGTTGCGCGCTCTCCTCGCCGTCGCCATGGCCGCTGTCGCCGTCACGGGCTGCAATCGCTCCCAGGGCGCGCCCGCGCCCCCGGCCCGCCGCGGGGGAGTGACGGTGCGCGTGGAGCCGGTCGCCGTGCGCGACGTGGTCTACAGCATCCAGGCCGTAGGGTCGCTGGAAGCGGACGAAGTGGTGCAGGTCACGGCCGAAGTCGAAGGCGCGGTGACCGCGGTCCTGTTCGACGAGGGAAAGAGGGTGTCGCCGCGGACCGTGCTCGCGCGCATCGACCCCGAGCGCTATCGGCTGGAGGCCCAGCGCGCCGAAGCCGCGTACCGGAAGGCGCAGGCCGACCAGGGGCGCGCGGAAGCTGACTACCAGCGGCGCGAGGAGCTTGCGCGGGAGAAGCTGGTGTCCGTCGAAGAGCTGAACCGCGCGAGCGGCGAGCGCGCGCGGCTGGCGGCGGAAGCAGCCTCCGTGCGCGCGGCGTGGAACATCGCATTGCAGAACGTGCGCCGGTCCGAAGTGCGCGCGCCTGCCGGCGGCGTCATCAACACCAAGAAGATCGAGAAGGGCCAGTGGGTGAAGCAGGGCGACGTGCTGTCGACCATCGTCGACATCAGCCGGCTGCGCCTGCGCTTCAAGGTGTCGGAGGGGGAGTCACTCCGCGCCGGCCGCAACCAGCCCGTCACGTTCACCGTGAGCTCGCTCGGCAACGCCCGGTTCGAGGGGCGCATCTACCACGTTGGTGAGGTCGCCGACCCCGCGACGCGGCAGGTCGAGGTGCTGGCCTGGGTGAGCAACCCGGGCGTCCTGAAGCCGGGCTTCTTCGCCGAAGTCGGGCTGGCTTCGGAGACGCACAGCTCGGCGATCGTGGTCCCGGAACGCGCCGTCCAGGCCAGCGAGCGCGGGTTCGTCACCTACGTGGTGGAGGACGGCAAGGCCCGCGCGCGCAAGGTCGCGATCGGCGTCCGCACGGGGGACGGTGCGGTGGAGATCCTCGGCGGGCTGAAGCCCGGGGAGATCGTGGTGGTGGAGGGCAACGACCGGGTGGGTGATGGCGTGGCGGTGACCGTCTCCGGCGCGTCGGGCGGTCCCTCCGCCGGCCCCGCAGGAGCGCCGCGATGAGCGACGAAAAAGAAGAAAAAGAGGACCCCCGGCTCATCGCCACCGGCTCGACTCTGGCCGACATCTCGATCCGCAACCACGTGTTCGCGTGGATGCTGATGCTCGGCCTCATCGGCTTCGGCCTCATATGCTTCGCGGGCTACGGCAACGTGGTCAAGGGGCTGGGGGTCAGCCAGAACCCCGACGTCGACTTCCCGGTGGTCAACGTGAGCGTGGGCTACGAGGGCGCGTCCCCCGAGATCATGGAGTCGGACGTCGTCGACGCCATCGAGGACGCGGTCACCGCCATCGAGGGGGTGAAGGCGATCTCCTCCACGTCCCGCCAGGGCGCGGCGAACATCACGATCGAGTTCGAGCTGAGCCGCGGCATCGACGCCGCCCTGCAGGACGTGCAGACTCGCGTGGCCCAGGCCGCGCGCCGCTTGCCGCGGGAGATCGACCCGCCGATCATCACCAAGACCAACCCCGAGGACCAGCCCATCATGTGGCTGTCCCTCTCCGGCACGCGCTCGCCGACCTTCATGGCCGACTTCGTGCGCAACGTGCTGAAGCCGCAGTTCCAGACCATCGAGGGCGTGGGCGAAGTGTTCATCGGCGGCTACCGGGAACGCTCGATCCGCGTCTGGTTCGACGCCCCGCGGCTGGAAGCGCAGGCCCTGACCGTCCTCGACGTGATCCAGGCCATCGGGAACGAGCACCTCGAGGTGCCGGCGGGCCGCATCGAGACCCCGGAGCGGGAGATGAACGTACGGGCTCAAGGGGAGGCCATCGACGTCTCCGCCTTCCGCAAGCTGGTGGTCGCATCCCGCCAGGGCGCGCCAGTCCGGCTGGACGACGTGGCCGTGGTGGAGGACGGCCTCGAGGACCGCCGGCGGCTCGGCCGCGCCAATGGCGAGCCGTCTCTCGGCTTCGGCATCCGGAAGCTGCGCGGCGCCAACGCGGTCGAAGTCGGGAATCGCGTTCGCGCGATGGTGACCCAGGCCCAGGCCGACCTGCCCGAAGGCATGACCCTGGGCGTGCGCTTCGACAGCACCACCTTCGTGAAGCACGCGATCGACGAGATCCTGTTCACGCTGCTCATGGCCGCGCTGCTCACCGGCCTCGTGTGCTGGGTGTTCCTCGGGTCGTGGTCCACGACGCTGAACGTCCTGCTCGCCATCCCCACCTCCATCCTGGGGACGTTCATCGTCATGTACTTCTTCGGCTTCACCCTCAACACCTTCACCGTGCTGGGGCTGACGCTGACCGTCGGCATCGTGGTCGACGACGCGATCATGGTGCTGGAGAACATCTACCGGCACCGCGAGGCGGGCATGGGGAAGGTCCGCGCGGCATCGGTGGGCGCCCGCGAGATCACGTTCGCCGCGGCCGCGGCGACCCTCGCCATCGTCGCCATCTTCCTCCCCGTGGCGTTCATGAAGGGAATCATCGGAAAGTTCTTCTTCCAGTTCGGCGTCACCATCTCCGTCGCCGTCCTCATCTCCCTGCTCGAGGCCCTGACCCTCGCCCCCATGCGCTGCTCGCGTTTCCTGGAGGTGGGGAAGAGAGGCCGCTTCGGCATGGCGGTGGACCGCACGTTCTCCCGCCTGTCCGACCGCTACCTGCGGGCCCTCACGCCCGCGCTCCATCACCGCGGCCTCGTCCTGGCTGGCGCGACCGCCTTTTTCGTCCTGTCCCTCGGGATCATCAAGCTCCTGAACCAGGAGTTCGTGCCCGCGCAGGACAGCAGCCGGTTCCAGATCCGCTTCACGACGCCGGTGGGCACGAGCCTCGAAGTGACCGACAACGCACTGCGTCGCATCGAGCAGGTCCTCTCTGCACGGGGCGAGGTGGAGGGCGACTTCAGCTTCGTGGGCGGCTTCGGCGGCGGAGAAGTCAACTCCGGGATGATGTTCGTGACCATGCGCGACCCGGACCAGCGCCCGGTCGACCCGCAGACCGGCCGGCGCCTGAGCCAGCAGCAGTACATGGACGTCGTGCGCCGCGAGCTGGCGCAGATCCCCGGGATCCGCGCGGTCCTGGTCGACCCCTCGCAGCAGGGTTTCAGCGCCAGCCGCGGGGGCGGGTTCCCGATCGAGATCGCGATCCGGGGCCGGGACTGGGACGAGCTCGCGAAGCGGTCGAAGCTGATCATGGAAGAGATGCGCCAGACCGGCAGCATCGTCGACGTCGACAGCGACTACCAGGTGGGCATGCCGGAGGTGCGGGTCATCCCCGATCGCAACAAGGCCGCGGATCTCGGGATCAGCATGGCGGACATCGGACAGACCATCAATGCCGCCATCGGCGGCGTGCGCGCGGGTAAGTTCAAGGAGGGCGGGCGGCGGTTCGACATCCGCGTCCGGCTCCTGGGGCCGCAGCGCGAGCGCCCGGAGGACATCCAGCGCCTGTTCGTGCGCACCCACGGCGGCCAGCTCGTGCGCATGGGGGACATCGTCCGCATCGAGCAGCAGCCGACGCTGCAGGCCATCACCCGCAAGGACCGCGAGCGCGCGATCACCATCTTCGCCAACGTGGCCACCGGAGCATCGCAGGCGGAAGTCCTGGACAAGGCCCTGAAGATCGCCCGCGGCGCGCTGCCCGAGGGTTATCGCGCGATTCCCTCCGGCAGCAGCCAGGCTTTCAAGGAATCGTTCGCCTCCCTCGGCTTCGCGTTCGTGATGGGGCTGATCGTCGCCTACATGGTGCTGGCCACCCAGTTCAACGCCTTCACGCACCCGTTCACCGTGCTGCTGGCGCTGCCCTTCAGCATCAGCGGCGCCTTGATTGCCCTGTGGATCTCCGGCCAGAGCCTGAACGTCTACAGCATGCTGGGCCTGATACTGCTCATGGGCATCGCCAAGAAGAACTCGATCCTGCTCGTGGACTTCACCAACCAGATCCGGGACAGGGGCGTGGAGCGCCATGACGCGCTCCTGCAGGCCTGCCCGGTGCGTTTGCGGCCCATCCTGATGACGTCCACCGCGACCATCGCCGGCGCCATCCCGCCCGCCTTCGCCATCGGGCCCGGGGCCGAGCTGCAGCGGCCCATGGCCCTCGCCCTCGTGGGGGGCATGTTCGTCTCCACGCTGTTCACGCTCTTCGTCGTACCCGCCGCCTACAGCCTGCTCGACGACCTCGTGGTGTGGAACGAAGAGCGGCGGCGGCGAGGGTCGAGCCTGCGCGACGTCTTCAAGCTGCGGGGTGCTGCGTCGCACCCCCCAGACCCCCCACTCGCTTCGCGCGAGTAGATCGCGCTGTTTCAGCGAGCCAGGGGGTGCTGGGCCGCACCCCCGGCCCCCGCTCGCTTCGCACGAGTGGATCGCGCTCGGCTCGCCGCTATTACCGAGCCGGCGTGGCGCCCCCGCGGCGTTTGCGCGGGGTGGGGCCCCGCGCGACAATGAACACATGAAACGCACGAACCTTGTGCTGGATGCGCGGTTGCTGGAGGAGGCGCTGCGGTTGAGCGGCGAACGCACCTACTCGGCAACGGTTCAGCGCGCCCTGGCCGATTTCGTCCGCCGGGCAAAGGCGGGCCGGATCCTCGAGCTCGCGGGACGGGGGTTGTGGGAGGGCGACCTCGGCGCCATGCGCTCCGACCCCACGGGCCGGAGGCGCCGAGCGTCCTGATGTTCCTCGTCGACACGTCCGCGTGGATCGAGATCCTTCGCCGCCCGGCCCGCCTGCGCCTCGAAGCCGTCGCCGAGATCGACGACGTCGCGACCTGCCTGCCCGTCGTGCAGGAGGTGCTCCAGGGCTTCCGGGACGAGACTGCCTTCCGCACCGCTCGGGAGGCAATGATGTCGTTCCCGATGGTCGAGTCGCCGCTGCGGCAGGAAGTGTACGAGACGGCCTTCGACCTGTACCGGACCGCCCGGCGGGCGGGGTTCACCGTACGGTCGGGAGTCGACTGCGTCATCGCCGCCTGCGCGCTTCGCAACGGGTTGACGGTCGCCCACCACGACCGGGACTTCGCGAGTCTCGCGCGGGTGTCGCCGCTCCAGGTGCTAGAGGTGCTCCCGTGAGCGCACCGACGGCGCCTTTCGGCTTCCTGCGCGTGGCCGCCGCCTGCCCTCCGGTGTCGGTCGCCGACCCGCCGAAAAACGCGGAGCACATCCTGCGCTGCGTCGACGAGGCGCGGAGGCAGGGCGTGCAGGTGCTCGTCTTTCCCGAGCTGGGTGTGACGGGCTACACCTGCGGCGACCTCTTCTTCAGCCTCACCACGCTGATCGGAGGCGCGGAAAAGGCGCTCGATCGCATCCTGGCCGCGACGGCCCGGGACGCGATGATCATCGCCGTGGGGCTCCCGGTGTGCCACGACGGAAGGCTGTTCAACGTGGCCGCGGTGCTGCAGAAGGGCCAGATCCTGGGCGTGGTGCCGAAGACGTATCTCCCCGGCTACAAGGAGTATTACGAGGAGCGGTGGTTCGCCTCCGCGCGCGACCTCCTGAGCGCCGAGATCGTCCTCGCCGGGCGGACCGCGCCCCTGGGAACGAACCTGATCTTCGCCGTGGACGGCGAGCCGGCGGCCACCATCGCGGTGGAGATCTGCGAGGACCTCTGGGCGCCCATCCCGCCCAGCAGCCATCACGCGGTGGCGGGGGCGACGGTGCTCCTGAATCTCTCGGCGTCGAACGAGCTGGTGGGCAAGGCGGAATATCGCCGCGAGCTGGTCAAGGTGCAGTCCGGGCGCACGCTGTCCGCCTACGTGTATGCGAACAACGGGGTGCACGAGTCCACGACCGACGTCGTGTTCGGGGGCCAGCTCCTGATCGCGGAGAACGCCACGCTCCTCGCCGAAGGCAGGCGTTTCTCCCGCCAGGGCGACATGATCGTCACCGACGTCGACGTGGAGCGGCTGGTTGTCGAGCGCATGAAGCAGACCTCCTTTGGAGACGCCGTGCAGGAGCTGCCGCAGAGCTACCTGCGCGTGCGCGCGGAGGCCATCCCCGCGCCGAAACCGCACCGGCTGGTGCGGCCCGTGGATCCGCACCCGTTCGTGCCTTCGGATCCGGCGCTGCTCGGCGATCGCTGCCGCGAGGTCTTCGCCATCCAGACCGCCGGGCTGGCCAAGCGACTGGAGCATACGGGGGTGCGGAAGGTCACCCTCGGCCTCTCCGGCGGGCTCGACTCCGCGCTCGCGCTGCTGGTGGTCGACCGCACGTTCGATCTCATCGGTCTGCCGCGCGAAGGCATCATCGCGGTGACCATGCCCGGGTTCGGCACCACCGCGGGCACCCTGGACAACGCCCGCGCCCTGGCCCGCGCCGCCGGGGTGGTCCTGCGGGAGATCGACATCCGCGCCGCCTGCACGCAGCACCTGCGCGACATCGGGGTGGACGCGGCCGACAGGAGCAGCGTCGTGTTCGAGAACACGCAGGCGCGGGAGCGCACCCAGGTCCTCATGGACCTCGCCAACAAGGAAGGCGCGCTCTACGTCGGCACCGGCGACTTGTCCGAGATGGCGCTCGGGTGGATGACCTTCGGCGCGGACCAGATCTCGATGTACCACGTGAACTCGAGCGTGCCCAAGACCCTGGTGCGGAAGCTGGTGAACTGGGTGGCGGACAACGAGTCGACGGACGAGGAGCGGCGCGTCCTCCAAGCCGTGCTCGCCACCCCGGTCTCCCCGGAGCTGCTGCCTCCCGACGCCGCGGGCGCCATCACCCAGAAGACCGAGGACGTGGTGGGGCCGTACGAGCTGCACGACTTCTTCCTCTTCGCCCTGCTGCGCCTGGGGGCCGGCCCACGCAAGATGCTGTTCCTGGCCGCCCATGCGTTCGACGGGCGCTACGACGCGGCCACGGTGCGCCGCTGGGCGCGTGTGTTCATCACTCGCTTCTTCGACCAGCAGTACAAGCGGTCGATGTGCCCCGACGGCCCGAAAGTGGGGTCGGTAAGCCTCTCACCGCGCGGCGACTGGCGGATGCCCAGCGACGCGTCCAAGGCCGTCTGGCTGGCTGAGCTCGACGAGAAGAACTAGACTCGCAACCCTGATGACCGCCGTCCTCATCTGCAGCCATGGAGACGTAAAGGAAGATCTCGGCGCGACCCTTCTGTGGCGGGACGATATCGAGCGCCAGGTGATCGCCAAGATGGAGGAGGCACAGATGCTGGCCGTGGCCGCGCGGCCCCGCCTGGTCGTGATCGACCGCGACCTTCCGTGGGCGGCGCGCATCGTGAGCGCGCTGCGCGAGGACGCCTCGACGCGCGGGCTGTCGCTGGTGGTGATGGCCCGCGGAGACTTCGACCCCGCGGAGATCGAGCTGCTGGAGTGCGGCGCCAACGCCATCCTGCGCCTGCCCGCCGGCCCGGAATGGAACGAGCGGCTGCAGCGGCTCATGGACGTGCCGGTGCGGAAGGAAGCGCGCTTCCCGGTGTCCTTTGGCGTCTTTGCCGCGAGCAACGGCGGCGGGACGGCCAACGCCCAGGCCCTGAACCTGAGCGCCAGCGGCATGCTCATCGAGACCGCGTCCGCGCTCGGTGTGCAGGACGAGGTCGAGCTCGAGTTCCAGCTGCCCCCGGTGCCCGGTCCCGTGCGCGTGGCCGGCCAGGTCGTGCGCCTGGCCGCGCCGACGCAGTTCGGCGTCGAGTTCCGCCGCATCGGCCCCGAGGCGTCCCGCCGGATCCTGGGCTACCTGGCGACCCTCGGCTCCTGAACTCCGGAAGAATGAACATCCCCACGATCCAGATCGCCGACATCGTGCTGCCCCCGGAAATGGAGCGGCTGCGGGATCTCGCCTACGACTTGTGGTGGAGCTGGTCGCCCCCGGCCACCCGCCTGTTCACCTGGATCGATCCCGACCACTGGCGGCGCTACCACAACCCCGTGCAGCTCCTCATCAACGTCGAGCGGCATCACTGGGACCGGCTTCTCGCCGACCCCGAGTTCCGCCGCGCCTACGACTCGGTCATCAAATCGCTCGACGCCTATCGCGCGCGGCCCCGGTGGTTCGAGCAGAGCGGCCACAAGCTCGCGGGGCCCATCGGCTACTTCTCGATGGAGTTCGGCATCCACGAGTCGCTGGGCGTCTATTCCGGGGGCCTGGGTATCCTCGCCGGCGATCACTGCAAGGCGGCCAGCGACCTCGGGGTGCCGCTGGTCGGCGTGGGGTTGCTGTACCGCTCCGGGTACTTCCGGCAGACCGTCGACTTCGACGGCTTCCAGCAGCACATCTACCCCGACTACGACTTCGCCCGACTCCCCGTCCTGCCCGTGGAGTCCCCCGGGGGCGGGGTGCTGACGGTGCCCATCGACCTTCCCGGGCGCGTCGTGCAGGCCGCGGTGTGGAAGGCGCAGGTCGGCCGCGTGCCGGTGCTGATGCTCGACACCGACATCCCGCTGAACGATCCCGCCGACCGTCCGATCACCGGGCAGCTCTACGTTCGCGGGCGCGAGATGCGTCTGTGCCAGGAGATCGTGCTCGGCATCGGCGGCATGCGCGCGCTGCGCGCCCTGGAGATCTGGCCCTCCGTCTACCACATGAACGAAGGGCACGTCGCGTTCCTCGGCCTCGAGCGGGCGCGGGAGCGTGTGCGGCGGGGCGACGGCCTCTCCGACGCGCTGGCCGACCTTGCCCTGAACGCGGTCTTCACCACCCACACCCCGGTGCCCGCGGGGAACGAAACCTTCGATCGCGACCTCGTGAGGCGCTACGTCGGCCCCTGGACCCAGGACGTAGGCTGCGACCCGGAGGTCGCGCTGAGCCTGGGCATGGCCAACGGCAGCTTCAACCTCACCGTGATGGCGATCCGGCTCTCTTCCAGCGTGAACGGCGTGAGCAAGCTCCACGGTGACGTGTCCTCGGCGATGTGGCGGCACCTGTGGCCGGACGAGCCCATCCGCCGCGTCGCCCACGTGACCAACGGCGTGCACACCCCGACCTGGATCGGCCCCGAGATGAGGGCGCTTTTCATCCGGCGCCTCGGCGCGGACTGGGAGGACCACCTCCTCGAGCCCGAATACTGGAACCGCGTGCACGAGGTCCCCGACGAAGAGCTGTGGGCGGCCCATCGCTCGCAGAAGGAAAGGCTGGTCCGCTTCGTGCGCGAGAGGGTCCGCCTGCAGAGCGCGCGCCACGGCCGTTCCCCCGACGAGCTGCGGGCGATCGAGGGCCTCCTCGACGTCAAGGCGCTGACCATCGGGTTCGCGCGCCGCTTCGCCACCTACAAGCGGGCAGTGCTGGTGCTGTCCGACCTCGACCGCGTGCGCGCGATCCTCAGCGACGCGGCCCGCCCGGTCCAGCTCATCTTTGCCGGCAAGGCGCATCCCGCCGACCGCGCCGGCCAGGATTTCATCCGCCAGCTCGTGGTGCTCACCCAGGGCGAGTTCCGCGGCCGGATCGTGTTCGTCGAGGACTACGACATGGAGGTGGGGCGCATGCTGGTGCAGGGCTGCGACGTGTGGCTCAACACCCCGCGCCGCCCCCAGGAGGCGAGCGGCACGAGCGGCCAGAAGTGCCCGATCGGCGGGGGCATCAACGCCAGCATCCTGGACGGGTGGTGGGCCGAGGGTTATCGCAAGGACAACGGGTGGGCCATAGGCGAGGAGACGATCGGGGCCGCGGTCGAGGATCAGGACCGTGCGGACGCCGCGTCCTTGTACCGGATCCTCGAGGAGGAGATGGTGCCGCTGTTCTTCGACAAGGGAAAGGACGGCCTGCGCAACCGCTGGATCGCGATGATGAAGGCGTCCATCGCGTCCGTGGTGCCGCAGTTCAGCGCGCACCGGATGGTACGCGACTACGTCGTGGAGATCTACCTGCCCGCGGCGGCCCGCAAGGGGCGCGGAGAGTAGTTCCTAGATCGCGGAGATCTCGAAGCGCTTCCGCGCGTCGAGGTAGACCTGGTACAAGCGCGCTCGCTCCTCGATCGTCTTGCTGAGGACCGCGTCGGCGCCGCCCAGATCGCGTGGATGCACGACGAGGTCCGCCATGGCGATCCAGGCCTGGGTCCCGTCCCCGGTCTTGAACTCGTCTCCGACCCCCACGAGGAACACGCGCCGGCGCGCGTCGGGGCTGAGGCGGCTCATGCGCTGGTAGAGGCTCTCCTTGCCCGCCGCGGGCGCAGAGCAGGTGGCCACCACGAGGTCGTACGCGCCCTGCTCGATGAGCCGCGACCCTTCCTCGGGGTTGTCGAGGGTGTCGACCTGGTACCCCTGGCGGCTGAGCGGCAGCGTGATGGCGCCCGCCTGCGCGCGGTCGGAGAGCGCGACCAAAGCGCGACCCGACGCCGGGCGCGCAACATCGCCCGATGCCATCTCGCGCCGGACCTGGGCCATCACCTCCGCGCGCATCGCGGCGCGCGAGTCGGCCTCCGCATCGGCCCGTTCAGCGGGCGGAGCCGACGCAGGCGTGGCGGGAGGAGCGGCCACCGGAGCCGGCGCCGCGGCGGCCGCCGCTCCCTTGCCGGGGAAGCGCACGGAGGTCTGGCACTTCGGGCACTTGACGCTGAATGCGCGGTCGGGAACGCGAGCGTCGTCGATGGCGATCTTGTTGGCGCACTTGGGGCAGTTGGCCTGCACGCTACCTCTCGATCAGGTCGTCGAGCTCGGACGGTGGGCGGACCGGACGAGCGGGCGACTTGGCCGCGCCCTTCACTGGGATCGACACCCCGCCCTTGCCGCTGTCGCTGCCCTGGGTTTCCAGCCGGAGCTGGAGGTTCGTGCGGTTGGTGGCGTAGGAGAGCGCCGTCTCCTTGTCCAGGGTGCCCGAGGCGATGAGCTTCTCGAGCTCGCCGTCGAAGGTCTGCATGCCGTCGAGGGCTCCGTCGGCCATGGCGTCGGCGAGGCTCTTCCCCTCGCGCTCGCCTTCCTGGATGTACTCCTTGGTGCGCGAGTTGCTGCGCAGGATCTCGCAGATGGCCATCCGGCCGCCGCCCGTCTTGGGGATGAGGCGCTGGCTCACCACCCACTTGAAGGCCTGCGAGAACCGGGTGCGGACCTGCCGCTCTTCGTTCTTCGGGAAGACGCCGACGATGCGGTCGATGGTCTTGGAAGCGTCGATGGTGTGCAGCGTCGACAGCACGAGGTGGCCCGTCTCCGACGCCTCCAGGGCGATGGAGATGGTCTCCACGTCCCGCATCTCCCCCACCAGGATCACCTTGGGGGCCTGCCGCAACGCGGCCCGCAGGGCGAGGGCGAAGGTCTGGGTGTCGTTGCCCACCTCGCGCTGGTTGATGGTGGCCAGGTTGTGCGGGTGCAGGTACTCGATGGGGTCTTCGATGGTGATGATGTGGACGGCCTTGTCCTTGTTGATCTTGTTGATGATGGCGGCCAGGGTCGTCGACTTCCCGGAGCCGGTGGGCCCGGTGACGAGGACGATGCCGTTGCGCTCGTTGGCGATCTCGTTCAACTGGGGCGGGATCCCGAGGTCCTCCACCGACGGCACGCGGTTGGGGATCACGCGCAGGACGATGGAGTACGTGCCGCGCTGGGCAAAGACGTTGACACGGAAGCGCGTGCGCTTGGGCAGGCTGTACGAGAGGTCGGCGGAGCCGCTCTTGATCAGCCGGTCGGCGAGATCGCGCTTGCCGGCCATCAACCGCATGGCGATGAGCTCGGTGTGATAGGGCATCAACCGCTCGAGGCCCGCGTAAGGAACGGTCTTCAATTGCCCGTCCAGCTCCACCTGGGGCGGGCGCCCGACGGAGAGGTTCAGGTCCGAGATGCCCGGGGAGTAATCGAGCATGGTCTCGAGCAGCGGGTCGAGGTCGAAATAGGGCATCGCGCCTCCGGGAGTGGCGATCATACCGTATCCTTCCGGGACTCGCGGAGGAGCCGTGCTGGAAGAGGCCGACCTCGACCGTTCCCTCGCCAAAGCCGAGTATCGGCGGGTGTTTCCCGACCTCCAGGAGCGCCTGCGTCTCCTGCAGTACGAGCTCCTGGACGCGGAGATCCCGACCGTCGTGGTCTTCGAGGGGTGGGACGCTTCGGGCAAGGGAACGGTCATCCAGCGGCTCACCCGGAGGCTCGACCCCCGCGCCTTCCGGGTCCATCCCGGCGCTCCGCCCTCCGAGCTGGAGCAGCGTTATCACTTCCTGTGGCGCTACCAGATCCGGCTGCCCGAGGACGGCCACATGGTCCTGTTCGACCACTCGTGGTATGGACGCGTGCTCGTGGATCGCGTCGAGAAGTGGGTGAAGGCCGGGGTCTGGTCGCAGGCCTATGCGCAGATCAACGAGTTCGAGCGCTGGCTCGTCGAAGACGGCCAGGTGCTGGTCAAGTTCTGGTTCCACATCTCGAAGAAGGAGCAGCGCTCCCGCCTGGAGGCGATGGAGGAAGACCCCGCGGAGCGATGGAAGGTCCAGAAGGAGGACCTCCGCCGGAACCGGCAATACGGGCGCTGGCGGGTAGCGGCCGAGGAGATGTTGTCGCGCACCCACACCCCCGCATGTTCGTGGACGGTCGTGGAGGCGACCGACGCGCGTTGGACGAGGGTCAAGGTCTTCGAGACGCTCGTGGCGCGGATGGAGGAGGCGCTGGCCCGCCGGCGGCAGGACCCGGGGCTGGTGAGCCGGACCCGCCTCGCCAAGGCTGCGCTGCGCGACCAGCGTGAGAAGCGCGAGGCAGAGGAGCAGCAGCTTGTCCGCTCGGTCGCCAAAGACGCCGGCATGCCCCTGGAAGAGGGCACCCGTTGACCCAGCTCGATGCCGTCGATCTCGGTCTCCGCCTCGCGCGCAAGGAGTACGAGAGCACGGTCGCCGAGCAACAGCTGCGCATCCGCGCCCTGCACTTCCGGATGTACGAGAGGCGGGTGCCCGTCCTCGCCGTCTTCGAAGGGTGGGATGCCGCCGGCAAGGGGGGCTCGATCAAGCGCGTCACCACCACCCTGGAGCCGCGCGGGTTCACCGTCTCTTCCTTCTCCGTGCCCCGTGGCGAGGAGAAGACCCATCACTACCTGTGGCGTTTCTGGCGCGCGCTTCCGCGCACGGGGCACCTCGGGATCTTCGACCGGTCGTACTACGGAAGGGTGCTCGTCGAGCGTGTCGAGGGATTCTGCTCGGAACAGGAGTGGAAGCGCGCCTACCGGGAGATCAACGAGTTCGAGGAGCACCAGGCATCGGTCGGGATGGTGATCCAGAAATTCTGGCTGCACGTATCGCCGGAGGAACAGCTCCGTCGCTTCCGCGACCGTGAGCGCGACCCGTTCCGCGCCCACAAGCTCACCGAAGAGGACTGGCGTAACCGGGCGCGCTGGAAGGAATACGCAGCCGCGGTGGAAGAGATGCTGGAGCGTACTTCGACGGCGCACGCGCCCTGGACCGTCGTCGAAGCGGACGACAAGCTGTACGCGCGGGTCAAGGTCTTGAGGACCCTCGCCGCCGCGATCGAAAAGGCGCTTGGCTAGGTGCGGCTTGCCCGGCGGCTCGACGAACTGCGCCGCGCCTTGGCCGCAGCCCGCGTCACCGTCGCCTTGCGGGCCGACGTCTTGGCGCGCGTGACCGTCGCCTTGCGCGTCTTGGCGCGGCTCGCCATCGACGCCTTCTTCACGCCGGCGCGACGAGCGCTCCGCGAGGAGACGCGCGTCTTCGTGAGCGGACGAAACGCCGGGACGGCAAAGG
>Ga0136614_10000602_pt1 | contig 18603 bp, 15 predicted proteins | sample AntDrymUQ2792106_2_FD_106643 | JGI IMG/M metagenome (GOLD analysis project Ga0136614, IMG submission 106643) | Polar desert sand microbial communities from Dry Valleys, Antarctica - metaG UQ279 (21.06) | ecosystem: Environmental > Terrestrial > Soil > Desert | place: Antarctica: Dry Valley... | reverse complement strand
TCATAACTGGTGAACAGCCCCACCTGCCAGTCGGCGGCGCCGGCGGGAATGCTGCCGAAGAACGGGTCATCCCGCTCGGTGAATTCGGAATCGAGCACGATACCGCCGAAGCTTAATTTCCAGCCAGGCAGCGGCTCACCGTTGATCTCCAGTTCGAATCCATCGGAGCGCTGGAGGCCCGCGGATATACTGTCGAACTCGCCGGGCGCGTTGGTAGGATCGGGTATCGGCAGCTTGTCGCGCTCTATCCGGAAGATCGCAGCATTGACGCCGAGCTTGCCGTTCAGCCACTCGGTCTTGAGGCCGGCTTCATAGATTTTACCCTCTTGCGGTTCGAGAAGTTCTCCATCGGCTCCGGTACTGAACTGGGTCGGAAAAAACGACTCGGCGAATAGCCCGTAGACCGAAATCTTGTCATTGATATCGAATGTGAGACCCACGCGCCCCGTGAATGCGTCATCCTCGCGTTCGCTCGTCATATCGGCCAGATTATCTATATATGCCGAATCCGCCCGGTCGTAGCGGCCGCCCAAGAGGACGCTCAAGCGCTCGAAAGGGCGGAACTGGAGTTGTGCATATACACCGGTGCCCTTCGCATCTACAACGGTGTCCCTGGAGAGAGTCGTCGGCTGTACCGTGGGAAAGTCGCTGAAATTCTCCTCATAGATGTTGGCGGTCCCGAGGGCGACGAAAAAATCGTTTCTCGCTTGTTCGAGGTCGTTGTGGTCCACCCCGAAGACCACATTCGCCGGCCGTCCGAATAGATCAATGTTGCCGTCCAGACGGAGTTCGCCCGACCAGACATCGGTATCGAACGTGAAGGCGCTTGAATAGAGACCCACATCGCCGGCAGGGCTGATGCCGTAGGCGTAACTGTCAATGTCAATTGGGCTGTCTTGAAAACTGCGGTTCAGCCGCAGCGTTGCCAGCCACTTGTCGCCGAGCTTTTGTTCGAGCTGCGCGGCGCCGGTGAATATCTCCCATTCGTTCTCATCCCGGTTCGGCACGCCGACGAACAGCGAGCGGCGAATGTTGGGCGCCCGGAAGGTATCGCCGCCGCGCACCAGCGGAAAGCCGGGATTGGGGATGAAGTTATCTTCCTGATAGGTACCCTGCAGCAGCAGGCGCGTGCTGTCGGTCGGATCGAATTCCAGGCTGGGCGCAACCACCACCCGCTCGGATTCCACTCTATCCACGAAGGCGCTCGCATCTTCGTAGGCCGCCACCATGCGGACACGAACCGTGTCCGATCCGAACAGCGGACCGGTGATATCGGCGTCGAGGCGATAGCGATCGAAGGAACCGATCGACGGCGCGATTTCGGCGTGGAGCTCCGGGAGCGGATTTTTGCGCACCCGGTTGACGAAGCCGCCGGCGCTGCCCCGCCCATACAGTACGGAGCTGGGTCCTTTCACGGCCTCAATGCGCTCATAGATCGCCACATCCGGTTGAGAAAAGAAAGTCGGGCTGATGAAGCCGTCTTCGCGGACATCGAAAGAGCCATCCAGTTCGATGCCGCGAATCGTCACTTGGTCAAAGCCGAACGGAGACTTGCCGGCAAATGGGCCGGCGCCGCTGAACTGGTTGACGCCTGCCGCTGTTTCGAGTGCCTGACCGAGGTCCTGCACCTGCCGGGCTTCCAGCGAATCCTGGGTGATCACCGAAATCGACTGCGGCGTTTCGCGGATCGGCAGCGGCGTCTTGGTCGCGCTTTCCTGCGTGTCGGCCTTGAAGCCCTGGCCGAGCGGCTGGCCGATCACCGTGATGGGGTCGAGCTCGACGGGCTCCTCGCCGGTCGACACAGGCGCTTCCGGTGTCGCTTGCGCGCGGGTGGTGGGTCGGACGGTGTACGTGCCGCCCGGACCGGGCGCCCATTCGAGCCCGGTGCCGGCCAGTAGCGCCGCAAGCCCTTCTTCTCGCGTGAAATCGCCTCTCAAGCCCCGGGTGGTCTTGCCCTCGGTAAGCGCGGGATCGATGGACAGCCGCGCGCCCGCTGCCGCAGCGAATCGCGACAAGGCTGGACCCAAGGGACCGGCAGGGATGCGGAAACTCCGCTGGTTCGATTCTTCGCCCGACCCCGCGCCCGTGTGGGCGGATGGAGCGAACCCATCTGCGCCGGTCGCGAAGGCTACACCCACGAATGCCACATGCAGCGCCGCGGCGATCGGCGTAGGTGTCGATGGAAACTTGGTAACGGCCATGTGTCCTCCCGAAGTCATATCAGTCGACTCGTGTGGCTGGCTATGCAAGCGGGAGGCTTGTTGGCGGGCTGGAATGTTCGAATTACTTGGTCAGTATCAATTACCCATTGTTGGTTTTTCTGAGAGTGTAGACCCGGTCTTCACCGCCGCAGCCTCGTTCCTTTCAAACTTTCGATTCAATGGGCTTTACGCCTTCACGCCGCGCGAGCCAGAATGTGAACACGACGAGTGCGAGCACAAACGCTTGCGCAGCGAGGCTTTTTGCGGTCGGATAGATGCCGAGCAGCGGCAGCGACACGAACCGGACCGGATTGACGTCTATCACGCCAGCCTCTTGCAGCGCCGCGATTCCGTGACCGGCGAAGACGACGGCGAGCAGCGCGATCAAGAGCGAAGTCACCGCGAAGAACCGGCCGATGGGTAAACGCACGCTGTATTTGAAAATCGCGAAGCCGATCGCGGCGAGCAAGATCGCGGCAACGCCGATTCCAGCAACGACGCTGCCGCGTCCGCTTGGAGCGGCTTGCACCCAAAGCGGCTGGTAGAAAAGCACAATCTCGAATATTTCGCGGTAGACCGCGAGGAACGAAACGAGCGCCATCGCAGCGAGCGTGCCTTTGGAAAGTGCGGCGCCGACTTGTTCGCGAATGAATCGGCTCCAGGCTTGCGCGTAGGATTTCCCGTGCAGCCAATAGCCGACGTAAATCAGCATCGCGGCGGCGACGAGCCCGGTAATGCCTTCGGTCAGCTCGCGGTTCGCGCCGGAAACGTCGATGAGGTAAGTCGCCGCAAACCAGGTGAACGCGCCCAGGATGAGCGCCGCGATCCAACCTGCGTGCACCCACGGCAATGCGTCGCGCCTGCCGGTCTTGACTACGAAGGCGATGATCGCTGCGAGCACGAGGATCGCTTCGACGCCTTCGCGCAACAGAATGATGAGCGAGCTCACGAAAGCCGTAGTGGGCGAAAGCGATCCGGCCCCGAGCCGCTTTTCCGCTCTCGCCAGGAGTTCATCGAGTTGCGCGATCCGGCTTTCGACTTCTGCTGAAGGCGCGCCGCTTCCGATCGAATTGCGAAGCAGCATCATCTCGCGCTCGATTTCGACTCTTAGATTGAAATCCACATTGTCCAAACTCGCTTCGATTAGCTCGAAGCCTTCGAGATACACGGTGATTGCGAGCTGCCGCGCGAGATCCGCGTTGCCGCTTCGATACGCGGCCAGAGCTTCGTCAAGCTTCGCGCGAGCGAAAGCGATCGGCGACGGTTTGGTCGCGGCGAGCGCTCGCGGCTCGGCGATGAGATAGTCCTGCCCGAGCGCCGCGTTTTCGCCGTACCGCTCAGTGACTTCATTAGCGGACAGCGTGACGACGTTGCTCAAATCGGGAAACGCATCGCGCGCTTCACCTGTTTCCCATGCGCGCTTGCCTTCGTTTACTTCCGACTGGGGAACACCGAGGCTCGCGACGTAGAACGCGAGCGCCCAGCGATCGTTTTCGGAGAGCTCACCGAATCCGCGCATGGCAGTTCCCGCGACGCCCAGACTGATCGTGTTGTACAGGCCATAGACGCTGCGGCTTGCCATGCGCTCTTGGTCGTGAAAATTGGACGGGGCAGGGTCGAGACCTTGAGCGAGCGGACCATCGCCTCGTCCTTCGACGCCATGACAACCCGCGCAAGCCGTCGTGTAAATCGCCGCAGCTTGCGAGAGATCAGGCGCGGTTTTGGGGACGACGGCGATGTCGTACGCGCGAATGACGTCCCAGCGCAGTTCATTGGCGAGCCTCGAAACTTGCTTGCCCGCCGCTTTCTCCGTGATTTTCGCCTTGAGGGTTTGCGCTTTCGCGAGTAGTTCTTGTTTCTCCGCTACGTCGGGAAGCGATTGCAGCGGCGCGACAACCTGGGAGGAAAACTCGAGTTGCTCCTGGTATTCGGCCTCGTCGAGTACTTTGCCGCCTTTCACAAACTCGGGGTAATCCACGCTTATGTAATCGAGGAGGTGCACGATCGTTTGTGCGCGCGTCTCAACAGACTGGCCAGCGGCGACCCCTGGCGCTGAGAACAGGAGAACAGCAAGAATAATCTTCTTCACCGTCTCCCCTCACTCGTCCACGGAGTGCAGGCTGCTGAACAGGCCATCGGCCTCGCCGTTCGGCCCGGCAGTGAAGTACAGGTAATTCGCACGGCCGAGGCTCGCGCCGTTACCGAAGGCGAGGCCCCAGAGGCCGTTGATCTGGATGGCCTGCCGATCGCGGCCGCGTAAATATCCCCCCTGCCGCCCGCTCTTCAAGCCGAAGGCCACCAGGGTGCCGTCGCCGAAGTTGCCGACGAGAAGCCGCTTGGAGAACGGCCCGAAATCCTCGGGTGCCACGGCGATGCCCCAGGGCGCGTTGAGCCTGCGGGTGTGGCCGAGCGTACGCAGGTGCCGGCCGTCGAGATCGAACTCCGCGATGAACCCGAGCCCGGGCCCCTGCTCCTCCTCGACCGGATCCTCCGTGGTCTTGGCGTAGGCGACGAAGAGACCCTGCCTCGCAGCCCCGTCGATTTCGTATTCCAGGAACTGGATGTTGAAGGGCGCGAAATCCTCGGGCACGTCGGCGGGTAGCTCGAAGGCGCCGGTCAGGATCGGCTGAAAGGCGCCGTCGAAGCTGTCGATCCGGCGCAGGCCGAAGTTGGCGGCGTAGAGGCGGTTGCCGGAGGAAAAGGGCGTGATCGCGAGTCCCTTGTACACCGAGCCCGACTCACCGTTCACGGCGAGGGTGAAGGAGCGCATGCGTTGTGCTTGGCTCGATCCGGTCTCCGCCCAGCACTGGAGGTTGCCGTCCTCGGTCACGACGAGGAACCGGCTCGGCGCCGCGATCGGGGCGCCGGTGAAGCTCGCGCGGGAACACATCCAGTAGACCTGCTGAAGGGCCAAGTATTCCTTGACATCCTCCTAAATGCCGAAGATCTCCCGCCGTTTCCCACACTCCCCCGGCGGCATCGCTGGGAGACACACAGCGTATTGGCTATGTAGCTCAGCCGGTTAATTACGCGCATTGAGAAAGTGAGGTTAGGGCTTTCCCCGCGACGATGCCCTGAAGCTGATCGAGCCGAGCCGCGTGATACCCGGGGTGATACCCGCGCTCTGCGCCGCGGACATCGCCTCGGCGAGGCGCGCTAGTAGGTCGTGGTCTTACCGCGCGCAGGCTTGGGGGGTAGATGGAGGTCATCGGGCCGCAGCCGTTCCCGGAGCACTGTTACGCAGCGGCGCCTTGCCGAGACCGTCGATCCAGCCCTCGATAATCTTTTCTATCCAGCGGGTGAGGTTCGGATGCGGAGCGATCCCTCGGTCGTTGAGTACGTAAACGAGCCCCTGAAGGAAGCGTCGATAGGGGCCGGGGCCCGACAGCCGGTTGGCGATGACGAGCACCCGGTCCCCGTCGCGGCCAGCCTGGGTGATGAGCCGCCGGATATCCGCAACCGCCTTCTCACGCTTGTCCGGCCAATCTTCCCGCAGGGTTGCGACGCGGATGCTGCGGAAGCGGTGGCCAGTCTTGGCGCGGATATACCGGGCCTGGGCCCCCATCTGTTCGAGCCAGTAGCGGTCCCGTTCATCGTTCCCGTCACCGTGGGCGAGGAGGAGGACCGTCTCGCGCTCGGGCTCCCGGCTCACCTCCATCACGCGCTGGTAAAGCACCTCCGCGATCAAGGGATCGGCGTCGAAGCCGCCGGTGGTGGTGAGCAGCGCACCGCTCCGCACCCGGGCCGGAAGGTGCGGGCCGCCGTGACCGGCGTGAGGGTGCATGGCGGGCGGGTCGTTGCGGAGCCCCAGCACATACTCCGTCTCCTCTTTCAGGCTCAAGGATAGCTGATAGAGTCGCAGCACCAGGATACGCCTCGCGCCGCGGCCTTCCACCTTGTCGATGGCCTCCTGGAGGGTGTCCGCATCCGCCATGCCGAAGGCCACCTCCAGGTTGTACCGGCTGCGCAGCGGCGCGATGGCCTCTAGGATCGGCTCGTTCACATACTCGCCGGCGCCGTGGGGCATGAGGACCACGCCCAGCTCTTCCCGCTTGGGCTTAATCCAGCGGTTGGCCGTCTTCTTTAACCACAGCAGGGCATTCGGGTGCGGGAGGATCTCAAGACCCTCATAGGCGGCATTAAGATCCGGCAGCAGGCTCTCGATGCGCCGGCCAAGCTGCATGGAAGCCGTGTGTTTGGGACCGAGGTAGAACGGGATGACCACCGCCCTCAAGGACTTATCGCTCCCAGCGGCGCGAATGATCTCGGTCGCCTGCCGGTTGCTCGCCTGCAAGACCTCGTCCGCGGCCGCCGGGTGGAAGAAGAGCGCGATCGCCGTCTCCTTAAACGCGCGCCGCCCGCTGGTCTCTTGTGCCAATCTCTCCAGGTCCTGGCGTATAGCTGCGGCCTCCCGGGCATCGGTCGACCCGAAGCCCACCACGACCAATCGCTCCTTGACCGGGTCTTTAGAAATGGCGCGCGCCCGGTCCTCGAGGACTTGCGCAGTGAGGTAGTCTGCCGCCATCGCCGGGGTAAACGGCAGCCGCTCCCGCAGGCTACCCAACAGCGCCTTCGCCCTTTTCAGGTACGGGTCGGCGTCTGAGAGGACGAAGGGCAAGACCACGATCGACCCCGCCCCTTGCGCGCGCAGCTCCGCGAGCGCTGTTTTAAGCTTCTGCCGCATGGCCTCTTCGTAGTCCTCGGCGAGGCTGATAAACACGAGCCGCGCCCGGTAGTCCTTCGCAAACGCCGCATAGACCTCCTTGATCTCACGGTTACCCAGATACCCCCGGTCGGTTGCGATGATGAGGAATCCCGCGCCGGCCTGGCTCGGTCCCGCATTCCCCCGCTTTTCGGCATGAAGGGTGACACCGAGACCGATGAACACGAGAAAAAGCAAGCCCGGGATCCCCCGCACCCATGTTTTCATGATGACCTTTTTCGATCCTCTTCTTGTCAAAGCCATCTTCAACCCTCCAACTGAAATACGATCGGCACGATCACCGTAGCCGCCACGGCGCGTCCGCGAAGGTCGCCAGGTCCCCGTAGCGGTGTAGGGTGACCCAAAACGGACGCGCGAGACTTATCGTCATCCAGGCCCGCCGCGCCGGCTGCGCGTGTACCTTGAAGGGGATGGGCGCAATGCGGGGAGGGTCGCCGATGGCAACAAGACCTCGATCCATAACACGATCGGAGTGCTGATATTGCAAGTTGAGGGTGATGTGGGTACGGTCGCTCAGGTTCCAGCTCAAGACCGGCGCCACGAAGACAGTTTCAGCCCCGACGAAATCCCGGAACGAGCCGCTGTCGAGATATTCGAAATTGACCCGGTAGAGGAGTGACTGATACTCGGTTAACGGACCGGCGGCGTCCAACGTGGTCCGGTAGAGATCGAAGGAGCCGAACTGCTGGTGCAGGGAATAATAAGGCGCCGCCAAGGGTTGCTTGGAAACCTGATTGATGAGGCCGCCCGGCTCCATGCGGCCGTACAGCACCGAGGCCGGGCCTTTGAGCACGTCCACCCGTTCGAGATGGGCCGTACTCTCGATATAATTGCCAAAGAACCGCCCCCTGAACCCGTCCCGGTAGATGTTGCGGAATGCTTCGAATCCACGAATTCTGGGGCTATCAAAGGCGCTGCCGCCGGTGGCAAACGGGACCACGCCGCTGACGGTCTCCAGAGCATCCTGAAGAAGAATCACCTGCCGGTCGTCCACGAGCTCGCGCGGCACCACCTGGATGGACACTGGCAGGTCGAAGATCGGCGTGTCGGTCTTGGTGGCGGTGGTGGCGGTGTCAGCCCTGTAGCCGGTGTCCGTCGCGGTGCTGCCCGTCACGGTAATTTCGGGCAGGATCACCAGCTCCTCGCTCCGTGTCGTCAGCGCGGCGAGCAGTGCCCCAAGCGCGGCGCCGATATTGGTGATATTTTTCGAGTGGTTCACGGATAGCCTCCCGCGCGGTTGTGGGTTCACATACTGGCTGGCTGTCCGCGGCTCTGCGGAATGGCTGGCTGCGCTGCGATGCTTAGCTTAGAAACTCCGCGGAAAATATCTCCATCACCCCGCTCCCGGGTAAGGACGATAAACCCAGACCCTTGGGTGTCTTAGGGCTCCATAGGATACCCCGTTTCAGGCATCAGAAATGAAACCTGAGCCCCGCCTGGACCAACTGAGGTGTGCCCGGTACGATCCCGCGCGTGCGGTCCGCAATGTATTCCTTGTCGAAAAGGTTCTTCACCGCCACAAAGACGTCCATATTGAGCGGCTTCACCCGGTAGGTGGTTGCCAAGTTGACGATGGTGTAGTCCTCGATCTCGCCGGTCATGCCACTGGGATCGGGGGTCACGGAGTTGGGAAAGTCGCTGAACTGGGAGTCCACGAACACCGTCTCCAGGTGGAAATCGAACCCAATGGGATGGGAGTAGCCCACCGTGGCCGTAATCAGGTGCTCGGGAGCATAAGGTACGCGTTTGCCATCACCGGAACCGAAAAGCTCACGCGTGACGGGATCGCAGAACGGATTGCCCCGGGCATCCGTCCTGGTCGACACCGTGCCATCCACCAATGGACATAAGAACGGTGCCTCTTGATCGGCGTCCCCGAGCCAGGTCCAAGCAATCTGGGCGTAGAAGTTATGGGGGGAGTTCAGCAGTTCGCCCATATCTAGCCGCCCAAACAATTCTGTGCCCTGGTAAAGCGCCTCGCCCTGCGCCAGGGGGAGATCGCCGCCGGCTACACTGCCGACGACGGAATTACTACTGAAATCGTTGCGAAAAAGCGTGGCGTCTAGCTGCACGCCCTTCCAGGGTCGGCTGCGCACCCCCAGCTCGTAGTTCCAGCTCTTCTCGGGCTCCACTTCCACGCTATTGCCTTGATTGCTGATGGCGTCTTCGACCCGGGGTGGGGAAAAGCCTCGATGGAAACCAAAGAACAACGTTGCGGCGTCGACCGGGTTATATGTAATGCCGAAGGCCGGGAGCGGCTCCGTGACATCGCTTTCGCCCTGAGCTTCCGATCCCGGGAGCAGATTCCTGCGCTCAAAATCCACGCTCTCCACCCGCACTCCGGGCATCACCGTCCATTGTCCCAGGATAAAGCGGTTCTGGATGAAGCCCGCATAGGCGTCGGCGAAACGTTCGTTGTCCTCGGTCCGGGTTCCGCCGCGTGCCGTGGGCGCAGTGCCATTCTCTTGTACGCGGAACTGCTCTTCGTAATGGGCGCGAAAGCCGAGATCCAACTCGCTCGGTATACCGAAGAAGTCATAGGCCGCATGCAGGCGCGGCTCAACCCCCCAGGTATAGTAATCGCGCAACCGCCCCTGTACCGAGTTGCAGGCATCGAGGTTGACGGCAAGGCCCGCCTGCCTCGCCTCGCTGAAGGGCCGCCCATTGACCAGGGTCGCATCGCATTGGGTGTCCGTGGTGCGACTCGATTGCCGCCACCAATCCCGATGAAAGTGGGACCAGTAGAAGCTGGTGGTGAGGGTCAGGTCATCGTTGAAGTAGAGCTCGTGGGTCGCGGAGGTCCCCCAACGGTCGGCGTCGAATTCATCGTTCTTGAAGGGGTTGTAACGGATGCCGAAATTGCGCAGCTCAGCTTCGGTGATCCCGGTATAACCGACTTGAGAGTCCTCTCCAAAGTAGTTGCCCCGCAGGATCAGGGCATTCTTCTCATTGATGTTGAAAAGCCCCTTGAGGTTGACGTCGTTGATGTCAAAGTGGGTGTTGTCACGGGACCCGTCACTCTGCCTGTGGATGTAATCCAGCAACCCGCCAACTTTGCTCCAAGTGCCGCCGTAGTTGGCGTGGACGTTGTAGTAGTCCCGGCTGCCGCCGGTGAAGCCCAAGAAGCCTTGGGGCTTTAAGGGTGGAGTGGGGGTGATGTAATTGATGGTACCGCTGGTGGTCTGGGGTCCAAAGAGGATCTGCCCAGCGCCTTTCAAGACCTCGATGCGCTCGAAGCGATCCACCGGCGGGTGGTAGTAGCTGGCATTATCCCCATAGGGTGCGAAGGAGAGGGGAAGGCCGTCTTCCAGGAGTAGGGTCTTGGTGGAACGGGTGGGGTTCTGACCCCGGATACCGATATTGGGCCGTATGCCGAAGCCCTCCTCGTCGCGGACATTAACCCCGGGGACCTTGCGCAGGGCCTCGTTTGCAGTGAATACATGGCTCTTGTATAGGGTCTCCTGCGGGATGATGAAGCCTGAGCCCGGGATTTCCTTTAGTCGTTCTTCTGTTCCGATCACTTCTATGGTTGGGAGATTTACCATCTCCTCGATGGACGGTAGATCCGCTTCCTGCCTGGTCTTTTCTCCAGTCTCTTTGCCTCGCATATCCGTTCCGTCGCCTGGTCGGGCAATTGCCAAGTTACCTGAGACCGAAACGGACGCGATGGCCAACCAGATCGCAAGGCATTTCGAATGATCCTGGGCCAGATGGCCCCACCCATTGAGCCACACCACCGGATTCTTGCACATATATACCCCCGTCGTTGCAGTAACTTCATTTACTGCCTGATATACACATCGCGAACAGGTTTTCCGCTCCCGGTCAGGACGCCCCGAGGATCGGGAAATTATCGGCGAGCAATGAGCAGCGCTTTGAGATATCGTCGCGACTGCCGGAAGAACCTCACACGGGCCTTCTTGAACTCCTGAAACTTCTCGTAGCATCGGTTGTAGAGGACCTTTTTCTTGAACAACTTCCAGTACCGTTCGAAATCCACTTCAGAGGCTGAACAAAACGTCGCTCCAGCGGCGACCGCCATCGCGATACCTCCTCCCCTCACTCATCCACGTAATGCAGGCTGCCGAACAGGCCGTCGGCCTCCCCATTCGGCCCCGCGGTGAAGTACAGGTAATTCGCACGCCCGAGGCTCGCGCCGTTGCCGAAGGCGAGGCCCCAGAGGCCATTGATCTGGATGGCCTGCCGATCGCGGCCGCGCAGGTATCCCCTCTGCCTTCCGCTCTTCAAGCCGAAGGCCACCAGGGTGCCGTCGCCGAAGTTGCCGACGATGAGGCGCTTGGAGAACGAGCCGAAATCTTCAGGCGCTACCACCATGCCCCAGGGCGCGTTGAGCCTCCGGCTCGCGTGCAGCGTGCGCAGCTGCCGGCCGTCGAGATCGAACTCGGCGATATATCCGAGCCCCGGCCCCTGCTCCTCCTCGATCGGATCGGCGGTGGTCCTGGCGTAGGCGACAAAGAGACCCTGCCTCGCGATACCGTCGATCTCGTATTCCAGGAACTGGATGTTGAAGGGCGCGAAATCCTCGGGCACGTCGGCGGGGCGCGCGAAGGCACCGTTCAGGATCGGTTGGTAGGCGCCGTCCAAGGCGTCGATCCGGCGCAGGCCGAAGTTGGCGGCGTAGAGGCGGTTGCCCGAGGTGAAGGGCGTGATCGCGAGTCCCTTGTATACCGAGCCCGACTCACCGTTCACGGCGAGGGTGAAGGAGCGCATGCGCTCCGCTTGGCTCGATCCGGTCTCCGCCCAGCATTGGAGATTGCCGTCCTCGGTCACGACGAGGAACCGGCTCGGGGCCGCGATGGGGATACCGGTGAAGCTCGTGCCCGAACACGGGAGCTCGTCCGAGCCGCTGAAGACCTGGCCGGTCGGCGTCGATGATTGTTCCGGTGTCGCCGGGGCCGGCTCGACCCGCACCGTCTTGAGCGCGTCCTGGAAGAGCGGGGTCGTATCGGTATCGCCGACGTAGGTCACGACGGTCCCCGAATCGGTGTTCGCGATCCACCAATGCCCGCCCGCCCCGGCCGGGCGCAAGGCCAGACCCCAGGCGTTCAAGACCCGATCGTTTCGGAGCGTCTTGCGGCCGGGTTCGAGGCGGGTGCGGTACTTGTCTCGGAAGTTGGTGATGAGGTTACGCTGTTGGTAATAGCCCTCCGCGGCCATCGCGGTCTTTGCTGCGACCGCGACGAACACGATTAGAACGACGGCAACGGCGAGGTACGCGAGGTGTTTCGTTGTGTGTGTCATGGGCGTCCTCCGCGCTTCAGGCCGCGACCAACAAACCATCGCCCGGCCGCCACTCGCAGGCGGTGAGCCCGCCCGCTTGGAAGGCCTGGAGAAGGCGTAGCGTCTCGGCCGCGCTCCGGCCGACCTCCAGCGCATTGGCCGTGACGCTCGCGACGCGGCCTTCCGGATCGAGGAGGAAGGTCGCCCGTGCCGCCACGCCTTCGTCATCGAGCAATACACCGAAGGCCTGCGCCAATCTGCGGGTGACATCCCCGATGAGCGGGAAGCTCACCTTCCCGAGCCCGTGCTCGACCCAGGCGCGATGCACATGGACCGAATCGACACTAGCGCCGAGCAGCACCGCATCGGCCTCTAGAAACCGCGAGGCGAGGGCCTCATAACCGCGGATCTCGGTCGGGCACACGAAGGTGAAGTCCTTGGGATAAAAGAACAGCACCGCCCACCGGCCGGCCAGCGCGCCGAGCCGCAGGCGCTCGAAGCGGCCGTCCGGCATGAGGGCCTCGACCTCCAAGTCCGGTGTCGGGTTTCCGATCATCAACATGGTCGTGTCTCCGTGGGGTTTTTCGTTCGGTTCAATGACGAATATCCTGGCAGCTCTGGCTCGGCACCTCGCAGGACAGATGCGCCGGCAGTTTTTCGGCGGCCTGCTGTATCGCTCCGCACACGGCTTGGAAGACGTGTGGCGCGAGCTTCAGGCTCAACGGCCCGATGTGCACGTGAATGACCTTGCATTGCCGGCACAGCGCGATGCCACAGCATTCGTTGTTGCCGAGGTCCAGGAGTTGACAGGCTGGGTGGGTATCCATCGTAGAAATTCCTCTTTAAGTTGGTGGTGTGTACGGGATGGCTCAGTGCAGGGATGTCAGGCGCGCGAGACGGTGCCATTGCGGCGAGAGGTGTGCGGCCGCCCTGGCCAAGAGCGAGCGCGCGCATTCCGGGTGCTCGGCTATCCAATGGAGGTGCTGGGCCAGCGCCACCGCCGTCTCGGGACGCTGCTCTTCGGCATAGCGCGTCATCAGATAGAGGCTCGCGGCCATGAGGACATCGAGCGGGGGCGTGGTCTCGCGATTCATACGCACCGATCTCCCATCGGGGCCGCGGCCGGAGCACGCCGAGCGGACCCGGCAGGATGTCCACATCGACCCCGTAGGCAGAGAGCAGCGCGTCCCGCGTCAGCGCACGCTCCGGCGGGCCGGCGGTGAGCACCCGGCCCTCCTTCAGCACCACCACCCGGTCGGCGTAACGCGAGGCCAGTTGCAGATCGTGGAGCACAAGCAGGCCGCCGATCCCCTGCTCGCGGCACAGCCGCCTGATGAGCCCGAGGACCCGATGCTCGTGGGCCAGGTCGAGGCCGGCATTGGGCTCATCGAGCAGGAGGAAACGCTCGGGGGCATCGGGCGCGGGCTCCCAGATCTGGGCGAGCACACGCGCGAGCTGGACGCGCTGGCGCTCGCCCCCCGAGAGTGTCGGAAGGCGTCGCTCGGCGAGATCAATGGCTTCGACGGCAGACAGCGCCTGAGCCGCGATGTCATGGTCCGGCTCGCCTTCCCGGCCACGGCAGTGGGGCAGCCGCCCGAGCAGCACCACTTCGAGCGCGGTCAGGGGAAAATCGAACCGTGAGGACTGCGGCAGCACCGCTCGCACCCGCGCCAGTGCCTGTAGGTCGTAGGCGCGGAGCGGACGCCCGCATAGCCACACGGCTCCGCCCGAGGGCGGCCGCAGCCCGGCGAGGACCGCGAGCAGGGTCGATTTGCCGGCGCCGTTCGGTCCGCAGAGCGCCACCACCTCGCCCGCGGCGATCGCGAGGCTCACGCCGGCGAGCAGTGCACGCCCGTTGCACTTCACATGGACCTCGCGGGCCTCCAGCATCACAACCACCCGCGCACCCGGCGCTCGCGCCAGAGGAGCCAGATAAAGAACGGCCGAGCGCGTAGACGATCTCCGTCAGCTCGCCGCCGGCCGAGACGATGCCGCGCCAGATCCCAGGGTCTTCTCATCGATACGACTTCGCTCATACGGCCTCCTCACAGAGGGTGCTTTCCGAGGATGGATGTGGATTCGATGGCCGGCTCGGACACGGGAACCCGTGGATCGCACGCACCTGCCAGCGCGCCGCCATGGTCCGGTAGAGGGGCCGCAAGCCCCAGTCGGGCAGCTCCTCGTGCTCGGCGATGATCCGCAACTGGCGGCTGATGCGGAGTGCGAGGCAGTGCCGGACCGCGTCGTCATGGCACCCGAGGTAGTGGGCCATGAGCACCCCGAGCCCCGCGTGCAATAGCTCCAGATCGTTGATCAATACCGAAGGTCTCGTGGACAGTGCGCGCATCAGGGATCACCTCCCCATTAAAACCGGTAAGAGACCGAGACCTTGAAATTCCGCCCCGCCTCATCGATGAGCGAGAGGTAGCGCCGGTACGACTTGCCGCTCAGGTTCTCGATCCCGAAATCGACGCGTAGCCCCGAGTAGCCTGCCCCCTCTGGCAACCAACTCGCGTACAGATCGGCGATGCCATAGCCCGGGGTTACGGGAACCCCCGCCGGCACCTCGTCCTGGCGCTTGACGAAACGGCCGCGCCCGGTGAAGACGAGGCCAAGCTCGGGCACGCGCAGGCCGAGCGTCGCCACGAGCTTGTCCGGGGGGACGGACGTGAGTGGCTCGCCGCTCGTTGCATCCCTGCCCCGCGTCTCCGAATAGCTCATGGCCGCGAAGAAGCGGGAGGCGTCGTACCCGAGCTCGGTCTCGAAACCGTGGAGCTCGGCCTCCTGAACATTGTCGGGGCGGGTCGTCCCCGCGACGATATTCACCTCGAGATCGATGAAGTCCTCCGCGTCGATATCGAAATAGGCGGCCTGGAGGCGCAGCCGGTCGCCCTCGATCAAGAGATCGTCGAAACGCGTGCGCAGGCCCGCTTCCAGGGTGCGGGTGGTCTCGGGCTGCAAGTCCGGATTGGGGACGAAGAAGTTGTCCGGGAAGACGCCCGGGATGCCGCGGAAATGCAAGCCCTCGGCGAACGCCTCGGTGAGGCCCGAGGCGAGGAACGCCTCCGCATAGCTGCCCCAGATCGTCAACCACTCCGTGGTACGGAAGAGCAGTCCGACCTTCGGCGACACCTCGCTCTCGGCGCTCTGGCCCCTCTCGCCGGCGGCGGAGATCGACCACCATCAAGACCGGCAAAGCGACTCGACTCGACACGTGACAGCCTCCCAAAAGGGTTCGGGCTGGCTGCCTCGTGCCGTCGGGCACGCGGTGGCTCGCGTTCGTTACGACTACTTGGTCAGGATCAGCTTCCCGGCCCGCGTGTGGCGCAGGCGGTACTCCTGCCCGGCATGCTCAATGATGACCTCGTCCCGGCCGGCCAGGAGATCGCGGCTCGTCAGCCGCCGCTTCGGTGCCGTCGTGTCGCGGGTCCCCGCGCCCTCCCAGACGCTTCGCCGTTGCTCGGGTCTGTCGGGCATGCTCATACCGACAAATGATAATGCTTCTCATTCGTATGTCAAGGGGGCTCTGCCTGGAACCAAGGTCCATGGCGCTGAAAGAGGTCATGAAACGCCGAGCGGTTGCCAGAGGCCATGGATGGATGCGCACCAGCCCCGGCGGCCGGAGCGAGGCGATTCTAACCGCGCGCGTTCGGGCCGGGAATGCGAGAAAATATCGCAGCCGGCTACTTGGATTACGTGCCCGCTGGGGTAGAGCCGGGCGTGGGCGCCGTGAGCCGATCGCGCCGCAAGCCCCGCCGGCGAGACCGTCATCGCTATTGACAGGCGCGCATGGCGTCGGAGATAGTGTGCGGGCTTCAGGTGTCCCGGAGGACCTTCGTCCGATGGGATGAAACGGGAAGCCGGTGCGCTCCGGGATCGATCCCAGAGCAATGCCGGCGCTGCCCCCGCAACGGTAAGCAAGCAAAGGAGCGGCACTACGCCACTGTGCTATGGCACGGGAAGGCGCCGCCCCAGGGTACACACCCGCTTGCGAGCCCGGAGACCGGCCTGAAGGGTGTTGCAATGGCATTGCGGAGGGTGATGCCGGGGCACCCGGGCCAGCTCCCGCCTTGCCCCCTTCCTCTGCGTGCCTTGCCCGAGCTTTCATTGCTGCGCGGGTGTGCGCGGAGGAGAAAATCATGCGATTGCGCCGAATACCGGCAGTCCTGCTGCCCCTGGGTCCCCTTTCTTGTAGTCCAGTGCTGGCCGACGACGAGCGGGTCGAGCTCGAACCGATCATCGTCACCGCGACGCGCCTCGAGACGCCGCTCGACCGGCTTCCCGTTTCGGTGTCCGTGATTGAAGGCGAGGAGATCGAGCGCCAGCAGATCAAGGACGCGTTCGAAATCCTGCGCGACGTTCCCGGCTTCACCATCGTGCAGAGCGGGAGCCGCGGAGGCGCGACTTCGCTCTTCGTCCGGGGCGGCGAGTCGGACTTCAATCAAGTCTTGATCGACGGCGTCAGAGTGAACGAGCCCGGTGGCGCCTTCGACTTCTCGGACCTCACGACCGACGGGCTCGACCGCATCGAGATCGTGCGCGGACCGCAGAGCGCGCTCTACGGATCGGACGCGGTCACCTCCGTGGTGCAGCTATTCACCCGCCGCGGGGAAGGGCCGCTCGCCGCGCGCCTCGGCTTCGCCGGCGGCGAGTTCGAGACCTACGAGGGCGGAGGCGGGATCTCGGGTGGGACCGAGCGCTACGGTTACTCCATCGACGTCGGTCGCATCGATACCGACGGTATCCTCGACATCAACAACCGCTACGGGAACACGAGCGTCGCCTCGCGCTTCGACGTAAGCCCGATTGAGACGCTGGACCTCACGACCACGGTGCGCTACAACGACTCGCGCTTCGAGACACCGAGCCAGTTCGCGGGCGATCGCTTCCCGCCGCTCGACCCGAACCAGGTCTCGGAACGGAAGCGGCTGGTCGTCGGGCCGCGCGCGGTCTGGGACCCCTTTCCCTGGTGGCGCCACGCGCTCCAGCTCGGGTACTACCATGACGATTTCGCTTTCGATGACCCCGCGGATGCGGGCGTCGATTTCGGGTCCGTCCGAAACGACACGACCCAGGAGCGCCTGTCGGCCGACTACAACTCGAGCTTCTTCCTGCCGTCCCTGGCCGGCATCACACCCACCGTGACGCTCGGGGGCTATGGCGAGACCGAATCCTTCGAACAGGACTCGCTGTTGCTGTTTCCGGGTTTTAGCCTGTCGGAACGCGCTGACGAAACTCGGGATGCGGGGGCCTTCTATTCGCAGGTGATCCTCGATTGGCAAGAGCGGGTGACGCTGATCGCCGGCTTCCGGCTCGACCAGGCCTCGACCTACGGTACCGAGGTGAACCCGCGCGTCGGGCTTTCGTACCGCCTCCCGGGGACCGAGACCAAGCTCCGCACGAGCTACGGGACCGGAATAAAGAACCCGACCTTCTTTGAGAACTTCGGCAGAACGGAGATCGGGAGGGGTGACGAAGATCTCGGGCCCGAGCGTTCGGAGAGCTGGGAGGTCGGCTTCGACCAGCCGCTGGCCGTGGGCGATTACCGGGCCGAGGTGTCCGCTACCTACTTCTCCTCGGATTTCGAGGACCTCATCAGCTTCATCCCGCAGATCGATCCCAACGCGGTCGCCTTTTTCAACATCCAAGAGGCGGAGAGCCAGGGCGTCGAGGTCGGATTGCGGATCGAGACGCCGATCGGCATCGGCTTCGGCGGCAGCTATACTTACCTCGATACCGAGGTGCTCGAGGCCGGTCCATCGGGGGGCACCCTTTTCGTCGAGGGCGAGCCGCTCCTGCGCCGCCCCCGGCATTCCGGGGCCTTCACCGTGGACTACACCGCCCGGCGCTGGACCGCCAGCTTCAACCTCACCGTCAAGGGGGACTCGATCGACCTCGATTTCAACGCCGATCCGGGCGGTCGCCGCGTCAGTCTGGACGGTTTCGCGAAGGCCGACATCGCGGTCGCCTACCGCCTGATCGAGAAACAGCTCGGCATGGAATCGCTTTCGATCACCGCCAAGGGACAGAACGTCTTCGACGAGGACTACGAGGAGGTGTTCGGCTTCTCGACCGCTGGGGCGAGCTTCCTGATCGGCTTCCGCGCCGAGCTTTGAGCAGGGGGATCATAGACTCCATCAAGGAACATGCCGCATCGAAGGACGGCTAAGGAACCTCTGAATTAATCAGAGGCTCCTTAGCTTTCAGAAATCGTGGATGTCTGAAAGGTTTGACACAAGCACAGTAAACGGCTAGACTTTTTGGTCTTGGATTTTTTATCCATGGGATAAGGTTTCGCGTAACGCGAAATAACACCGTCGATAGCGTTAACCCGTGAAAGGAAAGGTACACATGCTTACACATAACCTCGGCTATCCGCGTATTGGTAGCCATAGAGAGCTCAAGAAAGCCTGCGAGAGTTACTGGTCTTCCCAGATC
>Ga0136614_10000601_pt1 | contig 18603 bp, 12 predicted proteins | sample AntDrymUQ2792106_2_FD_106643 | JGI IMG/M metagenome (GOLD analysis project Ga0136614, IMG submission 106643) | Polar desert sand microbial communities from Dry Valleys, Antarctica - metaG UQ279 (21.06) | ecosystem: Environmental > Terrestrial > Soil > Desert | place: Antarctica: Dry Valley... | reverse complement strand
CGAAGACATTGATCTCGTCGAAGTCAACGAAGCGTTCGCGGCGCAGTACCTCGCGGTCGAGAAAGAGTTAGGGCTTGACCGTGCGCGCACCAACGTCAACGGCGGCGCGATTGCGCTCGGCCACCCGCTCGGCGCTTCGGGCACGCGACTCGTGTTAACGATGCTGTTGGAGTTACAGCGGCGCGGCGGGCGCTACGGTTTGGCGACCGCGTGCATCGGCGGCGGCCAGGGCATTGCGATCATCTGCGAGCGCATATAAGGAGCGGGCGCGGCGACACATTGGCGTGCGGGGTCTCCGTAATTTTTCGGGCAAATGTAATTTCGCGTTAACTTTTACTCAGCACACTGGCGATAAGTCACGCTTTTGCTTGACCAATATGACTGGCCCGCCGCCTTGACACCGCTACGGTAGTCGGATAAAAGCGTCGCCGAATCTGTCACCCGAAGCGTCTTCACTGAATGGTCAAGACGCGAACCCCGTACCAACCACGAAAGGATCAGCTTGTGTTTTCATCGCCTCTTCACAGACGACGCGCTACTTCCGCGCGCCGTCAAATGGTGGCTGTCTTAGCTGTCGCATGCTTAACGCTGCAACCGGTTTCTTCTCTGATTCAATCCGCCTTTGCCGACACCGGTACGGGCAGCGTCAGCATCAACGCGGCTGGCGTCCCGGTCGTCGAAAACTTCGACACGCTGGCAAATACCGGCACGGCGAACACGGCGTTGCCGGTCGGGTGGTATCTGACTGAAACGGGTGGCGGCGCGCGCGACAACGAGCAGTACGCCGCCGACGACGGCGCTGGCAACACCGGCGACACGATCAGCTACGGCGCGACCGGTGCGCCCGAGCGCGCGTTCGGCGGACTCCAGAGCGGGACATTAATTCCCATCTTCGGCGCGAAGTTTACGAACAACACGGGCGGCCCCATCACGTCGCTGAGCGTCACGTACACCGGCGAAGAGTGGCGACTCGGAACCGCGGCGCGCACCGACCGCATCGACTTCCAGTACAGCGCCGACGCCACAGACCTTTCGACCGGGACTTACACGGATGTCGACGCGCTCGACTTCACGACCCCGAACACGGCGACGACCGGCGCGAAGGACGGTAACGTCGCCCCTAACCGCACGACAATATCTGCAAGCATCACGGGACTGAGCATCGCCGCCGGCGCTACTTTTTTCATCCGCTGGACGGACTTCAACGCTTCGGGCGCGGACGACGGCCTCGCGGTCGACGACTTTTCGATCACCGCGAATGGCACCGGCACCACTACGCCGTCGCTCTCTGTCAACGATGTGGCGCGGGCCGAGGGCAACAATGGTACGACCGCTTTTGACTTTACGGTAAGCCTATCGTCGCCAGCGGGCGCAGGCGGTGTAACGTTCGACATCGCGACCGCTGACGGTACGGCGACCATCGCCGACAACGATTACGTGGCGCGCAGCCTGACCGCGCAGACGATCCCGCAGGGTAGTTCGAATTACACCTTCACCATTAACGTCAACGGCGACACTACCATCGAGCCGAATGAAACATTCTTCGTCAACGTCTCGAACGTTTCCGGCGCGACGGTGGCCGACGGGCAAGGCACCGGCACGATCACGACCGACGACGTGACGCTGACACCGATCTACCAAATTCAGGGGAGCGGCAACGCTTCGCCCTTCGCCACCCAAATCGTCACCACCAGCGGCGTCGTCACCGGCCGGCGGAGCAACGGCTTCTACATCCAGGACCAGACTGGCGACAGTGACACAAGCACGTCGGACGGGATTTTCGTCTTCACGTCGAGCGCCCCCCCGGCATCGGCGGCGATTGGCAATGCGGTGCAGGTCACGGGCCGCGTCGCGGAGTTCATTCCGTCCTCCGAGCCGAACACCGTCCCTTCGCTGACGGAGATTACGTCGCCGACGGTTTCGCTGCTGACGACGGCGCAGACGCTGCCGGCCCCGGTGACGCTGACCGTCGCCGACACGAATGTTAACGACTTGAACAACCTTGAGAAGTACGAAGGGATGCGCGTGCGCGTCGATTCCCTGACGGTCGTCTCTCCGACGGCTGGCAACGTCGACGAGAACGACGCCACGGCGACTTCGAACGGCGTCTTCTACGTGGTGATGACCGGCACGCCGCGCCCGTTTCGCGAGCCGGGCATTCAGATTCCCGACCCGCTTCCGTCGCCGACGCCGAATCCGAATAACATCCCGCGCTTTGACGCCAACCCCGAACGCATCCGCGTCGACAGTGACGGGCAGACCGGCGCGGCCCGCATCGAAGTCACGACGGGAACCGTTTTGACCAACACCGTCGGCGTGCTCGATTACAGCTTCCTCACCTACACGCTGCTGCCGGATGCGGCGACGCCGCCGTCGGTCGGTAGTTTATCAAGCGCCGTCCCGGTGCCGTCGCCGCTGGCCGACGAATTTACCGTCGCGTCGTTCAACATGCAGAGGTTCTATGACACGACAAACGACCCGGCGACGAGCGATGTCGTGTTGACGCCGGTGGCATTTAACAACCGGCTCAACAAGGCTTCGCTGGCGATTCGCAACGTGATGCGTTCGCCGGACGTGATCGGCGTCGAAGAGGCCGAAGCGGGGCTGACCGTCGATAGCTCGGTGCTGCAAATCGTCGCCGACAAAGTGAACAGCGACACGGTCGCGGCGGGCGGCGCGAATCCGAACTATCAAGCATACGTCGTCAGAGGGAACGACATCGGCGGCATCAATGTCGGCTTTCTTGTCAAAGCCTCGCGCGTCACGGTCGTTTCGGTCACGCAGTTCGGCAAGAACGCGACTTTCACCAACCCGCTCAATACCCAGCAAGAGACACTCAACGACCGGCCGCCGCTTGTCTTGCAGGCGACGGTTCCGCAGCCCTCCGGCGGCGCGCTGCCCGTTACGGTGATCGTCAACCACCTGCGGTCGTTGATCGGCATTGATGACGAAGTTGATGACCCCGGCACAACCGCGTTCGATCCGCCGGGGCCGCGCGTCCGCGCCAAACGCCGCGCGCAAGCCGAATATCTCGCCAATCTGATTCAGGAGCGGCAGATCGCTGACCCCGGCGAAAACATCATTTCAGTCGGCGACTACAACGCCTTCCAATTCAATGATGGCTACGTCGATTCAATCGGGACGATCAAGGGGACGCCGACACCTGCCGATCAGGTGGTGCTCGCGTCGCCCGACCTCGTCAATCCGGATTTAATTGATTTGATCGACACGCTGCCGGCGGAGCAACGCTACTCGTTCCTGTTCGACGGCAACGCGCAGGTGCTCGACCACGAATTGGTCAACGCCAATCTGTTGCCGCGCTTCACGCGACTCGCCTTCGCGCGCAACAACGCCGACTTCCCCGAATCATTCCGCGGCGACGCCAATCGCCCGGAGCGCATTACCGACCACGACATGCCGGTAGCCTACTTCACGCTCGGCGACACGCTTGCCGCGGCGGGCGCGACTCTGACGAACGAAAGCTGTCCGGCGGCAAACAACGCCGCTGATCCGGGCGAGCGCGTCACCGTCAGCCTCGGCATCACGAACAGCGGCGCCAACGCCACCTCGAACCTCACGGCGACGCTTCTGCCATCGGCGAATGTCATCGCGCCGAGCGGGCCGCAAACGTACGGCGCTGTCGCTTCCGGCACGTCGGCCAGCAGAGCTTTCACCTTCACCGCCAACGGGGAGTGCGGGCAGACCATCACGCTGACGCTACAACTCCAGGACGAATCGATTAATCGCGGCGTAGTGACGTTCGACCTCACGCTCGGATGCAACACCGCCTGCGCGACAACCAGACTGGTGACGACCTCCGTACTGGAGCGTTCGGGAAGTGATGTGGTGGCAACAGTCACAGTACAGAATCAAGGCGTCGTCGCGGCTTCGGCTGTGACGCTGACGCAGGCGACGCTCGGCGTGGCGAACGGCGCACCATTGCCGCAACCCTTCGGCAGCATCCCGCCCGGTGCCTCGGCTTCATTCATTGTCACCTTCCCAAATCCGGGGGCCGTGGGTGACACACGGCTGCTCAGGCTGAGCGGCACGTACACCGGTGGCACGTTCAGCAGTACGAAGCGCGTGACTCTGCCCTGATGGAAAACTTATGGTGAGCGAGTGTGGCCGCCAGCCCGCATCAGTGACACGGGCTGGCGGCCACACGTCTCGCGTCCCCCAAAATATCGCCACATAGCATTGAATCCGTAACCAAATCCGCCTCGGGCGACCATCGCGGCCCCGTCAATGCTCGTCCGTTGGGCCACAGCATTTGACATCCCGTTCACGTCATCGTGAGATTCGCGCAACTATTGGGCACTATGGTATAAGTTTGGTTTAATCGAAGAATGATCGGTTCTCACCATTGTGAAACTAACGCTTTGGTAGTGTTCAGACATCATGTTACCGGGTGTTACAAGTACGGAAACAAACCTTTCAACGATGGAGTCTGCCCGGCGTGGTCCTTACGCCTCGCTTGCGGAAGTCCACGTACAAGTGTGCGACGCTGACACGCACGCTCGATAACAACTTCAGAAATTTCGGGTCGCTGGATTTCTTCGGCCCACCCATGAATCGCCCCACATTTGAACTTTGATTTAAGGAGTCTGCTTCATGACTAAGTTTTTCCGCTTTTCATTCGCCGCGCTCTGTCTTGTCGCTTGCCTGAACGCGACGGTGCCGGCCCAATCGACCACGGACGGTGCCATCGGCGGTGTCGTCAAAGACCCACAAGGCGCGGTCATCCCGAACGCGACCGTGAGCGTGCGTAACGAAGAAACTAACCGCGAGAGCACCGCTACATCGGACGACGAAGGCCGCTTTCGCGCCGCCCAGCTTCAGCCCGGTAACTACACAGTGACAATCAACGTGCAGGGCTTCGCGCCGTTCACTCAACCAAAGATCGTGGTCGAAGTAGGCCGCGTCACTACTCTCGACATCCCGCTCGCTATATCAGGCAGTTCAGAGGTCGTCGAAGTGACCGGCGAAGCTCCGGTCATCAACACTACGCAGCAGGATTTTTCCAGCAACATTAACCAGACCTCGATCAACGAGTTGCCGATCAACGGGCGCCGTTGGTCTAACTTCGCGTTGCTGACGCCGGGCGCAGTACCGGATGGTGCTTTCGGCTTGATTAGTTTCCGTGGCGTTTCTGGACTCCTGAACAATAATACGGTTGACGGTGGAGATAACAACCAAGCGTTCTTCTCTGAAGAGCGTGGGCGCACGCGCATTCCCTACGTGATCAGTCAGGCGTCAATCCGCGAGTTTCAGGTGAATACTTCAAACTACTCTGCGGAATACGGGCGGGCGGCGGGCGGCGTCGTCAACGCCGTCACCAAGAGCGGAACGAATGAGTTTCACGGCCAAGCCTTCTTCTACGACCGCGACAATAAGCTGGGCGCGCGTAACGCTTTCAGTTTTCGGACGATTGGCACTCCCCCCAACACTCAGGTCGTCGGGCTGAAGCCGACGGATCGTCGTTTGCAATACGGCGGCGCAGTCGGCGGTCCGATTGTGAAGGACAAGCTCTTCTTCTTTTTCAGTTTCGACCAACAGAAGCAGACTTTCCCCGCCGTCGCCGCAGAGACCATCGGCTCCTTCAATCTCACCGCAGCGCAGCAGGCCACGCTTACTGCGCGCGCCCTCAGTACCGCCCAGCGCGATGCGGGACTCGCGTTTTTACAGAGCATAACGGGTGAGGTTCCACGCCGGCGCGATCAGTACATTGTTCTCCCGAAAATAGACTGGCTGATCAACGCCAGCAACACCTTCACCGCGACCTACAATCGCTTGCGCGCGGAAGCGCCCGCAGGCGTTCAATCGCAGGCGGTGGTGACTCGCGGGATTCGGAGTTTTGGCGACGACTTCGTGAATGTTGATTCACTCAACTTACGTTTGGCGTCAACAATTTCGCCCGTCCTACTCAATGAAGCGCGATTCCAGTGGGGTCGTGATAACGAATTCCAACTCAGTCAGGAGCCTGCGCCCGGTGAGGCGACGACTGGCCCCAATGGTCGCCCCCCCTCAGTTGCTATCACCAACGTTATCACCTTCGGCAAGCCCAACTTCCTTGATCGCCGTGCATTCCCCGACGAGAAGCGCTGGCAATACGCCGACACCATGACCTACACCGTCGGTAATCACACCCTCAAGTTCGGCGGAGACATCAACCGGGTCAGCGACCTGAACGACAATCTGTTCCAGGAAGAGGGCGCTTACGCCTATAACAATATTGTGGACTTCCTGACCGATTTCGCGATCCCTTCGGGAAGGTGTGGTACTGGCTTTAATCAGAGATGTTACAGCAGATTTAATCAGGGATTCGGCCCAACTGCTTTCAAGTTCAGCACCACCGACTACAACTTCTTCATCCAGGATGACATTCGCGTCAGTCAGCGATTGACGGTGAATCTGGGATTGCGCTACGAGTATCAAAAACTGCCCGAGGCGCAGATTCCCAATCCGCTCGCTCCGCAAACGAGTGTCTTCCCATCTGACAAGAACAACTTTGGCCCGCGGTTCGGCTTCGCTTATGACATTACGGGCGACGGCAAGACTTCGGTGCGCGGCGGCTACGGCATCTACTACGGGCGGATCATCAACTCGACCATCTCGAACGCCATCACCAACACGGGCGTATCCACCGGGCAACTCCAATTCGAGTTCGTGCCGACCACAGCGGGGTCTCCGACCTATCCGAATGTTGTTGCCACACCACCAACCGGGACGACGACGCGCCCAGACATCATCTTCTTTAGCCAGAACATGGCTAACCCGCAGATTCATCAGGCCGATTTGGTATTTGAGCGCGAGGTTGCGAAGAATACTGTGGCATCTGTTTCGCTTCTCGTGAGCCTCGGTCGCAGGCTTCCTACTTTTGTGGACACGAACCTGGATTTCCCGACGCAGGTTACTCCCTACACGGTCGTCGGCGGAGACTTGAACGGGCAGACTTTCCGCTTCCCCCGTTTCACCAATCGACCGAATGCCAGTTTCGGGCGTGTGACTGAGATTCGCAGCACTATCAAATCCGAATACGAGGCTCTGGTGCTCCAGCTCAATCGTCGCTTGAATAAGGGCCTTCAGTTCCAGGTCAACTATACTTTTTCGAAGGCGACCGACACCGGGCAAGTTTCGCAGACATTTACTACCGGCAGCGTGCCGCTCAATCCGTTTGACTATAGCCTTGAAAATGGGCGGACGAGCTTCGACATCCCTCACAGGTTTGTGGCAAGCGTTGTCTGGAATCCGACGTTTTTCTCTAACGCTTCGGACAGCAGAGTCGGGCGCGCGATCTTCAACGGCTTTACTATCGCGCCCATCGTGCAGATTTCTTCAGGACGACTGAATTCGGCTGGTGTCTCCGGCAACGCGCCAAATTGCCGCGCCCCGCTAGGCTGCGCCGGACTCATCCTTCCTGATGCTTCCAGCACCGGCCTCTTCGGATCGGGACCTAGCTCCGGCGACCGCTTCCCCGTCTTTGGTCGCAACTCCTTCCGCTTCCCGAAGACAGCGAATGTTGATTTACGCCTCTCGCGTCGCTTCCGACTTACGGAGACAATGAACATCGAGGTTCTGGGTGAAGCATTCAACCTCTTCAATCGCCTCAATGTTACCGACCGTGGCACGCGTTTGTACACAGTAACGACAGCCAGTGCCACCAATGCGCCGACGGTGACTGCGGGCACGCCCATTCTTCTGTTTGATCCGCTTTTTACGGTTCCAACCGAGGCGGGCAACACGATCTTCCGCGAGCGGCAGATTCAATTTGCTGCGCGCTTTGAGTTTTAATCACAGCAATGATCAGTCTAATGCGGGTGTGCTTTAGAAATAGGGCACACCCAAACTTTTGTTCGGAGATCAAGCATTCGCGCGAGATAGAATGTACGGAAAAGGACGCACTATACTATGCTGCCGATGCTATGCGTGTTCTCTATATGCCTCGTATCATGATGGTAAGTAACAACTTTTCTTGACGGCAACGACAGTCGCACGAAAATTTGTTTGCTGGCACGAACATTGCCGTATGCTTATTCCGAAAGTTAGAACAAAGCGTAACCCAGGCGCTGCTACTTGTTAACGGATTGAAAATCCGTATCTACTAAAAGGAGGCTGAAGAGATGAGTCTACCAAACAGAGATGAGGTCGAAGGAAAACTGGATCAAGCAAAGGGTGTGGTGAAAGAGAATGTCGGTCGCGCGATTAACGACCGCGACATGGAAGATGAAGGAATCGCCGACCGTGCCAGCGGCAACGTGCAGGAAGGTTATGGCGAGACCAAGCGTAAAGTCGGTGACACCATTAAAGACATTGGTGACGCGGTCGGTCGGTAAGTTTTCCCAATGCTCACGTAGGTATATAAATTTCGGGACAATTGTTAAGGCCGGAGCGACAGATCAAACAGTCGCTCCCGGCCTTTTGTTTGTTTGAATAAGACTCGTCACTGCGGCTCCTTAAGCGTGCAGGGGAAGCGGACAAGCGCACGTCAAATGTTGTAAGGTTGCGCGCTGTCTGCCAAATTTAAAAAGGGGAAGAGTGAGCTTTGATTAAAGCTGTGATTTTTGACATCGACGGAACGCTGGTGGATTCAGTGGACCTCCACGCGCGTGCGTGGCAGGAAACTTTCAGGCACTTCGGGAAAGAGATTCCATTCAAGGACGTGCGCCGCCAGATCGGGAAGGGCGGCGACCAATTGATGCCGGTCTTTTTTACTAAAGAAGAGATCGACCGCTTCGGCGAAGAGATGGAAGAGTTTCGCGGCGACCTCTACAAGCGCGAGTATCTGTCGCAGGTGCGGGCCTTTCCGCAGACGCGCGAACTATTCGAGCGCATCAGTGCCGATGGTAAACGTATCGCGCTCGCTTCCTCGGCGAAGGAAGACGAACTCGACACGTATCAAAAACTGGCGCGCATCGAAGATTTGGTGGAGAAGGAGACCTCCGCCGATGACGCGGAGAAATCGAAGCCGCACCCGGACATCTTTGAAGCTGCACTCGCACAGTTGGCCGACATTGAACCGGAAGAGGCCGTTGTTGTCGGCGACACGCCTTACGACGCGGAGGCCGCCGGCAAAATACCACTGCGCACCGTCGGCGTATTGTGCGGTGGTTGGGCCGAAGATGAACTACGCGCCGCCGGATGCATCGCCATCTATCGTGACCCCGCTGATTTGTTGGCGCGCTTTGAGGGGTCGCCGCTCCAGAAATAATGTGACGATGCGGTGAAGTGCCTTTCGTCTCGACCGCTGTGATGGTGTCGCGAGAGAGGTCTGTTGCGCCGCGCACAGCATTGTGAGAATCCTGCACATCAGTTCGGCGAGTGCGTTCGGCGGCGGCGAGCGTCATCTAGCGGACTTGGCAAATGCGCTCGCCGGTCGCGGTCACGAAATTCACGTCGCGTTGCGTCCGGCCTCGCCGCTCCGCGAAGCGCTCGCCGCACTGCCCACGGAAAACATCATCACGCTCGCGTTGCGAAACGCGCTCGACTTGCCGAGCGCGTTCAAGCTGTCGCGCATCATCCGGCAGCGGCGCATCGAGGTTGTTCACGCACACCTCGCGCGTGACTATCCGTTGGCGGCATTCGCAGTGCGGGCGGCGCGCGCTCAAGCCCAACTGATCGTTACCCGCCATGTCATGTTCCCACTAGGCCGCGTCCACGCGATGACGCTCGCCGGTGCCACGCACGTGATCGCCGTTTCAGCGCCGGTGGCACACGCGCTCCGGGCGCAAAATCTTTTTCCATCAAACAAAATCCGCGTGATCCCGAACGGCGTTAACGTCGAACGTTTCGCATCACAAGACAGTAATTTTGATTCTGAAACATTCCGGCAAGGCATCGTCAAGGATGCACGTTTTTTAATCGGGGCAATTGGCGAGTTGAGTCATGTCAAAGGGCAGGAGAATTTCATCCGCGCGGCGGCCTTCATCGCACATGGTTGCGCCGACCGAATTGATTTCGTCATCGCCGGCGAAGACCCATCGCCTGCCGGGCAAACACGCGCACGCCTCGCCAAGCTAGCCGACGAACTCGGCCTCGGTGATCGCGTGCATTTTCTCGGCAAGCGCGACGACGTTCCGGCGCTACTCGCCGCGCTCGATATCTTCGTGTCCGCATCGCGCTCCGAAGCTTTCGGACTGGCGATTGTCGAAGCGATGGTCGCCGGCGTGCCGGTCATCGCCACCGCTACCGAGGGCGCGCGTGAGATAATCACAGACAACGATACCGGACGGCTCGTGCCAGTCGGTGACCCCGAGGCGCTTGCTGACGCGACTCTCGCCCTCATCGCTAACGCTGCGGCGCGTGCGCGTCTCACAGAGAGTGCGCGCACAATGGCGAGCGAGCGGTTCAGCACCGACCGGATGATCGAAGCGACGGAGCAAGTCTATTGTGAAGCGGTGGCAGGACAGACTAAATCATGAGTTCAAATGTGAAGAGCGCAGGATCAGCTAAACCGCCTTCAGGCACACGCTTTCTGCACTTTGTGAGACTTCAAAGTTTAGCTGTCGGCCTTCGACCATCATCAGGGCTTATTCACGCGGCGTGCTGCTGTTGCTGGCGCAGCGGGTTGTAGTCCTGTTCAAGATAGCGGCGGCCGATGTATTTCAGCACCGCCGAGACGTGCTTGCATTCGTAGGCCGGGTTCGCGTCGCCGCGAAAGATGAAGTCGGCGCACGTGCATACGAGCCTTTTCGACGCCGGGTCGCGGAACAGATGATAGTTTTGCTTGTCGTCCGATTCGGAGTGCGCAATCCATCCATAAGGGTCGGCTTCGCTCACTTCAATCCGGGACGCGCGGGCGGCGCGCTGCTCAGCCGGAGTGAAATCTTCTTTCTTCGGCGAACGTGTTTTTCCAGCTTTCATTCCAAATCTCCTCTCGATGCAACCTCGTCAAAATTGCCGCGTGCGGCGGCGGCGCGAGTGGCATCACGCATCAGTTTGACAGTTAGATGCAGTCCGAAAATCCTGCGTTTGACCGTTGCCCATGCGGCGTGTAATTTAAGTTCCGAGTTGGCGCGCCGCTTCACCGCGAAGACTTTCGAGCGACGAGCAGCGATGACATTTTTTATTAAAGAGATAAGGACATGAGCATCTTACGCGTGCGCGAGATCGAGATGGGGTACACCGAAACGGGTCGCGGGACGGCGGTCGCGTTGCTGCATGGATTTCCTTTCAACCGTTCGATGTGGAGCGAGCAACTGGAAGCTTTGAAGGGCAGTCATCGCGTCATCGCTCCTGACCTGCGGGGGCACGGCGAAACAACCGTGACCGACGATGCGGCGACGATGGAAGAGATGGCGCGCGACGTGGCGGCGCTGCTTGATGAGCTGAAGATTGAACGTGCGGCAGTCGGCGGATTGTCGATGGGCGGTTACGTCGCGCTCGCTTTCTGCCGCTTGTTTCCGCACCGCGTCCGCGCGCTGATCCTCGCCGATACACGCGCGGGCGCCGACACCGAAGAAGCGCGACGAGGACGCGAAGAGTTGGCACAGCGCGCACTGAGCGAAGGCATGGAGGCGATTGCCGACCAGATGCTTCCTAAACTCTTCGCTCCGGCGACGTTGGTTGATAAGCCGTTAGTCGTCGAGCGCGTCCGCCGGATGATACCTGACACGAACCCGGCGGGCGCGGCGGCGGCGCTACGCGGGATGGCTGTCCGCCGTGATCAAAAAAGCTTGCTGCCTGAGATTTCATCGCCGACGCTGATCGTTGTCGGAGACGAGGATGCCCTGACGCCGCCGTCAGAAGCTGAAGCATTGCATCGCGGCATTCGCGGCTCGCGGCTCGTCTCAATCAACGGCGCGGGCCACGTCTCAAACATCGAGCGGCCGACGGAGTTTAATTCCGCGCTCACCGATTTTCTCGGCTCGCTCGAACCTTGAAGTCAAGTACATCTGTGATTTACGTGGCGATTGATTTGCCATGTTACAACATAAAACATTCGCTAGGTGAATCAATGAATCAAGCGCGGGAAGAATGGAAGTACCGAATTGAGGAGCGCGTCCGGTGGGGCGATGTTGATGCCGCGCGGATTATCTTCTATGGAGCATATATCCGATTCTTTGAGTTTGCCGAGACGGAACTTTTTCGCTCCGTCGGTCTACCTTACGGCGTGATGTTCGATGAGCTTGACGTGTGGCTGCCGCGCGCTCACCTTGAATGCGATTTCCGTCAAGCCGCGCAGCTTGATGACCTGCTCGAAGTGTCTGTGTACGTCGGTCGCATCGGCACTAAATCGCTCCGGCTGAACTTCGAAGTGCGACGTAAAACCGAAATAGCGCTCGTCGCTGAAGCTCATTTCATCCTCGTTGCTGTGCGCCGCGACACCTTTGAGACCGTCAACATTCCTGAAGAATTGAGGCAGCGACTCGCGCCGTACACGCAACCCTCTGACACAATGGCCGCCCCGAACGATTCACTTCACTAATTGTGTGCACCTCAATCGTCAGAAAGGCCAGGCAGCACGGCGTACAAGAGTTCGCTTTAAATTTACGTAGCCCTGATCTCCCACCACTAACTCACATAAAGTCCGTCGGATGCCGCCATGCAGTCGCGCGAAATCAACCAACCGATCCGTGAACGGCGCCCCATGAAAGCTTCCGTAAAAGCGTCGCCGCATCTGACCGGCGCGTCGTAACTCTCGCCCGAAGTCCGCGCGCCACATTTTTTCAAAATCCATCGGTCGGCCACTTAAGTATGCTTCGGCAAATAGCTCCGCTGAACGCAAAGCATAATAGATGCCTTCGCCCGTGACAGGGTCGGCAAAACCCGCCGCGTCACCGAGCAACGCCCAGCCATCTCCTGTGGTTCTTCTCTGATCCAGAGTTTCCGGCGACAGACCCGGAATCCGCGCCGCGTATCGATCCGCAGTCGCCCGCAGTTTTTCTTCCACATCCTTTTCACGCGCTTTGTCTCGTGCGTTCGAAGCAGCAGACCATAGTGGAGATGTTGCGTCTTCTCTTTTGAGGTAGTATCCAATCATGAAATCCCACAGCAGGCAGTTAAGCGAGTGGTGATCGAAGTCGTCTTGCGCGGTCGCGATGCCGAATGAGATGTGATCCAGACGCGGAAACGCCCAGGCGTAACCGGCCCATCGCGGTAGGAAAGCAACAACGGTCTCGACATCGCCACTCGACGGTAGCGGCGTGCGGTACCCGAAGGCAACTTCCATCTCTGAGTTCGTTAATGCCCCGGCCAAGCGCCGCGCAATTGCGCTGTTCGCTCCGTCTGCTGCGACCAACATCCGACATTTCCATTGTTCGCCCGTGTTTGTGGATTTAATCGTCCAGCATTCGTTATTTTGCTTTGGAGCGCTGACCGAAACGCGCCCGGCTGAAATCACGCACGCCCCTGCATTACGCGCGCGTTCACGCAAATGGGAATCGAAAGCTCGGCGCGAGTAGATAGCAAAAGGTTCCTTTAATTTGAGCCGAATGCCCCTGCCCGCGGGCGAATACATTTCCACTTCGTTGACCGTGCGAGCGGCAGCTTCAAGCAGGTGCGGCCATGCCTTAAGTGCTTTCGACGTCACTCCGCCACCACAAGCCTTCGGTTCGTCCGCCGGACGACCATCGAAGAGTGCAACCTTCACGCCTCCTCGCGTCAACCGTTCAGCCGCAAACGACCCGGCCGGGCCAGCACCCACGACTACGACATCGTACAGGCAAGAATTTATTAGTGCGCACATCAATCAGGTAGTAAGGGGCTAGAGTAGTTATACTTACAGGGGGATTTACTTGTTGCAGGTCAATAATTATTTGGGCTTTATGTAAACAAAAATCCGCTGCATACGCGAGAAGCATGCAGCGGGCAAGATCCACAGGAGGAAAGGATTTGTATTTTATACAAATGGCTTACAGTGCGTCAAATAGATTCATCACATCTCTATAATTGCCCACTTATCTACATAGATAGCAAGGTCGCGCACAAAGTATCAATCTTCTGTACGACTTCATCTACAAAATGTGAGTCGGCCATTCTGCACAATTATTTATCTACCAGATTTTAGATGTCTAAGTTTTTTACCTCCAGCGCGTTGAGTTCAATGAAACGTCGGCGTGGTTCAACCGCATCCCCCATCAGAACAGTAAAAATCTGGTCGGTTTCTACCGCGTCGTCGATTTTCACCTGAAGTAATGTTCGCTTATCAGGATTCATTGTCGTTTCCCAAAGCTGTTCGGGGTTCATCTCGCCGAGTCCTTTGTAACGCTGGATCGTTAAATCCTTTTTTGCCACCGCCAATACTCGATCAAGGAGCGCATCCCTGGTCTCGATCTGCTCACTTGTTCCATTTTCTCCGAGAACGAAAGGCCCTTTTAATTGATCTTCGAGCTCTTTATACAATTCTACAGTTTTTTGGAATTCAACATGACTGGCAAGTTCCCAGTCGATTTTAACTTCTACACCATTGCTTGCATTGGTTAGAATTTCTAACAGACCATGCTCTTCATCAGTTGAAAGTTCGGTTTGATACCCGGCTTTATTCAGCGCGCTTTCAATTGTAGAAATTCGTGTCCCATCAGTGTCTTGAAAAATATTCCGAAAAGTCTCGTTTTTATTTCTCAAAATACCTTCCGCTCCAGACAGAGCTTCCAGCAATATCCTCAGCAACACTTGGTCACTTCCCAAACGACGAACCACTTTCTCACTATACCTATTAAACTCGACCATCTGTTCTAAAGAACGAGCCAATCCGCGTCCGTCGATGATCGACGAAGTTCCCAACAAACTGACTTTTAGATCGTTTGTGGCCTGCCGCATTAAGTACCTCAACATAGATCTTTCATCTTTGATATATTCTTCTCGCTTCCCACGTTTCACTTTAAAAAGCGGGGGCTGGGCAATGTAAACATGGCCTGATTCGATCAACTCCGGCATCTGTCGATAAAAGAATGTCAAAAGCAAAGTACGAATATGCGATCCATCCACATCCGCGTCGGTCATGAAGATAATCTTGTGATAGCGTAATTTGCTAAGGTCAAAGTCGTCTTTTCCGATACCAGTGCCTAAAGCAGTAATCAGGATTCTAATTTCACTGTGACCTAGCATTTTGTCAAAGCGCGCTTTTTCAACATTTAAAATCTTACCTTTAAGCGGAAGCACAGCTTGATTCTTACGGTCGCGGCCCTGTTTCGCGCTTCCACCTGCCGAGTCGCCTTCAACAATATAAAGTTCGCATAAAGAAGCATCACGCTCCTGACAATCCGCTAATTTGCCAGGAAGCATGGTACTTCCTATGACGCCCTTGCGGACGATCTCTCGAGCTTTGCGCGCCGCCTCACGAGCTCGTGCTGCATCAACAGCTTTTCCAACAATCTTTTTTGCTACGGTGGGATTCTGCTCAAAATACTCAGTCAAATGTTCATTCAAAAACGATTCGACGGCTCCCTTAACATCAGAATTAAGCTTACCTTTAGTCTGCCCCTCAAACTGTGGCTGCGGCAGTTTGACAGATATTACGGCTACTAAACCTTCGCGCACGTCATCACCAGTCAGCGAAGTCTTAAAGTTTTTTGCGAGACCGGAAGATTGGGCGTAAGCATTAATCGTCCGTGTAAAAGCTGAGCGAAACCCTGAAAGGTGACTACCGCCGTCTACTGTATTTATGTTGTTCGCAAAAGAATACACTTTCTCATCGTAACCATCGTTGTATTGGATGGCTACCTCGATTGAGAGAACGTCATTGACACGCTCAAAATATATTGGTTTATCATGCAGGATACCTTTGTTTTTGTTGAGATGTTTAACGAACTCGGCAATTCCGCCTTTGTAATAAAACTCGTGGGAACGCTCTGTCTCCTCGCGCTCATCTTTGATACCGATTCGAATGCCTTTATTTAAAAATGCTTTTTCTCTTAGACGTTCTGAGAGCTTGTCGAAGCTGAACTCCAAAACGTCAAATATCTGCGCGTCCGGCTTAAAAGTGATTTTCGTGCCGCGTTTCTTGGTTTTGCCTGTGGCCTCGAGTTTTGAAACCGGAATACCACGCTTATATTCCTGCTCGTATGTAGTGTTATCACGCCAAATTTCCAGGCGCAGGGACTCAGAGAGGAAATTTACACAGGACACACCTACTCCATGAAGTCCTCCAGAAACCTTATAAGCATTTGAGTCGAACTTCCCTCCTGCGTGGAGTTTTGTCATGACGACTTCGGCTGCTGACCTTCTTTCCTGCTTATGATAATCGACTGGGATTCCACGACCATTATCAATTACAGTGATTGAGTTATCGAGATGGATTACCACCTCAACCGTATCGCAATAACCAGCAAGCGCTTCGTCGATTGAGTTATCGACAACTTCATAAACTAAGTGATGCAAGCCCATTTCGCTCGTTGAACCAATATACATTGCAGGACGTTTGCGGACAGCATCGCGCCCCTCTAATACTGTAATTGAACTCGAATCGTAAGCTGTATTCTTTTTCAAATTATTTGCCCCTAACAATTTGTCCTCCTCATTTTTTAACATATTGTTTATAAACTCTCACTGGTGGGCTTTAGGATTAGGTAAATTCTGTTTACCCTCAACAACGGATTCAATAACTGACGACTGTTCACGAGAAATATCGGGTGTCACTACGCCGCAGTTAAGGAATATCAGAAGACTGATTTGTAAGCATTAATTTATCTTAATTGCGGAACCCCTTGATACGTTGTAGATAGCGGCGTGAGACGCAAACCTTTGCAGTAAATCTTCTTTCGAGGTAGTCATGAATGTCTGAGTGCGACCTTTTAAGTATTCGATTAAACTAGAAATGCGATGCTGATCTAACTCAGCGTCGACGTCATCCAATAGAAAAATCGGGTACTCTTTGTGCCATGAATGATACAACTCAATCGCAGCTAAGTCAAGTGAAATCAACGCAGTACGCTGCTGCCCTGAGCTGCCGTAAGTCCTTATGTATCGACCATCAAACAGAATCTCCAAATCATCTCGATGAGGTCCCAGCAATGCGTAACCGGAGGCTATTTCGGCCTGAAATTTTGAGTTCAATCGTTCGGCGAAAACTTCTTTGTAATTATGTATGTCGCCTTTTTCTTTCAAGAAGGAGATATAACGGATGGTGATTACTTCTTTATCGAAAAAGCTGTATTTGAGAATACCCTCCAGAGAATTTGCGTAGTCACAACGGGAGCGATGGATAATTTCTCCCAAATGCACTAATTGTTCATTCCACGGCTCGACTAAGACGCGCGCTTCTTGAATGCTAATTCCTCTCTCTGTCACGCTCTGCAACAAGCGATTTTTTTGTTTCAAGATACGTTCATAGTCTGCGAGCGTTTGAATGTAAGATTTCTGGTGCGAAACAATGCCACGATCTAAAAATCTGCGGCGTAATTCCGGGCCTTCTCTTACTGTTTTTAATTCCTCTCCTGTAAAGAGTATTGGGTGTAACTGACCTAGATAGTTAGTAATAACTTCGCGTTTACCATTTAGAGATATTGTTTTGGTGTTCGCTTGAATGGCTACTTCGAGGTCCCGATAAATATGAGAACTGTGTGCTACACGGCCATTTATAGTAGTAAAGTCTTGGTCGAAACTAATAACTTCTTGCAAACGCTGTGTTCGATAGGATTTACTAGTTGCCAATAAGTATATAGCTTCAATCCAATTTGTTTTTCCCTGGCCGTTCTCACCTCCGATTATATTTAAATCATTACCCCAAGTTACCCCACCGGTCAAATTCCTAAAGTTATTAACTTCAATACTTTCAAGCAACATAATGAGTACTGGTCAAATCTGATTAAGAGCTATATTTTGAAATGAGATTAACATTTTCAAGGAGCGCCACAAGGGTGGGGAACGGAGCGGGCCGTGCGGGCCGTGAAGATGGGTCTTGCACCCACTAACGCATGTTGCATAACTCAACTTCAAGGTTAATAAAGACAAGCTTCATTATCGGTGAGCTACTTCATGGAGATTAGTATTCATCCGCTCATATACGCATCGGCATGACCACATATTTGTAATCATACCCGTCGTTCATAAGTGGCCTTAATTGAACCTGTGAGTTACCATCTTTAAATTCGAAAGCAACAGATTCGCCATTTAAGACATTAAAAAATTCTTGAAGATAAGAAGCATTGAAACCGATTTGCGTTTCTACTCCTTCATAGTCTGTTGAGACTGACTCAAGGGCTTCCCCTTCCTCTGAGGCTTGAGAGCTTATATGTAGATTGCCAGATGTAAAATGGAATCGAACAGCGTGAGAGCGTTCATCGGCCATAAGTGAAACTCGGCGTACGGCGTGGCCTAATGCCACTGCATCGAAAATCGTAGAATGATCAAGCCCTTTTGGCATCACCATCTCGTAATTCGGAAATTGCCCTGTAAGAAGTCGAGATACCAAAAGCCTGGAAGCAACCTCGAAGTAGACGTGATTGTCATCTGCTCCGAGTCCAATATCACCATCATAGGACGAAGCTAATTTGCTCAATTCCACAAGTGTTTTTCGAGGAATCAAAACATCTATGTCGCTATCTCCATCGCTTTGCGATGAGTCCAACTTTTCTATGTATGCTAAGCGATGTCCATCTGTAGCTACCATTCTCGCTCCTTTTTTGCTTACACTAAATTTAGCCCCTGATAGCGTATAACGAGATT
>Ga0136614_10000600_pt1 | contig 18606 bp, 19 predicted proteins | sample AntDrymUQ2792106_2_FD_106643 | JGI IMG/M metagenome (GOLD analysis project Ga0136614, IMG submission 106643) | Polar desert sand microbial communities from Dry Valleys, Antarctica - metaG UQ279 (21.06) | ecosystem: Environmental > Terrestrial > Soil > Desert | place: Antarctica: Dry Valley... | reverse complement strand
GGTTTCCCAGCTGCATCTGCTCCGATTCGTCGCGCACGGAGACCGGGCACATCACCTTGAGCGTGAGCCCGGGTTCGAGCTCGTCGCGGCTCTCCAGGAGGCGGGCGAGCCCGCCGGCGACACTGGCGAGGATGACGTCGTTGACGGTCCCACCGAGCCGCTGGCGGATCGTCTTGACCTCGTCGAGCGAGACCCGCACCGGCTCGAGGCGGCGGTTGCGTCCGACGCGGCGGTTGAGGGACGTGCGGGGCGCGAGCGCGCTGCGGTCGACGAATGTGGCCACCGAGCGCGCCAGCTGCGACGCCCGCTCAAGGGCGTGGCGCGGGCCGCGCAGGACCCGTCGGAAACCCCGAACGATCTCGGCCGGTTCGGTCACGCGTTCGACTATCGAGTCGACGAGGAGCTGCTCGGGCGACGGCGCGGGCTGGGGTGTCCATGGCGGGGCGTCGAGCAGAGTGGGCTCGGGGCTGAAGTCGAGCAGGACGGTGGCGACGTCGACCGCCGAGACACCGTCGACGAGGGCGTGGTGCGTCTTCTGAATGAGGGCGACGTTGCCGTCCTCGAGTCCCTCGACGAACCACAACTCCCACAGCGGGCGGCTGCGGTCGAGCATCCCCGCCTGCACCCGCTCGGTCAGGGTGAGCAGCTGCTGGCGGGTGCCGGGCGCGGGTAGGGCCGTGAGCCGCACGTGGTACGAGATGTCGAAGCGGTCGTCGTCGACCCAGATGGGCCGGCCCAGCTCGCCCGGCACGTGCATGAGCCGCTTGCGGAATCGGGGCACGAGATGGAGGCGGGACTCGACCAGCTCGCGCACGTCGGCGAGCCGGAATCGGCCGTCGTCGTCGCAGAACGGTGCGCCCTCGAACACGCTGAGGCCCCCGACGTGCATGGGCGTCTCGAGCCGCTCGAGGTGGAGGAAGCTGGAGTCCTGGGCCGTGAGGCGGTCGTATTCGCTCACGGTGGAATGCTACGGGCGGCCCGCGGAGGGCGCTACTGCGTCTCGTTCGAGGTCGAGCACTCCTCGATCCCGTAGGCGTCGGCGAAGTCCTCGGCGTCGGACGTGAACGCCGCGCCCTTCTCGGTCGCCGCCGTGATCGCCCGGCGGTCGCCGGCGGCGAGCCCCCGGCGCACCGCCGCCATCTGCTTCACCGCACCGCCCACCGACTCCAGCCACTGCTCGACGGCCGGTTCGTCCCGTGCGGGCGGTTCGAGCTCGCGCAGCTTCCGAAAGGCGCGCCGCTGGATCGCCACCGCCTGCGCCACCGCCTGCTCGACTGCGATCGGGTCGGCCAGGCTCGGCGCCGCGATCTGGCTCGCCTCGGCCTTGCTGGCGGCGCAGATGTCGCTGGCCCGGCCGATGTACCCGTCCTTCGACAGCCGCCCGCCGCCGCTCCTGGAGTCGTCGCACCCGGCCAACGCGACCGCGAGAGATGCGATGGTGATCGCGGCGGCCGCACCGCGGGCCGTCACACCGCTTCGCCGCGGGTGCATTCGTTGAGCAGGAGCCCGCCCGCGATCGGGTTGGCGCGCCCGTCGATCTCGGTGACTTGCGCGTCGATGGCGGTGAGCTCGCCGGAATCGTCGTTGGCGATCGCCTCGCGGGCCTGCTCCTCGAGGTCGATGCGCTCACGCCACGCGTCGAGGAGCTGGTCGACGGTGTCCTGTTCGGCCTCGGGCGGGACCAGGTCGTCCACGTCTTCGAGCAGGTTCTGGTCGATGTCGAGGATCTCGGCGTACAGCTCAGCCTGCTCGGGCCCGGGTGCGTCCTCGTCGATGCCGGACTGGACGGTCTGGCGGTCGGCGGCGGCCTCCTGACAGAGGGCGTTGGCCTCCCGGGCGAACTCGGTCGCCGACAACGCGCCCTCCTCGTCGCCGCCGCCATCCCCGTCGCTGCAGCCCGCGGCCGCGGTCAGTGCCAGCGCCGCCAGCATCACCGCGAGCGTTGCGCGCACTGCGTCCTCCGTGTCTGGCGCTCGGCCGGCGCCGGCTGCTCCGGCGCCCGATGGTAGGCGGGGAGGGCTGTACCCTCGGGGTCGTGCTCCCCGACTACGCCGTCCACGACGGGGCCATCGGCCTCGACTGGTACGCGGTCGATCCCAACCTCCGCTTCCTGCTCGACCGTCACCTGCCCGAAGCCGCCGACCGGACGTTCGCGGAAGACCACGTCGCCCGCTACGGCGAGCTGGTCGGGGGACCCATCGCCGAGCGGGCCGAGATCACCGACAAGCACGGGCCCGTGCTCTCCCGTTACGACCAGTGGGGCCGCGAGGTCGACGAGATCGTGCACCACCCGACTTATCTCGAGAGCAAGGCCGATCTGGTCAAGGCAGGTTTCGTCGGGCTGCCGGCGCACGCGGGTCGCGACGTCCCCGCGGTCGTCACTGCGTCGCTGGCGTACCTCGTGTGCCAGGCCGAGACCGCGATCTACTGCGGCCTCGGGATGACCGCCGGAGCGGCCAGCGTCGTCGAGCGCCACGCCCCCGACGCAGTGCGCGAAGATTTCTTCCGCAGGCTCACCAGCCTCGATCCCGACGAGGCGTGGGAAGGCGGAATGTTCCTTACCGAGCGCCAGGGTGGGAGCGATGTCGGGGCGAACACGACGCGCGCGGTGCCCGACGGCGCCGAATGGCGGCTCTACGGCGACAAGCACTTCTGCTCGAACGTCGACGCCGAGGTCTTCATCGTCCTTGCCCGGCCGGAAGGAGCGCCCGAGGGCACGCGGGGGCTGGCGACGTTCATCGTGCCCCGGGTCTTGCTCGACGGCTCGATGAACGGGTTCCGCATCAAGCGGCTCAAGCCCAAGCTCGGTACGAAGGCGGTGCCGACCGCGGAGGTGACGCTCGACGGGGCGCGCGCCTGGTTGGCGGGCGACACGCGCGGAGCGAGCGAAGCGAGCGGAGCACGGGAGGCGAGCGCTCCGGAGGACGGCGACCGGGTATCCCGGTCGCCGAGCGAGCCGACCCATAAGGGCGGCTTGAACCGGATGATGGAGTTGGTCAACGGCAGCCGCTTCGGCATCGCCCTGATGGGCCTGGGCATCCACCGCCGCTCGTTCCTCGAGGCCGCGATCTACGCGGCCCATCGCGAGCAATGGGGCCAGCGCATCGACCGCTACCCGCTCGTGCGCGAAACCCTCGTCGACCTGCTGGTCGAGCTCGAGGCTGGGATGGCCCTGACATACGAGTGCGCGTCTGCGAGCCGGGGGATGTTCGGAGACGACGACGAAGGCCGGTTGCTGCGGCGCATCCTCGTTCCGCTGGCGAAGGTGCGGGCGACGCGCGAGGCGATCGGCGCCGCCAGCCAAGCGTTGGAGATGTTCGGCGGCAACGGGTACATGGAGGACTGGCCGATGGCGCGGCAGTTGCGCGACGCGCAGTGCCACACGATCTGGGAGGGCACCGAGAACATCTGCTGCCTCGATGTGCGCCGGGCCATGCGCAACGACAACGCCCACACCGCGCTCATCGCCCGGGTCGAGGCCGCGCTCGACGCCGCCAACGGCGAGAAGGTGCTGGCGGAGACGGTCGACGCGGTGGCGGCGACGCTCGACGAGGCCCGCCAGGCGATCGCCCACCTGGAGACGGCCGACACCGACCTCCAGCTCCTGCACGCCCGCCGGTTCACGCACCTGCTGGCCGACCTGGCCGAGGGCGCGCTGCTGCTCGACGAGGCGGCGTGGGCGATGGGGCGCGACGGTGACGCCCGCAAGGCCGTCGTCGCCGGCCGTTTCGCCCGCCGCCGGCTCGCGCCGCCGCGGGCGCGGGGCATCCTCGACGACGATCGCACCGCCATCGACCTGTTCGACCCGCTGGTGCGCTACGGGCCGATCGAGCCCGCCGACGCCGCCTGACGTTTCGATTGGCTGGGGCCGGGCGGGTCGCAAGCGCCGTCTGGCGGATCGCCCTCGAGCTCGTGCTCGCGGTCGACGAGCACCTCGGCGCACCGGTCGACAGCTACGTCAACGGATCGCAGACCTGGCTGACCGAGGACGGTCCGGGCGGTGTGACGCTGGAGTGGCGGCTGCACCCGGTGGCGGCCTACCGGGCGCCGGCGGGGCTGTCGCACTACGAGCTGTGGGAGCAGGTGGTGGCGCAGCTCTCTGCCGGACGTGACCCGGGCGCGCTCGGCTTGGGCGAGGAGGAACCCCGGCCGCTGGCGTCGCTGTGGGACGGGCTCGAGGCGTTCGCGCCCTACGACGACGTCGAGCCCGCCACGCTGGCAACGGCCGCCGGTGACGCACTCGAGCGGCCCCCTGACGCATCCGGCCTGGTCGACCACGACCGCGTCGGCGACGCCTGGGAGAACTCGAAGGGCGACGTGTCGCTCGTCGCGCTCCTCCTCGACGAGCTACGTACCTAGCGTTCGGCGGAGCCCATCTCGCGATTCCGACTTCGGAAGTTGAAGTACTGAGGCACCAGCAGTAGGGCGATTCCGCTGATGATCACCCCGACGCCGGGGTCTTCAAGAGCCCCAACCACCGAGGAGACTGAACGCTAGGAGCACGAGCATCGATCCGTAGTAAGCGGATCGGTCCTGGTTCTGGACCCGAACGCCGAGGAAGACCATTGCGAGCACGGCAACGCCGATCAGGAGCACTCCGAACCCGACGAGCCCATCGCCAGCGGCGATGAACCCGATAGCAGCCAGCACGATCAACGCAGAGTTCAGCACGAGGAAGATGCCCAGCACGTTTAGGACCGTGTGTTGAGTCCGTGGCGACATTGGCACGAGCGGAGGACGGTCGGCTGATTCGTGCAACCGCTTGAACAAGATTCGACCTACCCTCGGATCGGATACTGGGGAAGCAGATCTCGACGTGCGAAGCTTACGGTCGTGACTCGCGACGAGCTTGCACGGAGGATCTACGAGATCAGCCATCTCACGGGTGAGTTCACGTTGCGGTCGGGCGCGACGAGCACGGAGTACTTCGACAAGTACCTGTTCGAGTCGGACCCGCCGCTGATCCGGGCGATCGCCGAGGCGCTGGCGCCGCTCGTCCCCGACGGCACCGACGCGCTGGCCGGCCTCGAGCTCGGGGGCGTGCCGCTGGCGACGATGCTGTCGCAGGTGACCGGAATCCCCGCGCGGTTCGTGCGCAAGGAAGCGAAGACCTACGGCACCTGCCGGCTCGCCGAAGGCGGCGAGCTCGACGGCCGGCGCGTCACCCTGGTCGAGGACGTCGTGACGTCGGGCGGCCAGGTGGTGGCGTCGTGCACTGACCTGCGGAACGGCGGCGCAACCGTGGAGCACGCGCTGTGCGTCATCGACCGCCAGTCCGGCGGCCCCGAGGCGCTGAAGGACATCGGCGTCGAGCTCCGTCCGTTGTTCACGATGGAGGAGCTGGACGCGGCGGCGCGCTAGCTCCCGCGCCAGGGCGGTGTGCGGGGGGCGTCGAAATCGGTGGGGCGGATCTCGCCGTCGATGGCGGCGAAGGCGGTGTCGACCCAGCGGGCGCCACCGGCCAGCGGCTGGGGCAGCGCGTCCCGGGGGTAGAAGCCGACCTGGCGGGTCTCGAGCGGGTGGCCCTGGAGCTCGCCGCCCACCATGCGGCAGTGGAACACGAGCGAGTACAGCGGGATCCGGGCGAAGCCGAGGCGCAGGCCGTCGAACACCGCGATCAGCGACACCGGCTCGACCTCGATGCCGGTCTCCTCGTAGACCTCCTTGACCGCCACCTCGGCGGGCGAGTAGCCGACGTCGGCCCAGCCCACCGGGTAGAGCCAGATGCCCGAGTCGGAGCGCTGGGTGAGCAGGATCTCGTCCTCCTCGTTGCCGACGACCGCCGCGCACGCGACCTTCGGGGTGACATACCCGGCGATCCCCTCGCCGACGGAGGCCAGCCACTCCTCGAACAGCGCGTCCGACTCGGCTTCTTCGAGTGCGGCGGCACGGATGTCGGACGCGACCTTGAGCACCTCCTCGAAGCGCTCCTTCTCGTAGAGGCTCTGGGTGAACCCGAGGCCGGTGCGCGCGATCCCCGACAGGGTCTCGGACCACCGCAGCAGGTCGGACGCGGCGACGGCGTGGGGCTCACTCACGGTTCCGAACACTACGCCGGGCGCGAAACGCGGCCGGCAGGGCGGGGGAACCCTGCCGGCCGCGTCGCCGCGTTGCGCCGCGTCGCGCCTCGCGTTACCGCCCGGTGCTCGGGCCTTGCGAAGGACCTCCGCTCGCCAGCACCTTCGCGCCTTCGGGACCGATGACGTCGATCTCGTTGACGACGATGTTGTCGTAGGCGAGGCCGCCCATCTCGGGCAGGTCGAGGCCGGCCTGCTCCACCTCCTCGGTGGGCCGGATGCCGCCCTTCATGAACCGGTTCTGGAGCTTGAAGAACCCGAAGGCAAGACCGCCCATCACGAAGACGATCACGGCCGCGCCGACGGCTTGGGAACCGAGCTGGCGCAGCCCGAGGTCGAAGTCGTACAGGATCCCGGTGACGCCCGTGACCGACGCCTCCGCCGCCGACCCCTTGGTGGTCAGGTTCCAGCCGGCGCCGTAGTCGCCGCTGGAGAAGATCCCGACCGAGAGCACCCCGAAGATCCCACCGACACCGTGGACCGAGATCGCGCCCACCGGGTCGTCGATCCCGCGCCGCTCGACGAACAGGATCGATTCCATGACCAGCACGGCCGCGATGGAACCAATGACGGCCGCCGCCCACGGTTGCACGAACGCGCACGGCGCCGTGATCGCCACCAGGCCGGCGAGCATGCCGTTGGCCATCATCCCAGGGTCGGGCTTCCCGAGGCGCCGCATGGCGTAGAACATCGCCGCCGTGGCCCCGAATGCCGCCGCGATCGCGGTGTTGACCGCAACGACCGCGAAGCGCACGTCGGTGGCCGCGAACGTCGAGGCGGCGTTGAAGCCGAACCACCCGAACAGCAGGATGAAGGTGCCCAGCATCGCCATCGGAATGTTGTGCGCCGCCAGCGTGCGGGGCTTACCGTCGGGCCCGTACTTCCCGATCCGTGCTCCCAACACGAGCGCGCCCGCCAACCCGGCGATCCCGCCCATCGCGTGGACCACTCCTGACCCTGCGAAGTCCACGTACCCGAAACCGAGTTTCAGGTTGTTGCCCAGCTGGTTGAGCCAGCCGCCGCCCCAGGTCCAGGCGCCGAACAGCGGGTAGTAGATCGCCCCGCAGAACAACCCCCAGCCCATGAACGCCTTCCACTTCCACCGCTCGGCCATCGCGCCGGTGGGGATGGTGGCGGTGGTGTCCATGAACGCCACCATGTAGAGGAAGAACGCCGCCGTCGGGGCCCCTTGGGCGGCGTTGCCCTTGAGCCCACCGAGGTCGGTGAGAAAGAAGCCGTCGCGCCAGAGGAAGACCCACTTGTCGTCACTGAAGCCGATCAGCGAATGGCCGATCGGCCCGTCGAGGCCGAAGTAGCCCGGGTAGCTGAACCCGCCGAACATGAACGCGTACCCGCAGACGAAGAAAGCGACGAAGCCGAGGCCGAAGATGGCGAAGTTCGTGCTGAACACGTGGGAGGCGTGCTTGGCCCGACAGAACCCGGTCTCGACCAGCGCGAAGCCCGCTTGCATGAAGATCACCAGCAGCGCGCCGATCACCACCCACAGCATGTTCAGGCCGACGGCGGTCTGGTCGGTGGCCGTCGGGACCACGTCCCCCACACCCGGTGGCTCTTCACCGGCGAACGCGGCCGACGCCGTGACGACCACCAACGCCACGGCCAGCACGGACGCGATCGCGAGCTTGCTCCTGAGTCTCACTGTCGCCCTCCTGACGGATATGAACCTTGGAGGTGACGCTAGGAAGGGCGCGTTTCCTCACCGGTGCCGGCGCGTGAACGAGTCGCGTCGCGACGCTGACGCCGACCTGACAGCCATCGGCCCGACGCCAGCCGACCGCCGGCGCCGTTCACACCGCCGGTGATCGCCTGGCGGATCGCGTCCTTGGTCGCGTCGTCGAGCTTGTTGCCGCGGCGGTCGGTGAGCTCGAAGCGGTCGACCGCCCGGCGGTTGTCGGTGAGCACCCGGGCCGAGTGCACGCTGGCGCCGGCGCTGGCGATCCCGGCGGTGATCGAGTGGAGCAGCCCGCGGCGGTCGCGGCTCCGTACCTCGCAACGCGTGTACCAGGGGGAACCGTCGTCGTCGAAGCGCACGTCGGCGCCGGGATCGGGTGGTGACGCGAGTGGGCGTCCGAGAGCGGCGACCACCGCGTCCTCCAACGCGCCCCGGTCGGGCGCGGTCGTCGCCCGCACCCGGAACGACTCGAGCGCGCCCCCGTCGGGCCAGGTCGCGACCACCGCTTCTAGGACGTCGAGCCCGTGACCGGCGAGGACACCGGACACGGTCGCGAGCAGCCCGGGAACGTCGCGGCTCGCCACCTCGACCCGCCACTCGTGCGGTGACTCGGCCATCGTCCCGACCCGGGCCCGCCCACGCGGCGGAAGGGGCTCGAGCAGGGCGGCATGACGGGCGATGTCGGACGCGTGCTGGGTGAGCACATAGCCACGGGGGGCGTGCTCGATGCGATCGGCGGTCCATGACGCACCGCCGACCAGCCGCGCGGCCTCGGCCTTGCGCCGCTCGACCACGTTGCGGGCGTCGAGCCCGGTCAGCTCGGGTTCGTCGAGGACTCCCAGGACGCGCTCGACCAGCTCGTCGAGCCGCCGGCGTTCCCACGGCTCGAGCTCACCGAGGGCCAGGCTGAGCAGGTAGAGGGCGCGGACGCGCTCGGGGCGGTCGATGTGGGTGGCGAGCTGGAGGACGGTGTCCTGGGCGAGCCCGTCCACGCGCGTGGCGGCGGCGCGCAGCAGGGAGCTGTCGCCGACGAGCAGCGCGATCTCCTGCTCGGCGGCGGCGCCGAGGTCGAGCCGCTTGACGAGGCGACGGGCGAGGTCGACCGGAGACGCGTCGTCGCCGGCGGTGTCGAGGATGAGCGCGGCGAGCAGCAGCCACTCGGGGTGCTCGAGCCGGGAATGGGCTTCGGCCGCGGCCTCGTCGGTGGCCGTGAGCTCACGAATGGCCTCGACCAGTGAGAACCGCAGCACGTGGCTCGGTTCGACGACGACGGGGTCGGCGCGCCGCCGCCGCACCGCTTCGGCCAGCTCGGGAAGTGCCCGTTCGAGGAGCCCGGTCGTCTCCAGGAAGCGCCACGAGCGCACATTGCCCGACGTAAGGACGTCGAACAGCGCGCGCGTCGCGTCGTCGTCCCAACGGATCGAGGTGTCGTCGAGGCTACCGAGCCAGTCGAGCAGCCCTGGTCCCGGTCGGGCGCCGGCGACCGCGACCGCGGCGTCCAACCCCAGGTGGAGTGCCAGGTGGTCGGGCGGGCGGGCGGCGAGGTCCACCACCCCGTCGCGCTCGACCAGCCATCCGCCCGGAGGCCGGGTCGCGCTCGACGGATGGCCGGCGCGCCGGTTCCGCAGCCGGACCAGCCGGGCGCGCAGCAACGGTGGCGCGGCCAGCGTGGTCGCGAGGACGACAACGAGGAGCGCAGCGTAGAGGTTCTCGGTGAGGACGCCCTCCCGAAGACCGATCGTGGCGAAGATCAGCCCCACCTCGCCCCGGGGCAGCATGCCCAGCCCGATGAGCCAGCGGTCGCCGGCCGATCTGGTGGCGCCGAGCGCGGCGACGAGCTTGCCGGCGACGCCGACGGCCAGCAGCGCGCCGGCGATGCCAAGGACGGCCGGACGGGCGAAGGCTCCGATTTCGGCGTCGATCCCGATCTGGAGGAAGAAGACCGGGATGAACAGATGCCCCACGGGCGCGAGCTCGCGCCGGATGCGATCGGACTGGTCGCTCCCGCTGAGCGCGAGCCCGGCGACGAAGGCGCCGACGATCGGCGCGAGTCGCGCCACCTCGGCCAGCTCGGCGAATGCGAGGGCGAACGCGAGCGCCAGGGCGACGAGCGTCCCCGCCGACCGGGCGCGCCGGTGTACGAAGGAGAAGAGTGGCGGGGCGAATCGGGTGCCGAACACCGCGGTCACGACGAGGAAGCCGACTGCGAGCGCCACGATCCCGGCGACCGCGAGAACCGAGACCGAACCTTCGGACACCAGCCGTACGACCACGGTCAGGATGACCAGGCCGAGCACGTCGTCGGCGACCGCGGCCCCGAGCACGGTGCGCGCCTCGGCCCTCCCGAGCACTCGGAGATCGCTGAACACGCGGGCGGTGATCCCGACGCTGGTGGCGCACAGCGCCGCGCCGAGAAAGAGCGCGGTGTTGCGGTCGTGCCCGAAGGCAGCCGCTACGCCGGCGCCCGCGGCCATCGGGGCGGCGATCCCGATGACCGCGACTGCGAGCGAGGCGCGGCCGACCGAGCCCAGCCCGGCGAGGTTCATCTGGAGGCCGACCTCGAGCAGGAGGAGGATGACCCCGATCTCGCCCAGGACGCGCAGGGTCGCGTCGCCGCCGACCAGGCCGAGGACCGAGGGCCCGACCACGATCCCGGCGAGGATCTCCCCCACGACCGTCGGGAAGCGCAGCCGCTCGGCGACCTCGGCCGCGAGCTTGGCGGCCAGCAGCACCACCAGGATGTCGAAGAGAACGTCGGTCACGGTTACGTCGGCCAGCGCGCTCCGTCCCCCTGATCGGCCCCCCGGTCGGCGACGGCCTGGAGGAGATAGCCCCGGGCCCGCACCGTCCGCACCCCCAGCCCCAGCGGCACGATCCGCCGCCGCAGGCGCGACATGTGGACGTCGAGCGCGTTGCGCGTGGGCCGCTGCTCCGGCCATGCCCTCCGGGTGAGCGTGTCCCGGCCGACGACCGCTCCGAACCGCTCGACGAGCGCGGTGGCCACGGTGCGCTCGATCGGCGGGAGGTCGACCCACCGGCCCCGGAAGCGCAGCAGGCCGTCATCGTCGATTTCAGGATGGAGGCCGTGGTGCTCGGCCCGGGCGGTGAGGGCATTCACGCGCGCCCGCAGCTCGCGCTCGTCGACCGGCACGCGCACCCAGTCCTCGAGGCAGTCGTCGGACAGGGGTGGCTCCCGCCCCGCCTCGACGAACAGCAGGCGGGGCGCGCCCGTCTCCCGGAGCTGGAGCAGCCGGTCCTCTTCGTCCGGCCACCGCACCATCACTACTGCCCCGCTCGCTGCGGTCCGGGCCATCCTCGATAGGGCTGGCCGGCCCGCGGGCACTCGCTCGGACGCCACGTCATCCTCGCTCACGTTGACCGTGCCGCTTTCACTACAAAGACGGTAGGGGTGACGCGTTTCGGGGCTGTTTCGGAGCGGTGAACGGTGCGTGTGGTCAGGTCGGTGCGAGGTCGCCGGTGATGCGATCGAGCAGGGCGGCCTCGAGCTGCGCCAGCACCCGCCGGTCACTGATTTTGGCGCCGGTCGCATCCCGCACGTAGAAGACGTCCACCACCCGGTCGCCCAAGGTGGCGACCTTGGCGAGGGACACATCGAGCGCGAGCCCGGCGAAGACCGAGGTCACGCGGGCGAGCAACCCGACCTCGTCAGGGGCGTGCACCTCGACCACGGTGGCGAAGTCCGACGCTTCGAGGTCGATCCGCACGTCGACGCCGTCGGCATCCGGACCCTGGGGGGCGCTGCGGTAGCGGCGGGCCCGGTCGACGAGCCGCTCCTCGAGCGGGAGCTCACCACGAAGGGCCTCGTCGAGGGTGGCGACGACCTCGTCACGACCCTCGCGGTCGGCCAGCCGGCCGAACCGGTCCACCCCCGTGAACACCTCGAGCGCCATGCCGGCGCGATGGCTGTAGCCGGTCGCGTCGCGAATGTCGAAGCCCGACAGCGCGAGCACCCCGGCCACGGTCGACAGCAGTCCGGTGCGGTCGGGTGCGACGACGGTGCACTCCAGCCGGCCGTCGGCGAGATCGGCCCACTCGACCGCCAGGAACCCGGCTTCCAGCAGGGCGCGGTGATGGGCGGTGACGTCGGGCTCGAACGCAGTCGTGTAGGCCGCCGGCATCGCGTCGAGGAACGCCTCGGCGTCGTCCGGGCCGATCAACTCGGCGAGCGCGGCGCGACGCTCGGCCGCGAGCGGGGAGACAACGACGCCCCGCTCGAGGAGGGCGTCGGTCTTGACGAACAGCTCGCGCACGAGCGCGGCCTTGGTCGGGCTCCACGCCGCCGGGCCCGTCGCCCGCGAGTCGCCGACGGTGAGGACGTACAGGAGATCGAGGCGTTCGGCGTCGCCGACCGCCCGCCCGAACCGGGTGACCGCCGCCTCCTCCGAGAGGTCGCGCCGGGTCGCGGTCTGGGCGAGCAGGAGGTGGTGGCGCACGAGCCACGCCAGCGTCCCGACATCCGCCTCCTCCAGTCCGATGCGGCTCCCGACCGCGCGTGCGATCTCGGCGCCGGCGGCCGAGTGGTCACCGGGAAGGCCCTTGCCGACGTCGTGGAGGAGCGCGCCCAGCAGCAGCAGGTCGGCGCGGGCGCGGCGGGCGATGTCGCCTTCGAGCCCGGGTTCGGTGAGCAGGGCGGCGCACTCGGCCACCGCTTCGAGCAGGTGCCGGTCGACAGTGAAGCGGTGATAGGCGTTGCGCTGGGGCAGCGACCGGACGTGCGCCCATTCGGGCAGCAGCCGCTCGAGCACACCCACGTGGTCGAGCGCCTCGAGCGCCGGGATTGCCCGGCGACCCGAGCGCAGGAGCTGCACGAAGGCATCGCGCTCCTCGGGCCCCCAATGCGGATCGCCTAGCTCCACCCGGAACCGCTCGAGCTCGGTCCGGTCGATGTCGGCCTCCCGGTCGGCAGCGGCGTTGGCCGCGCGCAGGACGAGCGCGGCCTCGATGGTCGCGTCCGGCGCGAGCTGCACCCGGCCGTCGCGCAGCAACACGCCCTCACCGAGCTGGCGGTCGCGTCGGGCCAGCCGGCCGCCCGGTCCCCGCTGAGCGGCGCGGAGTCGCGACCAGACGTCGGACGCGACCCAGGACACCGCGCGCGCAGCAGCCGCGACGTCGCGGATGAGTACGTCGGCATCGGTGATGTCGAGCGCGGCCGCCACCGCGTCCTGTTCCTGGAGCGTGAGCAGATCGGACCGGCCGCCGGTGACCCGGTGCAGGGCGACCCGGGCGCGCAGGAGCACGCCTTTCGCATCGGCCAACACGTCCAGGTCGCCGGGTTGGAGATAGCCGCGGGCGACGAGCGTCGCCAGTCCGACGTCGGGCGCGGCGCCGTCGCCGGTCGGGCCGAGCGCCCAGCCGGCCCAACCGAGCGCCTGGATGTCGCGCAGGCCGCCGGCGCCGTCCTTGAGGTTGGGTTCGAGCATCTCGGCCACCGGTCCGGGCCGATCAGCGCGGGCGGCGGCCGCGTCCGCCAGCGCCTCCACGACCCGCTTGCGCCGGCGCTGTACGAGGCGGCGAGCCTGGGCGGCGAGCTCCTCGCCCAGCGCCGCGTCCCCACCGATCCGGCGGGTCTCCAGGAGCGCGGTCCGCGCCGCGAGGTCGGCGTCGGCGAGCGCCAGCGCCTCCTTGACCGTCCGGGTGGACTGGCCGAGCACGAAGCCCGCGTCCCACAGCGGGTACCACAGCCCCGCGACCGCTTCGTCGACCGGGCCGCGGCCGTCGTGAAGGAACATCACGTCAATGTCGGAGCCGGGGCACAGCTCGCGCCGGGCGTACGAGCCCAACCCGACCAGCGTCCAGCGCCCCGGCAGCTCGACGCCGCCCAGCATCTCGGCGAATGCCTCGTCGAGCACCTCGCTCAGCGCCCGCCCGAACGCGGCACCGCCCCGACTCGCGTCCTCGATGAGGCGGGCCCGGGCGGCGCGCAGGTTCTCGGGAGCAGCCACTCTGATCCAGCTCCTCTGGTCGCGCTCGCTTCGCTCGCCGCTCCCGCACGCAGCCGGTTGCCGCGGGGGCCGGGAAGACCCGGCCCCCGGATAGGCCGATGGCAGCTCCTTCCCTACCCTAGAAGGAAACTACAAGGCGTCGGGACCGCTCTCGCCGGTGCGGATGCGGGTGACGCCCTCGACCGGCACCACCCACACCTTCCCGTCCCCGATCTTCCCGGTCCGGGCGGTCTCGACCAGCTTCTGGACCACCCGGTCCACGTCGCCGTCGTCGACGAGCACCTCGATCTTCACCTTGGGCACGAAGTCGATCTCGTACTCCGCCCCTCGGTACACCTCGGTGTGCCCGCGCTGGCGGCCGAAGCCCTGGACGTCGGAGACGGTGAGTCCCTGCACCCCCAGCTCCTTCACCGCCTCCTTGACGTCGTCGACCTTGAACGGCTTGACGATGCCGACGATCAGTTTCATGTGCTCAATCCTCCCAGTTCGTCGGCGCGATCACACGCGCTCGAAGGCGTAGCCGGTCTCGGCGTGCTGGGTCTGGTCGAGACCCGTCTCCTCGTCCTCCTCGGGGACCCGGATCCCACCGGGGATCACCTTGTCGAGCACGAAGACGATCGCGAACGTCACCACGAAGGAGTAGACGATCGTGGCGCCGACAGCGACGAGTTGGTCGCCGAAGAGGCCCCAGCCTCCGTCCAGGAAGACGCCGTCGCGCCCGAACTCGTTGATGCTCACATCCGCGAAGAGGCCGAGCAGGAGCGACCCGACGATGCCGCCGACCAGGTGGACGCCGACCACATCGAGCGAATCGTCGTAGCCGAACCGGAACTTCAGACTGACCGCGAGGTAGCAGAGCGCCCCCGCGATCAACCCGATGTAGATCGGGGCCATGCCGGCGACGAAGCCGGCGCAGGGCGTGATCGCGACCAACCCGGCGACGAGGCCCGAGGCCGCCCCCAGGGTGGTGGCGTGGCCCGACTTGAGCCGCTCCACGATCAGCCACCCGAGCATCGCTGCGGCCGCGGCCATGTGGGTGTTCACAAGGGCTTGGGCGGCGAGGGCGTTGCCGGCCAAAGCCGACCCGGCGTTGAACCCGTACCAGCCGAACCACAGGATGCCCGCACCGAGAAGGGTGAACGGGAGCGAGTGGGGCGGCATGGGGTGGTGGGGCCATCCCTTCCGCTTACCGAGGACGAGCACCGCCGCCAACGCCGCGATACCGGCGTTGACGTGGACCACGGTCCCACCGGCGAAGTCGAGCGCGCCTCGCTTGAAGAGCCAGCCGGCGGGTGAGAACACCCAGTGCGCGACGGGCGCGTACACCAGGATCGCCCACAGCGCGAGGAAGAGGACCCACCCCAGCCACTTCATCCGGTCGGCGATCGCGCCCGTGATGAGAGCGGGCGTGATGATGGCGAACATGAGCTGGAACGCTAGGAACGCCAGCGGTGGGATCGTCAGCGCGAAGCCGGTGGGTTGGGTGGTGGCGACGTCACGCATCCACGCCAGGTCGAGGTCACCGAGGTACTTGCCGGTGCCGTGGAAGGCCAACGAGTAGGTCAGCGCGGCCCAGATGACGCTGACGAGACCCATGCAGAAGAAGTTCTGCATGAGCATGGCCAGGATGTTCTTGGACCGGACCATGCCCCCGTAGAAGAGGGCCAGCCCCGGGGTCATGAAGAGCACCAGCGCCGCCGATGCCAGGACCCAGGCGGTATCGCCCGTGTTGATCTCCACCGTCACCTCCCCTTCCGAGTGACCTCAGACTCGGGACAGCCTGACGGGGGTCTGTTTCAGCGCGGTAGCGCGATTGTTTCGGCTGTGTGAACTGGCAGCTAGCAGCTGCCATCCACGAACAGGCGGCGGGGTTTCCCCGCCGCCGGATTGCCAGCTGCGTGCGGAGCGGCGAGCGAAGCGAGCGCGACCAGAGAGTTAGGCGGCGGGGTTCCCCGCCGCCGGATTGCCAGCTGCGTGCGGAGCGGCGAGCGAAGCGAGCGCGACCAGAGAGTTAGGCGGCGGGGTTTCCCCGCCGCCGGATTGCCAGCTGCGTGCGGAGCGGCGAGCGAAGCGACCGCGACCAGAGAGTTAGGCGGCGGGGTTTCCCCGCCGCCGGATTGCCAGCTGCGTGCGGAGCGGCGAGCGAAGCGACCGCGACCAGAGAGTTAGACGAGCACGCCGGGCGGACGCCGTGCATGTCGGCGGCGGCCTCGGGCTCGGCGAAGTAGAAGCCCTGGGCGGTGTCGCACCCGAGGGCCACCGGCTCTTCGAGCTCGCGCTCGGTCTCGACCGAGTCGACGGGGAAGCGCTTCAGGTAGCCCAGCGACGAGTACCCGGTGCCGAAGTCGTCGATGCTGAACCCGACGCCGAGGTCGCGCCGCGCGGTGATCGCGCCCATGGTGCTCTCGGCATCGTCCATCAGCACGTTCTCGGTGATCTCGAGCGTGAGCTTCGAGGGGTCCGTCCCGCTTGCCGCCAGGGCAGCGGCGACGTGCGGGGGGGTGTCGGCGTGCGCGAGCTACGCCCGAAAAGCCGCGTCAGCCGCGAAGTACCGCCGCCTTGGCCAGGCCCCAGGCGAGGTGGAGGGGCGCAAGGTCGTCGTCGCCCAGGTCACCGAGGGTGCGCGGGACCAGCCCATAGCGGTCGCCGGGCCAGGCCCGTTCGTCGAATTGGTCGCGGACGACCGGCGGCACTCCGAGCGCCGCCAGCACTTCCGTGGGCTCGCGGTAGGCGCTCCGCACGACTTCGAGCGGGGTCGCGCGCTGCTCCGCGACCGGCGTGGCGAGGAGCGCGCGAAGGTCCGCGCCAACTCGCGCCGTCGCGGCGACCCCGGCGGCGCGGGCGTCCTCGAGCGCGCGTGTCCGGGCGTCGGGATCGAGTCGGCCCCAGGCATCGAGGATGCGCTCGACCTGGCGCTCGGCCCACCGCGGCAGGCACCGCTCGACGCCGGCCACGATCGCTTCTCCCGTTTCGTAGAGCCGCGCGACCGTCAACCCATCGTTCACTGCTCTCGCGTTCGCTTCCAAACCGGGAACGCCAGATACTCGACGCCGTCGCGCGACTCGGTACGCCCGGCCGACCGGAAGCCGGACAGATTGGCCTTGGCGACGTCGAAGCCGATCATGCGCTTGTAGTCAGCGACGGGGAGCAGCAGGGGCCCGTCGGCGTCATCCTCGCGGAGCAGGGCGTCGACCTCGAGGACGGGATGGGCGGGGTCGCGCTCGTCGAGGCAGGCGCAGTAGTAGACGACCCGCTCGAAGACAGATGTCGCGACGATCCTCACGATTCGAGGACGTCGCCTTCCATCCGGTTCACCGTGCAGCCGAGCTCCTCGAGATAGGCGACCGACGCGTCGAGCCGCGTAGTGTCGCCGTTCATCTCGAGGATCACCCATCCGGAGTGGTCCTCGACGTTGGCGCGCCGGATGTTCGGCACGACATCGAACTTCTTGATGACCTCGTAGATCAGCGGTCGGTCGACCAGCTGCTCCGGAAACGAGACGAACAGGCGGAGCGTCGGCATCAGTCGGCCAGCCCGACGCGTCGGAGCGCCTCCGGCGGCTCGAGCAGTAGCCCGGTGAAAAACGGCCCGAAGTCGGCGTAGCGGGCCGACACCTCGTCGAACCGCATCTCGTAGACGATCTCCTTGAGGACCGCGGGGTCGTCGGCCAGCAGGGTGACCCCCCATTCCCAGTCGTCGAGCCCGACCGAGCCGGTGATGAGCTGGAGGACGCGTCCGGCATAGGTGCGCCCGATGCGCCCGTGGCCCTCCATGAGCTGCTTGCGCTCCTCGAACGGCAGCGCGTACCAATTGGCCTCCGGGTCGCGGCGCTTCGACATCGGGTAGAAGCAGATCGCGTTCTTCAACGGCAGCCGCGGGTACAGGCGCTGGCGCGCCCGCTCCTCGTCGGAGGTGTACTCCGATCGCTCGGTGAGCGATACGTACGACCACGACGGTGCGAGCGGCGCGGCCGCGAGCTCCTGCTCGAACGCCTGGAGCCGGGCGAGATCGGGCCCGAGCGCCATGACGCCGAAATCGGCCTTGTGACCCAGGACGGCGAAGCACAGAGCCTGATGCTCGTCGGCCTCGAGCGACGCCACCGCGTCGAGCACCCGCTTCGCGCCACCGGGCTCGCGCTCGGCCCGCTCGCGGTCCACCCGGTAGAAGAGATGGAGAGCGCCCCACCCTTCGGACGGCGTCACCGGTTCCATGCGCCCGAGGGTACCGCCCCACTCGCGCGAAACGAACGCCCCGAAGGGCGCTCGTTCGTGGGTGTGGGGCGGGTCGGGTCTAGAAGTCCATCCCGTCCATGCCGCCCGGCATGCCCCCGGCGCCGCCGGGCATGGGCTGCTCCTTCTCGGGCTTGTCGGCCACGACGGCCTCGGTGGTGAGGAACAGGCCCGCGATCGACGCCGCGTTCTGGAGCGCCGAGCGCGTCACCTTGGCGGCGTCGATGACGCCCGCCTTCACCAGGTCCTCGTACTCGCCGGTGGAGGCGTTGAGGCCCTCCGAGCCGGTCAGCGTGCGAACCCGCTCGACGATGACGCCGCCCTCCATGCCCGCGTTGACGGCAATCTGCTTCATCGGCTCCTCGAGCGCCTTGGCGACCAGCTTGGCGCCGGTGGCCTCGTCGCCGTCGAGCTTCTTGGCCAGTGCCTCCACCTTGGCCTGGGCCCGGAGCAGCGCCACGCCCCCACCGGGGACGACGCCTTCCTCGACCGCGGCCTTGGTGGTCTGCACCGCGTCCTCGATGCGGTGCTTCTTCTCCTTGAGCTCGACCTCGTCGAGGGCATGCGCTTCGACAAGGGCTACATCTCGCCCTACTTCGTGACCGACCCCGAGCGCATGGAGGCCGTCCTCGACGACGCCTACG
>Ga0136614_10000599_pt1 | contig 18615 bp, 6 predicted proteins | sample AntDrymUQ2792106_2_FD_106643 | JGI IMG/M metagenome (GOLD analysis project Ga0136614, IMG submission 106643) | Polar desert sand microbial communities from Dry Valleys, Antarctica - metaG UQ279 (21.06) | ecosystem: Environmental > Terrestrial > Soil > Desert | place: Antarctica: Dry Valley... | reverse complement strand
GCCACACCAAGGCCATGGTGCAGATGGACGGCTGCTTGACCTGCCTCAACTGCGGGGAGTCGAAGTGCGGGTGAGTGGGGCTTGAGAGGTTATTGCGCTGTACAGCTTACCATGGCATCGTGGCTGCGCTGCTGCTCGCTCGCTTCCACCCACACCCGACTGGCCGTGCAGCGTAGCGGAACCCAGGGTTTAAAGGCGCATTTCCCGGATTTCATCCGCGTTCTATTCGGGCGATCCCTGGCGTGGGGTGCGCAACGCTTCGCTTCCACTCACCTGATCCGTTTCGCTTAAATACCTACGCATGCAATGCAACTACGAGGGACGAAGCGACCAGAATTTTAGCCGCACGCGCAGGCGGCGAAACGCATCGGCCTCGGTATTATCCGGAAGCAGCAACAGCGTTCGCCGCCTGCCGTCCTCAAAGGTGAACAGCAACGCTGTCAGCCACGGCTGCGCGAAGCTATCGGACGCCAGCACCGCCGGGATCGTGCCCCGCCCGGCCGTGGTGACCAGCCATGTGCCGTCGGTGTACAACACAGCCTCGGTAACCGCATCACCGCGGTGCAGGACATGCCAATACCAGGACCACCCGAGGCTCATCAAGAGCGCACCGCCGAGGGCCAGCTTGAACCAGCCCGGCAGGGTTACCGTCATCGCGATCGCCGCCGCCCCGACGTGTGAGAGTAGGATGCCCAAGGCGAGACGCCGGGAAGCGCCGGCGCGGAGGTGGATGGGCGCGCTAAAACTCGCGGGCGGTGTGGCGGAAATCATTGCATAATACGCGCACGCAGCACCAAGGCTTGCAATGTATCGCGTTTCAAAAATATCATTAGTCGGGTCCAATAATAAGATAGCGTCGCAGCGAGTGTGCCGCGGCCGGGGCGATCGATGACAAAGCAAGATAAGGGTAGGCGCATGGACAATACCGAAAAAAACCCGCAACCCCTCGCACCGTTGAAACAGGAAAGCGGGCGGCCCAAGGAGATCGGTGGGCCCGGCGGGCCGGAACCGACACGTTACGGCGATTGGGAGCGGCGCGGGCGCTGTATTGATTTTTAGGGCTTATCGCACTCTCGAGCCCTCGCTTTCCGAAGGGCCTGATTCTAAGCCCGAGCGTGGTGATGCGCCAGCGTGGATGTTCGCAAACCCACGCGGGTCGTGACGATAATCCACCACCGGTCACACATCGGGAACGGCAGTCCGAGGCCGCATTGACAATCCTCGACGCGGCGTCCGGACAGGAGCGTGAAGTGAATGGCACTGCAAACGGATAACCTGGTCATGGCCGGATTGGGTGTCCTGGGCGACGTGCCTCCCAACGCCGTGCAGCCCCCGCTGGTGGACGGCATTCACCTGCGTTGGAGCTTCCTGGCCGAACTCGGCTTCCCGTGGTACGGGTTCTTTCTGTTCCGGCGCCCCCACCGGCCGAGCCGCCCGCTCTGCCTCGGTCAGATCCTCCCCAAGATCCCGACCGGAACATGGCCGTCCAGGCTGCTGAACACCCCTTTCGGTCAGGTCAGCAGCGACCAGAACCTCGTCTTCACCGACGACTTCCCGGCGGCCGGCTCCGCCGAGTTCGACCTTCGCGCGCGCAAATACCTTCGCTTCACCCTCGACCCCGGACAGCCGACCTACCGCGTCGAGGCACACATCGGCTTTCGCAGGAAGCCCGGCGAGCGCGTCTGCATCGACTTCAGACCACGCGCCGGTTTCGACGGGCCGAATCCTCTGGTCGAGAAGGACACGAAGTTCGAGGTCCGCGGCCACGACGGCGCGCCGGCGACGCAGACGAAGGTCGACGCATGGGCGAACCTCGCGGGGCTCAACTGCGGATTCCGTCTGGAAATCACGCTGCCATGCAAGGCCGGCGCGGTCGAGTTGACGCTCTCACACTTCTCCAGCCCGGGGAGGCTCAGGGCGCTCAACGGGGCCGGGAACGTCGTCGCCACCGCGAGCGTGCAGCCGCAGCAGGGTGTGCCGCAGACCCTGCAACTTACCGCGCAGGACATCGTCCGCATCATCGTCGATGCGCCGCAGGACGAAACGCTGCTTCACGAAATCTGTTTCAGGTGCGACGCGGCCGGTGGCGGCCCGAAAGAGGAAATCACCGTCAAGGCGCTGGATGGCGGCCTCGTCGTCGTTGAAACGACGGCGCAGGGACAGGCCGGGCAGGTCATCGAGGTCGCTTTGGACGCCGACTCGATCTCCGCCGTCGAAGTGAGCGGGGGGCAGGCGGCGCTGATCGATCTCTGCTTCTACTTCGTCTCGCAGAACGCGACGAGCGGATGGGAGCGCGTGCCCGACTTCAAGGCTCCGATGTGCCTGCCGGTGATGCACGTGCAGTACCCTTGCAGTCCCCAGCCAACGAGCGAGGCCGCGTCACAGGCGCTGGCCCTCAGCCGCGTCCGCTACGGCCCTTCAGCCACCTGGGCCGGCGAGCCCTTCTCGGAGCTCCACAGCGAGCTGGTCGATCTCGTGCAGGACGGGCCGGCCGGCCTGCCCATGGCGGAGCAGCACTCACTCGTCGATGGCACGGCTACCCCACCCGATCCAGAAGTTGGCCCGCCGACGATGCTGGAGCAGTACCCGCTCCAGCTCGTGCTGTTCGCCTCGCTGCACCCCGCTGTGGCGCAGATGGTCGGACTCTACTGGGTAGATAATCAGGTCGATCCGAATCAGTCGTTCGACTACCTTATCGTGGCCGACCACACGGGCGTTGGCAACAAAAGCGCGGCAAAAGTCCTCGACGTCATCGCCACGACGGGCTTCGTCGACCTCGACGGCTACATCGTCTTCGACAAACGGATGGAACCCGCGCCGCCGTTCGATCCGCCCGATGACGTGCGCTGCTACGCGCTGCCGGGCACGACCGTCGCGGCTTCCGACGGCAGACTCCTGGACGCGACAAACAACGCCGGGCTGCGTTGGGATCTGGAGGACCTCGCGCCCGGCGTCCTCAAGCCGGGCGCCGCGCTCATGTATCGCATCTGGCGCGACGAACGCGGCAACGCCGCGGCCCCCGGCCCGCCCGGCCCGTACGCGCTCGTCACGTCTGATGCCGTGCTCGTCCCTGAGCCGACGATCCCGCCCGGCGTCGAGCCCGTACGCCCGCTGGATTGGCCGCCGTTCCCGCTCCATCACATCGACGGCGCACTCGCGGAAGGGTGGTACAGCTACCGCGTCAGCGGCATCGACATCTTCGGCCGCCACAGTCCGAACAGCGCCGACGCTCGCTGGTTCCAGTGGGCCCCCGCGCCGAAGGCGCGGCCGTGGTACTACCAGGATCCACCTGCCGACAGCGTGATTCATCCCACGGCGGTGCGCCTGCTCGACAAGACCGGGCCCCCGCCGCCGCACGCCGTCGAAGCCTCCGCGCTCGACCCCGCCGACCCGACCCTGCTCAAGGACGCTCTCTACGATGCGTGGTTCGACACGCTCAGCGTTGCGGAGAAGCAGAGCCTCGTCGGCCTGCGCGTGCGCTGGCGCTGGACCGACGCGCACATGAGGCAGGCGCCAGACATGCGGGAGTTTCGCATCTATCTCCAGCCGGACTTTCTGAACGCGCGCCCGGGGCGCATCACCGGCGTCGTCTCCGCGACCGCCACGCAGAGCGACGTGCAGACCGACATCGCCAACACCCACGGCGCGGATGCATACGTGGGCGCGTGGCTGCGCGTCGGGGCGAACGCCTTTCGCGTGATCGGGAGCGGCGGCGCGACGCCGCTCGCGCTGCGCGTGAAGAACATCGGCGCGGCCGACGAAATCATGCCGCCCGAGGGTGCGGCGTGCACGCTGACGGTGCCGCAGGTCTACAACACGGGGAGCGTTTCAGTCACGCTGGGCTCTCCCGTTGTCGAGGGGACAGCCACGCGCTGGACGGCGCACCTTGTCGGCATGACGTTCAAGGTCGTCGGTGAGTTCGGCACCTACGTCGTCGCCGCCGTCAACTCGCCGACCGAGCTCGTGCTGGACCGCAGCTATGAAGCGGCAGACGCCACGGCGAAGCCATACGGCATCCGCTTTCCGCTCTACGTCGACTTCCTGCTTCCGCTTTCATGGCAGGAACGCTTCTACGTCGTCCCATTCGCCGAGCACGTCACCGTGACCAGTGACGGCGCCGGCCGACCGCTGCGCAAGTACGAAGTCATCATCCCGGTCGCAGGTGATGCTGTGCGCTCGGTCCTGCAGCTCGCCACTTCTCTTGCCGAGCCCATAAAGTACGCGCACGTCGGCGTCAGCGCGGCCGATGACAAGCCGCACACTGCCGACGACCCGAAGTGGGCGGCGGGCAACTGGGGCGGCGCTGACCGCTTCGGCAACGAAGGTCCGGTCAGCGCCACCGCCAAAATCTTCGTCGTCCGGCGCACGCCGCCGCCGGCCCCGACCGTGCCGGCCGATTCCGGGCGGGTCTACGCGTCTCCGGCCGACTACCACAGCCACTCTTTCTACACGTTCCGATGGGTCCCTTCTCCCACCCTCAAGACGCACGTCTTCCGCGCGCTCGATGATGCGATCTATCGCAGCGACTGGGAGCGACGCGCCACTGATTCCTCGGACCTGGACCCGAATCAGGCCGAGCGCTTCCCGTCCGAGTGGGACGTGGCTAAGCGCCAGCAGATCGCCGCCGAGTTGAACCGGCTCAACGCGTTCGAGCACGACGCCGACAAGCCACTGGCGATGAACTATTACCGCGCGCTCTCGAACGACGGCCTGCGCGCCCTCGCCGCCCTGCCCGGCAACGAACGCGCCTTCACACAGCTCACCATCCAGCCGCTCGACCCGGACGACGCGGCCAACGTCAACCGCCTCGGACCCGACAACGCGACCGATTATGTGATCGACCCGAACCTACGGGCGTACATCGACACTCTCGACGGCCGCTCCGCCAGCCGCTACTTCTACCGCGCGGCGTACGTGGACGCCGCGCACAATCGAGGCCCGCTGAGCCTATCGAGCCCGCCTGTCTGGCTCCCCGACGTCGTGCCGCCGCGCACTCCCGTCATCACGCGCGTCTCGGGCGGCGACCGCACAATCACACTTCGCTGGGCGCCCAACCGCGAACCGGACCTCGCGGAGTATCGCGTGTATCGCGCGGCCAGCGAGGCTGCGGTGCGCGACCTCCGCCTGATGACGCTCGTACATACGGAACCGGTGGCACCCGCCGACATCGTGACGCCGCCAGCCGAAGTGGTCTTTACGGATACGGGCGTCGCAGGGCTTGTGACGTACTACTACCGACTCGCGGCGGGCGACACCGCCGGGAACCTCTCCGTGCCGTCGCCTTACGTCGCGGGCCGCGCCTTCGACGATTCGCGGCCAGCGCCGCCCACGTGGGAAGCGTCGGAGGTGGACGGCACGACGGGGGTGATCACCCTTCACTGGTCGTCGCCGATCCTCGACCTGACCTGTCTCGTGCAGCGCAGCCGGGCCGGCGCGGCGGTGTGGACGAACCTGAGCGGCTGGCTCGCGCGCGGCGTCTACACTTACGCCGACGCCACGCGCGCCGCCGGCGAGACATACGACTATCGCCTGCGCGTGATGGATGCGCGCGGACGACTCAACAACTCCTTCAACGTCGAGACTGTTTAGAGGCAACAGATGGCGGAACCGCTCCAACTATTCATCAAGCCGCCCTACACGGACTGGACCGAGATTCACGGCTACGGCCCCGACCCGCTGATTGCGAGCCGCATCCACACGCACCTACTGCTCGAGAAGACCGGCACGGCGCAGTTCGTCGCCGCTGCCACCGGCAAACTTTCGGCGCGGCCCCCGCACGGAGGCATATTTTCGCCGAACGAGCCGATCACAATCCCGGCCGCAGCCGACCCGCTGCCGGCCTCGGTCATCCTCTACCTCCACCTCTCCCCTCTCACAGCGGCCGGGAACCCGGCGTTCCGCACCCGCGCGCTGCAGATCAACCGCATCGACGCCTTCGCCTACTTCAACGTCGAAACATCCTCGCTCGAAGCGGGACTGGCCGAGTTGCTGGACAACGCCACAGCCCCGAGGGCGTCATTGACGCGCGCACAGGTCGTCGATCAACTCGTCCGCGGCTCCCTGGACGCGCCGGTGACCGCGGGGCACGCGATCGGCGCGGCGTCATCGAGGGGCGCAGCGGCCGGCTCCGTCCGCCTCGGCTTCACCGTGATCACCAGGTTTGGACCGCTCGATCCCGCTCATATCTACGACCACATGCGCGACTTCGTCGAAGACGGGCAGGCCGACCTCGACGCGTTCCTCGCTCTCGCGCCGAAGAGTTGGCCTGTCATCGACCCGAACGCCAGCGCCGCCACCGCCATTCAGATGACGCAATCCGCCCTCTACGCGTGGCCCATCCTTCAGGATTTGAGGGTCACGCGCGGACTGACGGCCGCAGAGTGGCGGACGGTCCACGACAACCAGAAGGCGCTGTGGCGAGAGCGCCTGCTCCAACGGTCCGGCCATCCGCCGGCCGGCAGCACGGCGCCGCCATTCGCGTTCGACGACCTGGACTGGATGAATCTTTTTCAGCTGGAAGCCGTCGTCGAGTTCTACGTCAATTACACGGATCCGTGGGCGGCGGGCGCGGTCCCGCTCAGCCCGGGCGCTGCCGGCTACATCACGGTGGAGTTCCTCGATCTTGAGGGCGCCGCCGCAACGGCCGCCGCCAACGTTGTCACGCTCGACGGAAACCCCAACCTCGCGCGTGTGCGCGAGTACTACAATTTCCAGGCCGGCGCCGACCAGCGGCGCGATTTCCTTTTTCTCGAGTCCGACACCGCGCGCGCCACGAAGATGTATCGCATCACCGACGCGAACGACGCGGCCAACACGGTGACGCTCGACGGCAACCCGGTGCTCGACGGCGGCACCTCGGCGTGGAAGATCCAGCTGCGTCCCGTTGGCGTCATCATCGACAGCTTCGGCGGTCGCCTGAGCGGCGAGGCCGCCACGGCCGCCGGCAGCGTCCTGACACTCGAGGGCACGCCGGATCTGAGCAAGGTCAACCCCAACTTCGACACGGTTTACCTGCCTTCCGACACGGTCCGCGCGTCGCGCACGTACCGCATCACGGCCCGCGACGACGCTGCGGACACCGTCACGCTCGACGGCTCGCCGACACTCGACGGCGGTCCCGCCGCGAACTCGTCGGCGTGGCACATCCAGTCGGGCGTCAGCGGCCAGTTGCCGGGCATGATGTACAACCTCGGGCCGGGCGGGGCACGCGGTTACGATCACTTCGACGGCATCATGTTGATCGTCTTCAACGGCGAAGTGCACAACAAGATACGCTGGACGAGCTACACCTCGCGCGACTACGCAGCGGGCAACCAGTTCCTCTCGTCGCTCCGCGGCAACCGCGCATACGACTTCATGACGTACCGCTCCAGCAACGCCTTCCGCAACTACAGCGTGCGCATCGTCGATCAGGGCAGGTCGTACGACGGCGTGCACGAAGCGCGCTTCTATTACAGTACGCCCGTCACGGCCGATAGCGTCCCGGCCGGGACGTCCCCGAACGGTGGCGGCAAGACCGAGATTCGCCTCCACTACAGCGGCTTCAACAGCGCCAACGGCTGCAGTTCGGCCGGCTGCCTCGTCTCGCCCAGCTACCACTTCCTGCGCGACGCGCTCATCGAGCTGTACCAACAGGAGTACGCGGCCATCAACGGGCCTGGCACGCAAGACGCTCAAGTGCAGAAGGCGCATGGCCGCAACCAGGACGACAGCGCAGTCCTATGGAACACCGCCGGCGCCAACGGGCTGAACGGCGCCAACTGGAACGACAAGATCATCGGCACCTTCTGGGTCATCCGACCGGACGAGCGCCCCCTGTAGCCGCTGAGGGGAAGCATGGCGACAACGATCTATCGCTCGCTCGGAACGGTCAACGACCTGATCGAGGGCTTCGACTGGCCGGTCGACTTCGTAGTGCCGGAAAGCCTGCAGGAGTTCGTCGACAGCATCTACGTCATCGACTACACGATGAGCGCCGCGCCGGGCGGAGAGGAGGCAACTATCTGGCTCGCCTTCGAGGGCGAGCGATCGCTTTCGCTGCCGGGCCTCGACGGCGTCAAGATCGTCGCGCTCGGCGGCGAGGTCGAGGGGCTGACGTTCATCACGGCCTCGCTCGAAGTGGGCGACGTCAAGAAGTTCAGCCTCGAGAATCTCCGCTTCTCGCTGCGCTTCGACCACACCATCCTCAAGCCGGCGGCGCTCAACGAGGGAGACACCGTCGCCCAGTTCGTCGAAATCAGAATCGAAGGGACTATCAGCATCAACAGCGACTTCGACGTCAGCATTGAAGGCTTTGACGAGTTCGAGCTGACGCCGGCCATGATCGGCGACTCCGGGGTGATCATCGCCGCCAAGAACGTCAAGCTCGACCTCTCGCGCACGAGCGCCATCCCCGAGGTGCTGGCGGCGGGCTTCGACGAGAGTTTCATGGGCGTCTACATCGGTGAGGCGCAGGTGAAGCTGCCCGAAGGGCTGCCCGCGCTGGCCCCTGAAGACTTGATCCTGCGGAACGCCGCGATCGGCAGCGGCGGCGTCAGCGGCACACTCACGGCCGCATACACGCCAGCGTACGACCCGACGACGAAGACCTACAGTGGCACGGGCGCGAGCACGATGTTCGGGGTCCCTTTCGGACTCGAAAACGTGTCCATCGAGTTCAAGCAGAACGCGTTCGTGGAAGCGAGCCTCAAAGGGCAGATGCTGCTGCCCTTCTTCGACGAGCCGGTCAGCGTGGAACTCGGGCTCAATCTCGACGGCAGTTTCACCGTCAACCTCACCGACACGGGCACGGACGGCCTCTACATGCTGACGAAGCCCGACCTGCTGGAAGCGCGGCTCGACAGCATCGGTTTCGAGGTCGCCGGCGGCGTCTTCACGGCGAAGGTAAGCGGCGACCTGAAGCCGCTTTTCGGCGGCTTCGACTGGCCGTCGTTCCAGGTCCGCGAGCTTGCCATCGACTCCCAGGGCAACGTGCGTCTCGACGGCGGCTGGCTCGATCTGCCCGACCAGTACAGCCTCGACTTCCACGGCTTCCAGATCGAGATCACCAAGCTCGGGTTCGGTAAGACGGACGACGGTCAGGGGAAGTGGATTGGCTTCTCCGGAGGCCTCAAACTCGTCGATGGCTTGAGCGCCGGCGCGTCGGTCGAAGGGCTGCGCCTCACGTGGTACGACGACGGCGACATCAGGTATTCGCTCGACGGCGTCGGCGTCGAGTTCGAAGTCCCGGACGTGCTGCGCTTCAAGGGCGAGGTCTCCTACCGCGAGCTGCCGGGCGACATCCATCGTTTCGATGGCGACATTACGCTCGACCTCATCGCGCTCGACATGCAGATCGACGCCCAACTCGTCATCGGTACTGCCGGGACGGGCGCGGATCGCTACACCTTCATGGCCATCTACCTGGGCGTCGAGCTCCCGGCCGGCATTCCCCTCGGCGCGACCGGCCTTGCGCTCTACGGCATGGCCGGGCTGTTTGCGCTGGACATGCAGCCGGACAAGCACGCCGACGAGGAGTGGTTCGAAAACGAGAACGGCTCGCCGGGCTGGTACATGCGCCCGACTGAAGGTGTTTCCGACCTGAGCACGAAGTGGGCACCGGCGAGTGGGAGCCTCGCGCTCGGCGCGGGCGTCACGCTCGGCACGGTCTCGGACAACGGGTACACCTTCTCGGGCAAGCTCCTGCTCGTCATCGTCTTTCCCGGGCCCGTGCTCCTCATCGAAGGGCGCGCCAATATGCTCAAGGAGCGCGCGAAGCTGGACGAGCAGGCGCTCTTCCGCGCGCTCGCGATACTCGACGGGCGCGAAGGCACGTTCCTCCTCAACCTCGCCGCTGAATACAAGTACGGCAGCGGCGGCGAGCTCATCGAGATTCGCGGCAGCGCGGAAGCCTTCTTCGACTTCAGCGACGCGGACGCCTGGCACCTCTACCTCGGCGAGAAGGAGCCGCGCGAGCAGCGCATCCGGGCGGAAATCTTCCAGCTCTTCGAAGCGAACGCCTACTTCATGCTCGACGCGCGACAGCTGGCGATGGGCGCCTGGGTCGGGTACGACAAGAAGTGGAAGTTCGGCCCGCTGCGGGTGACGGTCGAGGCATGGATCGAGGGCAACGTCGTCCTCAGTTGGAAGCCGGTCTACCTTCACGGAGACCTGTGGCTGCACGGCAAGGCCGGCCTGAAAGTCTTCGGCTTCGGGCTAACGCTCGGCATCGACGCGCGTTTCGCCGCCGACGTGTTCGATCCGTTCCACCTGCTCGCCAGTTTCACCGTCAGAATCGGACTACCGTGGCCGCTCAGCGACATCAAGAAGACCATCGAGCTCGAATGGGGACCGGAGGGCGACGTGCCGGCGCTACCGATGCCGCTCAAGGAGATCGCCGTCGAGCACTTCAAGACGACGACCAGCTGGCCGCTTCCGCGCGCCAGCTTCCTCGAGCCGGACTACGACCCGGATAGCGACGGCTTTGTCAACGAAGGCGCCGTCACGCTCGCCGACCTGGCGGCGCTCGAAGCTGCGCCACCACCGGGTGGCGCGCCGGTCGTGCCGCTCGACTGCCGGCCGCACATCACCTTCGGCCGCGCCGTCCATGACAAGCCGCTCGTCGGGACGAACGCCAACTTCGTCGTGCCCGCGCGCGAGCGGATCGGCGATCCGGCGAAGAACGAAGGCCCGCTCGAAGTCGAATACGCACTGCGCAAGATCGAACTGCACAAGTTCGAGGGGAGCGCGTGGTCGCTCGTTGCACGGAGGAGCGACACGGAGGCGGCCGTTGGCGAGTTGTACGGCTCGTGGGCGCCCGTGGCCGGCGTCGGCACTGACGGCATCGCGCAGGTCAAGCTCTGGCTGTGGTCGAAGAGCGCGTTCGACTACACGAGCCACACCGGCAGTGCGTGGGACGAGTGGTTCACCGATCGATTCGAAGACTATCCGTGCATCCCTCCTCCGCCCGATCGCGTCATCTGCTGCGACTTCGAGTCGGTTCCCACCGGGGCGGTGCTGCACCCGCCGTACAACTGTCCCCACCACGAAAAACTCGTTATCTCGTGGCTCTACCCACCGCAGTTGACGGTGACGGTACTCGACCCTCCAATCCACACGTTTACCCACGCCCTCTGCTTCCAGGCGATCGTGCCGGCGGGTGCGAGCGCGCACCAGCCCAATAGCATCTTCATCGGCCTCCCCGAACCGGCCAGGTCCGTCCGCATCCTGATTGCGGAAAAAGCGGGTGGGGGCCGGCCGGTTGAGACCTGCGTCGACTTCAGGGGACGACCGCCGAGCCAGGGGCCGAACCCGCGCACGGAACAGCAGGTCGCCTTCGAAGTCCGCGACCAAACCGGCCATCCGCTGCCGGATACGCGCGTCGACAAGTGGGGCGCCGATTCCGGGCTCAACTGCGGTCACGCGCTCGACATCACACTCCCGTGCACTTCGACGTACGTCGATCTCACGCTCTCGCTTTTCTCGCGATCCGCCACCGTCGTCGCCTTCGATGACAACGGGAGCTTCGCGAGCCAGGCGCAGATCCCCGCCGGGCAGCACACGCCGCAGACGATCCGCCTGACGGGCCGCGCCATCATGCGCCTGCGGGTCACCGCGCCGCAGAACGAAACGCTACTCCACGCTCTCTGCTTCCACTCCGGCGAGGGCGCCGGCGCGGGGGTCCAGTCGCAGGTCACGGCCACGGGTCACACGACGGACGGCCAAACGGTCGGCCCCGTCGCGCCCGTCGGCGGTGTCATCGACCTCCAGGGCCCGGGCCTGACGCGCGTCGTCGTACGCGGAGAGGTCTGCATCATTCAGATCTGCATCAACATCGGCCCTGACCCCGAGCAGGTGCAGCTGCAGGAGGAAATGGCGCAGCACCTGATCGATGAGATGGCGCGTTGGTCGCAGCAAGGCGACGTCCTCGAGCCGCACACCGACTACCGGATCAAGGTCGTGACGCACATCTCGGCCAGCGGCATCGCGTCCAAGGAGATTGGCGTAACGGAGTTCGCCTACTTCCGCACCGAGGGCCCGCCTGGCCTCGCCGTCCTCTCGACACCGATCGGCCGGGACGCGGCGACATTCGACAGCGGTCTGCAAGAGCTCGGGCGCTATGTCGAGCAGACTGTTCCCTCCACCGTTCCGGACGCGGGCGAGAAGCCGCCGCTGCCGCGCCCCGTTTACCGCGCCTACGACGTGGGTGTCGAGTTCAACGAGAACTACGTCGACCTGATGTACCGCATCGCCGGGCGGGATCTCGGGCTGTACCTCTACGACAACAACAACCGGCCCGTGCGCGACGTCAGCGGTCGCCTCATCGTTCTCAGCAATCGCTGGGGCGTGACCGAAGACCTAACGTTGACCGAGAGCGAGGACTATTGGATCACGACCGTCAACGGCACCGGCTGCGCCGTGATAGACACGACCCTGATTCCTCACGACAACACGCTCACCGCGGCCGCAGACGGCCAGGTGCTCGACGGCGACACGCTCTACGAAGCGCGCCTCGTCCCGCTCCTACTGCATGAAGCCTTCGACAGCTATGAGGTCGGCGACACGGCCGCCGGCACCGGAGCCGCACTCGGCCGCTGGGCGGTCGCCGATGAGGGCACGAACAGCGTCCCCTCCCACTGGGAGGTGCGCGAGGAGGGCACTCCGGCCAGCCGCTACGTCATTCAGACTTCCAACATCTGGGGCGGTACGACCGCCGCCAGCGATCCCGTCAAGCTAGGCACCCTGCTCGTATACGGGGACACGCCGTCGCTCCTGTCCGACCATCCGGAGCAGCCTTCCAGCTGGACCGACTATCGCGTGAGCGTCTATCTGCGCGCCGAGGACAACGACGCCATCGGCCTCGTGTTCCGCTACGCCGACACCGGGCATCACTACCGCTTCGTGATGGACAGGGAACGCAAGTATCGCCGGCTGGTGAAAATCTACGACGGCGCGACGACCGTCCTGGCCGAAGACGAATTCACCTACACGCTCGACCGCGATTATCTCGTCACAATCGAGGCCGTCGGCGCGTCGCTGCGCCTGTACCAGGATGGCGAGCTCGTCTTCAACGCGATCGACGAGTCGATGCGCGAGGGAACCATCGGCCTCTACTGCTGGGCGAACACCGGTGCACGCTTCAGCGACGTGCGGGTCGACGACTTCAGCCTCGCCGCACCCGTCGTCTACCGCTTCCGATTCACCACGTCCCGCTTCACGAACTTCTTCCACCACCTGCACAGCTACAGGGACGAGACGTGGCGCACCGTGCTGGCCGACGAAGCGGCAGTCTCGGCGGCGGTCGGCGCGGCCGTCGAGCACACGGCGGCGACGTCGCTGGACGAGGCGCGTGCCTTCGAACAGATCGCGACCCTGGCTGGCCTGACGACACAGCCCAACCCGACGGAGGTGCAGGTGACGCGCCTCCAGCTCGAGGGCGTGAGCGGCGAAGACCCCAGGCCTTTCGCATTTCTCGTTCAAGCCTCCGAGCCGATTGACTGGAGCCGCACTGAACTCGAGCTGTCGCGTGCAATCCGGCCCGGCGTGCCCGTGGTAACGCCGCTAGACGCGAAGCTGACCGACGTGACCTTCGGCGCTTCTGAGCCAAATGAGGAGTCCGTAACGGTCCTGCTGCGAGAGGCGGCGGACCTCACTGAATTCCGCATCGACTACAAAACGTTCCCCGCATCGCTCGCGTCGCTCGGCCCCGGCAAGGTCCTCTTCGCCGACGAGTTCGATGACGCGGCCGCGGGACTTCTCTTACGCGAAGACTTTGGACCGAACGCGCTCGACCACTACACGATCGTCGACGAGGGAACGTATTTGGCCCCCTCCAACTGGTCGGTCGTTGCCGGCGCCATCGTGCAGAGCAGCAACATCTACGGCGGCAACACCTCCGGCGCGGCGCCGGAGAAGCCGGGCACTTTGGCGCTGGCCAACGCCTCGGAGGCATGGGTCGACGTACGCGTGCGAGTCACGTTCAACTCCGGTGACAACGACGCTATTGGTCTCGTTTTTCGTTACGGCGACGCAGACAACTACTATCGCGTCTCCTTCGATCGGGAGCGCAGCTACCGTCGCCTCGTCAAGAAAGTTGCCGGCGTCTTCACCGTGCTGTGGCAGGACGCCGGGACCTACAACACCGGGCAGTCCTACAACCTGGCCGTTGACGCCTACGCCGACCGCCTCGTCGCACACCTCGACGGAGTGCCGCTCTTCAACGTGCGCGACGCCGACCTGAGCGCCGGGAAGGTCGGCTTCTATTGCTGGGCGAATACACAATCGCGCTTCGAGGCGCTGGAGGTCGAGTCTCTCGACGCCGACCCGGTGCTCTGGGAGTTCACGTTTACGGACCTGAGCGAGGTCGAGATCGTGGACGAGGGCGGCGCGATCGCAGGGCCTTCGCACTGGCGGGCGGCCGGAGGCGTGCTCACGCAGACGTCGGATATCAACGCGCCCGATGCGGGCGCGTACTTCCCGGGAACCTACGCGCGCGCGGGCGAGCCGCGCTGGCGCGACGTGCAGATTTCCGCGCGGCTGCGTTCGGACGACGATGATGCCATCGGCATCATGTTCCGCTACGTCGACGGCGAAAGCTACTATCGCTTCTCGATGGATTCGGAGCGCAGCTACCGCCGCTTGATCAAGAAGGTGGCCGGCGTTGTCACGACGCTGTGGCAGGATTCGGTGGCGTACACCGTGGGCCAGAGTTACGACCTGACGATACGGGCAGCGGGCACCGAGCTGCGCGCGCACCTGGACGGCGCTCCGCTCTTCACCGTCCACGACAACGACTTGCGCGAGGGCCGCATCGCGTTCTACTGCTGGGGCAACACCGGGGCAAACTTCGAGCGCGTCCTGGTCAGCGATGCGACGCGCCGGATCGGCGGCTGGGTCGTGACCGACGAGGGCGCCGCGTCGGCCCCGTCGGTCTGGGCACTCGCCGGCGGCGGGCTCCTGCAGAAGTCGAACATCGGCGACGACGTCACCCCCGAGTATCCGGGGACGTTCGCCGTCGGAGGGGCCGCGTCGTGGGCGGACTATCGCGTGACGGCGAAGATGCGCGCCGACGCGAGCGGTGCGGTCGGCGTCATCTTCCGCTATACGGATGCCGCCAATTACTATCGCCTCTCCTTCGACCATCAACACAATTACCGCCGGCTCGTCAAGAAGCAGGCGGGTGTGGTCACGCTGCTCTGGGAGGAGGCCGGCGGGTACACGATCGGCACGGACTTCATCATCACCATCGACGCGGTCGGATCGCACCTCGTTGGGTACGCCGGCTCCGAGCGGCTCTTCGACATCACCGACGCGGCGCACCCCCGCGGCCGAATCGGCCTCTATTCCTGGGCGAACACGGGCGCTCGCTTCGAGCGCGTGGAGGTGCGCGAGCCGCCGGTCGAGGCTCATGCGCTGATGATCGACCGCTTCGTCGAGGGCGACACGAGCGGCTGGACCTTCCTGGACGAAGGCGTGCTGAGCGCCCCATCGGCCTGGGCCATCCTCGACGGGACGCTCCGTCAGACGAGCAACATCTTCGAGCCGCCGATCGACAGGGACACGCTCAGCAAGCGCGGGACGCAAGCCGTTGCGGGTGACCCGACGTGGACCGACGTCGTCATCAGCGCGCGGCTTCAGTCTTTCGACGACGACGCGATCGGGGTTCTCTTCCGATATGCCGACGCCGCGAACTTCTACCGCTTCTCGATGGACTCGCAGCGCGGCTACCGCCGTCTCGTCAAGGCTGTCGCGGGCGTCTTCACGCTGCTGTGGGAGGACGCTGTCGCGTACGAGGTCGGGCGCTCCTACGAGTTGACGCTGACGCTCGCAGGCGGCACCCTGTGCGGCCACATGGACGGTATCCCCCTGTTCGTCGTCGAGGACGCCGATGTGCCGGCCGGCCGCATCGGCCTCTACTGCTGGGGAAACGCCGACGCGCGCTTCTCGCGCGTGCGCATCTTCCCGGCGTCAATGGCTTTCGACGACTGGCTACTCGACGAAACCGCGTGGACGTTCGTTGACGACGGCACGGTCGAGTCGCCGTCGGCGTGGCAGGTGAGCGCCGGCTGGCTCCGTCAGACGAGCGGCATCCACGACGGGAATCTCTCAGGGGCGGCGCCGGGGAAACTCGGGACGTTTGCCATCGGCGGCGAGCTGTCCTGGACGGACTACCGTCTGAGCGTACGGCTCGCCTCGGGCGAGGATGACGCCATCGGCGTGATGTTCCGCTACACGGACGCCGATAACTACTACCGTCTCTCGATGGACTCGCAGCGCGGCTACCGCCGTCTGATCAAGAAGGTCGGCGGCGCCGTGTCGGTGCTCTGGGAGGATGACGTCTCTTATGAGGTCGGTCGCGAGTATCTGATGACGGTCGACTGCGCGGGAGAACGTCTGAGCGGACACATCGACGGCGTCACCCTGTTCGCTCTCGACGATCCGGACCTCACCGCAGGCCAGGTCGGCCTCTACTGCTGGGGCAACGTGGACGCGCGCTTCGCCGAAGTCCGCGTCGCCGCGCGCGACTGGGAAACGTACTATGCCTTCGCCGGCGAGGAGGTGTTGCCGGCCGGAACACGCGTGCAGGTGCTCTCAGGCAACGAATCCGAGGCGAGCTCACCGGCAGATCAGGCGGGGCTCGTGCGCCGCTTCGTTGCGACGTTGAACGACCGCGGGTCGATTCACCTGCCATCGACGGGAGTCGAGCTCCGGCTTGTCGCTCCTGACGGCGACGAAGTCCACGCGCGCCGTTTCCTGCCCGACGCCGATTACGAGCCTGTCGCTGACGTCCGCGTTCTACGGAAGAGCGACGGCACGGCCTTCGCAGTAGTTGTTCTCTCGACGGACGCGCCGGGCTCGCTTCTCGAGCGTGGTGAATACCGCATGCGGCTCACTTACCGTCGAGACAATCAGGCCGCCGATCTCGACAGTCAGGTGTTCAGCCAGGCGGACGTGACCGGACACGAGGTCGCGACGCTGGAGGTCCCCTGGATCAGTCACTAAACACTACTAATCCTCGATCTGTCCCACCAACCTAGGCCAACTGTCGAACCCGTGCGAGCGGGCGATCAGAAGTTGAGCCTCGTGAAGAGCAAGGGTGTCCCCACTTCGCCCACATAAGCTCGGCTATCCACATGGGAAAAACCGCAATAACCGCAAACCTTCCTGGCGAGGGGGTAGTAAAAGGTTATAATGGGTTGTATTCGAAGTAATAAAAGGGGGAGGTAAGGCACGAGCTGCCGGCAACGCCGACAAAGGCGGGGCGCGGCAGATGCTGCGTGAACTTGGCCGGGCGCTGCGGGAACAGGATCTAGCCCGGCGGAAGCTGGTCGAGCGACCGGCGAAGGGGGGCAACAAGACTCGCGTGACGGTAACTTTGGCGGTAACCGCAAGACAGCGTGCGCAAGATTTCTAGGCATATGATGTAGTTACTTATACGATTCGAGGGAGGCCCAGGCGCCAATTGGGCTTCCCAGGACATCCAACAGACTCCACAAGCTCGCGTAATTGCGGGCTTTTCCATGTCCGCAGCGTCCGAGTCTGTGCCATAGCGTCCATCGACATCCGGGGGCATGTTGGTGCAACATTGGGGAACACTGGCCTGTCCCCCACGAGAGGTTGCCCCCATGCCCCTCACCGACACCGCGATCGGTAACGCCAAGCCCAGCGAGAAGCCCAGCCGCCTGTTCGATGGCGGCGGCCTGTACCTGGAAGTCACCCCGGCCGGGGGGAAATGGTGGCGTTTCAAGTACCGCTATGGGGGCAAGGAGAAGCGGCTATCGCTCGGCGTCCATTCCGAGGTGGGGTCCGCCCCTGTGGGTGCCCAGCCACGCCGAGAAGATCATCCGCCGACTCGAACGCGACGTGTTCCCCTGGCTCGGCGCCAGCCCGTAGGCGAGATCACGGCCCCCGAACTCCTGACCGTCCTGCGGCGCATCGAGGCCCGTAGCGCCATCGAGATAGCACATCGGGTGCATCAGAACTGCGGGCGGGTGTTCCGGTACGCCATCCGGCCGGGTCGAACGCGACCCCGCCGCCGACCTGCGCGGGGCGCTGGCGCCCGTGATGGAAACCCACGACGCCGCAATGACCGACCCCAAGGCCATCGGCGACCTGCTGCGTGCCATCGACGGCTACCGGGGTTCCTTCGTGACCCAATGTGCCCTCAAGTTGGCGCCCCTCACGTTCGTGCGCCCTGGCGAGCTGCGGAGGGCCGAGTGGAGCGAGATCGCCCTGATGTCCGCCGAGTGGCGGATCCCCGCCGAGCGGATGAAGATGAAGACCCAGCACATCGTTCCGCTGTCGCGAATAAGAATTTTAAACACCCTATTTTGTAGACAATAGAAGTATCGCCGGGCTAATGAGTTGTCAAACACGCGAGTCGTCGGTCTAGAATCGGGGACTTGCTGGGCCATTGCATCCTCGGCGCGCCAAGCAGGCAACCTCCCTGTGCCTGGCTTTCATCGATCTGAGGCAACCAGTTTTCTGGGTGTTTTGGCATCGCGCGCGAGGGGTACCGACGCATGCAATGCAACTACGAGGGACGAAGCGACCAGAATTTTAGCCGCACGCGCAGGCGGCGAAACGCATCGGCCTCGGTATTGTCCGGGAGCAGCAACAGCGTTCGCCGCCTACCGT
>Ga0136614_10000598_pt1 | contig 18627 bp, 16 predicted proteins | sample AntDrymUQ2792106_2_FD_106643 | JGI IMG/M metagenome (GOLD analysis project Ga0136614, IMG submission 106643) | Polar desert sand microbial communities from Dry Valleys, Antarctica - metaG UQ279 (21.06) | ecosystem: Environmental > Terrestrial > Soil > Desert | place: Antarctica: Dry Valley... | reverse complement strand
TTACTTGCACGTTTCAAAGCACACTGAACCAAGACGTCTCGTGGATTTCCGCCGCTCGTAGCGTAGTCAAAGCCGCCCGCAATGAGAAAGCCACACCAGTGTCCACCCCACCGATCACTTCATGGTAATCGCCGATAAGGTCGACATGCGCAACCTGAGAGAACAGGTGGGTCTTCGCTCGGCAGCAACGGCCGAGCATGGCCCTATCTCCATCGACGTTCGTCACTCGTCAGGAGGACGCGGAAGAGCAGCCTGGGTGGTCTTGCGTCTGAAGGGCTACGTATCATGTGTCACATCGCCCCGACCCACGACGTGCGCTCTCTCAAGGCGAACGACGAGCGCTCCCAGAGCACGAGCTAGGCCCCGCGTGCCACGTACAACCTCATCGCCGGCACTCCTCGACTCCATGGGACGTGTGTCCTTCGAGTACGTCATACAGACAGCGTAGAGGGTGACCGTTAGTCGGCCAGTAGTCGGAAGGCCTGTGGCATACTTAGAATTGAGTATTCTTGGATTTAGTTCGGATTAGTGGCTCACCGTGTAAACGCTCGGGGCAGGCAATTCTCAAACCTGATCCGATGGAGGCAGACTTCGGTCGGCCACCCAAGCGGAGAGCCGTGAGCGGGAGCTCAAGGCCAGTCGCTTGAGGATCTTGGCTATGTGGGTGGCGACCGTGTGCTCGGAGATGAAGAGTTCCGAGCCAATCTGGCGGTTGGTGAGCCCACGGGAAACCAGTACCGCTACCTCCTCCTCGCGAGGGGTAAGAGGGGCAAGTGTGGCAGAACTCCCACCAGGGCGACGGGCGACCGGTGGAGGCAAGACAGCTTTCTCTGCGGAGAGGGAGTACTCGATCGCCTGTTTGGGCATCATTGCTCGTCCCTCTACCAGGGTCGTCTGCCATGCCACCTCACCCAAGCTGGAACGTGCCATGGCTATATAAGGGTCTAGTAGCTTGCGATCTTCGGGCTGCAAGGGCACACCGATGTCTTCACGCATGGCCTCCGCTGCCCCCCACAGTCGCGCCGCTCTTTGCGCCTGGCCCTGCGCTGCGGCACCTCCTGCCATTATCTCCAGGCATTCGGGCATGTGCTGCTTATCTTCGGCTTTCTGAAGCAGATTCAAGCTCTCTTGGCCAAGCGCCTGTACCCGTTCATGATCACCTCTGGTCAACGCGGCAAGAGCTAAATACATGAGGCCAATGGCGATGTTCGAGCTATCACCGATCTCTTGAAAGAGCGCTAAACTTTCTTCGAGCAACACCGTCGCCTGTTCAGGATTGTCATGCACCAACATCGTAATCCCCAGGTTACCCAGGGAGGTCGCGTTCCTCCGTACGTTTCCAGTCCCCCGACTCAAGGCCAACGCCTCACTGAAAAACGAAATGGACTGCTCTCGATCTCCTTTCGCTGATGCCAACCCTCCGAGGCCATTGAGTACACCAACGACCTCCTCTTTACTGCCCAATTCTCGGTGTAACGTCAAGCTCTCTTCCAGCAGCGAAGTTGCCTCCTCATAGTCTCCTCGATCCAGCGCCAGAGATCCCAAATCGCCGAGCACGTTCGCTACGCCCCTCTTGTCATTGGAACTTCGGTACAATGCCAGGCTCTCTTCGTATGCTACGCGCGCTCGCTCGTAATCGCCTTGCGGCTCCGCTATCCATCCCAACCCGTCAAGCGCCTTGGCGCGTACGGTCGTCGGCACAGCGGCGCTGCTTGCAACCGCTTCCAGGTACCTTCTCCCCTCGCTCAAATAACCCCGCGTGTGCCAGAACCGGCACAAGGCACCCGCCAGCCGAGATCCCGAATCAATCTCACGCCCGAGCGCCCACGAGAGCGCAGCCCTGAGGTTGTCGTGCTCGGTCTCCAAACGATCTAGCCACTCAGCTTGCTGCGATTTGGTCAACTCTGGCTCGGCCTCCTCCGCCAAGGCGAGGAAGAACTCGGCGTGCCGACGCCCGACTGCCTCGGCTTCCCCGCTCACCCTTAGCTTCTCGCGGGCGTACTGCCGAACAGGCTCGAGCAGCCTGTAGCGCGCCCCCTTCTCCCAATTTTCTTCAGCTACGACCAGCGACTTATCCACCAGCATAGAGAGCAACTCCAAGACGTCTTCTCCATCGATACCTTCTCCAGCTCCGACGCGCTCCGCTGCATCGAGAGTGAAGCCGCCAGCGAATTCGGCGAGTCTCCGGAATAAGAGTTGCTCGGGCTGTCCAAGCAAGTCGAAGCTCCACTCCAGCGCCGCCTTTAGGGTCTGGTGGCGGTGGCCCGCCGTCTGGTCGCCGCCTGTAAGCATTCTTAGGGAACGCCAGAGCCTTTCGGAGATCTGCTCAGCAGAGAGCATCCCGGTCCTCGCTGCCGCGAGCTCTATGGCGAGCGGGATGCCTTCCAGCCTCGCGCACACCTGTGCCACGGCCGTGGCATTCTCGGGCGTTAGTTCAAAGCCAGGTTGCCTCTGTGAGGCACGATCAGCGAACAGCCGCACGGACTCGTAGCCTCCAAATTCCTCCATGGTGTGGGACTGTTGCGTGTCGGGCGCCGAGAGTGAGGGCACGGGCCAGCCCAGCTCGCCCGCCACGCCCAGAGGCTCCCTGCTGGTGGCGAGCACCCGCAAGCGCGAACAAGAGTCGAGCAGGGCCACTGTCAGGCGCGCCGCTGCATCGATCAGGTGCTCGCAATTATCCAAGACGAGGAGCGTCTCTTTGTCGCCCAAGACGTCGAGTAGGCTCTCTAGGAGGGGACGGCCCGGTTGCTCTTGCACCCCTAAGGTGGCAGCCATCACCTGGGGTGCCAGCGCCCCCTCGGACAACGGCGCCAGCTCCACGAGCCACACCCCGTCCTTGTAGGTCCCAACCAGGTTCCTGGCCACCTCCAAGGCGAGCCGCGTCTTGCCACAGCCGCCAGTACCGGTGAGGGTCAAGAGCCCCGTCATAGCGAGCATCCTCTTGACCTCGACGATCTCTCGCTCGCGCCCGACGAAGTTTGTCCTGGGCGCGGCCAGGTTGTGCTTGCCGGAATGCGACGGTTCCTCCTGTAGGGGAGCGGCGCGCCGGGTAGGCTGGAATCTGCCGGCCGCTATCTCGTCGCGCAGGGCTCGGGTCGTGGCGCCGGGCTCCCCGGAGAGGGTCCCCCGGAGTCGTTCGTATTGCGTGAGCGCCTCTCCCTGCTTCCCGGAGAGGGCGTAAAGACGGATCAGGCCAGCGTGTGCCTCCTCATTGGTAGATTCTTCCGATAAGGCCTTCTGTAACGTCTCAGCAGCCTGCCCGTACTCCCCGCGTACTTCGTACAGTCCAGCCAGTTCGACCAACAGCTCGATGTACAGCCGCCGCAGCTCCCCCCGCCTGTTCTCCGCCCACTCCTCGTAGCGGTCACCGGGCAGGAGTTCCCCTGCGTACAGCTCGATGGCCGCCCGGTAGGCGGCAGGATCCCGTGAGCGACGGGCGCTGACCGCTGCCTCTGCGAAGGCCTCGACGTCTACCCACAGATGTCCTCCCGGGCACAACACTAGCGTCTCGTCCTGGGATGCCAGGTAGCGGGAACCCGTCGCCGGGTCCAAGACCTTACGGGCGGCGTGGAGGACCCGGCGGAGGTTGTTCGACGCGGCCTTCCTCCCAAGATCTGGCCACAGCAGGCTCATCATCTGCTCTCGGTGAATGCGATGGCTCGGCGCGATGGCAAGAAGTTTGACGAGGCTGGCCGCCTTCCGGAGCCGCCACTGATCTTGTTCTATGGTCTGAGACCCTACCGAAACCCGGAAGCCGCCGAGCAACCACGCTCGCACCGCCTCAGGCTCCCGGCCCGGTGGCGTTTCGGATCGCGCCAGACGTGTGAAAGTAGCAGAAGGACGCATCCCGCTTCCCTGCCTCTCTTTTGCTTATTTTCCTACAAGATCGCAGCACACGCCAATGAATCGCTGAGTAGGTCCTTGGCGTAGGAGGTCGAGAAGTGGGGCAAGAAGGTCTGCGTCTAGACGATACACAAGGGAGGCGTGCCGACGTAGCGTGATCCTGCGCAGTAGAGACCTCACTGAGTTCGAGCTCCGGGTTGTCGGCTACCAGTTCGCCGGCATCGAAGGCGACGAGTGGGACGCCAACTGGCTGGTCGTAGATGGCAGGGTCGCGCCGGTGGACGAGCGTGCCTGGGAGTTCAGGGACCCTGCCATCCTGACCTGGGAGGTCGAACGTCTCTCGAGCTGGCTAGAGGCGCTCGCTTCGGGACAGGCTGTCGATGAAAGCGAGGATTTCGTGGAGCCCAACCTGCGCTTCGAGGTCGTGGGGAGAGATGAAGACATCATCACCATCAGGATCTACTTCGAGCAGGAATCACGGCCGCCCGGGTTCTTCGACCGCGAGGCGGGCATGAACGACCTGTGGGTGGATCTGCTCGTGGACAGCGACGATCTTCGTGCCGCCGCGAGTTCCTTGCGCGGTGACCTGGCGAAGTTTCCACCGCGCCAGGCGTGATCAGGACGCTACTTACGGTTCTCCCTCTCCCCGCGCCAGCGTTGCAGCCGCTCTTTGATCTCCGCCTCGGCACCGCTCTCCTTCGGCCCGTAGTAGACACGGTCTGATAGCTCCTCGGGCAGATACCTGTCGTTCATCCCTTCCGGCTCGTCGGCGTGGGCGTAACGATAGCCCGAGCCGTAGCCTTCCTCTTTCATGAGCCCGGTTACGGCGTTGCGGAGGTGCATGGGTATCTCGGGCGTGTTCTCGCGGCGCACGTCGGCCAGCGCCGCGTTTATGCCGGTGTAGGCCGCGTTGGATTTGGGTGCCGATGCCAGATAGGTCGTGGCCTGGGCCAGGGGGATACGTCCCTCAGGCATCCCGATGAGCCTGACGGCTTCGGCGGCCGAGACAGCGAGCGGCAGGCCGTGCGGGTCGGCGTTGCCGATGTCTTCTGAGGCCAGGATCACGAGCCGCCTGGCGACGAACACGGGGTCCTCCCCCGCCTCGAGCATCCTGGCCAGGTAGTGCAGCGCCGCGTCGGGGTCGCCGCCGCGCACGCTCTTGATGAACGCGCTTATGACGTCGTAGTGCTCCTCGCGCCCGTACCTGAGCGCCCTCTGTCCCACCGCCCGCTCCACGTCAGCGACCTCGACCCGCTTTGTGCCTGCCGCAGCGACCTCGAGGGCGTTGAGCATCCGCCGACCGTCACCACCGGCGAGGCGCAGCAGGTACTCGCGCGCATCATCGTAGACTTCGACCCCGAGCGCCTCGACGCCCCTGTCGAGCAAGAGGCCGAGATCCCCTTCCGAGAGCGACCGCAGCCGGAGCACGCGCGAGCGGGAGAGCAGCGGGGCAGTTACCTCGAAGGAAGGGTTCTCCGTAGTCGCCCCTATGAAGTCAACGAGCCCTTCTTCGAGTGCGGGCAGCAGGGCATCCTGCTGGTTCTTATTGAACCGGTGGACCTCGTCCACGAAGACGAGCGTCCCGCGCCCCTCGTACTTGAGACGCTCACGGGCGCCGTCCAGTGCGGCCCTGAGGTCCTTTACCCCGCTCGTCACAGCGCTCAATGGCACGAACTCTTCCTCGACCGTGTTCGCCAGCACGCGGGCCAGGGTAGTCTTCCCTGTACCCGGCGGTCCCCAGAGGACGACCGAGCCGATCCTGCCTCGCTCCACGACCAACCGTAGAGGGCCGCCCTCACCCGTCAGGTGCGGCTGGCCGACGACTTCGTCGAGCGTCGCCGGGCGTAGCCGTTCTGCGAGCGGGGCGCGGCCGGCCAGGTTCTCCAGGCCCGATTCGTCGAAGAGGTCCATACCGTTAGTATATTTCAGCTGGTCAGCATGTCAGCACGTCGCCTGTTCCAGGCGACCTGTCAGCACTTCAGCCACTGACCTCCCTGTTCTCTCTCGTAGGCGAATGTGCAAAGGTATTGACCCTCTGCAGACTTAAGCGTGTAAAGACAGGCTTCGTAACGCTTTCCGTAACGACTGGGAGACGGTGGTACTGTAGAGTAGCGTAGTGATGGAAGCGGCAAGGGAACGAGGCCTGAGGGACGGCGGTACGCGCGCGTCCTTCTGGTTGGCCTGGTCGCTGGCCGGTCTCTGTGTAGCCATGTTCGTAGCCAGCGTACCGCTGCTTGTTCTCGCCCGCTCAGCGCACATCCCAAGCAGTTGGGAAGCCAACCTCACCGTAGGTAATCTCTTGGGAGGGGCACCCTTCCTGATCTTCCCGCTGGTGGGAGCCCTGATCGCCTCGAGGCGTCCCCGCAACGCGATCGGCTGGATTCTCCTGGCAGACGGTCTCTTGTGGATGTTCTTGGGTATGACGGACTACTACGCCGTCTACGGCGTAGCCAGGCCAGGCTCGGTCCCATTCCCTGTGGGGGTCGCCGGGATAAACAACTTCATGTGGGTGCCCGCTGTGGGGCTTCTGGGGACCTACGTGTTCCTGCTGTTCCCTGACGGGATGCTACCGTCCGGGAGGTGGCGACCTCTGGCCTGGCTCTCTGGGTTGGTGATCGTGCTGCTATGCATCGGCGTCGGTCTCGCCCCCGGGCCGTTGCAGAACCTCGGGGGGATCCGCAACCCGTTCGGGTTGGAAGGATACCCCTGGGTGGAGACCGCGACGTACATCGTTCTGCCGCTGTTGCCGATGTGCATGCTCGCCTCCGTGTTCAGCCTGGTGATACGTTACCGGCGTTCGAGAGGCGAGGAGCGTCAACAGATCAAATGGATAGCCTTCGCCGCTTCCTACGTTGGTCTGTTGTACCTGATCGCCATGGTTTTCGCGTTCGTCTTCCCATCGGGGGCCTGGTTCCAGCCAGGCTCACCGTTATGGTTGGACCTCCTGGGGTATGCGGCGCTGATCAGCTTTACACTCGTCCCGATCGCCGTGGGATTCGCCGTCTTGCGCTACCGCCTCTATGAGATAGACATCATCATCAACCGCACCCTGGTCTACGGATCACTCACGATCTCGCTGGCGCTGGTGTATGCCGGCTTGGTGGTCTCCTTGCAGTTTCTCTTCCGCGCCCTTACCGGCGGCGACTCACAGCTCGTCATCGTTGCCTCCACCCTCGTGATCGCCGCGCTGTTCAACCCCTTGAGGCGCCGCATCCAGTCGTTTATCGACCGTCGCTTCTACCGCAGCAAATACGACGCAAGAAAGACGCTCGAAGAGTTCGGCGCCAGACTCAGGGACGAGACCGACTTGGACAGCCTGAGCGAGGATCTCGTCGGGGTGGTACGTGAGGCGGTTCGTCCGGCGCAGGTGTCCCTGTGGCTACGACCGCCCGGCAGAATCGATACTAACGAGGAATTACGCCCATGATGAGACGCTCCGGTGCTCGCTTGCGGAGAATAGACCAGATCCTGGAGACGAGCGTTTGATCGTCCGGGCCGTGCGGTTCGTCTCGTGGATAGCCTTGCCGGTGACGGTCGTGTTGATACTGGGACGGATCTACCTCTCCATATTGAACGGCGATGTAATGGGGGCTGCCGAGGTCGTGGTGAATGTACTACCCGATCTCTTGGCGCTCGGGTTCGTCACGCTCGGGCTTCTCGTTGTCCACCGCCGTCCGGGAAACCCGGTTGGCTGGATCATCGGGGGAGTCGCGGTGACGGTTGTAGCGTCGGAGTTCTTGCAGAGCTACGGCGTATACACGCTCTTCACCGAACCGGGACGCTTCCCCGGGGGTGAGACGACGGCCTGGCTCTCGACCTTGATCTTTATTCCCGTGCTATTTGCCGCTCCGGCTATGCTGTTTCTGCACTTTCCAAACGGCAACCTCCCGGGCCGCCGCTGGCGAGTGGTGTTCTGGCTGGTCATCCTGACCACCTGCTCGACGATGGCCAGCGCGGCCCTCAACCCGGTGCTGAACGAGGCGCCCTTCAAGGGCGTAGACAACCCGCTCGGTGTCGATGCGCCCCGCGTGCTTGTCGGAACGCTCTCCAACATCGGATGGCCGGGGATGGCCGCGAGTTTGCTCCTGGCGGCCTTTGCCATGATCTTGCGCCTGCGTCGATCCCGGGGCGTGGAGAGGCAGCAGTTAAAGTGGATCGCAGCGGCCGCCGCGGTTCTACCCCTGGCTAGCGCTGCGGGGGTCTTCAGCTACTACCTGGGATATGAGACGGTTGGAGGGCTCCTCGCCACCATCTCCTTCGTTCCCGTACTCTTTGCGGCGGGCTACGCCGTCCTTCGTTACCGCCTCTACGACATAGACGTGGTCATAAACCGTACCCTCGTCTACGGCTCGCTCACCGCTACACTGGTCGCAGTCTACTTCGGGGGCGTGGCCGGACTCCAGCGCCTCCTGGCTCCGGTGACCGGGCAGGACAGCCAGCTGGCCATCGTCGCTTCGACGCTGGCGATAGCCGCATTGTTCAACCCTTTGCGGTGGCGCATACAGCGTTTCATAGACCGCAGCTTCTACCGCAACAAATATAACGCAAGGGAAACCCTCGAAGACTTCTCTGCCAGACTGCGCGACGAGACGGATCTGGAACAGTTGAACGCCGACCTGCTGTCGGTAGTCACGGAGACCGTGCAGCCGGAACATGTGTCGTTGTGGTTGCGGAAGCCGTCCGCCGGCGTGGAGCCGAAGGCTGACAGTTGATGGCCGCTAGCTACTCATCCCGTCTCGCATGGTCTCTGTGGGTGCTCGCGCTCCTGCTGCTGCCCGGCGTCATCCTGCAGATCTCCTTGAACTGGGCTGGGCCGACGGACATTCCTTTCACGGTCGGGTTCGTCGCGGTCCAGCTAGGCGCCGCAACCGCCGGCGCGATCATAAGCTCCCGGATTCCTGGGAATGCCGTGGGTTGGATCTTCCTCGCGATGGGACTTCTGCTCGAGCTATTGTTCGCCGTGGGCGCCTACGCCGAGCTGGGGATCGACATGGGGTACGGTTCACATCTGCCAGGAAGCGGGATCGCCGCCTGGGTAGGCTCCTGGATCTTTATCCCGGCGGCGTTCGGTCTTCCGATGTTCCTTCTGCTGCTCTTCCCCGACGGCCGTTTTATCTCGAGACGCTGGCGGTTGGCTGGCTGGGTGCTTGGGATTACCGTGGTCTTCGCCGCCGCGGCGAAAGCCTTCGTGCCTGGCCGCATTCAGCCAGGCCTCGAGAACCCGCTCGCTCCTGGCGGCGTGGCTGGGGAAGTATTCCAGGTTCTAGACTCCGTGACGGATGCCCTCGCCTTGCCTGCCTTCGCGCTGGCCGTCGCCGGACTCGCCGTTCGCCTGTGGAGATCTCGGGGCGTCGAACGCCAGCAACTCAAGTGGTTCGCCTATTCCGCGGCCCTCGTTGGCGCTGGCCTTGGCACGTCGATTTTACTGCCCGGCGGACTGGCCGCCGATCTGGCGTTCCTCCTGGGGCTGCTGGCGCTGGCCGGGCTGCCTGTCGCGGCGGGAATCGCCATCCTCCGCTACCGCCTCTACGACATAGACGTGATCGTCAACCGTACCCTTGTCTACGGGTCTCTGACCGTCTCGCTGGTTGCGGTCTACATCGGCACCGTGGTCTCGCTGCAGTACGTTTTCCGCATGCTGACCGGAGAAGGGTCGCAACTGGCGATCGTCGCTTCTACGCTCGTCATCGCAGCGCTGTTCAACTCGCTACGCCGCCGCATTCAGGCGTTTATAGACCACCGTTTCTACCGCAGGAAGTACGATGCCGCACAGACGCTCGAAGAGTTCGGCGCCCGACTGCGCGACGAGACGGACCTCGAATCCCTGAGCGACCAGCTGGTGGCCGTGACCCGGGAGACGATGCAACCGACGCACGTCACGCTGTGGTTGCGAGAGACGGAGAGAAAGGTGTGAACGGAGCGTCATGAGCATGTCCGGCAGCCAGGATGATCTCCGGCCTGACCTGCACGGGCTCCCGCTACTCGCCGCGCGGGTTGCGTGGGTCGTGGTCGCTCTGGTGGCACTGGCGATCGTCTTCATCAGCCTTCCAGCTCTCTTCGCGCAGTTCACGACCCATTGCCAGGGGGCTCCCGGAGTTTGTCTGGAACGGGGGCAGCTCACCCCGGAGTACGCGCAGGCTTTCCGGGAGGTCGGGATCCCACCGCGCTCCTACGCCATCTTGATGGTCGTCGTGGACGCGTTCTCCAGGTTGGTTTGGTTCGCCGTTGGCGCGCTGATCTTCCTCCGCCGCTCCAGAGATCCGATGGCGCTTCTGATCGCATTCTTCCTGGTCTCTTTCGGGACGGCGACGTTCGCGAGCGATGGCGTGCATGCCCTCATCTCCGCCAACCCCGCGTGGAGGATACCGGGTACAGGCATGCAGATTTTAGGCGAGCTCGGCGCGGTGATGTTCTTCCTGCTCTTCCCCGGCGGGAGGTTCGCGCCGCGTTGGACGCGCTGGCTCGCCGTGGCTTTCCTCGCCTTCCAGATCCCTGGATACTTCTTCCCGAATGTCTACTCTGACCTCTACCCTGGTAACGTGGAGGGATTCGTGTTCATGTGCCTCGTCCTGGGTCAGGTCGGCTCGCAGATCTATCGTTACCGTCGTGTCTCCAACCCGCGCCAGCGGCGGCAGACGAAGTGGGTAGTCGCCGGGTCGGCGGTCGCGATCTTCGCCCTGTTCGGCCTCCTGACCCCGCTCTTCTTCCTTCCAAAGGCCCTCGGCGATAGTTCGCCTTTCGTCCTATCCCTGGTCAGCACTCTTGTACCCCTGAGCATGCTCCTGATCCCGCTCTCCATCGGGGTCGCGGTGCTACGTTCGGGCCTCTTCGACATAGACGTGGTCATAAACCGCGCCCTGGTCTACGCCACGCTCACCGCTACGCTTGTTCTTATCTACGTAAGCGGCGTCGTTGGCCTGCAGCGGCTACTGTCTCCGCTGTTCGGTGAAAGCAACCAGCTCGCCATAGTCGCCTCTACTCTAGCCATCGCCGCGCTATTCAATCCCCTGCGGCGGCGCATCCAGACGCTCATAGACCGCCGTTTCTACCGCAAGAAGTACGACGCCAGGAGGACGCTCGAAGACTTCTCGGCTAGATTGCGCGACGAGACGGACCTGGGGCAGTTGAACGTGGATCTTCTATCCGTCGTCAGGGAGACGGTGCAGCCTGAACATGTGTCGTTGTGGTTGAAGCCGGAGGATCGCAAGGTGAAGCGATGAGCCGTCGCGCCGTCTCCTGGCTGGCCTGGTCGCTTTGGACGCTCTCGCTGGCGTCCGTCGTCGGGAGCGCGGTGTTCAGGTTGTTGAACGTTGGCACCCCGACAGCGGTTTCCCAAGAGCCGCTGGTTTTCGACATCTGGTTCTTGCTGGTGTTCCTGTCGTTCGCGACGGTCGGCGCCCTGGTCGCCTCCCGGCAACCGAAGAACGCGATCGGCTGGATCTTCTGCGCCCTGGGTGTTTGCAACTCGCTCGCGATCGCGAGCCACGGGTACGCTATCAACGCCCTGCTGACCAGGCCCGTCCATCTCCCCGGAGGAGCGACGGCGAACTGGCTCTCGTCGTTGCTCGCTGGCCCCATCGTCTTCGCGATGTTCGCCCTCGTTCTCCTGCTCTTCCCCGACGGACGGCCGCTCTCGCGTCGCTGGCGAGCCATCGTATGGCTTGACCTCACCGCCATCGCGCTAACCTTCGCTTTCGCCTTCAAACCAGGGCCGCTCGACACCTCGCTCCTGGACGCCAACAACCCCTTCGGCATAGAAGGCGCCGGCGCGCTACTCGAGGTGCTCGGAACCGCCGGCATCTTGCTGGCGCTCGTGGCTGCCGCGATGGGTGCGGTCTCCCTGGTGCTTCGCCTGCGCCGGTCGCGCGGAGACGAACGCCAGCAGCTCAAGTGGTTCGCCTTCGCCGGCGCAGTCGCTTGCGCCGCTTTCGCCACCGGGCCGGTCTTGTGGGCCCTCCCACCGTCATCCGGGTTCGGTTGGACCTGGACGGTGGTCTTCCTGGCGGGGGTCAGCACCATCCCCGCCGCCGCAGGCGTCGCCATTCTGCGCTACAGGCTCTACGACATAGACCGGATCATCAATCGCACCCTCGTCTACGGCTCGCTCTCGGTGATGCTCGTGGGGATCTACCTCGGGGCTGTGATCTCTTTGCAATATGCCTTCCGCGCCGCGACCGGGCAGGGGTCCACGCTCGCCGTCGTCGCCTCGACCTTGGCGATAGCGGCGCTCTTCAACCCCTTGAGACGCCGTATCCAGTCGTTTATAGACCGCCGCTTCTATCGCAGGAAGTACGATGCGGCGAAGACGCTCGAATCCTTCTCTGCGAAGCTGCGCGACGAGACGGACCTGGAGCAGGTGAACGCGGATCTGCTCTCGGTCGTCCGGGCGACGATGCAGCCTGAACATGTGTCGTTGTGGCTGAAGCCGGCGGATGATTCCGGTCGCCACCTATCGAAGGTCGTTGGAGAGACTGTGGAATGAGCGTACTACTCTCGCCAGTCCTCGACTCGAAGGTCCCGAAACCCATCGTAGTCCATCAGGTTGAGGGTGACAAGGACGAGGTCGTTCGTCCTGGCTACGGCGGCGATCTGCCCGTCTGCGAACGGTGGAGTCCTCCCGGCCAAAGCAAGGCGCGCGCGTTCGACAGCGTGCCACCGAGCAGCATGTCCGTCGTAAGGCAGGATCTCGATAGAGGCGGCGACGACTCGCTGGAGATATTCCTCGATCGCCGCCCGCCTCTCGGAATCGGGAAGCCGGTAGCAGCCGAACAGCAACTCGTGCCAGACCACAGAAGCGGTAGCCAGCTGGTCTTGATGCTTTCTGAGCCGCTCGAGGATCTTCGGGTTCGGCACCGGGCGCAGTGGCTCGGAGATGATGTTGGTGTCCAGCAAGTACCGGCTCACAAGCGCGCCTCGCGCCCAGGCAAAGGGTCTCTCACCCCCTCGAAGACCTCCGGCTCGATGCCGAGACGTGACAAATCGACCGTCTCACGGAACGCCCGGTACGCATCCCAGAACTTCTCCCTGCCCGCCGTGAGGCGACGGTACTCCCGGAGCGAGAGCATGACCGCCACCGACTCCCCCCGGCGGGTCAGCTCGATGAGATCGCGGCCCTCCAACTCGTGCACGATCGCCGCCAGATCGTGCCTGGCCTCCGCAATGGAATACCGCCTGGACATCACGCACCCTTCTCATAGCTATCTCGATGGCTATTTTAGCGTGGGTCGTGTTCTCGTCAATGGCCGTCGGGATGGCGAGCCGAGGGTTGGTTCGAAAGAAGACTTTGTCTGCGCGGTCTGGGAGACGATGTGGCTAGAGCGCATCCCGCTGTGGTTCCAGACGGCGGGTCGCCAGGTGAAGCGATGAGTGCACGTGCCTCCTTCTGGCTGGCCTGGTCGTTGTGGGCGCTCTCAGTAGGGTTGGCGGCGCTGAGCCTCCTTCTCCTGGTCCTCAACCTCTCTCACCCGGATGTCCATGTCTATGACTACTGGCTGGAAAATACGCTTAGCGCTGTGCTCTTCTCGACTGTGGGCGCTATCGTGGCCTCCCGCCGGGCGGAGAACCCCGTAGGCTGGCTCTTCTGCCTACTCGGTCTCACTTTTAGCATTGGCCACTTCAGTTCCCAGTACGCCATCCACGCCCAATTGGCCCAGCCTGATTTGCTCCCTGCAGGTGGAGCGCTGGCTTGGATCTCCTCCTGGATACTACCTCCCATTATCGGGCTACAGGTATTCTCCTTCCTGTTGTTCCCCACCGGACGATTGCCGAGCAGTCGCTGGATATGGTTGGCGTGCCTGACCGTGGCTTTCGTTGTGGCGGGGGTAATCTCCTCTGCGTTCGCTTTTGGAGCGAATGCTGGTCTTGGTCCGGTCCAAAATCCGCTCGGGATAGAGGGCTTCTTAGACGTCTACGACGCGGTTTTGCTGGTGTCTTCTCTACTGTACGTCGCAGTGGCCTACTCGCTGTTCGTGCGTTTGCGTCGTGCAGGAGGAGTGGAGCGCCAGCAGATCAAGTGGTTCGCTTACGCTGTCGTGGCAACAGTTGGCGGCACCACCATTGCCTACTCGATCCCCGATACGATAAACACACCCCTCTGGTTCGAGTGGGCCGGGTATGCGCTTCTCATCGCCACAACACCGGCAATCCCCATTTCTATTGGGATCGCCATCCTGCGCTACAGGCTCTACGACATAGACCGGATCATCAACCGTACCCTCGTATACGGCGCGCTGACGATCACGTTGGTCGCACTCTACTTCGGCGGCATCGTCGTATTGCAGAGAGTGTTCGTTGTTCTCACCGGCCAGAAGTCCACCCTCGCGGTTGTTGCCTCGACCCTCTTGATCGCCGCCCTGTTCACCCCGCTGAGACGCCGCATCCAGGACTTTATAGACCGCCGCTTCTACCGCAGGAAGTACGATGCGGCCAAAACCCTCGAAGCCTTCTCCCTAAAGCTGCGCGACGAGACGGACCTAGAGCAGGTGAACGCGGATCTGCTCTTGGTCGTCCGGGCGACGATGCAACCGAAACATGTGTCGTTGTGGTTGAAGCCGGCGGAACGCGAGTTGAAACGATGAGCTACCGCGCCGTCTCCTGGCTGGCGTGGTCGGTATGCGCTGTGACGCTGTTGGTCCTGGCTTTGTCCATGCTGCTGATCGCCCTCGGTTGGTCGACGCCGCTGCCAGGAGAGTGGACGCCGTGGCGGGATCAAACCGTCTCCTTGCTGGGGATCATCGGCGCACCTATTCTCGGCGGCCTGATCGCCTCACGCCGTCCCCGCAACGCCTACGGATGGCTGTGGCTCGGCTTCGGGTTGGGCCTCGCCCTGCAGTCGCTGGCAATGTCCTACGAAGCTTACACACTTGTAGTGGAGCCGGGGTCGCTGGCGGCCCCCAGGAGCATCTCCCACGTGCTGGAGTTGGGAGGACAGGTGGCGCTTACCCTCGCGCCCTTGCTCATGCTGCTGTTCCCCACGGGGCGGCTGCCGTCGCGTCGGTGGCGTCCGCTGGCCTGGATCTCGACAACGGCGGGTGCGGTGCTCCTGTCCTTAGTTCTCTTTTTCGATAACCCAGAGCAGGTCGGAGGGGCGATCAGCATCACGGCCTTTGCCGTGGTGTCTGTGATCTTCACCGCCATTCTCCTCTCTGCGCTCTCGATCGTGGTCCGCTACCGCTGGGCGAGCGGAGCAGAGCGCCAACAGCTAAAGTGGTTCGCGTTGGCCGCCGTCCTGATTGGCGTTGTCGCTGTCGGGCACCTGCTATTTCTCGACTTGCTGCTACCTGAAGCTTTTCTTAACCTGCTCGACGCCGCAACCATCACTGGGCTCTACGTGGCCGTCGGCATCGCCATCCTGCGCTACAGGCTCTACGACATAGACCGGATCATCAACCGCACCCTCGTATACGGTTCCCTCACGGTGTCTCTAGCGCTGGTCTACTTTGGCGGTGTGGCCTCACTCCAGGGTCTGCTCCGAGCGCTCACGGGCCAGGGGTCGCAGCTTGCTATCGTGGCCTCTACTCTGGCTATCGCCGCGCTGTTCAATCCACTGCGCCGCCGCATCCAGTCCTTCATAGACAGACGCTTTTACAGGAGGAAGTACGACGCGGCGAAGACGCTCGAAGGGTTCTCCGCGAGGTTGCGCGACGAGACCGACCTCGACGAGTTGAGCAGCGACCTTGAGAGGGTGGTGCGGGAGGCGATGCAACCGGAACACGTTTCGTTGTGGCTTCGGAAATCGGAGGAGGCAGGGTGAGAGCTCATGATCTCGCCTGGGTGTTGTGGGTCGCGACGGTCTCGATCGTTGTGGGCGCGCTCGTCCTCGGGCTGGCGAACCGTCCTGAGGTCCCCCTCTACGAGGTCACTTCGACGATCATCGCCCCGACCTTCGCCACCCTGGGCGCCTCGATCGTCTACCGGCGTCCCGGCAACGTGATGGGTTGGATCTTCCTCGCCGTCGGCGTCCTGGGCGGGGTGCAGATGTTCTCCGGGCAGTACGCGACCGTGGCGCTCGCCCCGGACGGTCCGACGCTGCCCGGAGGTGCTCTCGCAGCGTGGTTCGCCCTCCTGGTACAGAACTGGGTCGGGGGCTGCATCTTGTTCCTCGTATTGCTGTTCCCCGACGGGAAGCTGCTCTCGCGCCGCTGGCGACTGCTGGCCTGGCCCATGGGGACGTTCATCGCAGTCTCCCTGGTCATCAGCGCTGTGAGCCCCGGTCCCCTTACCGAGTTCCCCTCCGCCAGCAACCCTCTCGGTATCGAGGGAGCGACGCTGCCCGAACCGATGCTGGCAGTCGGAGAGCTCGTCGGAGCCGTCTGCGTAGTCGCGGTGATCCTCTCCCTGATCCTGCGCTTCTATTTCTCTCGCGGCGAGGAGCGGTTGCAACTCAAGTGGTTCACCTACGCAACCACGGTGGGGATCTCGACACCCCTGCTCCTCAGCTCGCTCGCCCCGGCGGCCTTCGAGGTACTCGGCCGACTTCTCTGGACGCTCGGCTTTCTAAGCATCCCCGTCTCCGCCGGCGTTGCGATCCTCAAGTATCGCCTCTACGACATAGACCGCATCATCAACCGCACCCTCGTCTACGCTCCTCTCACCGCGATGCTGGTCGCACTCTACGTCGGCGGCGTGGTCGGCTTGCAGTACGCCTTCCGCGCGCTCACGGGAAGTGGTTCGCAACTGGCGATCGTGGCATCTACTCTACTGATAGCGGCTCTGTTCAACCCCATGAGGCGGCGGGTCCAGAACTTCATCGACCATCTCTTCTACCGCCGCCAGTATGATGCCGCCAAGACGCTCGAAGCGTTCTCTGCGAAGCTGCGCGACGAGACGGACTTGGAGCAGTTGAATGCGGACCTGCTCTCGACGGTGCGGGAGACGATGCAGCCTGAGCACGTCTCTTTGTGGCTGCGCCCCGACGCCGGCCCGAAGAGTGACCCAGCGGACTAGCGGCCCCCGGGAGCCGTCTCACCAGGTGATACCAAGTCCGAGTGAATGCCAACGCCACGGTGGAGCCAGCCATCGCCCACGCGACTCCTACTCCTCTTGCTCCTCGTGGTAGTGGATTCCCGCTTTCGCGGGAATGACGTGTAAGGGAGGGCCACTGTGTACACGCAGTCCGAACGCGATCCTCTTCAAGCGGACTCGGTATGAGTCGCCAGGTTGCGTAGGAAGCATAGAGATGATCTGGACGGCGTGTTCAGTGGCGGATCTACGAGTCTCTTGCGTAGCGTTCGTCATGCTCGCGGCGCTGGCGGTCCATGCGGCGCGCGGCTTTGAGGACATCCTGCGGGTAGAGGCTGCGGAGGGCTCCTGTCTCGAGAACCTGGTCCACTGAGTGCTCGGGGATCATCATCCACTCAGCCGCATGCGGGACGGGCAACGGTTTATTGAAAGTGCGATAGAACATCCAGACTACCCACCGCCCCGGACGCGAACCGGACATGAAACTCAAGTGCTTACCTCCCGCAAAATGTTGGATGAAGGGGTTATTCTAGCGCGCCTTCCCCCTTCCCTGTGATCCGGCCGGCGACGTCGTGCACGAAACGCACCGTTTCGTAGAAGCCTTCTTCATCGCCCGTTTCCTCGTCTCGCCCCTCGCTCAGCCAATGAGAGCTCTGCTGGATCAGTGGGGTCCACTGCGGCAAATAGGCCTGTGCCCATAGCGCCGCCTGCTTCTTCGACGCTTGTCTGCCATGCGTATGCGTGTACAGTGCCCTGCACATGGTGAGGACGGCGTAGGACTGCGCGCCAGGCGTGCGCATCTCGTATACCCACTCTCTCCATACCTCGGCCTGTTCTCGCACCGCCTCGACGAACTCGGACTGTGAGATCTCCGGGATCAGGGCCCGGGGCGTCGGGCCGTAGAGGGTGACGCCGACCTCGCGGACCGTGTACCAGTTCATGAGCCAATCTTTTCCGGCCGCCTTGAGGTGGAACGGTTCGCCGGGGCTCACTACCGCGATCTGATTCGTCTGTGTCCGGAAATTCCACAGCGCCGGGGCAGGCACGTACGCCACCTCGATGCGATCTTCCCACGCGGGGTGGTCTTCGACAAGGCGCGCGTGCATCCTATCCAGCCACCCGAAGGTGTCGTCCTCGACGTCGGAGTCGACGACCGCGAGCAGGTCGATATCGCTCCTGTCTTTGTCGAAGTCCCCGGTAACGAGGGAGCCGTACACGTACAAGCCGACGAGCGAATCGTTGGAGTTCCGCCGAATCTCGTCGGTCAGGCGACCCAGCAGCGCCTCGATCTCGGTGTCCAATGTGCCTCGCACGGTCCAAGTGTAGTCGACCCTTCCCCTCTACACCCCTCCAGAGGTGCTTTTGGAGAACCTTTGCTCCCCTAACGCATTGCCGCCTACTCGGGCGCACGAGCCGCTAGTCTGACTTCGAGAGGCAAGCGACGATAAGGGTGACGAACGCCAGCGACGAGAAGAGTGTGCGCACCCCGTTCCAGAAGTTCCATGAGCCTTCGTACTCCGCCCGAACCTGGGCAAGAACCGCGGGAGCCGCGTCGCCAACGCGGGCGAGATCCTCGTTCATCGGTACGTTCACCAGGAACGTCACGATGAAGCCGCCCCCGATGTAAAGCACTGCGGCCAGCGCTATGAGTACGAATCGGCGCGACCTCGGCCGTGGGGCGTGGACCGCGAGCGCCAGCAGGAGAGACAAGGCGGCGCCGAAGAAGCTGAAGGCGAACACTCCGTTGCGCACCGTGGCGTTGATCGCCTGCATCGCCTCTACGTACTGCTCGTCGGGAAGGAGCGCCAGCCCGAGCGTGACCGA
>Ga0136614_10000596_pt1 | contig 18635 bp, 14 predicted proteins | sample AntDrymUQ2792106_2_FD_106643 | JGI IMG/M metagenome (GOLD analysis project Ga0136614, IMG submission 106643) | Polar desert sand microbial communities from Dry Valleys, Antarctica - metaG UQ279 (21.06) | ecosystem: Environmental > Terrestrial > Soil > Desert | place: Antarctica: Dry Valley... | reverse complement strand
GAGCTAATGTATGAAACAACGCGGACGGTCTATCAAATCAAGTTTGGGCAGTTGTCGGAGTATCTCATTGAACAACTGAAAAACCCGTCCGTCAAAATGCGTCTTGCGTAAGTCCTAAGATAATTAATCGTAAGGAGAAATCTCGCTTTGAAGATCGGAATGCTCCGTCGCCCTGTTATTCGCGCGTCTTGGCCGACGTGCGCCGCGGTTCTATGTTCATTGCTCTTCGGCGCGTTTCAGCATGTACACGCTCAGTCCGTCAGTAACTCTGACCGCGACCGTGGGCGCAAAATGCTCAAAGTCATCAAGGAGGACATTAAGCGAAATTATTACGACGCTACATACCGTGGCATGGACTTGGACGCGCGCTTCACGGCGGCGGACGAGAAGATGAAGCAGGCCACATCACTCGGCCAAATCTTCGGCATCATCGCGCAGGCGATGGTTGACCTCAACGATTCGCACACCTTCTTCATCCCGCCCAGCCGGATTACGAAGACGGAATACGGCTGGCAGATGAAGATGGTCGGCGATATGTGTTATGTGACGGCGGTTAAGCCCGGCAGCGACGCTGAAGCTAAAGGGTTGAAGGTGGGCGACGCGATCATCTCGATTGATGGGTTTGGGCCTACGCGGGAGAACATGTGGAAGCTCCGGTATCTCTACTATACGCTGAACCCGAAGCCGGGGATGCGGGTCGTCGTGCAGAGCCCCGATCAGCAGGAGCGCCAACTGGATGTGCTAGCAAAGGTGACGCAAAGTAAACTGACGGTCGATCTGACGTTAGGGGACGGGGGTAATGACCTGTTCAACCTGCTACGCGAAGCCGAGAATGAGGGGCGCTTGAACCGCAACCGTTACTATGAAATGGGTGACGATTTAACCATCTGGAAGATGCCGCAATTCCTCTTGGCTGAACAGCAGGTGGACGAGATGATGGACAAGGTGGCGAAACGTAAAGCGCTAATCCTTGACCTGCGCGGCAACCCCGGCGGGGCGGTGACTACGCTCCAGCGTCTGGTCGGGCACTTCTTCGACCACGATGTAAAGATTGCCGACTTGAAGGGGCGCAAAGAGATGAAGCCGATGATTGCTAAGACCCGTGGCAATCGGGTTTATAACGGCAAGCTGGTGGTGCTGGTTAATAGTCAATCCGGTTCAGCCGCAGAACTGTTCGCGCGCATCGTGCAACTGGAAAAACGTGGCACAGTCATCGGCGACCGGACAGCGGGCGCGGTCATGCAGAGCCGGCAATACACACACCAACTCGGCGTGGATATTGTGTCTTTCTACAGTTCGAGTATTACCGACGCCGACCTGATTATGTCAGACGGCAAGAGCTTAGAGCATGTCGGTGTCACCCCGGATGAATTATCACTGCCGACGGGCGCTGACCTAGCGGCGCAGCGCGATCCCGTGATGGTGCGCGCAGCGGAATTGGTCGGGGTTAAAATCGCACCGGATAAGGCCAGCACGCTCTTCCCCATCGAGTGGAGCAAGTGAGGCCGGGTTAATGCATAGCTGTAGCTTAGGGGGCGGCGGAAGGGACTCCTTCCGCCGCCCGATTTGTCAGTCCTGCTGACCGGCGTGACGGCCATTTTCCCGCGCGGGCGCGTGTTTGCCGCTTGGCACACGCTCAATGGTAACGGCGAGATGACCGGGGCGACTTGGGTCGAAGAGTCAGGGGCTTGGGGACACCGGTGCTGATCACGAACACGCACAACGTCGGGGTGGTGAGAGACGCCGTGATCGAATGGAACGCGAGGCGCGGGACGGGCGAAGGCTATTCGGGCGACTTCAGTCTGCCGTTGGTGGCCGAGACTGGGGATAGTTTTCTGAACGACATCAACAGAAATACCGTCCCCGTGCTCCCTCACGAACGCCTGAGAGGGGTGTTGAAGAAGTACAACAGATTAGTGAGGTAAGCCGCCTGTCATTCACCTAAAGCACATCGCCGCCATGAATCTACCGCGCGCCCGCAAAATTTTCGGCGGTTTTAACGCCGCCTGCGCTTGCCTCTGTCTTACCGTCTGCTTCTACGCGCAAGTCTCTGACAATCAAATAACCGGCAAAGCGCCAGCCACATTTGCCGACATCATACAGTTTCAAACGGTTACGCCGGGCGTCGAGCATTCGCGGATCGTGGGTGGCCGAGAGTCGGCAGAGCCGTTGGTGATCAATTTGCTGCGCGTCGATCTGGAGCGGGTGGAGTTGCGCTTGGCTCATGCGCTCGATGCAGCGGTCGGGTTGGAGACGGTTAGCTCGCTCGCCGCGCGGCACGGCGCGCTGGCTGCCGTCAATGCCGGGTTCTTTCGCACGAGCGGGACGTATCGCGGCGATGCGGTCGGCGCGCTCGTCGCCGGCGGTATATTCTTGAGCGAGCCGCAAGCTAATCGCGCCGCCGTCGGTTTCGTCGAACAGAATGGGCGGACCAAAGTCATTTTCGGCCATCTGAATTTCCAAGCCACGCTCGTCGTCAACGGACGCACGCGCCACGCCATCAATGGATTGAATCGCCCGCGCACGACGAATGAGTTGCTCGTCTTCACGCCGGAATTTCATCGCACGACGTTGACGATGCCAAATGGAATGGAAGTCATCATCCGGCGCGGGCGCGTCACGGCCAGACGCGACGGCGCAGGCAGCAGCCTGATCCCGCACGATGGCTTCGTCGTCTCCGTCGCGGGCGCAGCGCGTTCGTGGGCCTTGCGGCATTTGCCCGTCGGGGCGCGCGTCCGTGTCGAACGGCGGCTCGTGCCAATCGACGTGGCGACGCAAGATTTATGGGACCAAGCTACACAGGTGGTCGGCGGCGGGCCGCAGTTGGTGAAAGATGGCCGCGTCGCGATCACTGCGGAGTTGGAGAAAGTCGGGGCGGCGTTCGTGCAAGACAGGCATCCGCGCACCGCCATCGCACGGCTCGGTGACGGACGCATCCTGCTCATCACCGTTGACGGGCGACGGCCCGGCGTCAGTCTCGGCCTCAGCTTGCCCGCGCTCGCCGAACTATTGATTCGGCACGGCGCACGTGAGGCCATCAACCTCGACGGCGGGGGTTCGACCACAATGCTCGTCAAGGGGCGGCTCGTCAACCAGCCTTCTGATCAAAGTGGCGAGCGTCCCGTCAGCGATGCCATCCTGATCTTTCCCAAAACTGCGCCGCAACGCACGCCGCTACGAACCCGCCGCTAGGCATTCAATAAAATCAACTGGCGCACGCGGGCGAGGCTCGTTACAATGACGTTCACGCTCGCGCGAAAACTGTGGGACCAGTCGTCCACGTCAAGCCTCGCATCATTTTCAACGAAAGCAGTCAAGCGGGGGATACTCTTGCCTGACTGCGGCAGCCAATTTCTATGAGACACGAAGCGCAGTCTTCCGTCAGACATGAAACACAGACCGCGCCGCTGTCCCCGCCCGATCCGGGCGCGTGGGTAGATCGGCATGGCGATGCCCTCTTCCGCTATGCCTTGTTCCGCCTGCGCGACGCGGCACTCGCGGAAGACATAGTGCAAGAGACGCTGCTGGCCGCGTTGCAATCGCACCACACATTCGCCGGTCGCGGCTCGGAGCGGACGTGGCTCGTTGGCATTCTCAAACACAAGATCATCGATCACTTTCGCCGCGCCTGCCGCGAGCGGGCGCAGGACCAGCGCGACGAAGCGGCGCTCGAACATGAGAAACTGTTCCAGCAATCCGGCGAGTGGATCGATCATTGGGATTTCGCGCGGGGACCAATCGAATGGCACGCCACGCCCGCCGCGTTGCTGGAACAAAATGAATTTTGGGGAGTTTTCCAAAACTGCTTGGCAGGGCTGCCGGAGCGGATCGCCGCCACCTTCACGCTCCGCGAGATCGACGGGCTGTCGAGCGAAGAGATTTGCGAAGCGTTGAACATCAAGGCGAACAATTTGTGGGTGATGCTGCACCGCGCGCGGATGCACTTGCGCCAGTGTATCGAAGCGAAATGGTTCCGGGCGAACGCAACTCAAAATAGTAGCGGCGGCGGTATCAAACATGGCTTCTAAATTTCTCCAACACGCCAAGCAGACAGGAATTTACTGGCTCGCGCGGCGGCTGCCGACGTGCAAAGAGATCGCGCCCGTGATGTCCGAATCGCTCGAACGCCGGCTTTCGGCGCGCGAACGTGTAGTCTTGAAACTGCACTTGCTCGTCTGCGAATTCTGCGTGCGTTACTTAGATCAAATCATCCTCATGCACCGGGCTTTGCGTGCGCGCACCGCACAACTCGATGAGCCACCGGCGACTCCCGCCACATCACTCCCACCCGCCGCCCGCGAGCGCCTGAAACGCGCGCTCACAAACAGCCGCACTGAGGAGCTTGGGACAGAGAGAGATAGACAGGATTGACAGGATTAACAAGAGCAGTCAGGACAAGCGCGGCGCGTCGTTTCGCTGATCTTGTCAATCCTGTTAATCCTGTCTAATTCTTTGGCGGTTTGATTGAGCGGATGTGAAGCGCGTAGTGGCGCGCCTTCTGCTCTCCTGCAACTCTCACAAAAAATTTCCCCAACGATCTTTTTCCCTGTAAGGATTTCTCATCCGCTCCGACTAAATGAATGAACGCAGCCGCCGGGACACTGGCCGCGCAGTTGACTGAAGACTTCAGCGCACGGCTTTCCTAAACGGCTTTCGTGCCAACGCTGACACGAGCCATGTGAGCGCTTAGGGCGCGCCACGTCTTTAAGCATCCCTCGTACAACTTGAACTCGACAGGCAGGCGGATGCCCGCGTCCGCAAGCTGGAAGTTTGTCCAACCGTTCGCGCGCCGCTGTTGCGCGCCGGATGGCGAATCAACCCAACATCATTCTTTGAAGGAGACTATGAACATGCAAAGCACCAAACTCATCTTCGCGCTGGTCATCGTGATCGCCGCCGTCGCCGGCTGGTACGCCTTCCGCCCCGAACGGCTCTTCACTAACCAGAGCGTCAACGAACAATTCCCGACCGCGACGGCGGCAGCCCCCGCGCAATTGTCCGCGCTTGCTTCCGGCGACTTCCACGACGTTTCGCACAAAGGTTCAGGCACAGCGGCGATCTACCAACTCGCCGATGGCAAGCGAGTCCTGCGCTTCACCAATTTCGAGACCTCGAACGGCCCCGACGTGCAAGTCTATCTCGTGGCCGCCGACGACGCGCGCGACGCCGAGACGGTCAAGAATGCGGGCTTCATCTCGCTCGGCGCGCTGAAAGGCAACGTCGGCGATCAGAACTATGATGTGCCGGCCAACATCGATCTCAACAAATACCGCGCAGTCTCGATCTGGTGTCGCCGCTTCAGCGCCAACTTCGCGACCGCCCCGCTGCGACAGCAACAGTCGTAGAGCGGGCTTCGCTCATTCCTACCGCGCGGCGAGCAGAGCAGTTTTGGAGGGGCCGGGACAGCCCGGCCCCTCCAACTAAGCCCGGCATCACGAGAGGAGATAACGTAATGGACAAGCAAAAGCGAACGCGAATTTTGATTCTCGGCGGCGGGTTCGGCGGCGTCTATGCCGCGATGGAGATGGAGAAGATATTGGCGCGCGATCCCGGAATTGAAGTGACGCTCGTCAACCGCGAAAACTTTTTTCTCTACACGCCGATGCTGCACGAAGTCGCCGCCAGCGATCTCGACATGACGCATATCGTCAACCCCATCCGCAAGCTGCTCCGGCGCGTCAAGTTTTTCAACGGCGATGTGGAATACATTGATCTGGCGAACCGGCGCGTCGGCGTCTCGCACGGCGCGGAGCATCATCACCATGATCTCGAATATGATCATCTCGTGCTGGCGCTCGGCTCGATCACTAACTTTTACAATCTGCCCGGACTCGCCGAACGCGCATTGACCATGAAATCGCTCGGCGACGCGATCTTTTTACGCAATCGTTTGATCCAGAATTTGGAAGAGGCCGACTTCGAGTGCTGCCCGCAAGTGCGCGCGCCGCTGTTGAATTTCGTCGTCGCGGGCGGTGGCTTCGCCGGGGTGGAGACCCTCGCGGGCGTCAACGATTTTCTCCGCGAGGCCGTTAAATTTTATCCGCATCTGACGGAAGACATGTTGCGCGTCGTGCTGGTTCATCCGCGCGATGTGATCCTGCCGGAGTTGGGCGAGCGACTCGGAGCTTACGCGCAGCAAAAGTTGATCGAACGCAAAGTTGAGATTCACTCGAACTGTAAAGTGACCGCCGTCTCCGATGAGGGCGACGTGACATTGAGCGACGGCACGGTGATCAAGACCAACACGCTGGTCTGGACTGCCGGGACTTCGCCTAACCCGCTGCTTGAGACTTTGCCGTGCACGAAAGATCGCGGGCGTGTGCAGGTCAACGAATTTCTCGAAGTTGAGGGCTGGCCCGGTGTCTGGGCTTTCGGCGATTGCGCTTCCATTCCCGATTCCAAGACCGGCCAAACGCACCCGCCGACAGCGCAACATGCCTTGCGCGAAGGCAAGACCGTCGCCCGCAACATCGAAGCGGCGATCTGCGGCGGAGAGAAACGGCCCTTCAGTTTTTCGACCATCGGTCAACTGGCTGCCATCGGGCATCGTACCGGCGTCGCGCAGATCATGGGCTGGCAGTTTTCCGGCTTCGTCGCGTGGTTTCTGTGGCGCGCGATCTATCTCTCGAAGCTCCCGCGCTTCGAGAAGAAAATGCGCGTTGCGCTCGACTGGGCGCTCGATCTGATCTTCACGAAAGACCTCGTGCAGTTTGTGACCGACCGCGCCCCGCATGTCTCGCAGGCCGCCGCTGTGAACGGCGAATCGGCGGGATTGACGGCGACTGTTCCCGGCGAGGCGCAATCAGTTATGCCGTTGCCTCGATTAGCGGCAGCTTATCATGTGGGGCAATAATGGCTCAGGAAGTCGCGCCTGTTTTAACCGCCGGAGGGGACCAATGCCGATGAATTCAACGCAACCAATCTCAGTTTCGCAAACGCTTGAGCCGGGCGTAATCCCTGACGAGTTGCTTCCGGCTTTCCGGCACTTGCGCGACTATCTCGCGCTGCCCGGCGAGCCGGACGAGCGGCTCAACCCGCGCTGGCTGGCCGCACGGCTCGGCGTGGGCGAGCGCGAATTGCTCGGCGCGTTGGCTTACGGCGTGCGCGACGGCTTAGTTGAATTGCACTGGGAAGTTTATTGCCCGGCGTGCGGACTGCGACCCGAAGAGTTTTCTTCACTCGCCAAGGCGCGCGGCGAGATCGAGTGCGTCGGCTGCGCGATGACTTTTGATCTCCATCTGGATCGAGATGTGCGCGTCACGTTTAGCGCTACGACAGCCGCGCGCGGCGCGCGCGACACAGTTGAGGCGGCTGCGCGTCCCGCCGATGATTCTTTCGCGCCGACGCGCGGCCTTGACTTGCTGCTCGTGCCGGCCTTCCGCGAACTGTTCGGCGGCGACGCGCCCGCGCCCGACGAGTCTTTGCGGATCGGTCGCGTCGCCATTCTCTTCACAGACCTGCGCGGCTCGACGGCGATGTATGCCGCGTGCGGCGATCCGCGCGCTTATCAACTCGTCCGCGATCATTTCGCCGTCCTCGCCGCAGAGATCGCCGCCCGGCGCGGCACGCTCGTCAAAACTATCGGCGACGCCGTGATGGCTTCCTTCGCTTCCGGCGCGGATGCGGTGCGCGCGGCCTTCGCCGCCCAGACGCGAATCGACGAGCGCGCCAGACAGACCGACGCGGAGTTGATTCTCAAAGCCGGCGTCCACGCGGGCGCGTGCCTCGCCGTCGCGCTCAACGGACAACTCGATTTCTTCGGCGGCGCGGTCAACACCGCCGCTCGCGTGCAAGGACTCTCGCACGGCGCGGACGTGATCATCACCGATCCAATTCTCGACGAGATCAAAAGCGAGCGCGCAGGCGAGGCTCTCGCCTTCCATGTGGCCGAGAGTTTTCACGCACCACTGCGCGGACTGCCCGCGCCCATTCCCGTCCACCGGCTACTAAAACGATGATGATGAGCTTGGCACGGACGAAATGATGAATGCGGAAGACGGAATGAAATGTAGCTCCGTCGTGACATTCATCATTCATCATTTCCTACTTCTGTGGTGAATTTCCGGCGTACCGATTTCACGCGCTTCGGTTTTGCGCTTGCAACTATGACCGTCTTTCAGGCATCATAGCCCGCAGCTAATCCTTCTCTCACGCATCAACGGTGATGCGCCCCGCGCTGGAATGAAAGAGCGCAGGCGTTACGGATAGTACGGGAGCAGGCTGATTTCAACTACAGAAGCCGCTCATTCTTGAGCATCCGAACGCGAGCCTTCGCTGACCACCGTTACATCGAAGCCACTTCAATTTCGCAGCTTCTCTTTGCACTCCCATAGGGGAGAGGTACATCTACATGTCTATGAAACTTTACGTCGGCAATCTCTCGTTCCAGACTTCGAGCGAAGACTTGCAACAACTGTTCGGTCAAGCCGGCACGGTCGAATCGGCCAGCGTGATTGAAGATCGCGAGACGGGTCGCTCACGCGGCTTCGGCTTCGTCGAAATGTCCACGAACGAAGAAGGCCAAGCGGCCATCGCGCAGTTCAACGGCAAAGAGATCAACGGGCGCAGCCTGACCGTCAACGAAGCCAGAGCGCGTGAAGAGCGCGGCGGCGGCGGGCGCGGCGGCTTCAGCGGCGGTGGCGGCGGCAATCGCGAGCCGCGCTGGTAACTCCGTTTCGGAGTCGCCGGCAACCCTTTCACTGAAAGCGCCCCCGGCCATCGAACACGACGCCGGGGGCTTTCACATTTTTCGACAACCAACAACACTCCGAGTTTCGCAAGTGGCAAAGAGTAATGACGTCACAGAAGATGCGCCACGCGATTTTCTCCGAGTGACAGACAAAGGATTTTCATGAGTTTCTCTCAACTGGGACTGCAACCCGCCTACGTGCGCGCGTGCGAGTCTCTCGGATACACTGAACCGACACCAATTCAGCGGCAGGCGATTCCTGTCGTTCTCGGCGGCTCCGATCTGATCGGCTGCGCCGCCACGGGGACCGGCAAGACCGCCGCGTTCCTTTTACCCATCATGCAAAGGCTGGCGGAGAAGCCGGGCGCAGGCGTGCGTGCGCTCGTCATCGCGCCGACGCGCGAACTGGCCTCGCAGCTCGACGCCGCTTACCGCGAATTACAACCGAAGAAGAAAGCGACTTCCGCGCTCATCTTCGGCGGCGCGAGCATGTCGAAACAACTCGAAGCGCTCCGCCGTCGTGACACGCAAATCGTGATCGCGACGCCGGGCCGCCTGCTCGATCACATCGAACGCGGCACGGTCAACCTTGCACACGTCGAAACGCTCGTGCTGGACGAAGCCGACCGGATGCTCGATATGGGCTTCTGGCCTGCGATCCGCCGCGTGCTGGCGAAACTGCCGGCGGCGCGACAGACGCTGCTCTTCTCCGCCACGATGTCGCCCGCGATTGAAGAGATCGCGCGCTCCACGATGCGGAGTCCGCAACTTATCGAAGTCAACACGCGCGGGCGCGCGGCGGTGACTGTCGAGCAGATGGCTTACCCGGTTGCTTTGGAATCGAAGACAGCTCTTCTGCTTGATCTGTTGGAGCGCGAACAATTCGAGCGCGTCCTCGTCTTCACGCGCACACGGCGCGGGGCCGAACGGCTCTCGCACATCCTCGAAGCGCGGGCGCATAAGGTCAATCGCATTCACGCCGACCGCACACAGCCGCAACGTGAAGCCGCTCTGCGCGGGTTCAAGGCCGGGCAAACTCGCGTCCTCGTCGCGACCGACATCGCCGCGCGCGGCATTGACGTTGATTCCATCTCGCACGTCATCAACTTCGACGTGCCCGCCGCGCCGGAAGATTACGTGCATCGCATCGGACGCACAGGCCGCGCCGGACAAGCGGGACGTGCGATCACGCTCGTCGCGCCAATCGATGAATTGCCGATGCGCGCCATCGAACGACTCACCGGACAGTCTGTCGAGCGCGTGTTGCTGCCCGCCTTCGGCGGCGCTCAACCGTCAGCCGCGCCGCGCAAGCCGTTCAAGTCTTTTGGGACGAACAGCAGCGCCGGCAAGCGTTCGTTCCGCCCGCGCCGCGCCAGCCGGTAAGCACCGCTCACACCGAACGATCATCCCGCGTGTTCAACCCAGCACGCGGGACGGGCCCGGCATCCACACAATCATAAAAAATAAGATTTCTCGCTCCGAATTCTCCGATCCAAATCCGGTTGGTCACTTCTCCGCGCAGACTCATCCCCCGTTTTTAACATGTCGGCCCTCACGCCTGTTAAGACCAACGGAATGGAAAGATGATTCACGAAGCTGGACGAAACTACATAAAACGGCGCGAATAATTCGTGCTGTCCGTTCCGCATCGCTCCTCGTGCGTTCGCAGCTTGCGCCCTGTCCACTCAAATCCCCACAACTCTAATTTTGTGGAGAGCGGCTCTCCGGCTCACGGCACACACGTTGCGCTGGTCATTCGTGAAGCAAGACGAAATTGCTTCGGCGCTTTACCGATTTTTGGAACGCGCGCTGTGCCGTCGGCCTTCGCGGGCGTGTTCATTTAGGACTGCCCGCAACTGTCTCCCCGAGTCAGTGCGGCATAGCCTCTCTATCACACACGGAGGCATTCACCATGCGACAACGTTTTTTGAATTTGAGTTCTGCGCTCGTCCTGATGCTGCTGACGAGCGCGGGCAGTTTCGGCCAGACAACGACCGGCGCGATTGCCGGGACGGTGACTGACCAGCAGGGCGCTGTCGTGGGCGGCGCGACCGTGACCGTCAAAAGCGACGCGACCGGCGCGGAGTTCACGACCCAGACCGCCGACAACGGCACGTTCAACGTACCCGCGCTTCAGTCCGGCTTCTACACCGTGACGATCACGCAATCGGGCTTCAAGCAGGCCGCCGTGCAGGGCGTCAAAGTTGACATCAGCACGCCTTCCTCGATCAGCGTCGCGCTCGAAATCGGCGCAGTCACAGACACGATCAATATCGTCGGCACCGGCGGCGAGTTGTTGCAGACGCAGACGGCCACTGTCGGGCAGACGATCACTGGCCGCCAGATCATCGAGCAACCGCAGGCTTCGCGCGACGCGCTCGATCTCGTCACGCTCTTGCCCGGCGTGCAGACCACCGGACGCCCGCGCACTTCGACCGTCAACGGCTTGCCGAAAGGCGCGCTCAACATCACACTCGACGGCACGGACGTGCAAGACAATTTGATCAGCTCGAACGACGGCTTCTTCACCTTCGTCCGCCCGCGCGTCGATGCGATTGACGAAGTGTCCATCTCGACCGCCACGCCCGGCGCGGAATCTTCGGGCGACGGCGCAGTGCAGATCAGGTTCGTGACGCGCGGGGGGACCAACGACTTTCGCGGCAGCGTCTATTGGTATCACCGCGAGCCGACTCTTTCGGCCAACTACTTCTTCAACAACCAGAACCTCGCGGCTGATCCGGCCACCGGCAAAGCGCCGATCAACCGGATTCTCCTGAACCAGTACGGCGTCCGCGCTGGGGGACCAATCAGGATTCCCAAATTGATCGACGGGCGCGACCGCTTATTCTTCTTCGTCAACTACGAAGAGTTCCGCCTGCCCGAACAACAACTCCGGCAGCGGATCGTCCTGAGTCCGCTGGCGCAATCGGGCGTCTTCACGACGAGCAGCGGCGCGCAGGTAAACGTCCTGCAACTCGCGGCGGCAAACGGCTTGCCCTCGACCGTCGATCCGACGGTCGGCGCGCTCTTAAATCAGATTCGCGCCTCGACCGCACAAGGCACGGTGATGCCGCGGGCGGGCGATCTGAACCGGCAAGACTTCAGCTTCGTCGGCATCGGCGGGCAGGATCGCTACTTCACTACCGTCCGCTTCGACGCGAAACTGACAGACAAGCATCACCTTGAGAACATCTGGAATTATCAAGAGTTCGGCGGCAAGCCGGTCGATTTCTTGAACCAGACCGATCCTTCGTTCCCCGGCTTCACAAACACCGCCGGGCAAAACTCACAACGCTTCACCAACACGACCGCGCTCCGTTCGTCGCTGACCTCAAACCTCGTCAACGAAGCGCGTTTCGGCATTCTCGGCGGCATCTCCGCTTTCGGCGGCGATGTCAGCCCGGCGCAGTTTGAGAATCAGAGTGGCCTCGATCTCATCCTCTTCGATCTCGGTATCACCGACGCCTCGGCGGTGCAAGCCTTCCCGCAGCGCGGCTTGCGCGCCTTCGGCGTCAACTTCGGCGCGAGTCGCCGCAACACGCCGAGCTTCAACTTTGCCGACACGGTGACGTGGGTGAAGGGCAAGCACACCTTCAATTTCGGCGGCAACTACAATCTGATTAAGACCTTCTCGCAGAACCTCAACCAGATCGTGCCGAACGTCAGCTTCGGCATCGCCGAGGGCGACCCGGCGGAAGACCTCTTCACGCAGGCGAATCTGCCCGGCGCATCTGCGACTGATCTCGCGACTGCCGCACAACTCTACGCGACGCTCGTGGGCCGCGTTACCTCAATTGATCGCACGGCGTTTCTCAACGACGGGCAATACGGGTTGCTGGGCGAATCCGTGCTGCGTTTTCGGCAACCGCAGTTCGCGTTGTTCGCGCAAGACTCTTGGCGCATCCGCCCGAATTTGACGGTCAACTTCGGTTTGCGTTGGGAGCCGCAGCAGGCCGTCGTCTCGGAAAACGAGAACTTTGCGAAGGCGGCGTTCCCGGACTTGTTCGGCATTTCGGGGGCGGGCAATTTGTTCAGACCGGGCGCAACTGGCGGACAGCCGACGCAGTTGACCGCGCTCGGCATCGGTGAAAAGCTGTATGACGATGACTACAACAACTTCGCGCCGAACGTCTCGTTCGCGTGGAGTCCTGACTGGCAGAGCGGCATTCTCAACCGCTTCTTTGGGACGGGCGGCCAGAGCGTGATCCGCGCGGGCTACTCCATCGCGTTTGTGCGTGAAGGACTCGGCAACGTGACGCAGGCCATCTCCGCCAATCCCGGCGGCACGTTGACCTTAAACCTCGACGCGGCTGACGGCTCGCTGCCCGTCGGCACGCTGTTGCGAGACCGCGCCGCGCTCGCGCCGCCGGCCTTCACCGGCACGCCGAGCTATCCGCTGCTCGCGCAACCGGGCGACACGGTCGCGGGTTTTGATCCAGACTTGAAGACCGGCCTTGTCCACTCGTTCACCGTCGGCTTGCAGCGCGAGTTGACGAGGAACATGGTGGTCGAAGCGCGTTACGTCGGCACGCGCGCGCGCGACTTGTGGCGGCGCTACGGCTTGAACGAAGTGAACGTCATCGAGAACAATTTCCTCAACGAATTCCGCCAAGCACAGCGCAACCTCGCGGCGAATCAAGCGGCGGGCTTAGGCAATACGTTCGCCTTCACCGGCGCGACGGGCACAGTTCCGCTCCCGACCTTCCTCGCATTCTTCAGCGGGCAGCCCGCTTCAGCCGCGAACACTCCGGCGAACTACACCTCGACGCAGTTCACTAACACGACGCGCCTGATCGCGCTCAACCCGAACTTCGCGAACCCCGTCGGTCTCGCGACGACGCTCAACACCAGCTTCCTCGACAACGCCGTCGCCGCCGGACTGCCGGCGAACTTCTTCGTCGTCAATCCCGGCATCGGCTTGCTCGGCGCAGGCGCGCAGTCGGTGACTTTGACGACGAACGACGTGGACACTTGGTACGACGCGCTCCAACTCGAACTGCGCCGCCGCCTCTCCGGCGGGCTGCTCTTGCAGATGAGCTACACTTGGTCGAAGTCTCTGACGAACTTCTTCGCGTCGAGCCAAAGCTCGGTCGGCCAGCCGCTCACGTTGCGACCGGAGAACGAAGGGCTGGAGAAATTCCGCGCGCCGCAAGACCTCCGGCACGGTTTCAAGGCCAACTGGATTTACGAGTTGCCGTTCGGCAGGGGCCGCACGTTCCTCTCGGATTCCAACGGCCTCGTTGATCGAATCGTCGGCGGTTGGGAATGGCATGGCACGGCGCGCGTGCAGAGCGGCAGGCCGTTCGGCATCGGCAATGTGCAACTCGTCGGCATGACGCGCGAAGAGTTGCAGGAATCCATTGATGCGCGCCGCCAACCTAATCGCACTGTGACGTTCCTGCCCGACGACATCATCCTCAACACGCGCCGCGCCTTCTCTGTCGCCGCGAACGGCGGCTTCAGCGCGCTCGGCGCACCGACCGGAAGATACATCGCGCCCGCCAACAGCAACGGCTGCTTACAGGGCTTCACTGGGCAATGCGGTTTCTCTAACTTGATCCTCGAAGGCCCGCGCTTCGTCCGCTTCGACATGAGCGTAGTCAAAAAGATCAGGTTCACCGAGACCACCAACCTCGAACTCCGCGCGGAGTTTCTGAACGCTCTCAATAACATTAACTTCCTTGTCGGCGGCACGGCTGCGGTCGATGTCGGAATCCTGACGCCGAACGTGGCCGGCCTCGCCACGCCGAACTACAGCGGCGCGGCCTTCGGGCGCGTCACCGCAGCTTATCAGGACATCTCCACCACAAACGATCCCGGTGGCCGCCCCATTCAATTCGTCGTCAGGTTTAACTTCTAAACTTTCTGGACGAATGCTTGATCAAGGGAGAGCAGTTTCGGCTGCTCTCCTTTTTTTCGCATCAGAAAGTGATTCAACCATGTGTGACTAAATCAAACCACAGAAGAATATGGACAGGATTAACAGGACTGACAGGATGAAAGAGATCACGTGACCCGCCTCCTGACTGACTGATCTTGTTCATCTTGTCAATCTTGTCTATTTCTTTTTGTCCCAACGTCGTAAGTTCCGATTTAGGCAAAATTGTAGGGGCAAGGACAAGCCCTGCCCCTATCATGATCGCGGAGCTATAACATCCTGCAACTTCGTTTGAGGGATTAACGTCTCTCCGTCCAACGGCACACAACTCGCTTTGCCGTTCGTGAAACAAATCATCGTTGAAACGATTGAGAACTGTCGAGGTGTTAATGGAAAGACTCATCATCTTACTGACAGTCGCGCTCACTGGGCCGGTCATGATGCTCCTCGACTTTGGCGTGCAACGCGGAAACGCTGAAGCAATCTTGTCCGACTCCACAGCAGTCGCTACGCCGACGCCTGCTCGCGCGGAGAGTTTCCCAGCCGGCAAAGTCGTCGAGAGGGTGACGACGTTCGCCGATGTCGGCCAGAGCTACGCTCTTTACCTTCCCTCGAACTACATGCCCAGCAGACAGTGGCCGATCCTGTACTGCTTCGACCCTATCGCGCGCGGCTCAATGCCCGTCAAACTGTTCAGCGAGGCGGCGGAGAAATACGGCTGGATCGTCGTTGGCTCGAATAACTCCCGCAATGGCCCGCTCAAAGCATCGCTCGATGCCGTCGCGGCGATGTGGGAAGACACGCACCAGCGCTTCGCCATCGACGGGAAGCGCATCTACACGACCGGCTTTTCCGGAGGAGCGCGCCTCGCCGTGCGCGTTAATTACCTGTGTTCCGAAAACTGCGTCGCCGGTGTTATCGCCTGCGGCGCGGGCTTCCCGCCGGACATCAAGCCTTCTGCCCCGCTGCCCTTCGCGGTCTTCGGCATGGCTGGGACGGACGACTTCAACTTCCCCGAATTGAAGACACTTGACGACGCTCTCGAACGTCTCGGCGCAGCACATCGTTTGGCAGTGTTCGACGGCGGTCATCAATGGTCACCGAAAGAAGTCTGCACGGCAGCGGTCGAGTGGATGGAACTTCAGGCGACGAAGACGGGGCGGCGGAAGAAAGACGAGATGCTCATCGAAACGCTCTGGCAAAAGCGCACGGCGGAAGCGCGCAGCCTCGAAGCGGCGGGGAAAATTTATGAAGCATACAAGGTTATCGCCGCCTTGGTCCCCGACTTCCATGGACTGCGCGATGTGGCAGAGTTCGAGACCAAACTCGGCCAATTGAAAGAGGCGAAAATCGTTAGAGCGGCCCTCAAAGATGAAGAGGAAGAGATCAAGCTCCAACGCCGCAAAGCTGCCGAACTCGTTGCCCTGATCGAGCGGCGCAAGGACGCAGAGAATCCATTACTCGCTGCCTCCGAATTCAGGCACGCCGTCGAAGAGTTAAGGAAGAAAGCGCGTGTGCCGGAGGATTCGAGCGGGCGGCGCGTGGCGAGGCGCGCGCTCAACGGAGTGTTCGCGCAGTATTACGAAGGCGCGTTGAATTTGCGCCGGCGCTCGCAGGACGCCGCGTTGATGGCGACGACGCTCGAAATCGCCGCCGAGATCGCGCCCGACAATCCGCAAGTGCAGTACGAACTGGCCTGCGCCTACGCGCTCAACGCCGACAAGAAAAAGGCGCTCGCCGCGCTCAAGTGGGCCATCGAGAAAGGCTTCAAAGATGTGACCGCGCTGACTACCGACAAAGCCCTCGACTCGCTCCGCGGGGAAGATGAATACAAAGCTCTTGTCGAAAAGCTCAAGGTAAATTTGTGAGGCTCAGACTACTGGCGGGACATTACAGCTATGTTTCTGCTACCCAATGATTCTGCAACGCCCAATTATTCAGGATGCGCGATAACAGCGGACGGGACTAAGCAGTTATAATGTCCCGTTGGGAAATGCAATTCACAAACTTGCACAAGGGCGTTAACGAATTGGTCAAATCATCAGTTATGTAGACAATCCGATCCGGCTCCCATAACCTGTCATTCGACATTGAAAAGGAGTCCATCATGGATGAGCTACTTCGTGCACGTTTCCTGCGTCACCTCGCCTGTTTAGAGCCAGTCTGCAGCGAGAAAGTCATCACCTACCTCCACTCGCTCCACGCCCGCGCTTACGCGCCCGACACTCTCTACGCCGTGGTCGGTGCCGTGAAAAAGTTCGTGCTGTTGTTGCCTGCATCGCGCCGCGCACTTCTCAGCAGCGATCTCGCACGTAGCGAGTCACGCGATCTCGATTCATTCATCGCGGCGGCGCGGGCGGCGGGCTTGGCACCTTCAACCATCAACAACAAGCTCTCGCTGCTGCGCGAGTTCTTTTCCTTCCTTGTCGACGAAGGAGCGATGACCCGTCAGCCCGTGCTGCGCCACCGCCATCACGTTGCCGCCCCGATGACCCTGCCCAAGCCGATGCCGGAGGCTGACCTCGTCCGGTTCTTCAAGGTCGTTGACTCGGTCCGAGACCGCCTCCTCTTCCTGCTCATGCTGCGTTGCGGGTTGCGAGTTTCGGAAGCCTGCGCCCTGGCTTGGGAGGACGTGGACTTGCCCGCGCTCACCCTGCGCGTCGACGGCGGCAAGGGTGACGTTGACCGCATGGCTTATCTCGCGCCCGATGTCGAGCGGGCACTCCGGTTGTGGCAAGCGCGTCGCTCGGGCTCGCTTTACCTGTTCCCCAGCCGGAAGGTGTCCGGCGCTCATCTCGGTCGGCGCAATGTCTTCATGTTGATGAAGAAGTACCTGCGGGAGGCGGATGTCACAGGCAGCTACTCGCCGCACTGCCTGCGGCACACATTCGCCACGCAACTCCTTAACGCCGGGGTGACTTTGGAAGTACTCAAGGAACTGATGGGGCATCGCTCTGTCCAGATGACGCTGCGCTACACCGAGCTTTACGAGACGACCAAGCGCCAGCAGTATGATGATGCCATGGAGCGCATTACGCGGCAGGTCGCCGTCGGGAGGTAAGCGCGATGCAGCCACCTGAAGTCGAACAGTTCTGTCAGTACCTGAGAGTGCGCAATTACTCGTCACACACGGTAGAGAGCTACCGCATTGACCTCAGGCTCTTCTTCACCCATGCGGGGGCGCACATAGGGAAAATCACGTGGCGCGATGTGGATCGTTTCATCGCGCGCCAGCACGAGCAGGGGTTGGCAGCGACGACTATTAACCGGCGACTCAATGCGCTGAAGCACTTCTTCGACTTTATGGCAGTGGAGTCCACGATCACGCCGGTCAACCCGGTCAAGCCTAGCCACCACGTGCGGACAGGCAGAGCGCTGCCGAAGAAGCTGACGCGGGAGCAGGTGCGGCAACTCTTCGCCGAGATTAGCAATGAGATGGATCGGGCGCTGTTTTTGCTGATGCTGCGTTGTGGGCTGCGGGTCTCGGAGGCAGCGCGCCTGAAAGTCTCGGACGTGGACTGGGAGCAGGGGGCGCTGATCGTCAGGCAAGGCAAGGGGCGCAAAGATCGCCGGGTGTACCTTTCGCCCGACGCCACCGCCGGACTGAAAGAGTGCCTCCCACGTCGCCCGGTCAAGGTGCCGGGAAACTACCTGTTCTGGAATCAGAAGCGAGCCGGTCAGCCACTCTCGATTAAGGCGATCCAGAAGAAAATGGAGCGCTATGCTAAGACTGCCGGTATCACGGCGAGTTGTCACAGCCTGCGCCACACGTTTGCCTCGAACCTGTTAGAAGAAGGAGCCGAGATTGTTTCGATCAAAGAATTCCTCGGGCACAGCTCAGTCACTTCAAGCGAGCGCTACGCACGGCTGTCGAATCAGAAAGTAAAGCAGACTTACTTGCAGACGATGAAGAGAGTGATGAGCAAGACGAAGGTGTAAGATGATTGTCGCACATAAGAGCGCACCGCCAACGATTAAGCGGGGTGGGCTGGTAGTTCACGCCGGAACCATTAGCAGCGCAAGGATGTTACCGGGATTGTCGGGCTTAGGATATTGTCGACATAACAT
>Ga0136614_10000595_pt1 | contig 18638 bp, 16 predicted proteins | sample AntDrymUQ2792106_2_FD_106643 | JGI IMG/M metagenome (GOLD analysis project Ga0136614, IMG submission 106643) | Polar desert sand microbial communities from Dry Valleys, Antarctica - metaG UQ279 (21.06) | ecosystem: Environmental > Terrestrial > Soil > Desert | place: Antarctica: Dry Valley... | reverse complement strand
TACGTCTCCACTCAGGACTCGGCTACAAGACCCCACTCGAGGTCCACAACGAGTACCTGAACCGGCAGCAGACAGCATAAAAGCCACCAGGCAGCTGTCCGGAAAACGCGTGGCCCATCAATCCCCCTCCAAGGACGACGACGCAACCCGCTGCCCCTACGGAACCGCGGACGGAAATGGGGACCACGGGACTGGGGACGGAGTGGCGAAGTGACCACGCCCGACTCGATCAGCCCGACGCGCCGACCGCCGCGGGTGGGCCACCCCGACACCTGCCTGATCGTGCTGCGCGGCAACTCCGGCTCCGGGAAGTCCTCCATCGCCCGCGCCGTCCGCGCCCGCTACGGACGCGGCCTGGCCCTTGTGGAACAGGACTACCTCCGCCGCCAGCTTCTCAAGGAACTGGACCTGCCAGGCGGGAACGCCGCCGAGCTGATCGCCCAGACCGTCCGCTTCGCCCTCGACGCCGGCTACCACGTCCTGTGCGAAGGCATCCTGCACCGCGACCGCTACGGCCCCATGCTCGACCAGCTCCGCCGCGCCCACACGGCACCACGCACGTCTACTACCTCGACGTCCCGTTCGCCGAGACCCTGCGCCGCCACGCCGGCCGCCCCCAGGCCACCCAGTTCACCGCCCAGGACATGAGCGAGTGGTACCGCGAACGCGACCTCCTCGATGTCCCCGGCGAACATGTGATCGACCAGCACTCCACCCTCGACGAAACCGCCGAGCTGATCGTTAACCTGCTCCCGCCGCCCGTCCACCTCCGCGTCCGCCACGCCCGCGCCACCACCCGCCGGCAGCCCACCGCAGCCGGCAGCGACCCCGCTGGACCGCCTGGCGGCCCCGCACCGGCGTCGGCCGGCGATCCAGCGCGGACCGGCCGGCCGATGCACGGCGTCCCCGAGCCGGCGCGGCGGCGGATGGCGGTCACTGTTCTGTTCACCGACCCCGCCGGCCGGCTCCTCCTCCTACGGCCCACCGGCCAGCCGTCGTGTGCTCCGGGCAGCTGTGCCAGAAGCAGCCGTCCACGAACACCGCCACCCGCGACGGACCGAACACCACATCCGCTTCCCGCCGCATCTCGGGCAGTGGCCGGCGATGCGCCCGGTAGCGCAGACCCAGCCGATGCAACTCCCGTCGCAGCGCAAGCTCCGTGTCGGTATCCCGGGCCCGTTGCCGCGCCATCCGTGCCCGGGTCGCGTCGCTGGTCGGCAGTGGAGGCACAGCACATTCTGTCGCCGGCCTCATACTCGCCGGGTGAAGGCTCGGCGACTGCGGGCCGTCGCCCGGGTCGGGAGACGTCGGCCGCGTCCGGTGCCGAGTCGGCCGGCGTGACCGCATTCCTGGCAAGCGTCGTCGCGGCGGGGCTGCTCGGGGATGGCGCGGTCGCTCGCTTGCTCGGCGGCCGGGTGGTACCGGGTCCAACGTCGCTCGGCGTCGGACTCGATGAGTCCGACGGTGGCGAGGAGGTAGTCGTCGACGGCGTGGGCGGCGGCCACCGCGTTGAGGGTGATGACGCTGGGGGCGTGGACAGCGGCGTTGGCAACGTAGCGTTGCCGACGCCGCTGCTCGGGGGTGAGGGCTTCGTCTTGGAGCCGGGCGGGGCTGATGAGCTGGTTGCACCACAGGCAGCTCTCGCCCGGGTGGAGGGGGCGGATCACGCTGAAGACGTCGGTGACGTCGCCTCGGTCGTCCAGTTGGATCTTGGCGCCGATCTGGACGCCGGGGATGAGGTACTGGTGGACGATGGCGTTCACGACCAGGCGCGCCTGGGCGGAGTCAGCGGTGAGGAACAGGTAGTCGCAGTCGAGCAGGTACTCGGCCGCAGCGTCGTTGGTGACGTCATCGTGGAGTACGTCGACGCGGATGGCGGGGTTGGCCTGTCGGGCGACACGGCGGGCGATCATGACCTTGGGGGTGGCGAGGCGCTCGCCCAGTGCCCGTAGCCGAGTAGGCCAACGGGTGTGGGTCAGCCACGGCCGGGTGTCGCGGGTGCGGGCGCCGACGACACGCGGCAGATTGGTGACGTCGATGCGATCGGGGTCGATCAGGACAAGATGCCCGACTCCGAGGCGGGCGAGGTACTCCACGACGAGGGACCCGGCCCCGCCGACCCCGATGACGCTGACCTTCTGGGACGCGAGGGCGGCTTGGCCGCGGTCGCCGAACATGCGGCTCTGCCGGTCGAAGGTGTGGTCACCGAGAACGGCCTCCGGCGGGGCGGCGCGCAGCTGCCGGATGCTCGAGCCGAGGAGTCGGGCGTGATCGAGCATGATCCGCTGGCCACCGGGGAGCCAGATGTCGCCGGCCACGGCATTGCGGGCGAACACGAGCGCGCCGACCGGGGCCCCGTCGAGGATGTCGAGCAGGGCCGGGTAGCCCCGCTCGTGCGAGTTCATGTCGTCGGTGGAGAACGCGACGCGGTCGGTGCCGCGGTGGCAGTGCACGGCGAGGTAGCCCAGCTGGTTCCGCTCGCAGTCCAGGATGCGGTCGCGCACGAAGGTCGGGGTCAGCATGCGGTAGCCGCGTGTGGCGGGCACATAGTCCACCCCGTCGCGTGCGAGGTGGAGTCGGCGACCGAGCAGCCGCACGCCCCGCCCGGTCCGCACGACAGATACGCCGAGCACGGCGGCGTGCTCGTCCCGGTCACCGGGGAAAAGGTGCCGCAGGAGGTCGTCGGCCATCCGTGGGGACAAGTGCACGCTCCAGGGGGCGGTCATCGCGTGCGGAGCCACTCGAGCACCTTGTGCAGCTTGATCAGTGCGGTGTTGGTGGCGGGGTCGAGCCGGTTGGAGCGGCGCGAGATCTGCACGGCCGTCCGGTTCTCGAAGGTCGTCACGCTCGTCCCTTCGCCGAGGTCGACACCGTCGGCTCATTTGAGGTCACCCCGGACGAAGTGCGGGTACACGTCGGAGTAGGGGTACTGGAAGGTGATCCGGAAGCCGATCCAGGTCTCGCGCTGGACGTAGGTGTCGCCGGGGTCGACCGGGTCGAGGAGGACGACCACGGCGTCGCCCTCCTCCCTGACCTCGATCGTGGCGTCGGGGAACGCGGCCGTGATCTCGTCGACGGCCGAGGCCACTTCGGGAGTCATGATCGATCCCGGTCAGGAGTTGTCGTCACCGGCGACCGCGGTGAACCGCGAGCGCTCGTCGACCTCGATCCGGTCGGGGTCGCCGATGATCCGCGTGCCGCCGTCCCGCAGGTGCAGGGACAGCACGAAGTCGAGCTGGATCGCGACGCCCTGCTCGATCGCGCCCTGCTTGATCTCCAGGCCCGTGACGTCGTCGTCGTCGAGCCGGACCGGCCGCTTGTTCACCGTGATCTTCACGCGGTCGCGGTGTCCGGGCCGCGCCCGCTCGGGGTCGGCAGCGGCGGCGACGGCGGTGTCACCGCCGGTGGTGGCGGCGTCGTTGGTGTCGTTCATCGTGGGTCCTCTCGCCGGTTCGCGGAGGGCCGTTCGCCTCCGTCGCCCGGCTTGACGCCGAACCTCGACGGTTCGTCCGGCCGCGTGGCGCAGTCCTACTCGGCGCAGTCCTTGCACAGGCGCGCACCGGGACCGGGGAAGCGGCTGGGGTGAAGGGTGAGGAAGCACCCTCCGCACTGACGGTCCGCCGCGAAGGTGCACGCACAGTGCCCGGTCGGGCAGCGCGGACTGCGGCACCGTGAACATCTGTCCACGGGGATGAACCGGTCGTCGCAGACTTCACAGTCGATCGACGTCGAGACGAAGCGGCCGGACCCGGCTCGCGGCGGCGCGAACGCCTTCCAGCCCGGTCGATCAAGGACGGCAACGATGATCAGGTACTCGCCCGACCACGCGGCGTCCCCGTACAGCTGGTCGCTGGTCGACCCAGTGCGGTACCGGAGATGGGTGGCATCCACCTGCGCGTTCGCGCGTCGGCGCAGGGCCGATCGAACCAGTGGCGTATCGGCCTGGCTGCTGCCGCGGGCCGGTGGATAGATCTCTCCGTGCGCAGCCGCGAAGGACACGATCCCCGTGGCGTCCAGCACGGCCACGACACCGTGGGTTCCCAGCATCTCGGCCATCCGGACGCAGCAGGCCGCGCGGGAGGCCTGGGTCCGGTCGAACAGGGCCACGACGTCGGCCGCACTGGGGGATCGGCCGTCGGGGCGGGACGGGAGCATCGCATCGGGGATGAGCACCAGCGACGCGAACATGTCACAGGCGGCGTCCTCGAACTCGTCGTTGTCCGCACGCTGGCGGCGCACCGCGAGCGCGGGAGCACCGTGGGTCTTCTGCAGGTGGTGCCCGAGTTCATGCAGTGCGGTGAACTGCTGCCGTCGACGACTCAGCGACTCGGTGACCGTCAGGGTCGGCGGATGGGTGGAGTGCACGTACCCGCCTGCGACCGAGCATCGCGTCCTCGTGGCGGTGTCCGGCACCACGAGGACCTGGACCTCCGACCACGTGTCGAGTTCGTCGAGCGCGTCGCCATGCAGCCGATCGACAGCACCCGGCATCAGCGCGTCGAGCACTTCCAGCATGCGTCGGGCCTGGGCAACCACGTCGGCCCGCATCACGGTCACCCGACGGCGTCCGGGTCGAGCTGATGCGACTCGGACCAGCGTCGGATTCGATCGGGCCACGACGGTTCCTGGCCACCGGTCTGCCGTGCCGCCATCGCGATGACGTCGTAGGCCAGCGCGGTGCGTGCCGCCTCCTCGGTGATCCGATCAAGACGCCCGCACTGACGGACAAGTCCCCGCCATCGGGGCTGCTGGAGTTCCGTGACGAGACCGGGGGGAAGCGCGGCTGCCGCCGGACTCCCGCCGAGGACCTCGCGCATGATCATCTCCTGGTCAGGCGTGGAGACGCGCTTGCCGTCGATCATGTCGAGAGCGACCTGCATGGAGACGCCCAGTCGCTCCGCAACTTCGTCGAACGCCTCCGGCGGGAGATTCTCGAAGTCGATCTCACCCGTCATCTCGGGGCCGAGTGGCTCGACATCCGAACCGAGCACGTCGGCCACTGCCGCGAGGTCGTCCTCCAGCATGGCGCGGGCCTCGGACACCGCCGGGTCCGACCGACGAACAACGTCCGATACCGGTTCCTCGGATCGGGTGGGCCAGCCGATAACCCGACCGACGACTGCTGTCGTCACCTCCGCGACCGGGCGATCGAGAACACCGACCGAAAGGCCACGGCGCAGCCCCGGCCACACCGTCACAGGGACTCCCAGGGCGGTACCGCCGCCGTCGATCGGCAGCGTGTCGGCAGCGTGCACGGACTCCACCGAGATCGGGGCGGCATTCACCGAGTCGACGCCCACCTCCAGGAGCAGCACAAGCAGACCGACGTCGTTACGAGTCACTCGCCAGATCTGCCCAGGAGCCGGCGCCCAGCCCGAACGAGGCCCGAAACGAAGCCGAAGGGCCGACTCGGTCAACTGTGGAGCAGCGGCCTGCTGAGCCAGAGCGACGAACTCCTGGGGCAACCCATCACGTTTGTCGGACACCACGACCGCCTCCCTCCTCACCTCTCGGCCCGATGGCCGCACTGGACTTGACGCCGCATCGCCACCGTTCGTCCGGACCGTTCACGGATAGACCACGCACAGCCGAACCACCTCCAGCACCATGGCACCGCGCAGGTCGTCTTCCGGCACCAGGTCACCGATCACGACCTTCAGCTTCCGCGCAGCCTCGTACGCCTGGCTCCGACCGATCCCCAGGACCTGCATGTGATCAACGACCGGCTTCTCCAGGTGCGGCAGCAGCGCCCGCTGCGACGGCGACAACTGCTCGTACACCTCCTGAGCTTGTGCACCGACCTCGACCAGCACGTCGGGCCGCTCCTCGAGCGGCGCGACGGCCCAGTCGAACGCCGCCGGATCGAGCGTGGCGTCGGCAGGCTCAACCGCGGCCGGGAACCGCTGCAGGAAGATCCAGGTCAGGTCCGCGACCTCGAGCGACCCTGATGCGGCCGAGAAGACCGCGTCCAGAATCCTGACGAGCGCCTCGTCGCTGGCCAGCGGAGCGCGTCGCGCACCGGTCCACCGAACGACCGCCACCCCCGGCACCGAGTACGCCGCCGCGACCAGGGACTGCGGGTCCCCCGCGAACGGAGCCCGAGGCGTGCCGGAGAGCTGCCACCGACCGGCACCCGCATGTCCGGCGGGTACCTGACCGAACTTCGGCGTTGCCGCGAGCAGGTCCTCGATCTTGCGCCGGACCGACCCCGACGGGGTCTTCCGCGCCTCGCTTACGAGGAAGTTGCGGATCGATATCCGTAGGTAGCGCGACATCGAGGCGAGATCGCCCGCCTGCGCCAGGACGGCGGCCGTCACCGCGGCGCCCCGTTCGGCGAAGAAGCTCAGCGTCCAGTCCAACACCGACTCCGCGCTCCACCCGGAGCTGGGTCGCAGGACGGGGAAGCGCTGCACCTCCTGCCCCGTGAGCTCGAGCAGCAGATCGAGCCCGTGCCGATCGAGGTGACCGAGTTCCTGGAGCTCTCGGTAGGCGTCGATAGCGGCTTCCCCCATCCGACGGCGACAGGCCGTGACTCTACCGGTTCGAGGAGTCATCTCCGGTCCGTGCCCCCGCGTCTGCCGAGGCTCCGGCCAATGCCTGTAGGGGCGATCAGGGCGCCCGACGGGCCGCCCGGCCGGTCCCGCGTCCTTGTCGGATCGCAGGTACTGCCGGGCCGCCGACGGAAGGTGTCGAACAGTTCGTTCGCGCGGGCCTCGATCAGTGCGGCTGAGACGGACATCCGGCCGGGCAGGACCGCATCGATGGCAAGCATGTCCGCGCACGTGAAGTACTGGTAGGCGTCCGGAACCGGGTTGGGCACCAACTCGACGCACAGCGAGGTGCCCCCAGTCGCCTCGTGATGCAGGCGTGCGCACCACTGCGTGACCTCGGCGAAAGGCACTGCGGCGCCGGCGCCGAGGTTGTAGACCGCCGCCGGCACGGTCTGCTCGGCGAGCTGAACGATCGTGGCGATGACGATGTCGACGGGGATGTAGTCGCGGGCGGCGGTCAGCGTGTCGTCGAACAGGCGGATGTGGCCGGTGGCTGCGGCTTGGCGTAGGAGCTGGGACAGGATCGAGGCCATCGGCCCCTTGTCGGTCTCGTCGGGTCCGAAGACGTTGGTGTAGCGAAGCCCCACCCAGGACAAGCCGGTGTGGTAGCGGGTGCGCATCTGCTGGTCGAGGTCAAGCTTGGACGCTGCGTAGGGGTTGAGCGGGCCGGAGCAGCGGGTGGGATCGGTGTCGGCGTCCTCGGCGATCGGGGCACGATCGTGGAGGGTGCCGTAGACGGCGTGCGAGGAGGCGTAGATCAGGCGGGCGTCGCCGGCGCGGCATGCCTCGGCCAGGCGGAGCACCCCCGAAACGTTGATCTCGTCCAGTTCTGGTTCGGCCGGGGCGCGGGTGTCGCTGATCCCGGCCTGGTGTACCACCGTGGCGTAGCGGCCCGCTGCGACATCGGCGAGCACGCCGGGATCGGCGTAGTCGCAGTTCCGCCACCGAGCGGCATTGGCGAGGTGCCCAGGTGCCGGACGAGGGTCGACCGCGGCGACCGGGTATCCGGCACGGTGAAAGCCGAGCACGGTGTGCCGGCCGATGAACCCGGCCGCGCCGGTGACCAGTACGGCACCGCGCGACCTCACCGCGCGTCCGGCTGGTGGGTGAGCCGGGCGATGAGGGAGGTGGTGGAGTACCCGTCCAGGTAGGGCACGACGACGACCTGTCCGCCCCAGCTCTCGACCAGGTCGGCTTCGGGGATCCGCCGACCCGCGTAGTCGCCTCCCTTGACCCACACATCCGGTCGGAGTTCGGCCAACACCTGTTCGGGGGTGTACTGCGAGAAGACCAAGGACCCCGTCCACGCAGTCCAGCGCCTCAAGTAGTGCGGCACGTTCCCGCTCGTCGACGACGGGACGGTCACCGCCCTTGAGCCGACGCACGGATTCGTCGGAGTTGAGGCACACCACCAGGACGTCGCCGAGCAGCCGCGCCTGGGCCAGGAGCGCGAGGTGCCCTGCGTGCAGCAGGTCGAAGCAGCCGCCGGCGCCGACGACCTTTCCGCCGTGTCGCCGCACCCGGGCGGCCAACTCCAGCGGGCCGGGCCGGGCGACACGTCCCGGGTCCGTCGGGGGCGGCGTGTGCAGGCCGTCGGGGACCACCCGCCTGAACGTACGCGGTCGCGGCCTCGACGCCGGCGGCCAATGCCTGGGAGGGCAGTCGGCCGCTGCCCAGCATCAGGGTCACGGTGACTGCGAGCTGGTCACCGGCGCCGCACGTGTCACCAGGTACTGCTCGGGCCGGGATGACCAGCGGGTGGGTGTCGGGGTCGGTGACCAGGACGGCGCCGTGACGACCTCGAGTGACGGCGACCTCATTCACCGGCCACACGGTCAGCAGCCGTGCGGCCCGCCCGGTGTCCGTGGCGAGGTCGTGCGGGCCGGCATCGCCGGTGATGGCCGCCGCTTCGTCGGCGTTCGGGACGGCCAGCGCTGTTCCCGGAACCGGCGGCGATCCGGTGGGATGCGGGTTCCACACCAACGGCACTCGGCGGGCCGCGTCGGCGAGTGCCTGGCGGACGTCGTGTCGAGCAGCGATGCCGCGTCCGTAGTCGCAGACGAGTACAGCTGTGGCGTCGTCGAGCCGGGCGCGGGCCGTGGCGGGGATCGGTCCGATCGAGAGCGGTTCGGGCGCGGTGTCGAAGCGGAGCAGGGTGCGGTCGGCGGCACGCACGCGGGTCTTGACGGGGGTCGCACCGCCGGTCGCGAGGTTGATGACCTCGACGCCGGCGTGCCGGAGCAGTGTGCGGAGGCAGGAACCCAGGGAGTCCTGGCCGATGCCACACAGCAGCGTGATGCGCCAGTGCGGCTGCCGGGCGGCAAGGGCGGCGGCCAACCCGGCGCCGCCCGGACGATCGACGGTTCGCGAGTCGGTCACGACGACCGGCACCGGCGCTTCGGGGGAGAGCCGGTCGGCGATGCCGGTGATGTCACGGTCCAGCAGTACGTCCCCGACCACCACAAGCCGCGGTCCGCTGCCCGGTTCGTCCTGTGGTGGCACGACATGGGGTGGAGCGAGCTGGGCGTCGATCGCTGCGCACAGCTCGTGGACGGCCACGAGGTGACATTCCTGGATCGTGGTGACCTGGTCGGCGTCGACGGTCACCGCCTCGTCGCTGGCGGCGGCGAGCGGGTTCGGCCCGGGCCCGGTCAGCGCCCAGACAGTGAGGCCGAGTTCCCGGCCGGCATGGGCGGCGTGGAGCACATTGGGGCTTGCGCCGGAGGTGGACAGCAGCAGCAGGACGTCGCCGGGGCGGCCGTGGGCGCGGACCTGCCGGGCGAAGACCTCCTGGCCGCCGTAGTCGTTGGCGATCGCGATCACCGCGGAGGAGTCGGTGTGCAGCGCGATTGCCGACAACGGCGCCCGCTCGGTGGTGCAGCGGCCCACCAGCTCCGAGGTCAGGTGTTGGGCTTCAGCGGCGCTGCCACCGTTGCCCGCGATCAGCAGCCGCGCGCCCGCGGGCAGACGGACAGCCAGGGTGCGGCCCCAGGAGTGGAGACGGTCGGTGTCGAGCAGCGGCAGCACTGCTGCGAGCGCTCGGATGTGCGCGCTGCCCGACGTCGTCACGGTCGACCCCCTGGGGTGGACGGCACAGGAAACCTGGGGTGGACGGCACAGGAAAGGAGCGGGTGAGCCTGGGGTGGATCAGGCGGGTCGGTGGCGGGCGAACAACGGCCCGTAGGTCGCCAGCGCTTCGTCGCGCTGCAGGAGCGGGTAGTCCACAAGCGCCTCGATGACCCGGTGCTCGGCGAGGAACCGTTCGGCCTGCTGCAGCAGCACGGTGTCGCCGAGTTCGCTGAGGTGCACGCCGTCGCTCCACACCCCGGGTGTGTCGTCGGGGGGCAGGTGGCGCGCGGCCGAGGTGAACGCGGGCCAGACGTCGAGGAACAGCGCACCGTGCGCGGCAGCGGCCCGCTGGGCGACGGCGTTGTAGCGGGCGAGTTCGGCGTTCATCTCGACGACGGTGTCGGGGTCCTCGATCGGCCCAAACGGGGTTTCGCCGACCACGATGATCTGTCGGGAGTAGCCGTCCAGCTGCGCGAGCATGGTGGTGATGTGCTGGGTGTACTCGTCGAGGTCGACGGCCTCGGAGAGGCGATTCTGGAAGCCGCGCCAGACGTCGTTGATGCCGCAGCCGAGGAAGGTCAGGTCGTAGTCGGTGCCGGTGGTGGCCCGGTCGGCCGACACGATGCCGGCGATGTCGCGGCTGGTGGTGCCGCCCTCGCCGTGGTTGCGGACGTCGAAGGTCACGTGCGGGCGGGCGGCGCGCAGCGACAGCGCGAGCCGGTGCACCCAGCCGCGCTGCTGCCAGCCCTCGACGGTGACCCTGGAGCCGACCGCGGGCAGGTTGGCCTGGGTGCGCATCTGCGCGTTAACCGCTTCGAGGTGCTCCATGATGCTCGTCCCGAAGAACCCGACCGTGAGGCTGCGCCGGTCCTCGGTCGGTGCGGGGGCGCCGTCGAAGTGGCGGCGGGCCGCCGCCGGGACACCGGCGGCGACGGTGTCGGGGGCGATGCTGCGGGAGACGACGGCGTTCGCCCCGACCAGCGCGTTGACCCCGATCCGCACGCCGGCGGTGACGGTGACCTTGTTGGACAGGATCGCGCCCGGCTCGATGATGATCGGTGCTGCCTCGAATCCGGAGGCCCAGGGCACGAGCTGCCCGGTGGGCACGGCGGCGGCGGTGCGCACCCGGTGGTTGTGGTCATGCAGGTCGACCATGTTCGACAAGGCAGCGCCGTCGCCGATACGGATGCCGACCATGGCGGAGACGAAGGTGTGCTCGCCGATGGCGACGGTGGCGCCGATGGCGACGGTGGCGCCGCGGTGGACCTGGATGGTGACACCGCGACGGATCGCGACCCGGTCACCGATCCTCAGGTGGGCGCCAGTGTCGATCTCGATGACGAGGTCGTCGGGCAGGTCGCAGTCAGCGCCGAGGGTGAGGGCCGGGCCATGTTCGGCGCGCAGCCGGTCGGCGACGGACAGGTCGGTGGAGGCGGTGCTGGTCACGCGGATTCGGGTCCTGTTCGCTGGATGCGGCGATGCTGGCCACGGGATCGGAGGTCTCACGGTATCGGCGGAGGATGTCGGGTCGTCACCTCGCCCGGTTCTTGGTCACGAGGAACGGTCCGATGGCGAGCGCGTCGAGCGGGCTCGCGGCGAACGTGGCGATCGCGTCGCGGGGGGTGCACACGATCGGCTCGGCGTCGTGGTTGAAGGAGGTGTTCAGGAGCGCGGGTGGTCGACCGGTCTGTTCGGCAAAGGACGCGAGCAGCCGCGCATACGGGTCGCCGCCACTCGGGTCGTTGGCGTTGTGGGCGACTGTCTGCGGGCGCAACGTGCCGTCGACGTGCACGGCGGCGGGAATCAGCCGTTGCGCGGTCTCGGTTGCCTGCCGGGTGACGATCATGAACGGGTGCGGCACCCGGGTGCCGATCAGGTCGGGTGCGGCCTGCTGCAGGAGAACGGGAGCCAGCGGACGCCACGGCTCGCGGTGCTTTACGTCGTGGTTGACGCGGTCGCGGACCTCGGTGCGGTGGGCGTTGGCGAGGATGCTGCGTTGGCCGAGCGCGCGGGGTCCGGCTTCCATTCGGCCCTGGAACCATCCGACGGTGTGTCCGCGCGCCAGCTGCGTCGCGGTCACCGTGGGCAGTGCGTCGCCGTGGTCGTCGAACGCCAGGCCGTAGTCGGTCAGCGCCGTGTGGATCGACGCGGCGTCGAACGAGGGGCCAAGTGCCGCGCTGGTCATCGGTGGCCCGGGCAGGGTGAGGTCCGCGCGGCGCCGCGCGACCTCGAGCGCGGCGCCGATGGCGCAGCCGGCGTCCCCGGCGGCGGGTTGGACGAACAGCTCCTCGATGCCGTCGAGATCGGCGAGGCGGCCGTTGGCCGAGCAGTTCAGCCCGACGCCGCCAGCCACGCACAGCCGCGGAGCGCCGGTGAGTGTGAGGGCTTCGCGGGCCAGCTCGGTCAGGCACTGCTCGAGCAGGTGCTGCGCGGCGGCGGCGAGGTCGGCGTGTTCGGCGCGGAAGCCGGGGTCGACCATCGCGCGACCGCCGCGATAGGTGCGGGTGCGCCGGTGGGGTGGGATGCCCAGGTCGGTGTAGGCGGCGGCGTAGGCGGCCTTGAGCCGCCGGTAGTACCGCAGGTCGGTGTACTGGTCCTCGACCCGCTCGTCGGGGCGGATGCCCCAGCGGGACAGGTCGAGGTGGTAGCCGCCGGGCCGAGGAGCGAGGAAGTCCAGCCGGTACCGGTCGGGGTCGCCGTAACCGGCCAACCCCATGAGCTTCCCGGTGCTGGTCCAGTCGCCCAGCCCGAGGTGTTCGGCGACGGTCTCGTAGAACCAGCCGAGGCTCTGGGAGAAGGGGAACTGCCGCAGCACCTGCAGGCCGCTGGTCGTGCCGTGGGCGAGGGTGGTGGAGATACCGTCGCCGGAGCCGTCGACCACCAGCACGGCGGTCTCGGCGAACCCGGAGGGGTGGAACGCGGACGCGGCGTGCGCGAGGTGGTGCTCGACGACGGTGACCTGCCGGGGCCGGTGGTGGTCGAACAGGGCGGGGTCGAGGATCTCGGCGATCAGCTCGGCGTCGGTGCAGGTGTGACTCGACCGCGGCCAGGCGGGGTTGAACGCGATGGCGATCTCGTCGACCTCGGCCAGCGTGACTCCGGCCTCGTCGAGGCAGTACGCCGCGGCCACCGCGCAGGAGCGGGAGTCCCGGTGGTGCTTGCGGCGGGAGAACCGTTCCTCCTCGGCGAAGGCGACGACACGGCCGTCGACGACCAGGCAGGCCGACGCGTCGTGGTAGTACGGGCCGCCCAGCCCCAACACGATTCCCACGGTGGCGCTCGCCCCGCTTTCTCCTCGGTGACCCGCCGCTCATGGCGCGAGGCGGATGGTGGTCAGGTCGTGAGCAGGTGCTGGAGGGTCGCCTTGAGCACGGACGGCGGGTCGATGGTGTCCATGCAGCCCCCGACCCCGCCGCAGGCGACCTGGTGAGCGCATGGCGAGCACGGCAGCGCGGACCGCAGCGCGGTCACGCCGTCGGCGGCGTGCCTCGGGATGACCTCGGCGCCGTTGCTCGGCCCGAGCAGCAGCACCGCCGGCGTGTCGTGGGCCAGGGCGAGGTGGAACCCGAAGGAGTCACCGGTCACCACCACGTCGACCAGGCCCGGTAGCGCGGCGGCCTGCTCCAGGTTCAGTGGCGCATACACGACTCGCGTCTCGTCGGCACCGCGCAGCCGGAGGTGCCGCACCAAGGTTTCGCAGGCGGCAGTGTCGGTGGGGCCGCCGAGGACCGCCAGTTGCACGATGTGGCCGAGTACGGCGTGGTCAAGCAGGGTGTCGGCGAGCTCGGCCCAGTGCCGCACAGGCCACAGCTTCGTCGGTAGCGACCCGCCCAGGTTCAGGCACACCCGGAGTCCGGTCCGCTCCCCGAGCAGCCCGGCCACCCATCGCCGCGCGCTCTCGGGCACCTCGAGCACGTAGGGCTCGCCCGCGTACCGGTACCCGGCGACGGCGAAGTACAGCTCGGTCCACGTCTGTGTGTTCGTGACGGTGCGGTAGTCGTTCCAGGTGTTCTGCCGGAAGAACTGGACCGCGGCCTCACCCATCGGGTAGAGGCCGTGATGCGGGCCGCCGAACGCGAGCCCGGCCTTGTGCCCGGCGTCGATGCGGTCGACCAGCGCCGCCGCGGACGGTGTCCGCTCGAAGGAGTAGACGGCGTCGAACCGGCGGGACGGCAGCTGTGCCGCGGCCTCCCAGCCGTGGACGAGGACCTCGTCGACGTAGGGGTTCATCCGCAGGATCGGCGCGGAGACCTCGTCCACCAGCCACGTGATGTACGCGCCGGGCTTCTCCGCGCGGATCCGCGCGGGCAACGGTGACGCGATGAGCATGTCCCCTAGCAGACCGAGCATCACGATCAACACCCGATGGTCGACGGGGTCGTGGTGCGGGCAGCCGTGGCACGGCCGCCACTGCCGGCAGGGCATCCCGCCGACGAAGTGCCGGCAGTCCGGGCGGATCTCGAAGGTGTCCATCGTGTGCACGGGCCCAAGGAAGACGCCTCGAGCCGGGACCTGCTCCGGGGTCACGACGGGCTCCCCGCACCGGCGGCAGCCAGCGCCGCGCGCACGATCTGCTCATCGGCATCGGGCGGCCGATGCGCCTGTAGCAGCGCCCGGGTCCGTGCCGCGACGTCGGTGGGGTCTTGGCCCTCGCGCAGCACGGCGGTGAAGATCGCGGCGAGCTCATCCATCTGGTCCGCGCCCATGCCGTGCCAGGACACTTCCTGCACGCCCAGCCGTAGGCCCGCCGGCGCGGTGACGTACGGCAGCGGAATGGCGTTCACGACGACGTCCGCAGCGAACAGCCGCCGAGAGGCCTCCTCGGCGTCCATCAGCGGCGCGATGTCGATCCACAGCTGGTGACAGTCGGTGAACCCGCGCTTCTCCCCGCAGACGGTGAACCCGCGATCGGCCAGCGCCGTCCCCAACCGACGCGCATTGGCCACCGTCCGGTGCGCGTACACGGCGCCTCGCTCGTCCATCTCCGCGGTGGCCACCGCCAACGCGACGACGTCGGCCGGGTGGTGATGCGACACGAAGTGCGAGGCGTGCTCGTCGAACCGGGCGGCCAGGCCACCGTCGCGGGTGGCCAGCAGACCCTTGTGCGGACCCGGGTAGGTCTTGTGCGTGGACCCGCCGAGGCTGTCCGCGCCCGCGGTCAGCGGGTTGCGCCACACGCCGCCGGCGATCAGCCCGAGGGTGTGCGACGCGTCGTAGTGGATCAGCGTGTCTCGGCCGACGACCTCACGCAGGCCGGGCAGGTCCGTCGGGAACAGGCACATGAACGCGTCGAGGTACACCAGCCGCGGGCGAGGCCCGCCCGCGAGCTGCTCGGCGAGGACATCGAGATCGATCGTGAACGACGCCGGGTCGACCGGCAGGTCCGCCATCCGCATCCCCAGCCGGGCTCCGATGAACCTCGTCGAGCCGTGCCCGCCGTCTCGCTCGGCCAGGTTGATCACCGCGTCCCCCGGCTGCGCGAGGGCCGAGAGGGCGACGGTCAGCGCCGACACCCCAGACACCGGCTTGAGGTTGACCTGCCGTGCGCCCAGCTGGCGACCAAGCCGTGCGGCGGCAGTCCGCTCGATGTCCAGAAGGTCCTGCCGCCCCGGCCACGCCCAGTTCTCGCCACCGTGATCCGGCCCCGGGAAGGCGTACCGGACCGCGGCCTCCATGAGGTGCGGCACCCGCGCTGCCAGCGACAGCCCGTTCTCGCTCGGCACCAAGTGGAGCCGGCGCCGACCTGCGGCATGGTGGACGGCGGCCTGCCGCAGCACCCTGCGCCCGTCGGGTGGGGTGTGCGTCACCGCGCGCCCCCGTGATCGAGAACCAGAGCCAACGGGTCACGGGGGGCCTTGGCGGGGCGGTAGCGAACACGACCGGGTGGCCCGGCGGGCAGCCGCGGCAGCCCGTGGTGCAGGGCGGCAACGACCGCGGTCACCGCCATCAGCTCGGCGACCGGTCGCCCGAGGCAGGCGTGGACCCCCCGACCGAACGCCACCAGCCGCGCCGCGCCGCCTGGCTGCACCAGGAACCGGTCCGGTCGGAACGTGTGCGGCTGCGGGAAGTCCGCGGGGTCGAAGTGCCCGGCCGACGGGCAGTAGGCCAGCCGCGTCCCGGCCGGGACGCGGAAGCCACCCAGCTCGACCGGACCTACCGCCGTCCGCAGGGACAGCAGGTTCGGTGAATGCCGGCGCTGCGTCTCCGCGAGCACCGCCCGCACCACCGGCAGGGCAGCACTGCGGACGATCAGATCCGGCTCCGCCACAGCCGCGCGAGCCTCCGCAGCCGCGAGTTCGGCGTGCTCGCGATGCGCGGCCAGCTCGATGAGTGCCCAGGTGACCAGGCTCGCCGTCGTCTCCTGCGCCGCGACGAGCAACGCCAGCAGATGATCAGCAAGAGGCCCCGACGCCACCGGCGCATCCGCGAACGCGGCCACCAAACCCGGCAGCGCCGAACCCGCCCCGCCAGCCGCTGCACGCCGGTTGAACAGTTCATGCAGCCGCCGCCGAGCCCGGAGTCCCGCCCAGTACCGGGCCTGCGCGTACCGGCGTCGACCCGGTGCCACGTCGGTCGCGCCGACGAACCGCTCGAACTGCTCGGCGAACTCGGCCGCATCCGCCTCCCCTGGCCGGATGCCCAGCAGGATGCGAGCGCCCATCGCGTGGGTGAGCTCGCGCGCCGCCGCGAACAGATCCGCGACGCCCGGCCCCACCCATCGACCCGTCTCGGGCACGGCGACGTCCACCAGCGGCGCGACGTATCCCGGCAGTGCACGGCCGCTCAACGCCGGACGCAGCCGGCGCCGGGCCTCGACGTGGTCCTCGCCGGTCAGGTTGAACAGGGCCATGCCGAACAGCGCGTGCACGAGCGGGGTGTTGAGCACCTCCAGACGGCCGCGCTCGGCCCCGACCAACTCCCTCAGCCCCGGCCAGGTACCCACCATCACCGTCTCGACCCCGTCGACCGCCATCCGGAACACCGGCCCGTGCAAGCGATGCCCCACCCCCATCACCCCGAGCGGGTCCTCGTCTAAGCCCTCCGCAGGGTGCCACGGAGGCAGGCCATCACAGACCAACGCCACCGCAGGCTCAGGCACCCGCCCGCTCCAGAACGCCCAGTTGCTGCGCAGCACGCGCGGAGATGACCGCGTGATCGAGCGGAGCCACCACGAGCGGCGGCCGGCAGGCGCAGTCCACGGGCAGATCACCCGGATCGCCCGTCTCCCCGAACCGCATCAACGCGTCCACCACCTGGTCCGCACACGCCGGGCAGGCGTCGGGGAAAACCGACTCGAAGTCCGTCCCCCGCAGGTTCACACACGCCACCCGCACCGCGAGCCGCGCCTGGACTCGGCGGACCGCCTCCACCACCGTCCACAGGTTCGGAGGCGCGTACTGCCCGGCCCTCCACAGCTCCCACGCCACCGTGTTCGGCGACACCCGCGTCGGACACAACGTCATCCCCCGCACGCCCAGCCCGGACAGGTAGTCGACCGACTGCACGACATCGGACACCGCCTCCCCGTCGGTCAGGAACGGCGGCTTGACCATCAGATAGATCTTCGGGTCCACCCCCAGGCCGGCCATCACCGCCAGCGCCCGCTCGAAGGACACCTGGGAGATCCGGGTGTTCACCAGCGTCTCGCGCACCAACACGTCCGCGGACTGCAGACCGATCCCGATCTCCAGACGCACCGCGCCAAGGGCATCCACGAACGGGCCCAGCGCCGCCTCGGTGACGAACTGCGGCAACGACTCCACCACCAGCCGCCGCACCCCCGCCGCCGCGACCAGCCGCGCGACCTCCACCTGGACATCCTTAGGGATCTCCCGCGGCGCGAAGAAGCTGCCGTCGTTGTAGAGGGACAACACCTCATACGACGGTTCGTCCTCCGCCCACGCCAGCGTGCGCCGCACCTGATCCAGCAGGCTCTCGCGCGATGCAGCGCCCTCAATGCCGTAGTTGTTCAAGTTGGTGAACGGACACATCGTGCAGGTCGGCACCGAGCAACCACCGGACATGACGATCACCTTCTTGCGACCGACCACCCGACCGTCCGCCAACCGGATCGTGTCGAAGTCGACGAACCGCGGCTCCGCCGGCTTCTCCTGTGTCCCAGACGCACGCAGCCGCAGTGCCAGATCACCGATCCGGCGCCGCAGGTCGTTCGCCAGCACCGGAGCATCGAGCGGCAGTTCAGCCACGAGTATCCCCTCACTCCCCGGTCTGCCGACTCGGCCTGCCCCCGCGGACCGGAATCGCGGCGCAACCCATCGCGACCCCAGGACTGAACGGAGATCCACGACAATCCAAGACCGTTCGCAGCCACCGACCCGGGGCACACACCGAACGTAGCCGCCGTGTCACCCTCGTTGATGTCGTCGCAGTGAACCCATAGCATCGCGAACCGGCTCCGGAAGGTCCGATCCGCCGTGACCGGTCGAGCGCGGCTTGAAGGTCCCGGCACACCATCACGGCAGGGCGAAGGCTGCTTCCACGACTAGATGGCCAACCGGAAACCGCTGGTCAGAGCGGGTCCCATCCTTGGGTAATCCCGCCGGGGGCACCAAACTTGCTTCATTCACACCAGCGGTCACAAGACCACCGCCGGGTGTTGACGAGACGACGCAGGGCGTGCCCTGGGCATGCGTCCCTCCATCTCATTTGCGACGCCAAGGAGTGTGATCGGCTCGTCTTCGGCCTTATGTCGTCCACGACGGTGAGGACTTCGTCCGCTTGGCCAGGCTGTCTCGTTTCCTGGCTTCGTGCAACACGTCGGCTGGGGTCCCTTGGCTGCGAGCACTAGCCGCCGCCATCGCCGCCGCCCGCGCTCGCGCGCCGCACGAACAGGTCCGCGACCCACAGCACGAACACCACGGTGTCTGGGACGGTCCCGTCCGGCAACTGTGCCTCCACGTGCTGCCGCAGGAATCCCCGCACCCGCACCTCGCCCGTGACGGCGCCGGTGGGCTCGACGAGGTGCCAGCGCCGGCCCCCCGCCCGCTCCAGGTGCAC
>Ga0136614_10000594_pt1 | contig 18641 bp, 18 predicted proteins | sample AntDrymUQ2792106_2_FD_106643 | JGI IMG/M metagenome (GOLD analysis project Ga0136614, IMG submission 106643) | Polar desert sand microbial communities from Dry Valleys, Antarctica - metaG UQ279 (21.06) | ecosystem: Environmental > Terrestrial > Soil > Desert | place: Antarctica: Dry Valley... | reverse complement strand
ATCTGGAGCCGGCCCGCGGTGTCGACGATCACGACGTCACGGCCCTGAGCTTTCGCCTGCTCGATCCCGTACTCGGCGGCCTGAACCGGATCGGAGCCCGTGAAGACGGGGACCTGGATCTGCCGGCCGAGCTGCTCGAGCTGCTCGACTGCTGCCGGACGCTGGAGGTCGGCGGCGACCAGGGCCGGTGAATGATTGTCTTTCCGGAGCAGAAGTGCGAGCTTGGCCGCCGCCGTGGTCTTGCCCGAGCCCTGGAGGCCTGCGAGCAGGATCACGGTCGTGCCCTTGCCGGCGAAGACGAGCTTCGAATCACCGGTGCCCATCAGCGTGGTCAGCTCTTCGTGCACGATCTTCACGACCTGCTGGCCGGGCGTCAGGCTCTTGAGGACGTCCTGTCCGACGGCCCGCTCGCGCACCTTGGCGACGAAGTCCTTGACGACCCGGAAGTTGACGTCCGCCTCGAGCAGCGCGAGCCGGATCTCGCGCATCGCGCGCGAAATCGCCTCCTCGTCCAGCTTCCCGCGGCCCTTGAGGGGGCCGAGAGCGGCATTCAGCTTGTCGCCGAGCGTGTCGAACATGCGGCCGAACAGTCTAGAGACGAAGGGTTTTCCACCCTAGAGTGAGGCCCATGGTCGCCCGCAAGACGGTCACCGTCGTCTTCTGCGACATCGCAAACTCCACGCCGCTCGGGGAGGAGCTCGACCCGGAGGTGATGCGGGGAGTGATGGAGCGCTACTTCGCCGTGGTCAGCCGGGAGCTCGAGCGCCACGGCGGCACAGTCGAGAAGTTCATCGGCGACGCGGTCATGGCAGTGTTCGGCATTCCGACCGTCCACGACGACGATGCGCTACGGGCCGTGCGCGCCGCCGTCGACATGCGAACCGCGCTCGGCACCCTGAACGCAGAGCTCGAGGAGAGGCACGGAGTACGCCTCGCGCTGCGGACCGGCGTGAACACGGGCGAGGTCGTCGCCGGAGATCCCTCCGCACGTCGTGAGACCTTCGCCACCGGCGCCGCCGTGAGCATGACGCAGCGGCTCGAGTCCGCGGCGCGCGCCGGCGAGATCCTCCTCGGCGAGCCCACCTACCGACTCGTCTCGAACGCGGTACTCGTCGAGCCGGTCGAGCCACTGCGCCTGAAGGGGATTGCCGAGCCGGTCGGCGCCTGGCGCCTGCTCGCCGTCGTCGAGGGCGCACCGCCCTTCCCACGCCGCCTCGACGCGCCGATGGTCGGACGGGAGGACGAGCTCGCAGCGCTTCGGGCGGAGGTCGATGCCTCGGTTCGCGACCGCCGCTGCCGGCTGGCTACGATCGTCGGGCCGGCGGGCATCGGCAAGTCGCGCCTCGGCAACGAGCTGTTCGCGGCCACCAAGGGGCGGGCAATCACGCTCGTCGGCCGGTGTCTCGAGTACGGCGAGGGGATCACGTACTGGCCGCTGCGCGGGATCCTTCTCGCTGCAACCGGCAGCCTGTCGCGCGACGGAATCGAGGAGTTCCTCGGTGAATCGAAGGACGCGGGGCGAATCGCCGGGCAACTGGCGAGCGCGGTCGGAACCGCGGAGGCGGCGCCGGGCGGCGAGGAGACCTTCTGGGCGGTGCGGCGGTTCCTCGAGCACCTCGCCTGCGAACAGCCGGTCATCCTGGGCCTGGACGAGCTGCAGTGGGCCGAGCCGACGTTTCTCGACCTGATCGAGTACCTCGTCGGCTGGACCGCGGACGCACCGATCCTCGTCGTCGGCCTCGCCCGGCCGGAACTGTTGGAGCAGCGGCCGACCTGGAGCACGACCAGCTCGCTCGTCGTCCCGCTCGGCCCGCTATCCGGCGGCGATTCGGTGAGGCTCGTCGAGGTGCTCGGCGGCGGCGCGCTGCCGGTCGCCGACCGGACACGGATCCTCGACGGCGCCGAGGGCAATCCGCTCTTCGTCGAGCAGATGCTCGCCCTCGCAGTCGAAGGACCGGCCCGGGACACGATCCCGCCCTCGATCCAGGCGCTCCTCGCCGCGCGGCTCGACCGGCTCCCGACGGAGGAGCGGGCGGTCCTCGAGCGCGCGGCGGTGATCGGGCGGGAGTTCACGGCCGGGGCGGTGGCCACGCTTTCGGGCGACGGGCCGGTCGCGGCTACGCTCCTGTCGCTCGTCCGCCGTGACCTGATCGAGCCCGATCGATCGCTGATCCCCGGGGACGACGGCTTCCGTTTCCGCCATATCCTGATTCGTGACGCCGCATATCAGGGCCTCGCGAAGGAGTCCCGCGCTGGGCTGCACGCGCGCTACGCCGACTGGCTGGAACGCTCCTCTGCCGACCTCGACGAGATTGTCGGCTACCACCTTGAGCAGGCGTTTCGCTATCGACAGGAGCTCGGCGCGGCGGACGCGGAGCTGGCGACACGCGCCGGCGAGGGGCTGTGGCGAGCCGGGCGGCGCGCGCTCGGCCGGGGTGACATGCCGGCGGTGGTCAGCCTCCTCACCCGCGCAGCGGCGCTCCTGCCCGACTCACACGAGGATCGGCGAGCGACGCTCCCAGTCCTCGGGAGCGCCCTGATGCGGACCGGCGACTTCGAGCGTGCTGAACGCGTCCTCGACGAGGCGCTCGCCGCAGCCCATGCGGCCGGCGACACGAAGCTCGAGCTTCGCACGGTGATCGAGCGCGAGTTCCTGAGGAGCTTCACGCAACCCGAGGAATCCCTCGAAGCCATCGTCGCGGTCGCGGACGGCGCCATCCCCCTGCTGCAGAAGCTGGGCGACCACGTGGGCCTGGCCAAGGCGTGGTGGCTCAGAAGTGAGCTGCATCTCAACGCGTGCAGATGGCGAGAGCGAGCGGAGAACCTCGAGCGCGCGCTCGCCCACGCCAGGCGCGCAGGCGATGCCTCGGAGCAGGCAACTATCGCCTCGCAGATCGCGGTTGCGCTGCTGTACGGGCCGACTCATGTGGACGCCGCGATCCACCGGTGCGGCGAGCTCCTCGCCGACCAGCCCGACGACCCCTCGCTCGAGGCCGCGATCACGAACACGGTCGCCGGGTTGACCGCGATGCGGGGCGAGTTCGACGAGGCACGCCGGCTCCAGGAGCAAGCGCGGGGCGTCTACGAACAGCTCGGGATGCACTTCCGAATCGGCGTTCGCTCCCTGATCGCCGCCGAGATCGAGCTCCTGGCCGGCCGCGCCGACGAGGCCGTGAAGATCCTGCGCTGGGGGATGGATTCCCTTCGCGAGATGGGCGTCACGAGCGCGACCTCGACGCTCGCCTCCTTCCTCGCCGACGCTCTCGTTTCGGCTGGTGAGAGTGCCGAGGCACTGAGTTACGCCGCGATCGCCGAAGAGACGTCTGCCAAGACCGACGTGGTCAACCAGGTCCTCTGGCGGGTCGCAAAAGCGAGAGCTGCCGGCGAGACGGGGCTCGCGCGTGAGGCGTGGAGGATCGCCGAGCCGACCGACTACCCTGATCTCAAGGCGCGGACGCTCGTCGCCCTCGGCGAGCTCGCCGAAGCGCGCCGGGTCTACGAGGCGAAAGGGAACACCGCTGCGGTCGATCGCCTTTCCGCCTACGCCCGTTCGTCATAGGATCGGTCCCTCAGGAGCCCACTTTCAGGAGGTGTCGCATGGCCGACAACGGCAGTTGGAAGGAGTCGTTCAAGGAGGCGGTAGTAGCCGCGCTCGCAGACAAGCCCGATGGCACGACCGCAGTTATTGAGGCGATCGAAGTGCGCAAGAAGGGAAACCCGATCCACGAGTACCGGGTGATCCTGAGGCCCAATCCCTGACCAGAGGAGAACACATGGCAGAAATCGCAAAGGTCATCACGATCATCGGCCAGTCACCGGAGAGCTTCGCCAAGGCGGCTGACGTCGCCGTTCAGGAGGCGTCGAAGACCCTGCGCGGAATCTCCGGCGCGGATGTCGTCTCGATGAGCGCGCTGGTCGAGAACGACCGGATCAGCATGTACCGCACGACCGTCAACATCGCCTTCTCGGTCGAGCGTTAGTTCAGGAGAGCGCGCGCGTAGTCGCGGGCGTCGAACGGCCTCAGGTCGTCGAGTCCCTCACCGACGCCCACGAGCTTGACCGGCAGGCCGAGCTCGTGGGCGATCGCGAGCGCCACACCGCCCTTGGCCGAGCCGTCGAGCTTCGTCAGCGCGACACCGGTCACATCCACGGCCTCCCCGAAGAGGCGCGCCTGCTGGAGCCCGTTCTGACCCGTGGTCGCGTCGACGACGAGCAAGGTCTCGTGCGGTGCGCCTTCCAGCCGGCGCTCGATCACGCGGCGGACCTTCGAGAGTTCCTCCATCAGGTTCGTCTGCGTGTGCAGCCGGCCGGCTGTGTCCACGATGACGACGTCGCGGCCTCGGGCGACTGCCGCTTCGATTCCGTCGTAGGCGACCGCGGCTGGATCGCCACCGCGCTCGGAGCCCACGAAATCGGCGCCGGAGCGCTCGGCCCAGATCTCGAGTTGCTCCTCGGCGGCGGCTCGGAAGGTGTCCGCCGCGGCAAGGAGGACGGAGTGGCCATGCTCGGAGAGTCGTTTGGCGAGCTTTCCGATCGTGGTGGTCTTGCCGGTTCCGTTGACTCCCACTACGAGGATGACCGTCGGTTGGTGACGGAGGTCGAACCGGGGCGCCTCTCCAAGCAGCTGTGCAGCTTCCTCGCTCAGCGCCGCGCCGAGCTCGCCGACTTCGCCGCGGGCCTCGAGCCGCTGGACGAGATCCGCCGTCGTCGGAACGCCGACGTCGGCGGCGATCAGGGCCTCCTCCAGCCGCTCCCAGGCCTCGCTGTCTCCCGGGTCGAACGCGGCGGCGGCGATCTGCTCGGTCAGCGCACGGCGGCTCTTGCCCAGCGAGTCGCGGAGGCGCGAGAAGAAGCCCTCCTGCTCCGCCTCGGTCTCGTCCGGCGTGTCGGTATCACCGAAGAACTCGCCCCAGCTCCTGGTCATCGCGGGAGGCTAGCCTCAGCACCGATGGAGTGGGACGAGGTTCGGGATCTGGCGCTCGCGCTCGATGACGTGGAGGAGTCGACGTCGTACGGCGCGCCGTGCGTGAAGGTCCGGGGCAAGTGGTTCGCCGGCCTGAGCCCGCACAAGCAGGCCGCGGGTGCGCTGGTCATCCGCTGCGACCCGAACGAGCGGCCGCTGATGCTCGCGGGTGAACCGGGGCTCTTCTACGTCACACCGCACTACGAGCCGACAGCTGCCTATGTCCTGATCCGGCTGGAGTCGGCAACGGCGGAAGCGGTGCGCGACCGACTCGAGGACGCCTGGGCGATCGCGCGAGAGAAGCGGCGCTAAGCGGCGGCTTCGGCGCTCGCTTCGCGCGGGACCTTTCGCGAGATGATCTGCGAGACGCCGGCATCGCCCATCGTGACGCCGTAGAGGACGTCCGCCGCCTCCATCGTTTTCTTCTGGTGCGTGATGACGATGAACTGCGCTCGATCGGCGAAGCGGCGGAGGAGCTCGACGAAGCGGCCGATGTTCGCGTCGTCGAGGGCAGCTTCGACTTCGTCGAGCAGGTAGAACGGGCACGGGCGGGCGAGGAAGAGGGCGAACAGGAACGAAATCGCGCCGAGCGCTTTCTCACCGCCTGAGAGCAGTGAGAGACGTGTCACGCGCTTGCCCACGGGGCGCAACTCGACCTCGATGCCGGGCGAAACCTCCTCGTCGTCGCCCTCGGTCTCGTCCGTCAGGCGTAGGCGGCCGTGGCCGCCCGGGAAGAGCGTCGCTGCGACCTCCTCGAAGTGCACGCTGACGGCGTCGAAGGTCTCGGCGAAGCGGCGCTCGACCGTGCGATCGAGGTCGTCTCTGAGCTTCGCGAGCTCGTCCAGGCTCTGCTCGAGATCCTTGCGCTGCATCGTCAGCTCGGCGAGCGTCTCCTTCTCGCGCTCGTACTCCTCGGCAGCGAGCGGATTGACCCGGCCGAGCTCCTCGCGGCGACGCTCGAGCCTGTCGAGCCTGTCGAGGAGTAGCTCGCGGTCTTCCTCCCCCTCGGACGGCTCGGCCCCGGCCGCGTCGAGGCGGCGCTGGGCCTCCTCCCGCTCGGCTTGCAGGCGCGCGAGCTCGACGTCGATCGCGCCAGCGGCGGCCGAAGCCTCGCCCGCTTCGCGGCGGATTTCGACCTCGGCTCCGCCGAGACGGCGGAGCTCGGCCGCGAGCTCGCCGGTTCGGGCCGTGCCGGCGTCGGCTCGGGCGCGAAGCGTCGGCTCCCACCGATCGATCGCAGATCCTGCCACGGCCAACGTTCGCTCCAGGCGCTCGGCGGCGGTGATCAGCGGCCGGTAGCGGCCGTCGTCGGCGTCTGCCGGCGGCGTCGGCTCGTCCTCGACGGCTTCGGCCTGCCGATCGAGCTCCTGCACCTCGTCCGCGAGCGATCGGCGCCGAGCCTCGAGCTCCAGCAGTACGGCCTCCGCGGCCTCGCCCGCGAACCAGACCTCGCGGCGGGCGGGATCGTACGCGAGCCCTTCGCGGGTGACCGCGAGCCCGTCCTGGGCGAGCAGCTCCTCCCGTTCGACGATCTGGAACTCGTCCACCCGTTCGTCGACGACGACCTGGAGGCTGCCAAGGCCTCGCGCTCGAGCGTCTTCCACGAGGCGAAGAGCCACCTCCTCATCCGGCGCAAGGATCGCGGCGCCGCGGCCTCCAAGTGCTGCAGCGACGGCCCGCTCGTCTCCGGCTGGCACCTCCAGCCGCGACAGCAGGAGCTCATGGCCCGCCTCGGCGAGTGCCCGTGCTGCAGGCGGAACTCCCTCCCGCTCGGCCAGGGTCCGTTCCAGCGCGACGAGCCGCTCGCGGGCGAGCCCGGCTTCCTCGCGGAGCCTCTGGCGTCTCAGGTCGGCTCGCGTCGGCCCCGTGCGAAGCCTTGGGCGGCTTGCGGTCTGACAGAGCGACTCGACGAGCGAGCCGGCGCTCTCCATCCTCAGCGACACCCGCTCGCCGGCGCTCTTGAGCCGGTAGAGCGCGGCCGTTGCGGTCTCCCGCTTGCCGGCAGCGTCGGCGAGCTCCTCCTCCGCCCGGTGACGCTCGGCCAGAAGTTCCTCGAGCTTTGTCTCTGTCCTGCGCTTCGCGTTGCCGGAGGCAGCGCCGCGGTCGGACGCCTCGCCGATACGTTCGTCGATCGTCGCCAGATCGAGGGAGGCGATCGCGGCTTCGAGAGCGGCGATCTCTCCGCCGAGCTTCTCGGCCCGCTGGGCCGCGCTTGCCTGGAGCGCCAGCGGGCGGAGACGTTTCTTGACCTCGGCCTCGATGTCCCGCGCTCGGGCGACGTCCTGTCCGACACGCGTGAGCTTGAGCTCGGCCCGGTGGCGGCGGCGCTTGAACTTTCCGAGCCCCGCGGCTTCCTCGACGAGCGCGCGGCGCTCTTCGGGCTTCGACGCGAGGATCTGCTCGACCTTGCCCTGTGAGATGACCGAGCCCGCAGCTCCGCCCAGACCGATGTCGGCGAGCAGCTCTACGAGATCCGTCCGGCGCACCGGGGTCCCGTTGATCAGGTATTGGCCCTCGCCGCCCCGATGGAGGCGACGCATGACCGAAACCTCAGCCGGGAGGGCGGCAAGCGTGTCGTCCGCGTTGTCGAGGACCAGCTCGACCTGGCAGAACGGCACAGCTTGACGGCCACCCGAGCCCGCGAAGAGCACATCGTCCGGCTTCTCCGCGCGCAGCTCGTTCGGCGACATGCTCCCGGACGCCCAGAGGAGCGCGTCGGCGACGTTCGACTTCCCGGAGCCGTTCGGCCCGACGACCACGGCGACGCCCGGCTCGAGGCGAACCTCGACCGGTTCAGGGAAAGACTTGAAGCCGCGGATGCGGATCGCGCTGAGATGCACGCGAGTCGAACGCTAGTGGCGCGGGCGGATGGCGCTACGAGGACGCACTAGGCGGTGCGAACCTTCTCGAGAGCCTGTTTGGCCGCTTCCTGCTCGGCCGCCTTCTTGGATGCCCCCACGCCGACGCCGACCTGGTCGCCGTCGATGACCGCGGCCGACGTGAACTTCCGGTCGTGCGGCGGACCCTCGACGTCGAGCACCGAGTAGCTCACCTGCCGGCCCAGCGCCGCGAGCTGCTCCTGGAGCTCGGTCTTGAAGTCGACGTGCGTGGTCGCCGCATACTCGATGCGGCCGCCGAACGCCTCCACGATCGCCGCCTCGATCGGTGCGAAGCCGTGCTCGAGGAAGAGTGCGGCGAGCGCGGCCTCGAGCAGCGCCGCCAGGACGTTCCGGTTGCGCGCAAGGCGCCCGAGCTCATCGTCCGGGACGATCCCGGCGCCCATGGCGATCAGTCGCTCGCCGAGCTCGAGCTCCCGGGAGACGACGGCACAGCTCGCCCGCGAGACGACGTGCGAGCGGATCTTCGCGAGCTTCCCCTCGGCGAGATCCGGATACTGCTCGAAGAGCGCCCGGGCAACGGCCAGCTCGAGGACGCTATCGCCGAGAAACTCCAGCCGCTCGTACGAGGACGCTCGGTCGGGTGCCCAGGAAGGGTGTGTGAAGGCGTTGTCGGCCAGCGCGGCGGGCAGCTCTCGGATCAGCTGCGTGAGCCGGCCAGGCTTACCAGGCGGCGCCTGGCTACTGGTGCGACGTGACGTACTCGACAGCCTGACCGACCGTCTGGATCCCCTGGGCGTCCTCGTCCGGGATCTTGATCCCGAATTGATCCTCGAGCTCCATGATCATCTCGACGAGGTCGAGCGAGTCGGCGCCGAGATCCTCCTGGAAGTTGGCCTCCTCTGTGATGTCCGCCTCTTCGACGGACAAGCGCTCTGCCAGGACTTCCCTGATGCGCTCGAAGACTTCGTCGCGGGACGCTGCCATGTCACCTCACTTGCGGTAGTGGGACGGAGAGCGCGCCGATTCTACGGGACCGGCGTGCGCAGCGGCTCGACTTCGCGCCCGCGGTAGGTCTTGCAGGTCGGGCACATCTGATGGGGCCGCTTGGGACGGTGGCAGACGGGGCACTCGTTAACCCTCGGCGCTTCGAGCTTGTGGTTCGCGCGGCGCTTGTCGCGGCGTGCTTTCGAGGTTTTCCTCTTGGGGACTGCCATTGCGGGTCGGGATGGTAGCTAAAGCTGCTCCCTGAGGCTTTCCAGCGCCGCCCAGCGGGGGTCCCTGCGCTCCTCGACGTGCTCGTGCGGGTTCTCGTTCAGGTCCTCGCCGCAGACCGCGCACAGGCCGGCGCAGTCCTCCCGGCAGAGGATCTGCTCGGGCAGCGCGAGCGCGACGGCGTCGCGCGCCCAGGCGGACAGGTCGAGGCGGTTCTCGTCGACGTACTCCGTGCGGAGCTCGTCGGACTCGCCGGGATTCGTGGCCTGGTACTCACGGGCATGAACCGGCAGATCGACCACGGCGTCCTTCAGGCACCGGACGCAGGGGCCGTGGAGCCGGGCGCGGAAGCGAAGCTCGAAGACCGTTCCGCTCGTCCCGCGGCTGATCACCAGTTCGGCGGGCACCGTCTCGGGCGCCGGGAGGTACCTCTGGCCGCCGAGATCGAACGGCGCGAAGTCGATCTCCTCCTCGTCGCGGTACTCCTCGCCCGGACGGAGCCTGGCCCGTCTGAGGTCGAAGGTCGTCACTGCCGGCCAGCGTACCGCTCGGCCCATTGCTTCCTGGCCATCTCCTCGAAGAACTCGAGCGCCTCGACTTCCGTCGGGTGGTTGCGGATGTTCTCCTCGGCGAAGCGCTCGGCCTTCGGCCAGCCCGATGCGGCGACCCGGTCGGCGAATGACTCATTGTCGTAGGCGGTTCGGCGGTGCTCGAGGCCGGGACCGAGCGCCAGCCAGTGCGCGCCGGGGCCGCCATATGCAAGACCCACGCTGCCGGCGTTCACGACGCGCTTGCCGTCCACGACGCGGTCGAATTGCATGTGCGTGTGCCCGCAGACCACGACGTCGACCTCGACGCCCGCGAGCATCTCGCGGAGCCATGCGTCAGGGGTCGTCCTCAAGATCATCTCCTCGTCGCTCCTCGGCGAGCCGTGGCAGAAGAGGACACGGCCTACCTCCTCGACATCGAGCTTGACGGTCTCCGGAAGGCCGGCGATGTAGTCCCGATGCCGATCCTCGATCTGCCCGCGCACCCACTCGTCCAACAGGCCTCCGACCTCCTCCCCCATCAGCTCGCGGTCGGCATTCCCGCGGATCACGAGGGCGTCCAAACCCATGATTCGGTCGAGCGTCTCCGCCGGAACCGGCCCCGCTGCAAGATCTCCGCCGAAGACGAGCTGGGCATCGCCCGCTTCGGCGAGGACGGCCTCGAGCGCCGCAGGATTGCCGTGCACGTCGTAGAGCGCGGCAACAGCCACCGGCCGCGCCGCCGAAGCCGTCACGGCCTCAGTCGGCACCGCCCCGAGACGGTGGCTCGGCCCTGCGTGTTCAGCCGTCGTAGGGCTGATCGTCGTTGCTGGAGCCCGGGGCGGCGATGCCGGCCACGACCGTCTCCTGCGAGCGCTCGTGGAGTCGCTCGCGACCGCGCTTCACGGCGCCGAGGAACTTGTCCAGGTTGACCTCGAGCGTCGAAAGAATGCTGTCGGCCCAGTCCTCCATCTCGAGCCGTGTCTCTCGGGCGGTGCGGCGCGACTCGTCGATGATCTCCTGCGCCTGGCGCTCGGCGAGCTTGACGATCTCGGTCTGCGAGGCCTCTCGAACGGCCTGCTCCCGGGCCTCGCCCAGGATGCGGTCGCCCTCGCGCTTGGCCTCCGCGAGCATCTCCTGCCGCTCCTTGACGATCCACCGGGCCTGCTTGATCTCCTCGGGAATCGTTGCCCGCATCTGGTCGAGGATCTCGTAGATCTCCTCGCGGTCGATGCGCACCTGGTCGGTGAGCGGAACCGCCTTGGCGTTGTGAACGAGGTCGTCGAGCTTGTCGATGAGAACGAGGACGTCCATAGCGTCGAAGTCTACTCAGAGGGGCTGACAGGGGCTCCGGGGCGCCCGTTGCCGTACAGCTCGCGTAGGCGCAGGGCGACCAACTCGGGCACGAGCTCGCCCACGTCTCCCCCATAGGCGGCGATCTCCTTGACGCCGCTCGAGGAGACGAAGCTGACCTCCGGGCTCGCCATCACGTAGACGGTTTCGATGTCAGGCGCCAGCGTCCGGTTCAGCTGGTTCATCTGGAACTCCCACTCGAAGTCCGAGATGACCCGAAGGCCCTTGACGATCACCTTTGCGTCCCACCGGCGTGCGAAGTCGACGACGAGCTCCTTGAAGACGTCCACCTCGACCTTCTCCACGCCGGAGAGCGCAGCCTTCAGGAACTCGACTCGCTCCTCGACCGGGAACATGGGCTGCTTGTGAGCTGGGCTCCCGACGACCCCGACGACCACGCGGTCGAAGATGTCGGCTGCGCGTGTGATCACGTCGACATGCCCGTTCGTGACGGGGTCGTAGGTGCCCGGATAGATGGCCGTGATCAATGCTCGAAGAGGGTGAGGCGCGCGGAGCCGTACTTCCGGCTCGTCCGCTTCTCGAGCGGGAGCTCGGGCTCCTCCTTCGCATGGGTCTCGACGACGGCCAGCCCGTCCTCGGCGAGCACGGCCGGGAGGTACACGGAGATCTTGTCTTGCAGGGAGGAATACATCCGGTAGGGCGGATCGAGCAGGACGAGATCGTAACGCCTCCCCGCCCCGGCCTCCTCCGCCAGCACCTGGATCGCGTCGCGGTCGAGGACGGTCGCACCATCGAAGCCCAGCTTTGCCAGGTTCTGGCGGATGGCGCGGACTGCGGCTTTGTCGGCCTCGGCGAAGACCGCCGCGGCAGCTCCGCGAGAGAGCGCCTCGAGCCCGTACGCGCCCGACCCGGCGAAGAGATCCAGGACGGACGCGCCGTCCACTGGCCCGATCAGGTTGAAGGCCGCTTCCCGGACACGGTCGGCGGTCGGCCGTGTGTCGTGCCCCTTCGGAGCGACGATTTTCGTGCCCCGTTTCTCGCCGGCGATGATCCTCATGCCCCTCGGGCTCCCGCTACGCCGCCAGGTCGCGGTCGGCGAAGAGACGGTCGACCTCGTCGTTCAGCGGGCCTTCGTAGTCAACGAGGCCCTCGGCGATCTCGCGCGCACGCTCGAGCAGGTCGCGGTCGGCGCGCAGCTTCGTGAACCGGAACTCCGAAAGCCCCGCCTGTCTCGTTCCGAGCAGCTGTCCCTCTCCGCGCAGCTCCAGGTCGACCTCGGCGAGCTCGAAGCCATCGGTGGTTCTGACCAGCGCCTCGAGGCGGGCTTGCGCGGCGTCCGTCAGCTCCTCCTTCGCCCGGGAGACGAGCAGACAGTACGACTGCTCTGCCCCACGTCCGACCCGACCCCGCAGTTGGTGGAGCTGGGCGAGTCCGAACCGGTCGGCCTCCTGGACGATCATGATCGTCGCGTTCGGGACGTCGACACCGACCTCGATCACCGTCGTCGCGACGAGGACGTCGAGCTCGCGCGCCTTGAACTGGGCCATCAGCTCGCGTCGTGCCTCCGGCTTGAGTCGCCCGTGGAGCAGGCCGACCCTGTAGGCGCGCAGCTCGCCCTTCCGCAGTCTCTCCGCCTCTCGCTCAGCCGCTCGCGCGAGGCTCGTCTCCGACTCCTCGATCAGCGGGCACACGACATAGGCCTGGCGCCCGTCGTCGAGATGCTTGCGCAGCCGGCTGTACGCAGCGGTCGACCGGTCCTCGGTCACCCAGGCCGTCTCGATTGGCTTCCGGTTCGCCGGAGGCTTCGCGATCTCCGTGACCGAGAGGTCGCCGTACACGGTGAGCGCCAGCGTCCGGGGGATGGGCGTCGCCGTCATGTGGAGGACGTGTGGGCGGCGGCCGGTCGTCAGCGCTTTGCGCTGCTCGACGCCGAACCGATGCTGCTCGTCGACCACGGCGACCCCGAGATCGCCGAGGTCGACTCCCTCCTGGATCAGCGCATGCGTCCCGACCACGATCTGCGCCGTTGCCACCTCGTGCTTGACCGACCTCGTCAACAGTGCGACCGGGACGCCGAGCTGGGAGCAGATGGGGTCGACGGTCAGGAAATGCTGCTCCGCCAGGGTCTCGGTCGGTGCCATCAACGCGCCGCGCCTGCCGGCCTCGACGGCCCGGAGCAGCGCGTAGAGCGCCACGACGGTCTTTCCGGAGCCGACGTCGCCCTGAAGCAGGCGCTCCATCGGCCGCTCCCCTGCCAGATCTCCGTCGATCTCCGCGATCGCGCTCTCCTGATCCGGCGTGAACCGAAACGGCAGCTCCGAGCGATAGCGGTCGACGAGCTCGCCAGGCTCGCCGAGCGCCGGCGCCCGCTCGAGCTCCCGGCCCTCCCGCCGGCGCGCGAGCCCGAGCTGCAGCGCGAGGAGCTCGTCGAAAGCCAGGCGCCTCCGCGCCCGCTCCCCGTCCTCCTCGCTGCCGGGACGGTGGAGAGCGACGACCGCATCCGCGCGGCTCGGCATCCGCTCGCGCACCTTGATGTCGGCCGGGAGCGGGTCGACGACCTCGCTGGCGTACTCGAGGGCCTTGCCGGTCACCTCGCGCAGCTTCTTGACCGTGATCTCCTCGCTCGCCGGGTACACCGGAGCAAAGTCGGCCGTCGCCGCCCCGCCGTTCAGGTCGTACGACTTGACCGTGAAGTCGCTTCCCTTGAGGCTCCCGCGCAACCGAACCTGGGTCCCGGGCTTGAGCCGGTCGACCAGCCAGGCCTGGTTGAACCAGATCGCGGTGATCTCACCGGTCTCGTCCGCGATCCGAGCCTTGACGAGCTGCATTCGGCGGCCCCGTTGAACCCGAACGCTTCGCACCTCGCCGGCGATCGCCGCCTCGTCCTCGCCGAAGAGCTCGACAATGGACCGCTCGGGCGCCGCGGGCTCGTAGCGCCGCGGGCGATACTCGAGGGCGTCCTTGATCGTCCGCAGCCCGAGCGCTGCGAGACGTTTCTTCACCGTCGGGCCCACCCCGTCGAGCGTGTCGAGACCGAGCTCCAGCCGCTCCGGCCGGGGAGAGCTGGAGAGGCGCGGCCACGTTTGCGGCGCGTCCGCGCCGGCGAAGCCGCGCAAGGGCGTCAGACCGACTCCGCGGAGGCCGCCTCGACCTCCTCCGCCGGGATGAACTCCACCTGGAGGCGCCCGATGCGAGTGCCCTCCACCTCGACGACGTGAAACCTCAGTCCGCTCCAGGTGACCTCGTCACCGGCCTCGGGCGCTCGCCCGAGCTGGCCGAAGACGAAGCCGGCAAGCGTGTGGAAGTCGTCGTCCGGCATCTCGAGGTCGAACTGCTCGTTGAAGTCGTCGATCGGGAAGGTGCCGTCAACCCGGACCGTCCGCTCGTCGATCCGCTCGAGCGACTCGTTCGGAAGGTCGTACTCGTCCTCGATCTCCCCGACGATCTCCTCGAGGACGTCTTCGAGCGTGACGATGCCCTGCATCGAGCCGTACTCGTCGACGACGAGCGCCATGTGCTGGTTCTGGGCCCGGAACTCGGCCAGGAGGGCGGCGAGGTCCTTCGTCTCGGGCACGAAGTAGGGCTTCCGGAGGAGCTCCTCGATCACGACGTTGTCGATTCCCCGTTCGTAGAGCGCCGAGAACAGGTCGCGCACGTGAAGGATCCCGACGATCTGGTCGACGGACTCGCGGTAGGCGGGGTAGCGGGTGAAAGGAGAGGTGATCACGGCGGCGAGGCACTCGCGAGGTGGAAGCGCCACCGAGATTGCGACCACCTCGGGCCGGTGCACCATCACGTCGTGAACTTCCTTGTCCGCGAACCTGAACGCTGCGTACAAGACCTCCTGCTCGACGCCTTCGACGGCGCCGCTCTCGCCGGCCTCGGCTACGAACGCCCGAATGTCCTCGCGCGTATGGACCACGACCCCCGCCGGCGCCGGATCGATCCCGAAGAGCCGGACGACCGCGTTCGCCGACGTCTGCAAGAGCCAGACGAGCGGATGGGTGATGCGTCCGAGGAGGTCGATCGGCCACGCAAGCGCAATCGCGAGGGGCTCGGCGCGCTGGAGCGCGATCGCCTTCGGCACGAGCTCACCCAGTGACACGCTCAGGAAGGTCAGAAACAGGAACGCGATGAGGAACGCCACGGTCTCCGACTGAACGAAGTTGAACCAGTCCGAGACGAGCGGCTGGCCGATGGCGCCCATCGCGATGCCGGCGATCGTGATTCCGACCTGCACGGTGCTGATGAAGCGCACGGGGTTGTCCATCAGCTCGAGCGCATGCCCCGCGCCCGTACGGCCCCTCGCCTTCAGCTCCCGCAGCCGGGATCGGCGCGCGGTGACGAGCGCGTACTCGGCGGCCACGAAGATCGCGTTCCCCAGCACGAGCAGGAGAATCACGACGATTCGGAGGAGATCGCTCAAGCCCGGCCTACCCGGGCTCGGGTGCTAGGTGGGAGGTCGTCGCCCAAGGACTGTCCGGGATTATAGGGACGGCTCAGACGGCACCCGGGCGGCTTTCAGAATCCAGGCCAGAACCGTCGAGTAGTCCCGGTCACCCCACCCCGCCGTTTCCGCGTCGACAAGCCAATCTCTGGCAGCGGCGGCGAGTGGCAGCTCGAGTCCAGCCTGGGCCGCGGCCTCGGAGATCAGATTGGCGTCCTTCCGCGCCAGACCGAGAGAGAAGCGCGCCTGGACATCGCCGGTTTCGATCGCCTCGCGCCGCCGATCGGCCTGCGCCGCGAGCGGCGTCTTCGAAAGAACCTCGTAGAGAGCCGTGCGTTCGAGGCCGAGCGCGTCTCCGAGGGCGATCGTCTCACCAAGGAGTGCGAGGATCCCGAAGAGCGTGGTGTTCGCGACCAGCTTCGCCGCCGCGCCAGAGCCGAGCGGCCCGACGTGGATCGGCGTGCCGAGCGCCGACAGCACCGGCGTCCAGCGCTCGACGAGATCCGCCGGCCCGCCGACGAAGATCGCGAGCGAGCCCGACTCTGCCTCCGAGAGGCTGCCGAGCACCGGGGCGTCCAGCACGCCGGTCTCGGGAGGGAGCGCTCCCGCGAGCCACGAGACCGCGGCCGGCCCCACCGTGGACATGTCGACGACCGTGAGCGAAGCGTCCGCGCCGACACCGATGCCGGCGGGCCCCTCGACCACTGCCCTGAGCGCCGACGGGTCGGAGATGATCGTGATGAGGACGTCCGCGGCTCGGGCAGCCTCGGCTGGTGTCGCCGCCACCCGGGCGTCGAGGTCCTTCGCACGCTCCTGCGTCCGGTTCCAGGCGACGACGCTGTACCCGGCCCCGGCGAGCCGCCGTACGATGCGGCTGCCCATCGCTCCGACTCCGACCACGCCGACAGTCATCTCCGCAACGTAATTGCCGCATCGTAGAACATACGTTCTACAATGTCGGGGTGGCCGTCGAGTATCGCGAAGAACCCTGCCGTAGTGCCCTCAACCGCGTCAGGGGAATGGCATTCGAGTGGTCGCTGAACCCGTACATGGGCTGCGTCCACCGCTGCACCTTCTGTTACGTCCGTGCGTTCGAGCAGCGAGCCGAGCGCCCGTCCGACGATCGCTACGGGACGTCGATCCGCGTCAAGACGAACGTCGCAGAGGTGTTGCGCAAGGAGCTCGCGCGGCGGTCATGGGCGGGCGAGACGGTGGCGATCGGAGCCGCGACCGACCCGTACCAGCCGGCGGAGGGCCGGTACGGGCTGACGCGAGCGTGCCTCCAGGCGCTCGCCGAGTTCTCGAATCCGCTACGGCTCATCACCCGCGGGCCGATGATCGTCCGCGACGTGGACGTGCTCGCGGAGGCAGCCAGGCGCGCCGAGGTCGGCATCACGTTCTCCATCCCCACGGTCGACGAGGAGGTGTGGCGGAAGACCGAGCCGGGCACGGCCCACCCTCGGCAGAGACTGCGGGCGCTCAAAGAGCTCGTCGACGCCGGGATCAAGGTGGGCGTCGGCATGGCGCCGATCCTGCCCGGGATCTCCGACAGCCCCGAGCAGCTGCGCGAGGTGGTGAAGGCCGCGCGGGAGGCCGGGGCGACCGGAGTGTGGACGAACCTGCTTTTCCTCAAGGCCGGAACCCGCGAGCACTTTCTCGAGCATGTCGCCGAGGATTTCCCGGAGCAGCTCCCGCATTACCTCGTGCTCTACAGCGGCCGCGCCTACCTCTCGAGCATGGAGACGAAGCCCGTGCGGCAGCAGGTCGCCGCCCTCTCGAGGGAATTCGGCGTGAGAGATCGCAGGCGCCTGAAGCTCGACGGCGGCCGGCACGACGAGCAGCTCACCCTCGCCGTCTGACGCAGCGTCCGAACAGGACTTTCCGCCCGCGCCCTAGAATTCGTCGCCCGTGACAGAAGACCAACCCGGTGACAGCCGCCCCGAGATCACCTGCCTGATCGTCGACGACCACGAGGTCGTTCGTGAAGGACTGCGGCTTTCGCTGGGCCGGGCGTCCCACATTCGCGTGATCGGCGAGGCTTCCGACGGCGCCTCCGCGGTCTCGCTCGCCCAGAGGCGCAGGCCGCAGGTCGTGATCATGGACGTTCGCATGCCGGGTATGGACGGTCTCGAAGCCACGAAGATCCTGACGGAAAAGGTGCCCGACACGGCCGTGCTCATCTTCACGGCGTACAGCGAGCGGAGCCTGCTCAGTCGCGGGCTCGAGTCAGGCGCGAAGGGCTACATCCTCAAGGAAGCCCCGCATTCGAGCCTCGTCAGAGCGATCGAGAAGGTCTCGGCCGGGGACGGCTACGTCGACCCCGCGCTCATGCCGGCGTTCCTCCCGGGCAAGGGCGACGACATGCTCACGGGCCGGGAACGGGAGATTCTCCAGCTCCTCGCCGACGGCATGTCCAACGCGGACGTCGCGGCTCGACTGTTCATCAGCCAGGAGACCGTCAAGAGCCACGTGCGCCACATCCTCACCAAGCTCGAGGCGGACACGCGGACGCACGCGGTTGCGATTGCCCTTCGCGAAGCGATCATCGACTAGAGCGGGGCTGCTCGTCGCGGTCGTGGCGGCGGTCGCGCTCGTCGCGCTCGTCGGGCTCGCGGCCGGATCCTCCGTGGTCGCGTTCGGCGGGCTCGCTGCGGCGATCGCGATCGCCACAGCGCTGGCGATCCTGTTGCTGCAGCAACAGGAGCAGGAGGCCGAGCGTTCGCGGCTCTCGGACCACCTGATCACCGCCGAGCAGGATGAGCGCCGGCGCCTGGCCCTCTTCCTCCACGACGTTCCCGTCCAGGCCATGTCCGGGATCGCGTTGATGTTGGACGGGGTCGTAGCTGCGATCGAGAGCCGACGCTTCGACGACGCAAAGGACGTGCTCGCGAGGGCCGCCTCACGGCAACGCGAGACGATCCGGGAGCTGCGAGACCTCTCGTTCGCGCTTGAGCCTGTCGTACTTCGTGATCAGGGCTTCGCACCCGCCGTGCAGGCGCTCGCCGACCAGGTTGGGCTGTCGCACAAGGTGCGCATCGACCTCGATATCGACGCGGCCGAGGCGCTCGCCGAGAGGGCGCAGATCGTCCTCTACCAGATGATCCGAGAGTCGCTCGACGCCGCCATGCGGCGGGGATCGCCGACGCGGATAGCGGTCGCAATCGGCGAGGTGAAAGGCGGCGCGGTCGAGACGCTGATCACGGACGACGGCTCCGGCGAGAGGCGCCGGCGGGTGTTCGAAGCGCTCGAAGAGCGGGCGAGAACGCTGCAGGGGCACGTCGACGTCGAGAGGAGCTCCGACGAGGGCGGCACCGCGCTGCGGATCACGCTGCCGCCCT